>Ga0308160_10000068_pt1 | contig 326605 bp, 310 predicted proteins | sample PhyFR1_FD_201036 | JGI IMG/M metagenome (GOLD analysis project Ga0308160, IMG submission 201036) | Phyllosphere microbial communities from UC Gill Tract Community Farm, Albany, California, United States - DLSLF.R1 | ecosystem: Host-associated > Plants > Phyllosphere > Unclassified | place... | reverse complement strand
TTATCATACATCTGTATGATGTGTATTTTTTCATCAAGCAAAAATTTAGATGTGGCCATAGAAAAAGCTCCCTTCAAAAGTAGACAGTTTTGTTATTTCAACTGTCTACTTTTGTGGGAGCATATCACTTTCTGCAAAACGATTATAAGCCGAGCACGTGGAACTGATAACCACGTCCGACAACGAATCCGGCATCTTTATACAAATCAAGCGCCCGTGCGTTGTCTGTCTCAACATCAAGTTCAAGCTGTGTCCGACCAGTCCGGAACATCGCCTGGACCATCAGCTTCAGCATCTTCTTGCCGTATCCGTTGCCTTGTGCTTCCGGACGGACGGCAAACGCGTGAATGCTCGCCTGTGTGTCAGACGCAAGATAGGCGCGGATGACACCGACCGGTTGACCGTTTGCGACGCCGATGTACGTGACACGATCGTCTGACTCAATCGCTTGATAGATCGATTCTGCTTCATCCGCTGTATTGCCGAATGACGAACCGAGTGTCTCGACGATGAACGGACGATCGTCTGCTGTCGCTTCCCGCAGTTCGAAATCCGGATCTGCTTTTAAGAACAACTGGGCTTTTTTCAGAACCATGTTATATTCCGTCATTCGGTATTCGGTACCGAGCTGACCAAGGACGGCCTGACCTGATTTACTTTCATCATCAATGACGAACGTAAATGCTTCGACGCCTTGCAGACGGGCTGCTTCTTTTGCCGCTTCGACGAGTTGTGTAAAGATACCTTGTTTCCGGTAATCCGGATCAACAAAGACATTGATTTCCCATTCGGTCGGCAAGTAGGCAAAGGCCTGCAGGTATCCGACCAGTTTCGTGTCGTCGTAGACTGCGAAATCGTTTTGTCCGACCCAATCCGCCGCGACTTTCAGTTCAATCCCGTCATGATCGTTGACACATTTCTCAAGTTGTAAGACTTCTGTTGTTTGTTTGACTTCTGTTACTGTCCATTCCATTTCACTTCACCTCAACCTTTACTATATCGGACCATCAAAAGAAGCACTAGCAAAAGCTGGTGCTCCTTGCAGTTTCCTTATTTTAATTTAAATGTTTTCATCATCGTCGGAACATCACTTGTGATGAGCTTAGCAATTTTCTCTTTGCCGGCTGCCCCTTTGACCGCTTCCGTCGGTTGGACATAGTAGTACGTTTTATTGCCTTTTGTCCCGAGATACGTGCCGAATCCGACTTGTTTCTCAAATTGTTTTTTCGTTAATTTTTTCGGTTCAAAGTTCAAGTTCACGAGCATTTGATCTTTGCCCTTTACTTTATAGTAGAGCGAAAACATTCCGCTGCGTGTCACGGTACCGTATTTCGTCTTGACCGTTTTGTTTTTGACGACATCGACTTTGTCCTGCTTGATCGCTGTCTGTAAGGCGGTCGTCGCCTTGACGGAGTAGCCGAAGTCCTTGTTTTGGATCGTGCCTGTTTTATACGTCACGTTACTTGCGCCGAAAGCTGTCACTGGAATTAGACATGCTCCGATTAATACCCCTGTCATTGCTACTCGTTTCATGCTAACTCCCCCTTAACTCTTCGATAGTAAATCAATTCCCTTTTGTGAAATAGGTAAACTCTATTCTTGAAAAAGATTTGACGGAATTGTCTAAATTTCTTACGATAGAACTAACGAAACGAAATGGGGTTAAACTGATGGCTGAACAAGAACTATTAACGCAAGAACAGCTCGATAATCTGCTGAAGAATTCGTTTGCGATGCAGGTACCAATCCTCGAGAAGTTCATGAAAGATACACATGACCGCTACGCACTCGCAACGACATCGTTCAAACGTGATATGGATACGATGAAAGAATCCGAGTGGCACCAGTTCTTCGCCGGTAAATTGTTACCGCACTTCTTTCTCGAGCACCTCGGCTTCGGGGCATCGTTCCGCTTTAACGGACACGACAAGGAAGTGGATCTTCCGGAAAACGTCGTTCCTGTCCGCAATGACGCTGATGATCAAATCGCGAAAGTCGTCCTCGGTGTCGAAAAAGCGATGAAAGACATGCACATCAAAAACCACAATCTGGTCGCGAAATTCTACCAGGAGACACTCGAACTCGCTTGCCAGATGGGCAGCCGCGTCGGGATGAGCGATGAGTTCTATACGCTCGTCAAACCAAGTCTCGTTCAAGCAAACGACTCTGAATAACCAGCAGGTCCCGCTCTTCACTCCGGTGAAAAACGGGACCTTTTTTGTTTGCTTCGATTACTTGAACTGGATATAAAAACAGGCGCCGCCAAGTGAACTGTCCCGGACACCGTATGTTAAGCCGTGACTGTCGAGAATCAACCGGCTGATCGCAAGACCCAGACCATGGCCGGAACCGCCGGTCTGTTTGACATACAAATCCCAGATTGTTGACCGGTCGTTTTCTGCGACACCCTTTCCGGCATCTTCGACCGTCAACTCAGTGGCCGTCAGCCGGACCAACACGTCGCTTCCGACCGGTGCCGCGACTTGAGCGTTCACCAGGAAGTTGACGAGAACCCGTTCAAACATCCGCCGATCCAGCGAAAACCGAACTGGTACTGTCTCGACCGTCAAACGGAGACCGTCTTTTTGGAACGTCGATTGTAACCGTTCCGCTGTTTCCTTAACTAATTGATCGAGTGCCACTTCTGTCCGGTCCAATGGCATCATCCCGCCGGCCAGTTTCGAATAAACTAACGTCTCGTCAATCAGCAGCCCGAGCCGATCTGTTTCTTCGATGATGCTGCTCGTGACGTCCGGCAGTTCGGCAACCGGAATGACACCGGCCGCCAGAGCTTCCGTTTCATTGCGGATGATGGCGAGCGGCGTCCGCAAATCGTGCGTGATTCCGGCAATAAACGATTTTTGTAATGCTTCTTTTTGGACAAGCTGTTCCTGCATCTCGTCGACGGCATGAATCAGATCACCGACTTCATCATTCGGGCGGTCCGGTAAGAGCACGTCTTTTTGTCCGTCGCCAATCTGTTTGGCGACCGTCCGCAGTTCCATGATCGGCCGGATGAATTGCCGTCCCATGTAATAGGCCAGCCCGGTTGCCAGCAGTAAGGCGGCAAGTAACGCAACACCAATCGCCAGATAGACGCCATCGAGGGCACTGCTTGCGAGCGGTGCTTCGCGAATCGTCGTGATGACCGTATCGCCGCTCTTCAACTGATACGTCAACAGCCGGTTTCCCTGGACTTCGATGATGTCTTTTTGTTTGAGATCGTCAAGAATCGGCAGTTCGATGACTTGCCGTCCCCGTCCCCCGATTCGTTCCGTCACCCCGTCACGCGTGATAAACCCTTGGATTTCCCGCGGGACCGGACGATTTTCCGCCAGTGCTTCCTCGATGATATTTGCTTCCCGCATCAACTGACTGTAACGTTCATCTTCCGCAAACCGGTTGACGAGGAACGCCGTCAGACTGAAACTGAGTATACCCATAATCAATAACGGCGCAATGACAGCCAGCAAAAATTTTCGCATCAACTTACTCATTCGATTGCCTCCAACCGGTAGCCGACCCGGTGGACCGTCTTCAACTGTTGTTTTATCGTCGGCATCTTATCCCGCAACTGTTTGACGTGTGTATCGACCGTCCGCGTATCGCCTCCGAACGTATAGCCCCAGACTTCATCGAGAATTTGATCGCGCGTCAGTGCTTCGCCCATGTGCTCAAAGAAATAGACCAACAGTTCGAATTCCATCTTCGCGAGACTGACGGTGTCCGGTCCACTTTGGACACGGCGCGCCTTCTCATCAATCGTCACGTCCCCTAACTGCCGACCGACCAGCAACCGTTGCTTCAACGCCCGCTCGAGTCGGATGATCAATTCCTTGAGGACAACCGGTTTGACGAGATAGTCATCTGCTCCCAGTTCCAGTCCGAACACCCGGTCGTCCGCTTCCCCGCGTGACGTCAGCATGAAGACGACCGGAGCCGGGACAGTCGCTTTGATACCCGGGACAAGCGACCAGCCGTCCCCGTCCGGCAGGCGGACATCAACGAGGGCAGCGTCAAACGATGTTCTTGCAAGTTTTGTTTTAGCCTCCGCAAGCGACGCCGCGATTGTGACCGTATAGCCGTGATGACGCAGGAACCGTTCCGTCACCTGTGCCAGCTTCAGTTCATCTTCTATCACTAAAATGTTCATCTTCATCCCTCCACTTGTAGTGTACCGTCTTTTTTGAACGGTTGACGTTTCTTTGCGATTTCCTTGCAACTTCCTCACAACTTCGCAGTCGTGTCCCGCTAACATAAAGGGTGAAAGGAGTGATCACCCATGCAATTCAAAAAACAATGGATCACCGCACTGACAATCAGCGCCTTAACAGTAGGAGGAGCTTCTGCTTATGCTGCAACCAATGACGACAGCTCAACAGAAACGAAATCAGAGCGTCCGCATTTCGAAGGGATGAAACGACTCGATTTTACGTTACTGCTCAAAAAATTGAATTTGACGGAAAAGCAGGTCGATGCGGCCCGTGAAAAAGGTTTATCGATCGCAGATCTGGCCAAACAAAAAGGAATTTCGTTCAGTGACTATAAAAAGGCGGAACTCGCCGCCGCAAAAGAACAGCTCGCTTCACTCGTCAAATCCGGTGATTTAACGAAATCGCAGGCAGCGGATATGTTAAAACATCATACGGAACGCTTTAGCGGCGTTTCGAGTTATGCCGATTTAAAAGAACAGATGCCAAAAGGACATCACGGTGACAAAGGTGGCTTCTTCAACGAATCATTGATTGCCGACGTCTTGAAAGCACTTGGTCTCAGCCAAGATAAATTTGATGCCGCCAATCAATCGCTCGCCGCTTATGCGAAAGCCCAGTCGATCAAGTTCGCGGATTACAAAAAAGCGTTGCTTGCGGCGCAAACGACACAGCTCGATCAATTCGTCAAAGACGGGAAGATGACGAAAAAACAAGCGACCGAGATCAAAGCCCGTCTGACGGAAGACTTTTCGGACGCTAACAGCTATGATGACTTACCGGACCGCGGTCAACACGGACCAGGCGAACACGGTGGACCGGGTCATGATGTCTTCGGTGATACAACGTCCGCTATCTTGAAACGGTTGAATCTCGATGCGACGAAGTTCAAGGCAGCGAACCAGCCGTTACCGGAATTTGCGGAAGCGAACAATATCTCCTTCGCTGCTTTCGAGAAGGCTGTCCTTGCCGAACAAACGAAAGCAATCGACGCGAAAGTCAAAAGTGGTGCCATCACGAAAAAACAAGCAACAACCATCAAGGAACGGATGCAGGAACGGGCGGATGAAGTCTCAAGTTACGATGACCTCCAGCAAGGACCACGCGGCGGACACGGACCGGGACGTCATCACGGTCCTGATATGAACGGTTCCGACCGTCCGGATCAAGCTGATCCAAATGCCAGTGACACTTCGGTTGACCTTGCCATCTGATGTGTAAATCACGGACAAACTTCGACATGTGCCATTCAACAGGCATCGGCGGGGTTTGTCTTTTTGTCTTTTTGTCTTTTTGTCTTTTTGTCTTTTTGTCTTTTTGTCTTTTTGTCTTTTTGTCTTTTTGTCTTTTTGTCTTTTTGTCTTTTTGTCTTTTTGTCTTTTTGTCTTTTTGTCTTTTTGTCTTTTACGTTCTTATTCTGAATGAATGATTTGTCGGAGTCTGCTTTCGAAGCTCGACTTCTACGGGAAAAGGAAGCTCTGCTTCCGACAGGAACAAGGAAGACCCGGTCGACGGTCACGACGACCGCGGCTTCCGTTCCGCCCGAGAAAAGCGAGCGAAAGAAAACAGACTTCCCACCCCACCCCCTTCTTTTCCATTCCACTTCCTCCCATTCTCCAAAAAATGATTCGCTTTTTTTGAAAAAAAAGTCTATTCTTCGAACTTTGATTGCAATTGATCTTCGTTTACTCCGATACTAAGAGTGAGAGAAAAAATTCGAGTGAGGAGATTTGTCTATGACTTTTTTCGACGCGATGCAACGACTGAGTCGTTCATCTACATCCCCTCTGCTGATTGGCGGGTTAGAGCTGTCACGCCCAGAACGTGTGGAACCTTTTTTTCAGCAAAGTACAGATGCTGTCTTTTTCTTTAATCACCTTGGTGAAATCATCTATTTCAACGAACAGCTTCCACGGATGCTCGGCTATTCGAAAGAAACTTTATATAATCATTTCGCCGTCTTCAATCCACCGGAGCAGCATGCGTCCGTGACGGCATTTTTCGAGCGGGCACTGGCCGGTGAGACGGTCCACTATACGGCACAAGGTCTGCATGCCGATCAACACCGGCTGACGCTCAAAATCACGAACATGCCAATTGAACAGGATGGGCATGTCGTTGGGGTGTACGGGATTGCACGCGACATCACACGCGAAAAACAGTTGGAGGATGATGTCGTCCATATCCGGTCGCAACTGGAACTGACAGAACAGATTCCGGAACTGGTCGTCTTTCATTACGATCCAGCGAGCCGGACGATCGAGTATTCACCTTCTTTAATCAAGTACTTAGGCATCGAGTCCAATCCGGTGCAACCCTTTACGAATGAACAGTTACATCAACGGATTCATCCACGTGATTTTGATCCCCTCCGCTTTCAGATGATCCGCCTGCTTGATGGAGAAATCGATACATTCGAACAGGAAGTGTCCGTCCTGAATGCCGACTACGAATATCAACTGTTACGCCTGAAGGCATTACGCCGCGATGGTCCGACCGGACTGATTTCACTGATTCTGTACGATTTATCGGAAGTCAATGAAGCCCGACGTGAACTGGCACGGGAACGGGAGCAGACGCGCGAAATCTATGAAGCACTCGAAGCCGCCATCTCGCAAATCGACTTGTCGAGCGGACGTCTGTTGTTTCACTCCAAAGGATTTTTCCAGATTTTCGAGGAGTTGCCGCACGATCTGATCCTCAGTCAGGACTGGCTGTTCGAGCGACTCGATCCGCGTGACGTACCGGCGATGAAACAGTTCATCCGCCGGCTGACGTCCGGAAAGCCGAGTACAATCCAGTATCGTCTGCTGTTCCCGGACGGGCGGATGAAATGGATTGAAGACCAACAGATTCCCGTCTTCCAACTGGACGGTTCGATTGCCTATACGAACAGCATCATGCACGACATCACACTCCAAAAAGAGTATGAGGAACGCTTGCAACAGCTGGCGATGTATGATTCGATCACCGGTCTCCCGAACCGGCTGTCATTGACGGATACGATCCGTAACTGGATGCAGGCGAACACGCCATTTTCGATTTTATCGATTTCGTTTAACCGGATTTCGGATATTAACAATGCGTTTGGTCATGCTTCCGGTGACCAGTGGATTCAGGCGACGAGCGCCCTCCTCAATCGTTCGAAACCGGACGAAGTCTTTTTCGGACACCTTGGCGGTGACGAATACGCGATGCTCGTTCCGTCGAGCCTCAAGGACGATATCACGTCCTATGCGGAAACGTTGTTGTCTTTATCCGTCGAACCGATTTTGATTGATCCTTATGCCTTGTTCACCCGTGTTTCAATCGGCATCAGTCATTTTCCGGACGACAGCAACGATCCGATTGAATTGATGAAACATTCGTATACGGCGCTCCGGCGGTCACGGCGGGAAAACCAGAGTGCCGTCCATCATTATGCGTCCAATCTCGATATCGATTATTACCGCCGCTACCGGCTCGAACAGGATTTACATTATGCGATTGAACGGAAACAGCTGTTTCTTGAGTACCAACCGAAAGTCGACAGCTGGACGGGGAAAATCATCGGTCTCGAAGCGTTAATCCGCTGGCAACACCCGGAATGGGGACGGATTCCGCCCAATGATTTCATCCCGCTCGCCGAGGAAAGTGCCCTGCATATCGCAATCGGCGACTGGGTCGTCGAGACGGCGTGCCAGGCGATGCTTGACTGGTCCAGTGCCGGTGCCGATCTCGTCCCGGTATCTGTCAACGTCTCGCCGAAACGGTTTTTGATTCCCGGATTCGAACACCAGATTGAACAGATACTGGCTACGTATCAATTGCCGGCCGGGCTGCTGGAACTGGAAATCACCGAAGCGGCATTGATCATGGATGATCCGAACATCAGCCGGACGCTGGAACATGTCAGCCGGCTCGGCGTCCGGATTGCGCTCGATGATTTCGGAAAAGGCTATTCATCAATGGTCTACTTGCAACGGTACCCGATTGATGTCGTCAAGATCGATCGCCAGTTTGCGGTCCATATCGCCGAGGATAAGAAAGCCCAAGCCATCGTTAAAAGTATTCTCTACATGGCGAAGGAGTTTAATCTTGCCGTCATCGCGGAAGGGATTGAAACGATTCAACAGCTCGAGACGTTCCGGTCGCTTGAATGTCCGAACATCCAAGGGTATTTATTCAGCCGACCGGTGTCCGCGGCCGTCATGGAAAGTTTTCTGATCCGGGAAGTTCTCTATCCGATCGAAGCCTGTTCGCTTGCGTCGGATAACGTCCCGAGCTTCACGGTCCAAGGCAAGATCAAGATGTTGCAGCATCAAAATCAGACATTCGACTTTAGTTTTTCCGAGATTCAAGCCCACCGGACGAGTACACGTCATCTCTACTTTACGACTGATACGCCCTTGCCTCTGCAAACCGCGACGTTTGAAGTCCGGTTGTCGGAAGGGTTGCAGCTGGTCTCCTGTACTCTGACTGTCACTGCTTTTGAGAACGGACAATATGCCGGACGCTATACGACGACGCAGGAAGCGGAACTGGTCTTACGATTTTTCCAAACCTTACGCTACAACGGGTGAAATAAGCACTAAGGTCGTTCTCGCGTGCCTTAGTGCTTTTTTGTTATAGTAATGAAAAGTGTATGTAAAAGGAGGGGTTCGATGCCCGCAGCTGAACAGGCCAAACGACACCGCCGTTCGACGAAATGGCAACTGGTCCGCCGATTGCTGTTACTCACGATCGGTGCCGTGATTTTCGCCATCGGACTCAAAGGATTCCTTGTCCCGAACAGTATCATCGATGGTGGAATTGTCGGTATTTCCATCATCGGATCGAAACTGACCGATTCAACACTCGCGTTGTGGTTATTCTTTCTCAACATCCCGTTCATCTTTTTCGGTTATAAACAAATCGGGAAGACGTTTGCCTTGTCGACGCTTTACGCCATTTCCGTCATGGCAATTGCGACGAAGTTACTGGAAGACATCGGTCCGATGACACGGGTCGATCTCCTCGCAACCGTCTTCGGCGGGTTGATTCTCGGAATCGGTGTCGGGATTGTCATCCGGGCGAGTGGTTCACTCGACGGGACCGAAATTTTGGCTGTCTCGTTCAGCCGTTCGACCCCGTTTTCCGTCGGCGAAATCGTCATGTTCTTTAACGTCTTCATTTTAGGGGCAGCCGGTTTTGTGTTCGGATGGGACCGGGCCATGTATTCCTTGATTACCTACTTCATCGCCTTCAAGACGATTGATGTCGTCATCGACGGACTCGATCAGTCGAAAAGTGTCTGGATTATTTCTGAAAATCATGAAGAGATTGGTCTTGCCATCATGGACCGGCTCGGTCGGACGATGACGTACCTGAACGGGGAAGGTGCCTTTTCCGGCGACGACAAAAAAATCATCTTTTGTGTCATCAGCCGGTTGGAAGAAACGAAACTGAAGGAAATCGTCCGGGACTTCGATGAGGAAGCCTTTATCGCGATCGGCAACATCCATGATGTCCATGGCGGTCGTTTCAAGAAAAAAGATATTCATTAACGTATCCTACTGCAGAGAGGAAGAATCGCCGTGTCGCTGTTGAAAAAACACCGCAAGAAACTGATTGCCGGACTGGTTATACTGATTGTCTTAGTCCTGATTGCCATTGTCGGAATTTCTGCTTATGTCGGTTCTTCTTTGACGGAGCCGCCCCGGGAACCGTTGACGACCAATCCGAAAAAGGCGGAAGGTCTCGCTTACGAAAACGTCTCGTTCCGCTCTTACAAAGACCGGACCCGTTTATCCGGCTGGTGGATTCCGAGTGAAGACGCCAAGTTGACAATCGTTTTTGCCCACGGCTACGGAAAAAACCGGGAGCAAAATGATGTCCCGATCCTGCCGTTGTTCAAGAAATTCCATCAAGCCGGCTATAACGTCCTGACATTTGATTTCCGCGGCTCCGGTCAATCGGAAGGAAAACGCGTTACGGTCGGTGCAAAGGAGCAGGATGATTTATTGACTGCCGTCCGCTACGCGAAATCACGCGCATCGGAACCGGTCGTCCTCTACGGCATTTCGATGGGCGCCGCGACGTCTCTCGTCACGGCACCGAAAGCCGAAGTCGCCGGTGTCATTGCCGACAGTCCGTTCAGTGATCTCAAGAACTATCTCGAGACGAATCTGCCGGTCTGGAGCGGTCTGCCGAACTTCCCGTTCACACCGGTCATCCTGCAGGTGACACCACTTCTGACCGGCTTGAATCCGGAACGTGTTCAACCGATTGAAGCCATTCGCCGGATCGACTACCCAATCCTGATGATTCATGGGAAAGACGATGACGCGATTCCAGTCACGGAAAGTATGCGGCTTCAAAAAGCAGCACCGCGATCCGAGTTATACGTGACGGAAAATGGCGGTCACGTCCAATCGTACAAACACGATCGCAAAGCGTATGAAAACAAAATCCTGTCTTATCTCGAAGATATCCGTTAAAAAAAGGAGGCACTGTTCCCGAGGAACAATGTCTCCTTTTGTTTGTCCATTAACGTTTTAGCACAGCACTCCCGACAATCTTCAAGACTTCCGGGCGGCTCAGTTTTTCTTTGCCCTTCGCCAAAGCATCGAGCGTTCCGTGGGCGAGCGCAAGCGGAATCTTACAGAATTCATAAATCGTCGTCTGTTTCGGAATCGACGCGAGGTACGCATCGGCTTCCGCCAGATTCTCCCGGGCATATTCGAACATCGTCTCCGTCGTCCACCCCGGTGGGAAATAGCCGACACCACGTTCTGCGTCTTCCTGTTGATTCCGCAGAATGTTGACCGCTTGCAGTCCCCGTCCGAATCCGATCGCCTGTTGTTTGTCCGTCACGATACCGGCTTTCCAGTACCAGATGTCGGATAACATGACACCGACGAGTCCCGCAACGTAGTACGTGTACTCATCAAGATCGGCTTCCGTTTTGACTGTCCAGTCCCGCTCGGCCCAAGTGGCCATGCCTTCCGCCATCTCAGCCGTCGAGTCGAGGACTTTCGCCCGAATACCAGCCGGACAATACGCGATCCATTCTGCAAGACGTAACGTCACTTCCGGCAACTGATCTGCATAATCCGCAATCATCGACTGATAAGCGTTCGCGTCGAACGTCCCACGCATCGTCAAGGCTGTTTCCCGAAGTAAGGTCGTCTTGACCCCGGTCTGCAGTTCCTCATGGTCCTCGATCTCATCGATTGCCCGCATACATAAGTAAGCAGCACCGACGGCTTCCTGTAATTCCTGTGACAGACGGCTGATCGGTATATAAAAGGTCCGGCTCGTCGCTTTTAGTACACGATTCGCATCTTTCTTCAGCTGCTTCGTCTCATTCATCCCTTACACTCCCTCTTTAGTCAAAAAGGTTTCTTTTCTCTACATTACTATACACGATTCGAAAGAAATGAGCATTTTTTTGTTGAACGAAAAAACAGGACCGACATGAAAGTCCGTCCTGTCCTGCTTATGAATCGGTCCGTTGTTTCAGTAACTGGCTCATCAGACCGGTGCTCTGTGAGGCTTCCGCGTTTTCATCCTGAATCGCGAGATAGATTTCTTTCCGGTGAATGTCGATTTGCCGGGGCGCATTGATGCCCAGTTTGACCTGGTCCCCTTCGATGGCGAGAATCGTCAACTCGATGTCATCCCCGATTTGAATCGCTTCTCCCGTTTTTCGTTTTAAGACGAGCATCAGCGGCCACCTACTTCGGTCAGACTGCCGATCATTCGTCGATTGGCATACGTTTCATCGAGAATGATTTGTTTGGCCTGCCGGCGTTTCGTCTCCATGACGAACGGTGCCCGCAGGTTGGTCGTCGATTCCTGGAATGGTTCGCGTAACGTGACCGTCGTATAGACCGCGACTTGTGCCGTTTCCTGAATACCGAGCTGCTCTTTTGCCGATTCCGGTAATTCAAAGACATAGTCCGGATCGATCCAAAATGGATTCGTTACGACAAAGGCACACTCCTGCTGGTCAATCGATTGGAAAGACCAAAACGGAACCCCTTCTCCGAACGGTAAGAGGATAAAGCGGCGTGCTTCCGGAAAACCCGGTACTTCCGAAGCGAAGGTGATGATTTCACTTTCATCGACTTGAACCGGACCAAAAAAATCAGTAGTGATTTGCATATGATTATCCTTCCTCATCGAACATGCCGCCGACCGGCCACATGTCCAGTTGATTTTGTTCCCGCAGATAAATGTCGACCGTACCTTCCGTGACCGTCAATTCAGGACGATTGACCTGAACCTCGATTCGCGGTCGCTCCGCCGTATAATTGAGCTGCACTTCAGACGGTGTGTAGTTGATTTTGACCCGTTCGAGACTGCGCGGGACAAAGCCGAGCGTCGTTACTTCAGCCGGCGGTGTATCCCGTGACTTGGCGACACGGGCGACGGCATTGCCGCCTTGTTCGATCCGCATCATCTGATCGCCTTCCGCCGATGCCTGACTTGCGGCCTGTTGCCCCATCTGGCGTCCATAGTCTGCATAACGCTGGACCGATTCCAAAGCCGGAATCCGCCCTGACTCAATCAACGCCTGCGTCGAATCGATTTCGAGCCGCGCGGCGACGGTCTCGATCGAGAGCTCGCCTTTCGGCTGTTCAATCGATAACGTTGCTGGTGCCTGGTGCTGCTCAAGCGTTGCCCGCGTCGTCTGGATACCGATTTTCGCTGACGTTTGACGCATCTCAAGGTGCGGCAGATTCATCAGACGTCACCTCCTTAACGTAAGAAATCAAGCAGGGTCGGCTGAATGATCCGTGCGCCGGCACTGAGTGCTGCCCGGTGTAACGTTTCGTATGATTTTAGTTCCATAATGACTTTTTCCGCTTCGATGTCTTCATTGTCTGACATGACCGTCTTGACAATGATTTCCTGATCTTCGAGCCGGGACGCATTCAGTTCGAGCCGGTTGACCCGTGCTCCGAGATCAGCCCGCGTTTCGACCGTCTGATTGACCATCACATCGAGGTCTTTCAGCATCGCCGACAACTGGGCACCGTTGTTTGAGCTGTCCGCAGTTCCGCCGGTTTCCGAAACACCGCCGAGCGCGTCATATAACTTTTTCAGGGTCGTAAACGTTTCCGGACTAAAGACATCCGTCGGCGAGACATTGACCTGGACCTGAATGCCGGATGAGATTTCGTACTGGATGACCTCACTGTCTTTCGTTGCCGGATCGCCGTCTGTAAAGACCGAGTCGACCGGCTTGCCGGAAGATGTCAGGTAATCGCGGAGCCCTTCGATCGATACGAACGGTTTGTCCGTCGCCGTGCCGTTGAAGATGCCTTTTTCGTTATATTTCGTATTGGCCATCGTCCCGATATGTTCAATCAGCTGACCGACTTCACTTTGAATCGCTTTTCGTTGTGTCGCATCATACGTATCCGTCGCGGCTTGCGTCGTCAATTCCCGGACCCGGCTCATCGCCGACGTCACTTCATTGAGGGCGGAATCCGTCAAATCCATCCAGCCGGTCGCTTCGTTGACGTTTTTCTTGAACTGTTCAACTTCCCGGACCTCGGTCCGGTAACGAATTCCCTGCATCGCGACAACCGGATCTTCCGATGGGCGTTGGATCTTTTTCCCGCTGATCAATTGTTCCTGCATCGAGCTCAGCTTTTGATAACTGGCTGATAAGTAACCGATATTCGTTTTCGTCAACATCGTCTGTGTTACGCGCATTTAGTCATCACCGTCCTACGATTCCCATACCGTTGATGATTTTATCGAGCATCTCATCGACGGTCGTAATATTACGCGCTGCCGCGTTGTATGCATGTTGATACTGAATCATCATCGTCATCTCTTCATCGATCGACACGGCCGAAACGGACATCCGGCGCTGTTCGGCGCTGTCCATCAAGACAGCCGAGCTTTGCCCCAGTCGTCCTACCTGATCGGTCGCGACACCCATGTCTCCGATGACATTTTGGTAAAACGAACCGATCGTCGTCGTTGTCACGGACGTGGCAAACAGAAGACTTGTCGTCTTCATTTGAGCGAGTTTCAGTGCCCCGGCGCTATCGCCGATATTTCCGTCTGTCGACGTGGCAATATTATCGAGACTGCCTTTAATATCTTGACCGACGGCAATCGTCGCTGCTGAAATTGAACCGCTCGTTGCGACGAAAAATTGATCCGTTCCGTTCGTCTTGTCTTTTTTGAAGTTCGCCGCATGCGCCGCGTTGAATGCCGTCGCGAACGTCGTCGCCATCTCGTCCAAATTGCTTTGCATTTTGACGAATTCACCGGTCGGCTGACCGTTTTTGATCTGTCCGTACATTTCCAGTAATCCTGCAATGCGTCCATTTGCGAATCCGCCGCCGGCCGCATCAAAGCTGATGGTTTGGCTATTGGTTTCAAAACCGGTATATAACCCTTGATCGTTTGTCGTAAACGACAATGTTCCTGCTTGAGCAACATCAGAGTCGACAGCTCTCAATTTGTTTCCATTTGGCAGTTTAACAAGAATATCGATGCGTCCTTCCGCAGTTTTTGTAGCGTTACCCAGTTTCCCCTGCGTAATGGCTTCCGCATCAACAGATACTTTTTCGAAATCGACATACTGCGCCAACTCATCCATGTACCGGTCACGTTCATCATATAAAGCGTTCGGCAATACACCAAGCGGCTCGACTGTATGAATTTCAGCATTGATGTTATGGATTTTCTTGAACAGATCGTTGACTTTTTTGGTTGACACGTCAATTTCACTTTTCAGATCTTCCTTGACCTGACTGAGCGATTTCGACATGTAGTTAAAGGTTTGTGTCAGCGTCTCCGCTTTTTGCCGGACGACACTGCGGGCACCGGAGTCCTGCGGATTCGTCGACAATGTCTGAAGCGATTCCCAAAACCCGTCAAATGCTTTCGCAAGCCCTGTATCCGACGGTTCGTTGATGATGTCTTCCATCCGTCCGAATGCCGCTTCTTTTGTTCCGTAATACGCGGTTTTCGTCGCTTCATCACGGTATTGTTTATCGAGCATGACGTCACGGACACGTTCGAGAATTTCTCCCCGGACGCCGGTCCCGATTTGTCCCATCTTGCCGGTTCCGATGGCCATCGACAGTTGCTCCGTCGTCGCCATGACAAGACGTTGCCGCGAAAAGCCGGCCGTTCCTGCATTGGCGATATTGTTTCCCGTCGACTGGAGCGCCCACTGATTCGTCGTCAGTGCACGACGACCGGTTTCAAGCCCCATGAATGTTGAACCCATATATTTGCCTCCTTAAGCATTTCGACTGAAATGTGCGCGATCAAGCGCGGACTGACCATATGTAAAATCATCTGCTTCTGGTATCAGCAATTCCAGATGCCAGTTTAAGTAGTGTAACGATTGGGTGAGTAAGTCAGCGTTCAACTCGTTCAGTACCTTCAACTGACCAATCGTTTGAAGCAACCGACGCATGGAATCGACATCCTCCGGGTGCGCTTGCAGCCACTCCGTCATCGTCATCGTCCCCATCTGCGCGAGGCGTTGCTGCTCCAACTGTTCGATTCGTTTCAAATGAATCGGCTCTTCCTTGACGAGCTGCGAAAGACGTTGCATATCATTTTGAATCAAAACCTGTTTTTTTTCTTCTGCCAGTTTAAGTAATGCGGCATGTTCCGCCGTCAGCTGATCGATGAGTTCCATCCGTCCTGTCCTCCTCTTTTGTCTCTATTCGTTCATATAAAAAGCGACCCGCGCATCCGTGCCCCGAGTCGCCCCTATTGTCTAAGTTAGTCTTCTTACAAGTTCAAGAAACGTTCCGCGATTTTCTTCGCATCCGGTTTGTAGGTTCCATCCTGAATGGCTTGTCGAAGAGATTCAATTTTTTCGGTCCGTGAAGGCGTCGTTTCGTTGAAGCGCAGACGTGCTTCGCTTGAAATCGTCACTTCATCCGGCCGATTCGTACGTGTTGGTTCTGTTCCTTCTACTTTTTGATTTCTTTCGTACGTCTTAGGCATGTTAACCCACTTCGTAGAATCAATTCGCATGTGAACACCTGCTTTCTAGACTACAAGATTCTTAATTCAAGTTCGATACGTTCGCGGTTTCGAAGGGGTAGAAGAATCAAGCATCGCTTGGGCGAGTTCACGTCGTAATTTCTCACGACATTCGGCACAAATCGTGCCATCACGGGAGGGCTTCCCGCAACTCTCACACATGATCTCCATCTGAGAAATTTCAGAGATCAACAATCGCCCTTCTTTGATGTAACGGAAGACCGTTTCTCTCTTTACTCCGATAGCCATCTCAACATCTTTAGGTGAGGTTCGGATTTTCCGCCGTTCTCGCAGGAACTCACGCACCTTCTCAAAATCAGTATGATCTTTTCTGATACAATCGACACACAGATCAGAAGATTGACGAACAAATAACTTCCCGCAAGTTTTGCAGTTTAATACATCCATTTCCTTCACCTCATATTGAATATCGGCAGGAATGAAGATTTTTTAAACACTTCGAAATAAAGTTACCGCAGAAATTTCTTTCGCACCGGCTTCATACAGCCGTGAAGCCGCCTGGTGCAAGGTGATTCCGGTCGTATAGACATCATCGACCAGCAAAATCGTTTTTCCGGTCACCGGCTGAATGACACGATACGGATTGTCCCGTTCCAGTCGTTCGTGCCGCGTCAGGTGACTGAGAGCGACGCCGTCCGCCCGTTCGAGCACGAGCCGGACCCGTCCCCGCATCATCCGGGCAATCAGTTCGGCTTGATTGAAGCGGCGTTCGCGCAACCGGTCCGGACTGAGCGGAATCGGCACAATCCAGTCCTGTTTGACTTTTACCTTCTTGAGCTCCGGTTTAAACACATCGAGCAAAGCCGTATCCCCGAGAAACTTATACCGCTTCATAAACGTCTTGGCGTGTGACTGATAAAGAAACAGCGGATGCGTCACGAGTCGTTGATTCCGGTCGCGCCAGTCCTGACAATCTGCACAGAGCGCTTGTCCCGGCTTCCCGCAATCCTCGCATTCCCCTCTTTTTACAAATTCTATTTTACAGGTCGGACACAGGGTTTGCCTAGTCCAGACATTGGATAACATCCAACTGGGTAAAAAGTCCTGGCCGCACAGCTGACAGTTCATCGAAATCCCTCCCGGTTCGCTCGTTTAATCTGATCGATTGCTTGATACATCGTGTCAGACCGGTCATTCGCAAACAATACGACATCCCCTTCCGGAAAATCGGCGCTTCGACCGACGCGTCCGCTGATTTGAATCAAGGCAGCACTGCTGAAAGATTGATCGGCATCAAGAACCGCGACCTGGACGTCAATCAACGTCACCCCGCGCTCGAGAATCGTCGTCGTCAACAGCACACCCGTCGTTTGGCGAAACCGGGCGACTTTCGTAATCCGGTCCGGATCGGCCGCATGAACGGTTTCGCACGTGATGCCCTGCTGCTGTAAACAGGTCTGCCACGTCTCAAGCGCCTCGACTTGCGGTACGAACAACAGGCGTGGTTTACCCGCATGCGTCAGGACCCAGTTCACGACGTCATGTTTCCCGTAAGGAACCTGCATGCGGGGTGTCGGCAACGGAAAACCGTGATACCGCCGCATCAGGCGGACCGTCGGCAACCGCCGATCGCGGAGTGACGGGGTCGCGCTGAGTAAAATCAGGGAAGCATCCGGAGCCGTCGCCTGCCGGACATACCGGTGTAACGTCCGGTCGGACCGGTACGGAAAGGCATCAACCTCATCAATGAAGACGACGTCAAAACAGGTCCGGTAATGAATCAATTGGTGGGTCGTGCTGATTGTGATATCGCCGAGCCCAAGCCGGTCTTCAGATCCTCCGAACAAGGAGACGATCGTCGCCTGTTGAAACGCACGTCGCAAATGGCCCGTCAATTCCCGGACGACATCTGCCCGCGGTGCCGTGATCAGAACACGACGATTCGTCGAGAGTGCCCGTTCGATCCCCGGAAACAGCATCGGTGTTTTACCGGCACCGCAAACGGCATGGACGAGCAACCGTTTCCGTTGATCGATCGTCCGGACGATGGCCTCGGCAATCCGCTGCTGATCGATTGTCAAGTTCAGTTCTGTATGACAGTCGGAACGGACTGGATCAAGCGGACGCGGATCCGTGACGAGACGGTCGCACGTCCGCAATTTGCCGAAAATCAGACAATGCCGGCAATAATAACAGCGTTTGCCGCATGTACACGGTCCCCGGGTCGGTAACTTTCCGCACCGTTCGCAACGCCACGTCACAGCCGGACGGTATTCCAAGGGATGGTCCACCGGTTTGTCTAGCCGGTAGTCGGGAATCAATCGTCCACGTAAATCCATACGCCACTTCCTTTCATTTGACTGACTTCCCCCTCACTTTCGGCAAGACGAACGGACTTCCTGCCCGTGCTGCTTGCACTGCTGTCAAATAACCACACAAAAAAGACGTATCTGTTTTCACAGATACGCCGTTGTGTCATATAAGCCCTGCGGTTAACACAGGATTACGCTTCTTGATACCAGGTGATGCCGATCGCACCGGGTCCCAGATGGGTTCCGATGACCGGACCGAACACACTCATCTCCATCCGGGCGTCCGGGAACCGTTCTTGCAGGACGGCAATTTCCGCTTCCGCTTTCGATGAATCTTCCGCATGAATGACTCCGATGACGTATCCGGCACCAGTTCCTTGAATCGTCTCGTCCATCATTTCTTCAATCCGTTTGACAGCCCGTTTGAACGTCCGGATTTTTTCAAACGGAACGATTTTCCCATCGACGAAATGAAGAACCGGTTTGATTTTAAGGAAAGAACCGACGACGGCCTGCGTCATGCTGAGACGTCCGCCGCGGTGCAGGTGTTCGAGGTCATCGACCACGAAATAGGCACGGATGACATCCTTTAATGCTTCAAGACGAGCGACGATTTCAAGTGCCGTCGCGCCGGCGTCACGCATCCGAACTGCTTCCTTGACCAGGAAGGCCTGCGGCATACAGGAGATCCGCGAATCAATCGGATGCACCTCGACGTGTTCGACCATCATGTTGATCGTATGTAGTGCCTGGTATGTCCCGCTGATTCCGCTCGATAGCGTGATGCCGATGATATCCGTCCCCTGCGGCAACTGTTCAAACGATTCGACAAGATCGCCGATGTTCGGCTGTGATGTCGTCGGTAAACTTCCCGTCTGAATGCGTTGATAAAAATCAGGTACGGAAATATCGAGTCCTTCACGATACGCATCTCCGTCGAAGATGACACTAAGCGGTGCAACATGGACATTGTTTTCTTCACAATAGGTAGTTGGCAGATAGGCAGTGCTATCCGTTAAAATCACAATTTGGCTCATTCGTGAATTTCCTCGCTTTTAAGAGTTCCGTCGTGACATAAGGTATTCTGACAGGTCACAATCGCTTATTTATCATATCACAGGTTGAAGTTTTAAAAAAAGAAAGACGGAGCCGAATCGGCTTCCGTCCGTACTTAAACGACGACGACCCAGCCGCGGCGAATCGCTTCGACGACAGCACCGGTCCGGTCGGGCACATTCATTTTACGTAAAATAGAGGAAACGTGGTTTTTAACGGTCTTCTCACTGATGAACAACGTATCGCTGATCGCCCGGTTCGAGAAGCCGTCCGCGAGTAGCTGCAGCACTTCGCATTCCCGGCGTGTCAACACGTGCAACGGTGCTTCGGCGACACGTTTTTCAATCGGTTGCGAAGACATCGTCTGCTTCATCTTCATCAGACGACGGTATTCCTGTAACAAGTTCGGTGTGACTTTCGGGTGAACGTATCCGCCTTCCCGGTACACGGATCGGATTGCATTTACCAGTTCATCCGTCGCCATCTCTTTTAAGAGATAACCGACTGCACCTGCGCCAAGCGCGTGCATAACATAGGTTTCATCGTCATGGATCGACAGGATGATGACCCGGACTTCGGGATGGACTTCCATCAAACGTTTTGTCGCTTCGACACCATTGACTTTCGGCATATTTATATCCATTAAGACGATATCAGGCTGATGCGTTTCAACGAGTGGAATCACGTCTGCTCCACTCTCGCCCTCCGCGACGACGACGAACTCCTCTTCAAAATCAAGAATCCGTTTGACGCCTTCCCGGAATAACTGATGATCGTCGATGATGACTACTTTTACTTGCTCGTTATTCACAGTGTTTCTCCTCTCGCTCCGGATTCCTCAACTGGAATCCTTACCTTGATGACTGTCCCTTTACCCGGCTGCGTCTCAATCTCAAACTCACCGTCTATCAATTCAATCCGTTCCCGCATCCCGATCAGTCCGAATGACTCATCACACGATTCGACAATCGAATCAAAATCAAATCCAATCCCGTTATCTTTAACATGAATCCGGACGGAATGTTGATACTGTTCTATGATAATACGAATGTCCCCTGCTTTGGAATGCTTAACTGCATTTTGGACCGCTTCTTGGACAATTCGGAAGACTGCGACTTCATAGGTCGATTCAATCCGTTCGCCGCCCCCGAGATAATTAAAGTGAATCGGGATGTTGGAAATTTCCTGCATATGTCGTAAATACCGTTCAAGTGTCGGGACAAATCCGAGATCATCGAGCGTCATCGGACGTAAATCATAGATGATGCGGCGAATATCGGCAAGTCCGTCGCGGATCAATTTCCGCAGACGGTGGATTTCTTCAAAAGCCGCTTCCGCACCGTTATGCTGGTGGATCTTTTCAATTAAATCAGCGCGGATCAATACATGTGCAAGCGTCTGCGCCGGACCGTCATGCATATCCCTCGACAGGCGGCGCCGTTCATTCTCCGCCGACTGGAAGACCTTTAAGCCCATCTCCTGTTTTTGCATCGCTTTTTCGTACTTTTCATTCATGACCTGCATGTCGTCCGTCAGGAAATTCAGCACGACTGAAACCCGGCTGATCAGCATGTCGGCACGTTCAATCGTTTCATCCAGTTGAACGAGACGGCGTTCCAGCTCGTCCCGGCGCTTTCGGCAGTTCATCTCATCACGTTGATTGATGAACGATTCGAGTTGGAGTGCGTTGGCTGTCTCATAAGCAGTCCGGATGTCTTGTTCTGAGTAGTTGTCGAAGTTTTTGCTCACGATGACGAGTCGCGCTTTCGAATCCTTAATATGTCGTTCTAGCCGTTCCGCTTCTTTTATATAGTCGTGAACGCGTGTCTTCAGTTCCCGTAACTCCTGCTGGATTTCAGCATACTGTTCCCGCGAACTTTCCGTAATCCGGACGATTTCTTCCCGGCTTTCTTCTACGACACCAATGATGTTCTGTACGATATCATTCAAGGACAGTCGCTCCCCCATCTCATTCGTCATACTACTCCCTCCGTTCCTTGCCAGTCCCCACGGTTGTCTCTCTCTCGAATCGTCGTTATGCTAGAAAGAACTAGTTAACGAGGAGGACATTTTTGATTATGACATTATTTAATTATTATACAGTAAAAGAAAACGGTTTCCATGAAATCATTATCCAAAAGTCACGATTTATTACATATTTGGCGCGTGCCACCTCGGAAGAAGAGGCACAGCGCTTCATTGCCGACCTCAAAAAAAAACATTCGGATGCCAATCATAATTGCTCCGCTTACGTCATCGGTGAACACAATGAGATTCAAAAAGCCAACGATGACGGGGAGCCGAGCGGAACGGCAGGCGTCCCGATGCTCGAAGTCTTAAAAAAACGGAATCTCCGCAATACCGTTGTCGTCGTGACCCGGTACTTCGGCGGCATCAAGCTCGGCGGCGGCGGCTTGATCCGGGCTTACGGTTCCAGTGTTTCGGAAGGGTTGAACGCTGTCGGCATCGTGGAGCGGATTGCCCACGATTTAGTCGAAGTCACGGTCGATTATACATGGCTCGGAAAGCTGGAGAATGAGTTACGGGCAACCGAACACATCATCGATCAGATTCATTATCTCGATCATGTCAAAATCGATGTCTGGGTCGAAGAAACCGCCGTCCCTGCTTTTTTTGAGTGGATGACGAATTTGACGAACGGACAGGCTCTGCTTGAGAAAACCGATTCGCGCTACGTCGAACGTGACATTCAACCTTGACCTGCTATACTGATTGTAAAGAATTTAAAAGTTTTTTAATAATTCAGTAAAGTAAGGAGTAATGAACCGTGGATGATTCCAAACGATCCCGTTCTGCCAAACCAAAACCAAAGCGGTCGTGGTTTAAAGTGTTCGTCACCGTCTTTCTGGTCGTTTTCATCGCCGGAGGTGCTGCATTTGCCTATGTCGCCAACAAAACGTTTCAAACAGCTAAACAATCGGAAGTCGAACTGTCGCGCGGCGATAAATCAGATAAGCGGGCTGCTGCCGTTGACTTAACGAAAGATCATTTTTCCGTCCTGCTCGTCGGAACGGATGAACGTCCCGGCGATACGTCTTCACGCGCCGATACGATGATTGTCGCAACGTTCAACAAAACGGATAAACAAGTTAATTTACTGAGTATTCCCCGTGATTCCCTCGTCATGATTCCGTCTGTCGGGTACGAAGATAAAATCAATCATTCCTATGCGTTCGGAGGCATTGATTCAACGATTGAGACCGTCGAAACGTTACTTGATATCCCGATCGATTATTACGGTTCGATCAACTTCAACGGTGTTGTGGCGATCGTCGATGCCGTCGGCGGCATTGACGTTGATGTCAAATTACCGATCGATACGTTGAACTCCTCCGATAAAAAAGGCGGCGTCAAGCTCGAACCCGGTCTTCAACGGTTAAATGGTGAGGAAGCCCTTGCCTACGCCCGGATGCGTTACGAGGATCCGGAAGGCGATATCGGCCGGACCAAACGCCAACAACAGGTCGTCCAGGCGATCATCGACCAATCGACGTCATTTGGATCCATCACGAAGCTGAATAAACTGATGGATGCGACGGGTGATAATTTCACGACGAACATGTCCCTGACGGAAGCGTTCCAATTACAACCGTTCGTCAAGTCCTTGAACACCGTCAACCGGATCGACTTAAAGGGAACGGATACAAAAATCAACGGTGCCTACTATTATCAGCTCGACCCGAGTTCACTCGCCGATGCGAAAACAATGTTAAAGGAACAGCTGAACTTACCGGAGACGGCTGACGATTCGACCACTACACCGGAGGTTTCCAATGATTCGACCGTTGAAAGCAACTGATTATCCCGAACTGCACCGGCTCCAGCAACAAGCGTACCGTGTCGAGGCTGATTTAATCGGTGCCACTTTCTTTCCGCCGCTTCTTCAATCGGAAGCAGCACTTCACGAAGAACAACCGGCCGGTTACATCACGCGTCTCGACGAACGGCTCGTCGGCGCTTTGACCGTCGAAGGGGAAACGATCACCCGGTTGCTCGTCTCCCCGGATTCTTTTCGTCAGGGCATCGCGACGCAATTGATCCGGCATACCTTGGAACATCAAGCGCTTCGTATCGTTTCGACGGCCGCCTTAAACGAACCGGCCATCGCCCTGTATCGCTAATTCGGATTCCGGCCTGTTCATCAAGTCAGACGGGATGCAATCGTTCTCGTGACACTCGAACGTGACGACGCACTGGATACTTGAAAAACCATAGAAAAAGAGACTGACTCAAAAGCCAGTCTTCACAAAGACGAGGGTGGCAGATTATCATTCTGCCACCCTCGTCGCGTACAAAAAAAGAATCACTCGTTACACGCCACTCCTACAGGAAAAAGTGCAAGCTGGCTTGCGCTGTCAGAGACGAACAAGACCAGGGTTCCTGCCTGAACGAGGCAGGGAAACTGGCTTGTGTCTCGCCTGAGGAAAGGGCGTGAAAAGAGGAGTGATTCTTTTTTAAGTCATCCCCTTTTCAGCTGTAAAAACTCGTACGTTTAATACCAATCAGAACCAACCCATGATCGATCCAATCACCGCACCGAGGATAACAATCCGGAGCGGTGATTGTTTGTAGAAACGCAGCAGGCAAAACAGTCCGAAAGCAATCAAAAAATCGACTCCTGTTTTGACACTCGACGTGAAGATCGGGTCATATAACGCAGCGAGCAGAATCCCGACGACCGCTGCATTAACCCCAATCAACATCCGCCCGACCTGCTTGTTGCCGCGGACCCGGTCCCAAAACGGCAGGACACCGAGGACAAGTAAAAATCCGGGCAGGAAAATCGCGAGCGTCGCAAGGATTCCGCCCGTCAATCCGTTCACGACCGTCCCGAGATACGTCGCGAAGGTAAAGAGTGGGCCAGGAACAGCTTGCGCTGCCGCATAACCGGCCAGGAAACTATCGCCGGTCAAAAAGTCCGGTACTAGGGACTGCTGTAAAAACGGCAGAACGACATGTCCACCGCCGAATACCAGGGCACCTGCACTGTACATGATACTCGTCAACTGAAGATTCCCCGTAGCATTTGCCGCCAGGAACGGTGTTACGACGAGCAGGACGCTGAACAGGATCAGAGCACTGATACTGAGCCATTTTGGGACACGGATATCGAGTCCGCCTCCGCTTTTCGGTTCGTCCTTAAACAAAAAAAGTCCAAGCACGGCCGCAAATAACAGGACACCGACTTGCGCGAGTGGATGGGCAAGCAACAAGACACCAGCCAACGCAAACAACATCAAAGATAACCGTTTCGGCCCGACGGCAAGTTTTGTCCCCATACCGAACACGGCGTCCGCAACGATTGCGACGGCGACAAGCTTGAGACCGTGAATGAAACCGGCTTCCGTCAAATCGAACTCGGTTGCGAGCACTGCAAACAGAATCAGTAAAATACTCGACGGTAACGTAAAGCCGATGAATGAGACGATCGCACCGACGACGCCTCCCCGAACGAGACCAATCCCCATCCCGACCTGACTGGAAGCCGGTCCGGGCAGAAATTGACAAAGGGCGACGAGATCGGCGTATGCTTTCTCATCCACCCACTTCCTTCGTTTGACATATTCCTCGTAAAAGTACCCTAGATGGGCGACAGGTCCGCCAAATGACGTTAATCCAAGTTTTAATGACACGATGAAAATTTCGATCCATCTGTTCATCTGATCACCTCCACGCTAAATTATACGAAAACTTTGTAAATTTTCTGTGACCATTTAGGTGTCTCGTGATTTTTTCCGTCCATATGTGACAGTTCTCCAAAAAGTCTCGACAGGCCCTTGACGATAGCGTTTTAAATACCAGCTCGAGAAGATGACTTGTACCACCAATACCGCAATGACCAGCAACGTACCTTGCCAGAGTGGAATCGTCCCGTACTGTCCGGTCACGAACAGCACCAGTGTAAAGATGACCGTCTGCATGAGGTAATTCGTCAACGCCATCCGTCCCAACACTTGAAATCCCCTTAACGGACGTCCTGACCGGACGAGTAAGGCAATTCCCGCCGCATACGCGACAGCAAGCGTACGACCCGACAACCAGACGAAAAAGTAATTGGCCAGTCCGTCCGGGAAACGCCCTTGATGAATCTGAACGATCGGATAGAGCAACGGCAACGACAGCAACAAACTGGCACCAAACACAAGACGAATTGTTCGGGTCGCCGGCGGGCGGACCGTAAATCGTTCCATCAAATAAGCCCCGATTAAAAACAGGGAAAGAATTTCCGGCCAGATTGCCAAAGAATTCGTCAATCCGTGCGGCAATTGAACGGTCGCATGATAGGTGACGAATGCTGTGACGTCACGCGCTGCCACAATCGATTGCAGCGTCATATCCGGATCCGGAATCGACCGGTCGCTGACGGACTCGGCATATTGATAAATCGACAGATACCGGAAGAAGACATACAGCTGTAAGGAGAGAGCCGCCCACAGTTTCGTCGACGGTCGTGTCTGAACGAACGCAAGCAACATCAGACCGCATAGGGCATAGGTCTGCAGGATATCTCCTCTCCAGAACAGCAGATGGATGAGACCGAACAGAAATAAAGCGAGTAAACGGCGGACAAAAATCCACAGTGATTTACGTTTCACCCGCAACCGGTTGATGAACAGTATGAAGCCGGCTCCGAATAAAACGCTGAACAATGTATAGAATTTTGTTTGGATGAACAGGTCAAACAGGAGACGCAACAGTTGATCGGTGCTCCCCATCTCACGCGTGAAACGTTCGCCGAGAAAGCTCGGCATATTAACAAAGAGGATGCCGCATAAAGCGAATCCCCGCAACACATCCAGATAGATAATTCGGTCGGCTCGTTCAATCGGATTCATCTTGACTCCCCTATTCGCCAAATCAGCCGCCCAAATTCCTTTGAGCGGCTGATTGGTCATTTTGATGTCATTCGTTCCAGCAAATTCAGTAACGGTCGATAGCGCTCGCCCAGTAGTCCAAGCGATTCGACTAAAATATCGAGTACGAGCAATAACATCAGCAAGGAAACGAGTGCTCCCAGCGAAGTCGTTTGTGAAAACAGGACCGCTGTCATCCCGAAGACGGCACACAGTCCGTAAATGACGAGCACCGCCTGCCGCATCGTAAATCCAAGGTCAAGTAACCGGTGATGCAGATGGGCTTTATCCGGTGCAAACGGTGGTTTTCCCTGTAATACCCGGCGCACAATCGCAAACAGCGTATCGGAAATCGGGATGCCGAGCAGGATGACCGGCACTGCGAGTGAAAACAGGGTGACGTTCTTGAAACCAAGCAACGACAAGACACCCAACATGTATCCGAGGAATAACGCACCGGTGTCTCCCATAAAAATCTTGGCCGGATAAAAGTTGTGAAACAGAAAACCGAATGTACTCATCAATAAAAGAATTGCGACAATCGTCACGTAGACATTGCCCTGGATGACGGCCAGGCTGATCAGGGTCAGCAGGACGATACTTGAAACCCCTGCCGCCAGTCCATCCAGTCCGTCAATCAGATTGACGGCATTCGTGATGCCGATGACCCAGAGAAACGTCAGCGGGACACTCCACCAGCCGAGATACAATTGTTGATCGAATGGCAGATTGATGAACTCAATCCGGATCCCGCCGTTTAAGACGACTACGGCCGCGACGATCTGCCCCATCAGTTTCAGCCGGGCATTTAATTGAAAACGGTCATCGAGTGCGCCTGTCAAAATCACGACAAAGCCTCCGACCAGAATATGTGTCGCATACGGGCTTGAAGGTTGCAAAATAAAGTAACCGATCATAAATGCAATGTAAATCGCAAGACCGCCTAAACGCGGCATAATTCGTACATGTACTTTTCGTGCGTCCGGACTGTCAACGGCACCGACGGCAATCGCAAAGCGTTTTACGACGGGTGTGATCAGTAAGGCCGCGATAAAACAGACAATGGACGCCGTCCATAACATAATAACATCACGCTCCTGCGCGAATTATATCATAAAAAAAAAGAGCCGACGAGCGGCTCACATGAAGATTGGGACTTCTGCAGATGGATCATATGTATAGATGCCGCGTCCAACTTTTTTAATCGCCGGGTTCGCTTGTTCCACTTTCGCCATCAGTTGATAGATGTTGCTGATTTGGTGACGGTACCGGAGTTCCAGTTCCATTTGAATGTCCCGTGCCGACATTGATTCGCGTTCACGCATCAAGTCGCTGATTTGATGGACATAAACTTCCAGTGGGTAACGTTGGTTCACTCGGCGTTGTTTGAGCGGACGCTCCTGTGTCACGGCAACTTCTTTTGCCGAATCACTTGTTCCCCGACTTAATTCTGCGATTAAATATTCAGCACGCCGTTGCAGACGACGGTATTCCTCTTCAATTTCCATCAGTTCTCGGTAGATATGTTCACTCGATCCCATTTGTTAACCCACTTTCCTAAATTAAACATAAATATTTCAATTATGTTTCAATTGTATGTTTTTTGAAATAAAATAAGCTACAATTTGCCTCTTTAATATATAATTTTATTATATATTTAATTATTCTGTAATATTTTTCTCACATTGGTTGTCACTTGACTACACTTCATATTAACAGAAAGGAGATAGAACGGAACAGATAAATTATAAATTAAACTATTTTAAAAATACTTAATTGACTACATAAGCTTTTCTACGTATTCATTCTACTTAAAAGGAGACTGGAAATTTAATGGACAAATTAACTAAAATACTCACAAGGACGCTAGTACTTTTGCTTCTGGTGACCATCGCTTTTCCGTCCTCATTAGTATCGGCTGCTTCCGGCGTAACGTTTACGAAAACGACCTATCAAACGACAGATTTACTGAATTTACGTTCGTCCGACTCGGTTTCCTCCAAAAAATTAACGACGATCCCGAAAAAAACGTCGCTGACGTCCAACTACCGGATCGGTGACTGGTATCGTGTCACCCACAGCGGAAAGACCGGTTACGTACTCGGTCAATACTTAACGAAAGTCGTCAGCGGGACGGCCTTCGCGGAGACGGCCTACCAGACGACGGATGCTTTATCGTTGCGTCAGGCTGCTTCGACATCTTCAGCCCGCCTTTTGACCATTCCGGTCAAGACGACGGTTACGTCGAGCTTCCGTGACGGCAATTGGTACAAAGTGACGTATAACAATAAAACCGGTTTTGTCTCCGGCGCTTATTTAAAGAAAGTGACGGCGGCATCGACAGCCTATACGACGACGGAACGGCTGAACTTCCGGACTGCACCGACGACCTCGGGCAAGCTGTTGATGACGATTCCGAGCAATCAAGTCGTCCAGTCCTTATCCGTCAGCTCCAACTGGCACAAAATCAGTTACGGCGGGAAAACCGGATATGTCATGGGGACGTATTTAAAAAAAGGTACGGCTTCTCCGACCGTCCCGACTGCCGGAACGGCTGATTACAGCGGCAGCAAGATGTATGTCCTGATTGATGCCGGAAGCACCGTCGCCTTACGGGCATCCGCTTCCGTCCTCAGCGGACAAGTGACCCGTCTCGGACGCGGTACACCGCTTCTCGTGACAAACACGTTCCATCAGACACGCGGTTTCGTCGCAGTCCAAACAGCGGACGGACGCCGGGGCTATGTCGAAGCCACTTATTTGACGCTGTTCCAACCGAGCCCGGCGAATCGTCCGTTGATCGTTCTCGATCCCGGACACGGTGCTTACGATCCGGGCGCTGTCCGGGCAGGACTCGCAGAACGGGACATCGTCCTGTCTGTTGTCCGTCAAGTCGCCGGTCTGCTGGCAGGAAAAGTGGATTTGACGTTAACACGCTACACAAACGATTATTATCCGTCACTCGGCGACCGGAGTGCGATGGCAAACGCTTTGTCGACGTCACGGTTCGTCAGCATCCATATCAATGCTTCGAATGGTACCAGTGCATCCGGTGCGGAAAGTTACTACTATAAGGGAACAACTTCCGTTCAGCTCGCACAGGCGATTCAGCAACGGCTGACAGGTTACGCCGGCATGCGCGACCGCGGTGTCCACTTTGCCAATTATGCTGTCATTCGCGGAACGCAGGCACCGGCCGTCCTGGCGGAACTCGGTTTCCTATCGAATGCGTCAGATCGTGCGAAACTGGCAGACCCCGCTTATCAGGCACGTTATGCCCAGGCGATTGCCGACGGTATTCTCGCGACACTTTAAGTTTAAAGATTGCAAAAGAGGCTGACTCAAAAGTCAGATTCTACAAAGAAAAGGGTGGCAGAATTGAAATCTGCCACCCTTTTCGCGTTAAAAAAGAAACACTCTTTTCACGCGACTCCTACAGGGAAAGCGCATGTTTGCGCTGTCAGAGACAAACAAGACCCGCTTTCCTGCCTGATTCAGGCAGGAAAACTGGCTTGTATCTCGCCTGAGGAAAGGGCGTGAAAGAATGAGTGTTTCTTTTTTGAGTCAGCCCCTTTTCATATGACAAAAGGACCGCTCAGGGAAGCGGTCCTTTTGTACTCACATGAAAAGAGATTGATCAGATAAAACCATCTGCCATCAGGGAATGGCGGATGTTCATTAGCGACTAACTAGAATCTGCTCAAGGGAAAGCAAATCCGTCGAATCGACACGATAGTCTGCCTCATGTAACGTCGTTTCCGGACCGACTCCGACAGCATACATACCCGCTGCGTGAATGGCCGTGATTCCTGCCGCTGCATCTTCTACACCGATGCAACGTTCAGGTGCGACGCCAAGCGCCTCTGCTGCCCGTAAAAACACTTCAGGGTGTGGTTTTGACTGGGCGACGGTTGCCGCATCGACGATGTCATCAAAATAGTGCCGGACTCCAAGTGCCTCAACGACAGTCAACGCATTTTTAGAAGCTGACGCCATTCCGATTTTCAGCCCAGTCGCACGGATTTCATCCAGGAATGCAATGATTCCCGGTAAAAGATCCTGTTCTGAAATATGTTGGATCAACGTGACGTAATGGTCGTTCTTTTTCGTTGCGAGCGCTTCTTTTTCCTGAGCGGTAAAAGCATCCTGCTTTCCGCCCAGTGTCAAAATCCGCTCGAGTGAATCGGTCCGACTGACGCCTTTCAGTGTTTCGTTGAACTCCCGGTCGAACGGAATGTCCAACTCCTCACCCAGTTGTTTCCAAGCCAGATAATGATACTCGGCTGTATCGGTAATTACGCCGTCCAAGTCAAAAATGACCGCTTCAATCGTTGGTGCCATCCGACATCCATCCTTTCATCCATCGTACATGAAAGACAAGAAATCGAATGATTTGCGCAAACGATTGCACTTGCCTCAAGAATTATTTTACCTGTTCCCATCACCCTTTGCAAGCGTTATCAAAAAACAAATCTAAATCGTTTCCCTTTCTAGAAAGAAACCGTTTTCAATTTCAAGGGAATGTTTTACTTATTTCGTTCTTTTCTATTCGTTTTACAATTTTTAACTGTTATAATAAAAGCGAGTTTGACAGTCGAACCGAAGGAGTGACCAATCATGTTTCAGCGCGTTAAACAATTAATAGATGAACAGAGTCGCAGAATGCGTCGTTATGAAAAAACCGTTTTATTAATTAACAGCTTAGAAGCAGAAATGGAACAAAAAACGGATGAAGAACTACAGCTTTTGACCACATCTTTGAAAAATCGTCTGCAGGCCGGTGAGAAAATCGAGGCAATCACCGTGACTGCCTTTGCCCTTGTCCGGGAAGCCAGCAAGCGGACACTCGGTCTTCGTCATTACGATGTCCAGTTGATCGGCGGACTCGCCCTTCTGTCCGGACATATCGCCGAAATGGCGACCGGTGAAGGAAAAACACTCGTCGCGTCACTCGCTAGTTTCACCCAGGCCCTGCACGGTCAAGGGGTCCATGTCATCACCGTCAACGAATACCTCGCTCAGCGTGATGCGGAACAGATTGGTCAGATTCACCGTTTCCTGGGTTTGACGGTCGGCATCAATTCAGCAGAACTGTCATTCGAAGAAAAACAGCAGGCTTATGCCGCTGATATTACATACGGAGTCGGAACGGAATTCGGCTTCGACTATCTGCGGGACCATTTGGTCATGCGGCAGGAAGATCGTCTGCAACGCCCCCTGCGCTTCGCGTTAATCGATGAAGTCGACAGTGTTTTGATCGACGAAGCCAAAACGCCCCTTATCATGGCAGAACGGGATACGGTTCACGAAGGTTTACAACAGTTGGTCCGTCATGTCGTCAAAGACTTTAAAGAAGACGCCGATTATACGTTCGATGAAGAAATCAAGGCGGTCGCCTTGACGGATCAAGGCATCGAGACGATTGAGCGGACTTTCGGCATCGATCAGCTGTTTGCAGCGGAACATGCTGTCTTGTTCCATTATGTCATTCAGGCGCTGCGGGCTCATGTCGTTCTCCAAAGAGACGTTGATTACATCGTCAAGGACGATAAGATTGCACTCGTCGACCTGTTCACCGGTCGGTTGATGGAAGGACGCAGTTTATCGGACGGTCTCCACCAAGCGCTTGAAGCGAAGGAACACGTCAGCGTGACCGAAGAAAATCGGACGACAGCGCAAATCACGATCCAGCATTACTTCCGTCTCTATCAACACGTGTGCGGGATGACCGGGACCGCTGCCACTTCCCGTGATGAATTTTTGAAGACGTACCGGATGGATGTTGCATCGATTCCACCGAACCGTCCGAAAATCCGAATCGATGAAGCGGATGTCCTGTTCTTGACGAGTCCTGAGAAATACAGCGCGATTGCGGCAGCGACCGAAACAGCTCATTCGACGGGGCAACCGGTCTTGATCGGAACGACTTCGATCGAACAATCCTTAAAGGTGGCAGACGTCCTCGATCAGCGGCACATTCCTTACGAGATTCTGAACGCCAAAACGGTCGACCAGGAAATCCGGATCATCGAGTCCGCCGGCCGCCACGGCCGGGTGACGATTGCGACGAACATGGCAGGACGCGGAACGGATATCCTGCTCGATGATGCGGCGAAAGCGCAAGGCGGTCTGTTCGTCATCGGCACGGAACGTCACGAATCAGTCCGGATCGATAACCAGTTGCGTGGCCGGGCGGGACGTCAAGGAGATCCCGGTCTGACACGCTTCTATCTGTCGCTCGAGGATGAACTGCCTCGACGGTTTGCCCGTGAACGGTTAGAGCGCGTCAAAAAGAAGCTCGGTCCCGTCACCGGTCCGATCAGTGCAAAAGAAGCTCAGCAGCTGATGGCTTATGCACAGGAAACCTGCGAATCGGTCAACCGCAGTGTCCGTGACGATCTCGTTCAACTTGAGGAAGTTATCAGCGAACAACGTCTTGCCATCTATCGTCTCCGCAATCAAATCGTTGATTCGGCGACACTGGACCAATTCGTCCAGCCGTTTGCCGCCCGGACCGTCCACGCCTATCTCGATCAGTATTTGACGGACGACCTCGTTCCGGAAGAATGGCCGATTGAATTATTGACGACGGAACTGGAACAATTGTTGCATCAGCCGGTCGAACTGCCTCTGGCTGACTCGATTGAAACAATCAAACAGCAACTGGAACCGCTCATTGCTGCGGTCGACCAGCGAATGGCCTTACAGATCACCGAAGATGAAGAAACGGCGCGACGGTTCATGTTACTGGCACTCGATGAGCAGTGGACGAGTCATTTGACAGCGATGAATTCCCTCAAGGAAGGGATTCATTTACGCAGCTACGGTCAAGAACAGCCGGTCCGGATTTTCGAACGGGAAGGTATGGATTATTTCCGTTATGCGATCTTCAGTTTTGAAAAACAAGTCGTTTCCGGACTATGCCGTCTGGAAGAAATCACTCTGCAAGGAGGACTGCTTCATGCAACCGTCGATTGAAGATGAAATTCAACCTGCGCTTTACTTTACCGAAGATATGCCGATCGTCAAAGAAGACGAGTATGTTTTTCGGTACGCACTCAATCAGTTACCGAAACTCGGACCGAATCAGTTGGCTATCCACCTCTTTCAAGTATTGCAGACGGAACCGTTGCAGCTGATTGCGTTGTTCCAAAATACACTTGAACGTTCTTTCCAGCTCAATGATCTGGTTGTCCTCGTCCTGTCAGGCGATCAGCTCGTCGCAAGGAAGACATTTACGATTGAAGAGGTACCGGTGTTGCTTCCGAAAGCGACCTTACCGCTTTGGCTCGACTTTTCGGAGGAAGAGCAGTTCGTCGAGTTGTCGACGCTTGATGCTCCGCTCGAACTGGTCTTCTCCAATGAACAGTTAACGGATCTCGTCATCGATGATTCCTTTACTGCTTCGGAGCAACGCCTGATTCGTCAAATTGCTTTCTCTCATCCTGCTCCACCGACAGACGGCTGGTCCTTGTTGCCGGTCTCAATTTTCAAACAGGAACAGATCGTCGAGTCCATTTTACTGGTCCGCAATCCGAGTGGACAAACGCTCGAACTCGACTCACTTGCGTTTGAGTTGTTGCTTGGTGATCAGGTGGTCGCCGTAACCCGGCATGCCTCGGTGACCGTGTCTCCGCAAAGCGAACAAGCGGTCCGCCTGCTGTTTGACTACACGGCACATCCGAGTGATGCTTTGGCTTTACGGTACCTGCCGGAATAATTCCTTCAAAAAAAGGGGCTTCTCGTCAATGACGAAAAGCCCCTTTTGGATTATCCTTTTAATAAACCGATGACACGAACATTGACCGCTTTCGGCTGGAACGCCAACATGTTTTCCATGTCTTGGGCAATCCGTTCCTGTACTTTTCCTGCTGTCTTGATAATCGACATCCCGTATTTGATATGAACCGAAAGACTGACCGTAATGGCACCGTCCTCGTCTTCGACCTTCACGAGCTTGACCATCTGTTTTTCCTGTAACTTCGAATCGTCCTGAGTAAAAGCAATTCCTTCTGTTTCCTGAACCGCTACCCCGGCAATCACTTCAATCACTTGTTGAGAAACGTTGACGACACCATCCGCATTGTTTAAGTTATACGACATACTTTCCACGCCCTTCATCTATTAATCGCTCTACTTTAAAGTGTATAGCATTTAACCTTTTTTTGAAAGGTCTTGTCGTTCTTCGACGATCGGACGAATATCGATTTCGATCAACGGACGCATCAGACGGACAATCAACGGATGAATGATGACGCCGACAATCAACAAGGCGACACCGATGACGATCAGCAGGGCGAGCCAGGTTTGCGGTACGAAAGCTGTCGTTACGTACTGCCGCCATGCCATGACGAAGAAGACGTGCAACAGATAGACATATAAACTGAGCTCTCCGGCCCGTGTCACGAGCGGCAGACGACGCATCGGGACGAGCATCATAAAGCCTAGAGACGCCGTAATCGACAGGAAATAGATGACACTGTGCTTCAACACACCGACCCAGGCATCACTGTCATACTGTTCGACATACGGGAAACGATGCTTGAATGCATTTGCCAAGGCGACGATTTCCTGTGGTGTATCGCGCCATGCTTCATAGAGAAGAAAACCGACGACGCTTGCGAAAGCCAGCCCGCCGATCAATCGGACGTTCATCCGCCGTTTAAAGCTTTTCGGCATTTCGAAAATCCGGATGAATTCGTGTTCCGACAAGTAGTTCCCGAGCAGGAAGTACGGATAGAACATGATCAATTTTCGTAAAGCCAGAAATCCGGTGTTTTCTAATTCAAAACCGTATAATAAGGCAAAAGCGAGTCCGAACCAGACATAGCCGCGCAGATGGACGACATACGGCGTGACGATATACCAGACGACCATGACGAATAAATACCAGAGTGCCCAGTACGGCCGGAGCAGATGCGTTCCGAGATTTTGTCCGGATAACAACGGCAGTCCTTCTCCAAACGTTGCCCATGAGCCAATCAAAATCTGCCAGACACAATAGACGGCAAACAGTTGAATGACACGCAAGTATTTATTTTCCCGGAAGAAGTAGCCGCTTAAAATAATGAATAATGGCATGTGAAACGAATAAATGACCAGGTACACTGTTTCGAGTAACTTTCCATCGTAATCAAACCGTAAATCCGTCAGCATGTGACCAATTACTACGAAAATGACAAGGAATCCTTTGATATTATCAAACCACGGATTTCGATTCATGTTACACTACCCCTTATACTCCCTCGAAAGGAACGATTGTTTTATGAAAAAAGCACTAGTCATTCTCTCGATCGTCGCCAACGTCGTCCTCCTCGCGTTATTGCTCGGACGTAAACCGATCGAGTTATTCGAGCAGGCCTTTCCTGCGACGAACACACAGCCTATTTCGACATTCCAATATACGAAAAATCCGAACTACGTCCGCTTGAATAGTCTTTTCCATACTTATCAATACCCAAAATCACCGAATTCTGTCATGCTCGGTGACTCAATGACGAATTTTGGTGATTGGCGGATACTGCTCAATGATCCGACGATAGTCAATTTCGGAATTCCTGGTGATACGACGGAAGGTTTTCTGACCCGTCTTGACCTGATTGTCGAGATGAAACCGAAACGTGTTTTCTTGATGGGCGGCATCAACGATATCCGGCACTTCACCCCGATTCCGACGATTACGGAAAACATGACGACAATCGTGACGACACTGCGGAAAAATAACATTGATGTCGTCATTCAGTCCACGTTACCCGTCGCACCGAAGTACTCCGATTCGGTCCGCGTCAATCGTGACGTCGAAGCCCTGAACCGGAATCTCGAACAGCTTGCCAAATCAGCCGGTATTCCGTTTGTCGATTTACGACCGGAGTTGACCAATCAGCAGGGTTACCTTCAAAACCGGATGACGTACGATGGACTTCATTTGGTCGGCGGCGGTTACTTGCGATGGAGCGATGCCTTAAAACCGTTTGCGGAACGGATTCAGATTACGGAAAACAAATGAACGACAGTCGAAAAAAGGAGATTCCGATGTTTACGGAATCTCCTTTTTCGACGTTCATCTACACGGTGACAGGCACCGTGTCATCAGTCTTCCTGGTTTTTGACACCCATGTACGCGGCGACGCTCGATGCTGAAAATACAGCGATTGCGACGATGCCGACTGCAATCCATACGACTTGATCCATCATTTCTCCCCCTTGTATGTAACCGTTCACTTTCTTTTTTTAGCGTACACGAAATTCGTCAAGAAAGAAACACATTTTCTATGTCTAACGACTGGACGTTTCGGGAAAAAGTAACTATAGTAGAAGGACAACTATAAATTGTCAGAAAATTCGATATTTTAACGAGGAGGTGATTCTGATGTCAACCCCAATCCTAAAACCCCGACTCCAGATGAAGCAACGAAGTATAGTCAACTTTAGTTATTGGTTCGTCATCGGTCTCATTGGATGGACGATGCTCAGTTTCGTAACCGGACTTCGCGATCGACTGGCGAGCCTCCCCATCTACGAAAGCATTCCGCTTGTGTTGGCTGTCCTCTTGACTACCGGTGTCCTGTTAAAAATGGCCCGGGATGAATGGTGGATCCGGTACCTCAATCGTCAAACCCAGTTTTACATCGGTCATGAAACCGTCGTGACCTGGTGCCTCATCATCGACAGCATGTGGTTGATCCGTAAACCGATGCGCCGTGAACTCCGTCACCTCTACCGACACATCACCCGAACGAAAGCTTCACCAGAAGCCATCGAGACGCTTGCGAACGAACTGGTCGAACGTGGTATCCTCATCGTCTATTCCCGTCCTAAGAGTGACCATCCTGCTTAAACATAAAGAGCATGGAATGTCAGGACATCTGCTCCCTGCATCCCATGCTTTTTTGCGTGCCGTTATTTTTGAGTCAGCCAGGCGGCGGCTGCTTCAATCGTCGGCATGACGAGCTGATGACCATGGTTCGACCAGGTCACATCGACCGTAGCTCCCGCCTGTTCGAAAATCTCTTTTAAGTCTTCTGTCTCGGAAGCCGGGCAAATCGGATCATTGGTTCCGGCTCCGATAAAGACGCGAACTTGTGACGAATCCGGTAACGTCACGCCGCGACGCGGTACCATCGGATGCAACAAGATCGCCTGTTCAAACAACCGTTCTTCGAACATCATATTCGCCGCGATGTTCGCACCGTTCGAATAACCGACCGGAATGACGTCTTGAAGGGAAAAGCCGGACGTATGGCTTGTCTCTTTTACGAAGTCCATCAGACGGGCTGTCCGCAAAGCGAGATCCTCTTCATCAAAGACACCTTCCGCCAATCGTTTAAAGAACCGCGGCATCCCGTTTTCTGTCACTTCGCCCCGGACTGACAGATAACCGGCCTCCGGATCGAGGAGTCGGACGAGCCCGACTAAATCCTGTTCAGTTCCGCCTGTTCCATGTAATAAAAGAAAAATCGGTGCGCCCGGTCGTTTCGCCGGTTCAAATAAATGAATCATACAAGTCTCCCCTTTGGTAGTGTAATTGGTGCGACATGTCCTTCGATCGTCGCCCGGTGTGCTTCAAACTGTTCCGGTAATTTCAAATCTTCTCCAAGCAGCTCAAACGCTTCGTCGACCGTAAATCCCGGATTGTCCGTCGCGATTTCATGCAGAATCCGCCCCCGGTCGTGGAAGTAGATCGATGTAAAGTAATTACGGTCCTTCACTTCCGTCGTCATCAATCCGAATGCATTGATTTGTTTCATCCAATCAAGTTGTTGGGTCTGGTCGTCGGCCCGCCACGCAATATGGTGGACTATGCCGGCACCCGGACGGCCGACCGGTACGTTCGTATGCAAAATATCGATGGTATTGCCGAACTCGCCTTCCGCTGTATAGCGGTCCATCGTCTCGGAGCGTTTCGCAATCGTTAATCCGAATGCTTCCGTCAAAAGACGTGCCGTATCGGCCGGATCATGTGACAACAACGTCGCACCGGCAAATCCTTTGATCGCGACATCCGTCGAGATCCCGTCGATTTCAAAGCGACTGTTCGGACCTTTGCTTCGTTCAACCAACTCAATCTGTAATCCGTGCGGATCTTGGAAAACAAGCTGATTTTCTCCGAATCGTTCTGCTTCTTCGAACGTCACTAACTTTTCCGTTAAACGGTTTTTCCAAAAGTCATAGCTGCCTGTCGGAATCGCATATGCCGTCGTTCCGACTTGACCCGCTCCGACTTTCCCCTGCTGCATGCCTTCAAACGGGAAAAAAGTGATGATTGTTCCAGGTTTACCCGATTCATTGCCGAAATAAAAGTGATAGGTTCCCGGATCGTCAAAGTTGACCGTTTTCTTGACGAAACGCAGACCAAGCGTCGTACCGTAAAAATCAAGATTTTCCTGTGGATTACCGACCATTGCTGAAATGTGATGAATGCCTTTCGTTTTCATATTCGTTCGCACTCCCTTCTTTCATTTCCTTTAACACAATAATAGTAACTTATTTACTAAAAGTAAACCATTATGCTTAAACATCTCTTTTTTGGAACCTTTCTTCCATTTACCCGTAAGAATAAGAGATACTTCAACTGGACCATGCACTTTATCTGAATGAAGGAGGACTGATTCCATGCTTGAAATTAAAGCCATCACGAAACGATTCGGGTCGTTCACAGCGGTCGACGATTTATCATTCGAAGTGCCGGAAGGACAGATTTTCGGATTACTTGGAGCGAACGGAGCCGGAAAAACAACGACGTTCCGGATGTTGCTCGGTTTATTGCAACCGACAGAAGGGTCGATCACGTGGAAAGGACAACCGATTCCTTTATCAAAAATCGGTTACCTTCCTGAGGAACGTGGCTTGTATCCGAAAATCCGGGTCGATGAACAATTGATTTTTTTAGCTGAACTCCGCGACATGAAACGAAAAGATGCCAAAGCCTCTTTACTCGAATGGCTCAACTACTTCCAGATTCCGCAGTACGAAAAGATGCGGGTCGAACAATTATCAAAAGGAAATCAGCAAAAAATCCAGCTGATTTCTGCCGTCCTACATAAACCCGACTTATTAATCCTCGACGAACCGTTCAGCGGACTTGATCCCGTCAACGTCGAACAGTTGAAAAAAGCGGTCCGGAAACTGACGGCAGAAGGCACGACGATCGTCTTCTCAAGCCACCGGATGGATCATGTCGAGGAACTGTGTGAACATGTCGCCATTCTCGATCACGGGAAACCGGTTGTCGCCGGGTATCTTCCGGAGATCAAGGCAGGATACGGCAAGACACGTGTCTTATTGACGACCGATGCGCCTGCCCTGCTTTGGGATGCACTGCCGGGCATTCTTCAAGTCGAATCGGACGGAACCGGCCACAGCTTACAAGTCGAGTCAAAAGAGGCGGCCGACTTGCTGCTCCGTCATTTGATTACAGAAGGATTCCATGTCGAGCGATTCGTATGGGATCAATTATCCCTGCAAGACATCTTCATCGAGGAGGTTGGAAAACGTTATGAACCGTAAATTCCTGACATTGTATCGTTTCAGTCTGTTTCAAAAATTACGGGCGAAAAGTTTTCTGATTTCGACCGTCCTGATGGTCGTGTTCCTTGTCGGATTCAGCAACATCGAGCGGATCATCGACTGGTTCTCGGGAGACGATCCTAAAATCGCGGTCGTCAGCTCGCTTGAAGCTCCGATCGTTCCGGTTCTAAAAGAAGTCGGCATCAAAACAAAGATCACCGAAAAAGATTATTCCCTGAAGCAGGCACGACAAGTCGTCGACAAAGGGACGTATGACGCAGTCGCTTTGTTGTCCGACGATCCGTACCGGGTGACGTTAATCAGTGCCAGTCCGGAACAGGAGTTGCAGACACAACTGTCGACTGCTTTAAAACAAGTCCGTGACCAGACGATCATTACGGACGCCGACGTCGATCCGGCATTGCTTGCTTCGCTTGCTGCTCCCATCGACGTGAAACAGGAATTGACCTCAACCGGCGGTAAGAGCGAGGACGAATTATTCGCCGCGTCGGCTCTCGTCTATGTGTTGCTGTTCCTGATGTACTTTACGATTGCCATCTACGGCGGCATGATCGTGACGGAAATCGCCAATGAGAAATCATCACGTGTCATGGAGTTGTTGATTTCCGCCGCCAGTCCGATTCAACATATGCTGGCCAAGATCACATCGATCGCCACCGTCAGTCTGATTCAATTATCGTTACTCGTCGGAGTCGGTTATTACAGTGCCCAAAGCAGCAGCCTGTTTGATCAGCTGTCGCTTGATTCCCTGAGCGTCAAGACGATTGTTTACCTGTTCGTCTTTTTCCTGCTCGGTTATCTGCTGTATGCGACGCTCCTCGCCGCACTTGGTTCACTCGTCAGCCGGGTCGAAGATGCTCAACAGGTCACCCTACCGGTCATCATGTTGATCGTTGCCGCCTTTACGGTCTCCATCTTCAGTCTGAACGCACCGACGAACCAGGCCGTCGTCATTCTCTCATTCGTGCCGTTCTTTACCCCGATGCTGATGTTCCTACGCGTCATGCTGACGGAAGTCCCGGTCTGGCAAGTTGCGTTATCTCTCATGCTGATGGTGATCAGCATCGCAATCGCCCTGTTTGTCGGAACACGATTCTATCGCGGTGGTGTCCTCTTTTACGGATCAAATCCGCTGAAGCAATTGCGCCGGATTTTAGGCGGCCGCCAGTAGTAGTTTACAAGACGAACCGTTTCCGCTATCGTTAGGTGAGAAAAAGCCTTGAGGAGGAATTACGTTATGCGGTCTCGTTTTTGGGCAGCGATTTTATTCACAGCTGCCGCCATCGTCTCGTCCCTTGTCATGTTCACGAAATTTCCACAAGCAAGTGAGACATGGAAGCTGGTCCTCGCTTACGGCGGAGTGACATTCATCGTCAGTTTATTTTATTGGTCTTTCGTCGCTGTACGGGTCCAGTCCTCGCGTTTATTCGGAAGCTGGATCGGCGTCTTTATCGGCGGAACGACGGTTTTACTCGTTTGTGTCGCTCGTTTCCTGATTCGGGGAGACTTCATGATGATTTTAAAATGGCAGGCCATGCTCGGCAGTCTGACTTTAAACTTCGGCTATGTCGGCTGGGTGCTTGTCATCGCAAATGCCATCATCGGTTTCTTGATTGGACGGACACGACAAAAAGGACGCCGGGCTCCACGTCCTGCGCCACAGCGTTAACCGCTAAAAAAAATATCCCCGGCTTTAGCGTCGGTGTACACAAAAGAGGAAGACGGATATTTGATCCGTCTTCCTCTTTTTGTTTGGCTGAACATCGATTCTGGTCGTTCATTTACGGTGATAACGTGTTCGGTCGATTTTTCGGCTGAACTCCGTATAACAATCGGTTGTCGTCGTCTCGGTCTCTTCCGTCAGACGGTTGAGGTATTCATCGAGTTGAAGCATCGTCGGGAGTTTGTCGGCAAACAGTTCAAACGTCTCTGTCGCGTCTTCCCGTTGCAATTCCCCCGCCTCCATGACCGCTTCCACCAGTTCGTGAAAAATTCGTTGTTCCGTCGCACTCATCGTCTGTTCAATCCGTTTGACGTCTTCGTCATACATCAAATCAAACAGACGCATCCGTTCTTCCAGCTGCTGTTCAATCATGGTTTCGTCTTGTCCCATTGTCTGTTCATACGCCAATCGCATTTCTTCAAGCGGCGTTTTTTCCTGCATGACGAATTTCAAGGACTCCCCGGTCCAGATATGCCGTGCAAGATAACTGGAATCGATATGCAGGGCTTCCGCTAAGGATTCGATATAAGCTTTCGTCGGATACACTTCGCTGAGTTCCGTCCGGCGGATGAAATAGGGAGCGACCCCGAGATTGTCCGCCAACTGGTCGATTGAGATTCCGGCGCGCTCCCGTAAGATTCGGATGCGGTCACCGTATCCCCGGTAAGGTGAATGGTCCAGCATGTTACCCCTCCTCGCTATGCTATTATCATACCCTCGAATCCGGTATCGGATACATCGAACTTTCGCACGATTTTTTTAATAAATAACGCGGATAGCGGACCCATAACGGCAGGATACTGATGAAATAACAGCCGGTGACGATTCCGATCCAGGTGAAGGACAACGGAAGAAACGGACCGATCTCGAGTCCCCCTTCCGATATGATGACTTGAAAGAGTAACCAGGCATGAAAAATCGAAATAAAGTACGGAACCATCAACACCGTACCGTATTTGATGAACAGGAAACGGCGAATGCTCTCTTTACTGAAACCAAGCGCAAACAGGGTCTTCAACCGTTTTTGTTCACGCTCCGCCGTCATTTGCATCCAGACGTGCAGGAAGCTTGCATTAATGACAAACAGCCAGATCGTCAACAGGATGACGACAAACGAGACAAGACGAATGATCCGGATCCCGTCCAGTTTATCTTCCGTCTCATTGATCAATTGATAAGGAACCGATGCTTTTTTACCGAGCTCCGTTTTCGATTGGATGTCCCGGACAATCGACATCCAACTTGTCCAACGCTCTGTCCCGTAATCGGCGTACGAGGGTGTATCAAAGACACGGATCCGGGCGACCGGACGATTCATCGTCGCAAACGCCCGGTCACTGACGACGAACAATGTTTTAATCCGGTCGTTGTATCCGAATAACAGGCCGTGCTCCGCCATCGGTTCCAGCTGATAGCCGGCTTGCTTCATTTCCGTTTTTGCTTTTTTCATCGTCGGTGTCACTTCCTCGACTTGAACCGGACGGGCAGGAATCATAAAGGTCTGTTTGTCCGTCAACAATGTCCGTTGCTCGTAACCTAAATGCTTCATCAGCTGATTGTAGTCCGACAACGGAATCACGTACCGGCTCTTCCCGCCTTTGAGCCGGACATCCTGCCGGTATTTATCCGGAAACGCTTTTGTCATCGTCCGTTCCAGAGTCTCCAGACGACCGGACGGAACAGACGATTCCTCGTAATAGACCAGTCCGAACTGATTGTCAGACGAGAGGTCAAACCCGATCATTTGAAAGATAAAGATCAGACCGACAGCCGTTAAGGCACAGGAGGTCAAAATCGTCCCCAAGGCAACCAGTGTACTGTTCGTCCGTAATTGAACCGCGATTTCCGAGACGATTAACTTGCGTAACGACAACCGGCGGGGCCGGTAGAGTTTGAGCGCGACCGGAATGACGTGGCGGCAGAAAAAGAACGAACCGACGAAGATGATGAAGGGAAAGACAAATAGAAAGTTATCCTGCCGCGTCAATGCCATGAAATAGCCGTAAAACAGGATCAGTACGGCCGTTCCCTGCATCGCAAGACCGAACCGGACACGAAGCCGGGAACGGGTCCGGACAGGCCGATCCGGACGGAATCTATAAATCGCGAGGACCGTCGCAATCAACAACGTCAACATCGCTCCTGCAATCAATACTAAAAAAGAAAGAACGGAAAGCTCAATCGTCAGGCGCGGTAAGAACATGACTTTTTCAATCGAAAGTAACATCAGCTTCGTCAGGACAACGCCGAGCGTGATGCCGCCCATAATCGCGAGCCCGCCGACAATCAGGATTTCAATCATAAAATATTTCAGAAAATGTGAAAATCCGCTTCCAAGCGTCCGCATGATCCGTAAGTCGTTTTTCCGGTGCTCGAGCATCGTATAGGTCGTCGAATAGATGAATAAAATACTGAAAAACAGAATGATGACTTCGGCAATGAACACAAAGATCATCGTAAATTCAATGACCTGATTCAATTGGCTCAGGACTTTGGCGATGTTCTGAAACGATTCACTGACGACGAGATTCCAGTAACTGGTCGCAATCGTCATCGCGACGATGATCGTTAATGCATAGCCATAATAAAGACGTTGATAACGTCTGATGTTACGTAGGGCGTATTGCAGATAAGTGATGTTCATCCCCTCCTAATAACGAGAGCGATTCGATGACACGCTGGAAAAAGACCCGGCGCGGTTCATCGCGGAACAGTTCCGTCTGAATGCTGCCGTCTTTCAGAAACAGGACATGATTGCAATACGAGGCGACCGTCGGATCATGGGTAACGATGACCATCGTCATACCGGCTGCATTCAATTCTGCCAGCAACTCCATGACGTGTTTCGTCGCCTGAAAATCAAGTGCCCCCGTCGGTTCGTCGGCGAGCATCAGACGCGGTGCGTGAATTAAAGCCCGTCCGATGGCCGTCCGTTGCCGTTGCCCGCCCGAAACCTCGTCGACCTGTTTATCAAGCAACTCATCAATCTGTAACCGTTTTGCGAGATGCTGCATCTCTTCCCGGGCTTCTTTCGTTTTTTTACCGCTGAGCATCAAAGGAACAAGCATGTTCTCAGCTACCGTCAACGAATCAAGCAGGTTGAACTCCTGAAAGATGATTCCGAGCGTCTCTCGCCGGAAGCGCGTTGTTTCTTTCCGTTTGAACGTCGCCGTATCGATGCCTTGAATCAAAATCGAGCCCCAACTCGGCTGATCCAGTGTCGCAAGCAGATTGATCAAGGTCGACTTGCCGCTGCCGGACGGTCCCATGACGGCGACCATTTCCCCTTCTTCCACACGAAAATTGATGTCGGTCAACGGCTGTTCCGTCACTTTTCCGGGATAGACTTTTCCTAACTGTTTGACTTCAATCATCTTGTTTCCCTCCTACGAGCGTCAGACGACAGGTCGTCCCGACCCCTTCCGTGCTGTCGAGTTCAATGGTATGGCCGAGCTTCAGGCAAATCTGACTGACGAAGTACAATCCCATTCCGGTTGATTCGCCGTAACGCCGGCCGTTTTCCCCGGTGAAGAAGGCGTTGAAGACACGCGGCAGATCGCGTTTCGGTATGCCGACGCCGTCATCTTCAATCGTCAGCACGATTTTCCCCGCTTGTTCGACGGCACGGATATAGACTTCATGTCCGTGACCGGCCGTGTATTTGACGGCATTCGTCAGCAACTGCAGGACCACGAAACGGAACCACTTGGAGTCGGTATAGATATACAGCTCCGGTGCAAGCTCAAGCTTCGGATACACTTTATTTTTGACGAACAGCCGTTTTTCCTGGTTGATGATGCTCGTCACTAACGTCCGCAGATTCAAACGTTCCGCCTTTAAGTCCGTCTCGATCGCTTCGAGACGTGACGAATACAACATCTGATCCAGTCCGATCCGCAACCGGTCGACTTCATGGCGTAAGTCCGCCTGGAACTGTTCGCCCGGATGTTCCAGAATCAACTCGATGACCGACAGCGGCGTCTTCATTTGATGAATCCATTGGTCGACATACCGGTGCCGTTCCTTTTCCTTCCGTCGTTCAGCAAACAAACTGTTCCGAAAAACAGTCTGTTGGCGTTCCAAGAAGTGCTCGACGGCTGCTGCCAGCGGTTCGTCACTGTCGGCCCGGATCGGTTCCGCAACCGACTCAATCGGTGTCTGCAATCGTTTGAGCAACGGTAACATACTGAAGAAACGGTAACTTAAATAAATCAGCAAGGCGATTGCATTTAAGAGCGCGATGTAAAAAAAAGCCGCCGGACGATACAGATCGTATAACCACAGGATAAGAAACAAGGCTACCATCTGCCCACTGAAGAACAGAACCCCCGGAATCGCATGTTTGAAGAAAAGTCTCATTTGTCGAGGACCAATTTGTAGCCGACTCCCCGAACCGTCTCAAGACCCCCGATGCCGATTTCCGCCAACCGTTTCCGGACACGGGTGATGTTGACGTTCAGGGTATTTTCATCGACGAACGCTTCATCATCCCAAATCCGTTCCAGCAAGTCACCCCGACTGACGATCCGCGGGCTCACCGTCAACAACATCTCTAAAATCAGTCCTTCTTTTTTCGACAGCTCGATCGATCGGTCCTCGTGCTCGACGATATACCGGTCCAAATACAACGTCAGTCCGGCACGACTGACCGTCCGCTCGTCACTTTCCTGCGACAATGTCCCGTAAGCGCGTCGAATCTGACTTTTGATTTTCGCGATGACGACGGCTCCCTGGAACGGCTTGACGATGTAATCATCCGCGCCGTATTCGAGTGCCATGACTTGATCCATCTCCCCGACCCGGGCCGAGATGAACAGAATCGGTGCCCGCGTCTTCATTCGGAGCTGGCGGCACCAGTAAAATCCGTCAAACTTCGGTAAATTGACATCAAGCAGGATGACGTCCGGTTGCGTTTCTTCGAATCGAGCAACGACGTCTCCTAATCCATCTTCATGAATGACGTTAAAATCATACCGTTCCAACAATTCTTTTAATAACAGTGCAATCTGTTGATCGTCTTCTACCAATAAAATCGTTTCCATCTGCAGATTCAACTCCTTCTTCTTCCATGATACCGAACAAAAAATGGACTGGAAACGATTAATCGTCTCCTGTCCATTTACATTAGATGACAATCCGTCGATATGCGCGTACCGTGACGAGATAGTACACGAGATAAACGACGGTATAACAACCGATTGCAAGCGACATCGGTAACCGCAAATCATAATTTAATAACTTTTCCAGGACCTGCATCGCAAACAGGCTGTGGACAAGACCGAGCAGATACGGCAGGACGAACATGAATCCGACTGATTGCCGGATGATACCGGTCTGTTCTTGCTGATCGACGCCGATTTTTTGGATGATCGTAAACCGTTGTTTCGATTCTTCCGCTTCCGCGAGCATCTTAAAGTAGATGATGGATCCCGTCGCCAGTAAAAAGACCAGTCCGAGGAATCCGGCGGCAAAGGCAAGCAGACCTGTCGTCGCTGTCGTCATGGCATAGACCGGATAATAAGCGGCCATCTCCGTCTCCGCTTTTTTGCCGTACAATTGCTCCAGTCGGTCGATCAGTCCGTCATCTGAACGTTCGTCCGAGAACTGATAGTTTGTCAGCATCGCTGCTTTTTCCGGCATCATGGCAAAGACATCATCCGAAACGGCAAAGGCCAGCCGTTTTTTCGCATAGAGTTGAGTGATTGGTAAATTCGTCGCACCGGTAATCCGAAAGGACGAGCGATCGTCTTTAAACGTCACGCCCACCGGTGACTTGACCGATTCTTTCAGCAAATCGTTCCCTTTGAACGTCTCAAGCACGATTGCTTCACCGGCTCCCGGTTCCGGCAACTGCTTCTTCCCGTTGCTTTTGGCCAACTTCTGATAGTCGGAATAACTGATGTAGCTGAACTGTCCCGGCTCGCCGTCAAATCCGAATGTCTGATAGGACATCGTAAACGACAACGGATTTGGTAACTCCTTCAATGGATGATTCACCGTTTTGACGTTGACCATCGTCCGCGATTCAATCGTTTGGTCGGATGACCGAATTAATTTTTCGGCTGCCTGTTGCTGGCTTGCAATCGATAAACTGTAAGGCATCTGTTCCTCGACTGTCCGGTCAATATAATAATAGATTGACGTCGCGGTTCCGACCGTCGTCAAGGTGACGGCCGTGATGACGGTAATCGTCGACAACATGACGGCATTCGATTTAATCCGCGACAGCAACTGTCCGTGTAAGATCAAGTTCGTACCGCGATAATGGCGGACACGTTTGCTGAGGAGACGGAGTAAAAAAATCGTGAAATAACTCATCGTACCGAACGTTCCGACGATGATGCAGAGCATCAAAATTGGTGCAACAATCGTAAAGTGTGCGAGCAACGGTTCCCCGGTCAAATAATACCCGACACCAATCAACAGGACGGAAACAAGAGCCAGGACCGGATGGACTTTCGGAATCGTTTCGACCTGCTGTTTCGCCTTAAACAACTCGATCAGGGTAAATCGATAAATCGTCCGGGCTGACCGGAGCGCAATCACAAGGAAGATTGTCAAAAAGACGACAACCGTCTGACCGATTGCTCCGGCATTGATGGAGAAATCGGATTCAATCGTCATTCCCATGACGTAGGCCAACAGTTGGACAAAGTATTTCGAGGCAATCGTTCCGAGTGAAACACCGATCAATAGACCGATCAGTCCATACCCCATCGTCTCAAGAAACAGCAACTTGGCAATTTGCCGGCGTTCGAGACCGAGCAGTGCATACAGCCCGATTTCCTGTTTTCGGCGCCGCAGGAAAAAATCACTCGAATACCAGATGAAGACGGCGGAAAAAAGAGCCAGGATGACGCTTGAACCGGTAAAGACCGTCCCGAGTTTCCCGTATAGTTCATTGGCTTGTAACATCGCCTCATTGGAACGGATGGCTAAAAACGTGTAATAAATCAAAATCGCGAACGTAACTGCGCCGAGATACATCATGTTCTGCCGGATGTTTTTTAAATTCCGGAAAGCTAATTTAAACAAGTTCACGGACCGCACCTCCGAGTTCACGTTGGACTTCCATGATCTGCTCGAAAAACTCCTTGCGTGTCCCGAACTGGTGAATTTCCCGGAACAATTCTCCGTCTTTGACGAACAGCACCCGTTCCGCGTACGATGCGGTCACCGGATCGTGGGTCACCATTAAAATCGTTGCACCTTGTTCATTCAAGCCGACCATGGCTTCAAGCAGACCGGTCGCTGATTTCGAGTCGAGTGCTCCGGTCGGCTCATCCGCCAAGATCAGTGACGGCTGATGAACGATGGCGCGTGCAGCAGCTGTCCGTTGCTTTTGACCTCCCGACAGTTCAGACGGCCGTTTTGCGAGCAGATCCTCAATTCCAAGCTCCCGGGCGACGGATGTGACCCGGACGAGAATATCGGCTTTCGGCATTTGTTGTAACGCCAGCGGTAAGGCAATGTTTTCTTCGACCGTCATCGTGTCGAGCAGGTTAAAGTCCTGAAAAATAAATCCGAGCTGTTCCCGCCGAAACCGGGCCAACTGTTTTTCTTTCATCCCCGTCACGTCTTCTCCATTGATATGAATTGTCCCGTCCGTCGGTTGGTCAATGGTCGACAACAAATTTAATAAGGTCGACTTCCCTGCGCCTGACGGTCCCATGATACTGACGAACTCTGCGTCGTGAATCGTCAGTGTCGTCGGTCGGAGCGCCTCGTGCCGTGCGTTTTTCGTATGGTAGACTTTCGTGATCTGTTCTGCGTGTAAGATGGCTTTCATGATGTGTTTCCTCCCGTATTCTTAATCTTGCTGTCAGTATACCGGGCAATCCGTCTTTCAAAGAATCGGTCAGACTTTCATTCATCTTACAAAATAGTAAGTTCGGGTAGGAGACAACAAAAAAAGTCCCTTCGTCTAAGACGAGGGGACGTATTCGTTATATGATTATTTATGTGTTGCTTTGAAGAGTTCTGTTTCGCCTGCGACGACAGATGTTCCTTCAGCCGGTACTGCAGAAAGTGTAAATTGATCGTGGTTTGTCACGATGATTGGTGTGATTGTAGATGGTGCGTTTGCACGGATGAATTCGAGATCAAACTCAACGAGGACGTCACCGGCTTTAACTTTATCGCCAGACTGAACGTGTGCCGTGAAGCCTTCACCTTTAAGGTTAACTGTGTCTAATCCAACGTGGATCAACAACTCAAGACCATCTTCGCCTTTAAGACCAATTGCGTGTTTTGTAGGGAAGATTGTTTCGACCGTTGCGTTGATTGGTGAAACGACTTTACCTTCCGTCGGCTCGATTGCGATACCGTCACCCATCATTTTTTGCGAGAAAACTTGATCAGGTACGTTCTCGATGCTGACGATTTTACCTGTAAGGGCAGAAGCGATTTTTGTGTTTCCTGCGTCATTACCACCAAACAATTTTTTAAAGAATCCCATGATACTATCCCTCTACTTTCTCGATCGTTTTCTTCTTAAAGAAGATTCGATTTTTTTATAGGAGCCAGTTAAATGCAAACTCGCTCACGTTCTCACAAAAAGCATACGTTTGTAACTCTGGTTTTGCAAGTATTTTTGTGTGATAATAGTTAGAAATCACAAGGAGGCGCTTACATGTTAACATTTTCAGAACTTACATATGTCCGTCCTGACCTGAACGTCCTTGAAACTTCTATGCATGCTGCCATCGATCGCTTGCGTGAAGCAACAGATGTCGATACAGCAAACAATGCCATCTCTGAGATTAATACCCTTAGAAATCAATTTGAAACAGCCAGTCAGTTGGTGGAGATCCGTCATACGATCGATACGCGTGACGGTTTCTACGAAACAGAACAGGGTTTCTTTGACGAAGCCGGTCCGGTTTACCAAGGATACGTCTCGAGTTATTATCAGGCACTGACGACTCATCCTCTCCGTTCTTCGCTCGAATCGACGTGGGGCAAACAGCTTTTCTTACTTGCGGAAGCCAGTCTGAAAACATTCTCTGACGCCATCATTCCGAAACTCCAGGAAGAAAATCGCCTGGCCAGTGAATATACGAAACTGATGTCGGCGGCGCAAATCGAATTCGACGGCAAGACACTAAACTTGTCCCAGTTCGGTCCCTATCTCCAGTCAGCCGACCGGACTGTCCGAAAAGCTGCTTCCGAAGCACGCTACGGCTATTTAAAAGAACACGGTGACGCCATCGATACGATTTACGACAAACTTGTCCATGTCCGGACCGATATCGCGAAGACACTTGGTTTCCCGTCGTTCGTCGAACTCGGCTATGCCCGGATGTTACGTGTCGATTACGATCAATCGATGGTCGAAAACTACCGTCAACAAATTCTTGAGACGATCGTCCCGATTGCGACATCCCTCAAAGAACGCCAGCAGCGCCGGATCGGCGTCGATTCCCTCTACTATTACGATGAAGGATTTGCTTTTAAAACCGGCAACGCGACACCGCAGGGCGAAGAAGCATTCATCATCGAAGGCGGGAAAAAGATGTACCGTGATATGTCACCGGAGACAAATGAGTTCTTTGAATACATGCTTGAACGCGGCGCGCTCGACTTGACGGCGAAACCGGGTAAAGCAGGCGGCGGCTATTGCACGTACATCGCGGACGAAAAACTCCCATTCATCTTCTCGAACTTCAACGGAACGGCCGGTGACATCGATGTCCTGACACACGAAGTCGGACACGCGTTCCAGGTCTACGAAAGCCGTCACTTCACCGTGCCGGAATACGGGTTCCCGACGTATGAAGCCTGTGAAATCCACTCGATGTCGATGGAATACTTTGCTTATCCGTGGATGGAAGAATTCTTCGGCGCTCAGACGGCCAAGTACAAGTTCAGTCACCTTGCCGGTGGCGTGACGTTCCTGCCTTACGGCGTCGCCATCGATGAGTTCCAACACGTCATCTACAATCAACCGGAGCTGACACCGGCTGAACGCCGGACGGCATGGCGCGACATTGAGAAGAAATACCTGCCGCACCGGAATTATGAAGAAAATGATTATCTCGATTCAGGCGCTTGGTGGCATCAACAAGGCCACGTTTTCGGTAGCCCGTTCTACTATATCGATTACACGCTGGCGCAAGTCTGTGCCTTCCAGTTCTATGCCTGGATGGAGCAAGACCGGGAAGCCGCCTGGAAATCGTATCTTGAACTCTGTAAAGCGGGTGGATCGGAAAGCTTCCTGACACTCGTGGAACGTGCCGGACTGAAATCTCCGTTCGCTCCGGGAACCGTCGGGGCAGCCGTCGAACCGATCAAAGCCTATTTATCGGAAACGGATGATCTCGCACTCGATCGTGTGTGAGTGATTCGCAGGAAAGAACATCAACAAACGAATCGAGGAATCCCGGATCAGGGAAATCCTTCGGTTCGTTTGTTTGTTTTTAAAGCAGGACGACTCCACTAAAAAAGTGACCGCTCCCAACACCAGTCGGGAAGCGGTCACTTTTCGTATGCAGATGATATCGGATGAATGGATCATCCGGATTGTTTAATATCTTCTTGATAACGGTCATACCAGATTTCGAATTCATCAGCCGGAATCGGACGAGAGTAATAGAACCCTTGACCATACTCACAATCGAGCTTTCGTAAGTTCTCTCCCTGTTCGGCCTGTTCAATCCCTTCCGCCACGACATCATACTTTAACGTATGGGCGAGTCGGATGATTGTCTCGATTAACGGAGCATTTGAACAGGCATCCGTTCCACTGATGAACGAACGGTCAATCTTCAGTCGTTGAATCGGCAAACGGCTCAAATACGACAGCGAGGAATAGCCGGTTCCGAAGTCGTCAATCGCCAGCCGGTAACCGAGTCGATGCAGTGTCTGCAAGGCATCAAAGACACGCGTATCGGAAAAAACACCAAATGATTCGGTAATTTCCAGCTCCATCCGTTGTTCAATCCCGGGGTAACGTTCCCGGACATCCGTCAACAACTCGACGATCCGGCCGGAGACCAGTTCTTTGACGGATAGATTGGCGGACACACGAAGTGACTCAAGCGGTGTCCCTTCCCATCGTCTGACCTGATTGACGGATTCCTGGACCACCCACATTCCGATTTCTTCAATCAGCATCGACCGTTCGGCAATCGGGATGAAGACAGCCGGACTGATCATCCCACGCTCGGGATGGAACCAGCGCAACAAGGCTTCGCATCCGTCGACCGTTTTGGTTTTCAGATTGACTTGCGGCTGATAAAACAGTTGCAGTTCGTTCCGGGCAATCGCTTCCCGCAACTCGGCTTCGAGAACGACGGATTCCCGGTATTCTTCACTCATCCAGGACTCAAACCAGATCGGTCCACCGGTCTGTTCCCGTTTCGCATGCTGCATCGCGATGTCGACGGAAGACAGCAACGACGTCACCGCGACCGCATCATCCGGATAACGGACCATACTCATACTGATACTGACATCGATTTTTTCACCGTCAATCCGGTAAGGACGTTCCAAAATCGTTTTCAGATCGCGGTAATCAACGATCTCCTGTTGGAAAATCAGGACGGCAAACTCATCGCCGCCAATCCGGGCTGCTGAACCTGTCCCGATGAAATGGTGACGCAAGCGGTTTGCCAGTTCTTTTAGGATTTGATCACCGGCACTGTGTCCGTAGATATCGTTGATCCGTCTGAACTGCCGGACGCCGATCGTCACCAGTTCTCCCGGTTGCGGCGCAGCGATGGCTTCCTCCATCTTTTGCTCAAACCCGTTCCGGTTCAACAAAGAGGTCAGCACATCAAACAGGGCCAGTTGCGTGATCTTTTCTTCGCGCTTAAATTGATCGGTCTCATCATGACAGGTCAGATAAAGTGCCGTTCCGTTGCCGTTTTTCGAAGGAACATGAATGATGTTGACGAACATGTTCCGAATGTCCTGCTTGAAAATCATCTGGCAACGGATGGTCTGGCTGTACCCGTCGATTGCCCGGTTGAGGGCCCGGCGGACACGGTTTAAATCTGCCGGATGAATCAGTTCCTCGATTGTCATCAATTCAGACGACTGGACCAACTGTTTGAAACGGTCATTTCCGCTGAGCAGTTGAAAATCAGAGGAGAGTGCAACAATCGGATTCGTATTTTGAGAAAATAAGGATTCGATTTCTGCTTTCTTCTGTTTGATTTCCATCGTTTTTTTATCGTTATAATCGAGTAATCCGGAAATGATCGTCGTCATCGTCCGGAACGCTTCAACGACCGGATGGAAGTCATTTAACTCCGGCACCTGATGATGCGACTGTTTCGGACCTTCCGCAAAAAAGTCGGCTTCCGCCTGCAAAATATGTAAGTCCTTTCGGAATGCCCGCAACAGGGATAAGGTCAGCCAAAGCAGAAGCAGAATCACACAGCACGTCGCAATGAACATCAGCCAGGCATTTCGGATCAACGTATTTCCATGATCCGTCATTTCGGTCTGAACATCGGCAATCCCTTGATCAAACGACCGGTACATACTGGTTTGATACCGCTTTGCCACTTCGTCCATCGTTCCGTATTGTTTCAGTTCCGGTTGATTGATGGTCGCATCGATCATTCGTAAATAGGCGTACATCTGATTGCTCATCACCGAGATATCCCGGCGAAGCTCTTCATCTTCCGGCCGCATCGTTGCGTAGAAGGACTGGATCAAAGCGTTGTTCCGTGAGTTCAGCTCCTGGCGTGTCTGACGAAGGCGCAACAGATCAATCGAGTTCAATTGATTCTCCCGGTTAATGCTCACTAAAAACTGTCCCGCCCGGCCAAGCTCTTCCTGCATCAAAAAGAGATTCGAGAAAAACGTGTAATAGGTCCCGGTCTCGCCGCTCAAATACAGTTGGTTGAACAGGACTTCGCTTTTATAGGCAGTCGCCGCCTGAAAAAATTGATGCTCCGACTGATATCCGCCGGTCTGCAGCCGGTTGATTTCAGACAGGAGTTCTTTTTGAGCAGGTCCTTCCATCCGGAGCTGCTTGATCTGCCGGCCAAGTACCGTCAGTTCCGTTTTCGTTTGTTGCCACGTCTCGGTCCGTGTCGCAACGGCATCTCCCGTCGTTTCACTTAAGGTGAGGTAATACTCATTCGTCACATCCCGTTCAACCTGATTGAGTCGTTCAAAAATATCCATCATCTCGCTTGAGCGTTTGAACTGATATCCTTCTTCCAGATTCTTTACCAGTTGTTGCGTCGCGATCAACAACGCTAACAGACCAATAACTGAAATCATCCATGAGAACGTTTTGTAGTAGGAGCGTTTTCGGAATGCTTCTACGATGGAGACTGGTGATAAACGTCGCAACACATCGTCCTCCCTAACTTGTCATTATGTTTCTATATCGTCTTGTCGGGCCGGTTCGTGAAGTCAAAAGCAGTTAAAAAGGGTCAATAAAAAGCACTTCTTCCCACTTTTCGTGAAAATCAGTGCTTTTTATACTAGATTTTAGTATTGAACGTTCTCGCGTGCCACTTTTTTAGCAAAATAGTCAATGATGTCACGGCGACGAATGATGCCGATAAAGTGTTTCCCGTCATCGATGACCGGTACGAAATTTTGATCGGTGATGACTTCAATCATCTCTTCCATCTGTGCCGTGATCGAGACCGGTTTGTACCGGACACGCTGTTTGATATCCGTTAAACGGGTTTGCAGAACATGATCGTAATCCGCATGTTCAAGATTTTTTTCAAGTGCCCACAGGACATCCCCTTCCGTTAGGGTTCCTGCATATTTTCCTTTGTCATCAACGAGTGGGACCGATGTGAATCGATGATGTTTCATCTTTTCAAGTGCTTGTCTGACCGTTGATTCAGGATCTAAGTATTTCACTTCGTCTTTTGGTAATAAGAAAAAAGCAATATTCATGTTCGTTCCTCCCTAGCCACTCTGTGACACCGCTTCTATTTTATCATGAACTCAGGTTTCGTTCAGTTCCCAAATCATGAAAATCTCCCCACAATTCCTTCATATTTAGTACTACCCTTCCGATAATCAGAATAGACAGATTTTAAAGACTATTTAAAAAGATAGGAGAATTACATATGCGTCTTCCGATTACACGCCGGCTTTTCATCGGGTTGATTTTACTGCCCGCTCTCACGTTAGGAGTCTCGACCTGGTTTTCATATAATCAGACGAGTCAGACTGTCGAACGGTTGGTCGATTCGACCTCCCAAACGGCCTTAAAACAGCTTGAGCAATCCTTCTCCCGTATCATCGATGACACAAAAAAAGATACGACCCTGTTGGCCGGTCTCCCGTTTAACCGGACGAACGGACAACTGCCGAGTTACATAAGCAATACACCGGAACCGGGAGCGGAACTCCCGTCCCAAAAAGCAAAAGACATCTACAGCGTCCTTGAGAAATACGGTTCATCCAAAATCGAAAATTCCTTTGTTCAGTATGCGGATACCAAGGGCGGTTATTTAAACTGGCCGAAACAGGAAGCCGCGTCGGGGTACGACCCCCGTCAGGACGTCTGGTACAAACAGGCATTGGAAAATTCGAGTACGGTCGCGATGAGTGAACCGTACTATGATCAGGCGACCAAGCTTTCCGTCATCGGTTTTTCAAAAGCAGCGCTCGATGATCAAGCGAACATCAAAGGGGTCTTATCCGTCTACAAGAGTGTCGACCGGTTATCGGAAGACATGAAACGGATTGAAATCGGTCAACAAGGATTTGTCTTCAGTTATACGAAAGACGGGAAAGTCGTCACGCACCCGAATAAAAATTATTTCTTCAAAAAAGTCGATCAGTTGCGTGAAGACGGGAAACCGTATTTTGAAGCACCGAAACAAATGATCAGCCAGGAATCCGGTTCGACGATCATGGAGGTCGGCGGAAAAAAATCGGTCGTCATCTGGCAGTTGTCCTCGAAAACCGGTTTTAAATTAGCCGTCGTTCTCGATTACGCCTCGTTGTATGCGCCGAAGGATGCGATGCTGAAACAATCCTTAATCAATTTCGTCATTGCGATTGCCTTAGCAACATTGATCGCCTGGCTCATCGGCCGGTCCATCAATCGTCCGTTAGCTGGACTGCGTAATGAAGCGTTGGCGATTGCGAGCGGTGATTTGCGAGCAACGACCCGTCCGAAACGGTGGATCCGCGATGAACTGTCTGATCTTGGCGAAAACTTTGACGCGATGCGTCAAAAACTTCGACAAACGATTACCGCGATGACTCAGTCAGCCGGAACCGTCCGGGATGCTTCGCAAGACTTGTCATCAAATGCGTCCCACGTTCAAAATGCATCGGTTCAAATCGGACAGACGATGGAAGAAATTGCTGCTGCCGGCGAAACGCAGACGAAACAAGCGGAACGCTCTTCTCATGCGGTTTACGGCGTCAAAGAACGATCGATTGCGATGCAGACCGCTGCTACCGAAACGCTGACCGAAGTCGCATCCGTCGCCTCTGCCGCGACACGCGGCAGTCGCCTGACGAAACAGACCATCACGGATCTGTTACAGCATTCTGATTCATTGGAACAGGAGATTCAAAATACATCCGACTTCCTCGGCAAACGCTCGGAAGAAATCGGCAAGATTCTTGGAACGTTACAGGCCATCTCTAGTCAAACCAATCTCTTGGCTTTAAACGCGGCCATCGAGGCGGCACGTGTCGGGGAACAGGGACGCGGGTTTGCCGTCGTCGCGAGTGAAGTGCGGAAACTGGCCGAAGAAAGTGATCAGTCCGCGAAACAAATCAAACAGCTGCTCGATAACATCCAACATGAAACGCAGACAGCGATGGGTGCGATGAACGGCGTCATGGATGACTTAAAACACTCGCTCGAATCGGTCAAGACGACCGGAGTCGATTTCGAACAGATTGCCGGATCCGTCCAGCATGTCTCGAACCGGACAGAATCCTTGACGGGAGATATCAGTGCCCTGACTCATGCGACCGAAGAGGTATCTGACGCGATGGGAACGATTCTTGCCTTGACGGAAGAAAATGCTGCCGGTATCGAGACGAGTGCCGCAAGCATCCAGGAAACGAATGCGACGATCGAAGCCGTCACGACAGCAGCGGCTCATCTCGCGCAAATCGCAACAGAACTTCATGCTTTGACCGTCGATTTCAAAGTCGACGAACCGATCGACGGAGACGAACTTCTTTCGCCGGATGAAACACCTGAACCACTCGTTCAAGACCTGTCTTACGACGAAGTGGCGGCGGCTTCACTCGATGAACATGCTGAAACCGAGCAAACTTTAACGGACAATGAATCGGCTGATCCAACTGACTCAGACTCTTCTGACGACGCTCACCGGTAATCGATTTTCCTTCCGACTCCAAAAGACATCAACCGCCTGAGCACTTGGCCGTTGATGTCTTTTGTTATTTTGAATGTCCCCGTGTCCAGTTGATTCTTGCTATACAATCGCCTGGACACGACGTAAACTGAAAACAACACGTTTTTAAAGAACGGAGGAATTCCCGTGTCGCCCTTATCAACAGAAGATTTGATTCAAATCGCAGAAAGTCTTTACGGGACAACTGGTTTTTTTGTTTCGTACCAGTCCCTGACCGGTGAGGAACTCGATATCAGCCCTGTTGCTCCTTCGCATCCGAGCCGGTTATCGATTGAACAGGAATGGCCGGCACCGGATCAGACACCGCTCCTGTATACCTTAAAAGATGGCACAGCTTACCTGTTTATTCCTGTCCATGAACAAGGGCAGTACCGGATCGGTCCGGTCTTACTGCAGTCGGCCCTGTTCCGCGCGCACATTCAGGATGAAGCGTTTCATCAATTTTATAAAGCCTTGACCCGGACGACGGAAAACCGGTTGATCGACTGCGCTCATCTGGTCCACCGTTTACTGACCGGCCAGCAACTCGCCAAACGGGACATCCGGACTGTATCGGAAAGCGAGGATCAGGAAATTCCGTTGATTGCCGACGTTTCCCCGCATACCGCAACGACTGCCTACATCAAGGCCTGGGAGCGGGAGCAGCAGATCATCGAATGGATTTCTTCCGGACAAAGCGAACGCTTGGCGACGACCTACTCTCTCCCCGCTTACGGTGAATTCGGATCACTCGCGCGGCACCAGCCGTTGCGGGCTGAAAAAAATCTGTTGCTCGGTACGGTCTTATTGAGCGCCCGGGCTGCGATTAATGGCGGCCTGGAGCCAGATGAGGCCTTCATGCTCAGTGACCGGATGATTGAATCGATTGAAGCGGCAACCAGCATTTCCGAACTGCGAAACCGCCATGTCCGGATCACGGTCAGCTTTGCAGAGGCCGTCAAACAGATTCAGGAATTACGCCATTCGCCGCATGTTTTGGCTGCAATCCGTTACATTCAGCAGCATCTGTACGATCCGTTGTCGGTCTCATCGATCAGCCAGGCGATTCATGTCTCAGCAAATTATTTATCCGTCCTGTTCAAGGAAGAGACAGGTCTTCCACTCGCCCGTTACGTCATTCGGGAACGGATTCGGGAAGCGAAAAGGTTATTGCGTTCGACGGATGATTCTTTACTGACGATCTCGAACAAGTTACATTTTTCAAGTCAAAGTCATTTCAGTCAAGCGTTTAAACAGACGACAGGCGAGACACCGACTCATTACAGACAACATCATTTTTAATCTTTTTTAAAGGAGTATGACATGACACAGCTACTTACGAAAATCCGCCGCAAGAAAATCCATAAAGGATTGCTTCTCTATCGGCTGTTTCAACAGCTTCCGGTTCAAAAAAATCTTGTCCTGTTTGAAAGCTTTTTAGGTCGCGGTTATTCGGACAATCCGAAAGCGCTCTACCTGACACTTCAAAAACAGCGTCCGGAACTTCAGCTCGTCTGGATTTTTGCCAAAGAACCGAACGCCGCAGTCAAGGCAGCTTGTCCGAACTGGGTATTGCGGAACAGCCCGAAATACTATTACCTGATGGCCCGGTCGCAGTACTGGATTTTCAATACGCGTCAGCCGCTCAGCTTAAAAAAACGACGGGAAACGATGTATTTACAGACCTGGCACGGGACTCCTTTAAAACGGCTCGGACTCGACATGGATGAGGTCCATATGCCGGGTACGAATACCGAACAGTACAAAAAGAACTTCTCTGTCCAGGCCAAGGAATGGAACTATCTGCTTTCACCCAATCTCTATTCCAGCACCATTTTCAAACGGGCCTTTGATTTTCGGGGACTGCTTCTTGAAACCGGTTATCCGCGAAATGACCTGTTGTATGCGCCGGACCGTCAGCAACAAGCCGAGCAGATCAAACAGTCACTGCGCTTGCCGCCCGGTAAAAAAGTCATCTTGTATGCACCGACCTGGCGGGACGACGAGTTCGTAAAGAAAGGTCAGTACCGGTTTAATCTCAAACTGGATTTGAAACAGATGCAATCCCGTTTAGGTGACGACTACATCGTTCTGTTACGAATGCACTACTTGATTGCGGAACACCTGGACTTGACGGCGTTTGACGGGTTTGCATACGATGTGTCCGCTTACGGCGATATCGCGGAACTGTATCTGATCAGTGATCTGCTGATTACCGATTATTCGTCCGTTTTCTTTGACTATGCCCACTTGAACCGTCCGATGTTGTTCTTTACGTATGATTTAGAGAAATATGCTTCCGTGCTCCGAGGATTCTATTTTGATTTTGAAGCCGTCGTTCCCGGTCCCTTGTTAAAAGAAAGTGACCAGGTGATCGACTATATCGCAGACATCGAGGCACACTCCAAACAATACGCAGATAAGTACACGGCATTCCAGGAACGCTTTTGCAGTTTGGACGACGGGAAAGCCAGTCAACGGGTGATTGATACACTATTCGCTTCTAAAGATCATTAAAATTACGCAAAAAAACGAGAATCACTTCACCGTTCTTCCGGTAAGTGCTTCTCGTTTTTTATTAATTCAAAATAGCTTAGTTTTCTTCACGTACGAACAAGGCAACGCTCTCGACGTGTGTCGTATGCGGGAACATATCGACCGGTGTGACTTCCATCAGCTTGTAGCCGAGTTCAGCAAGAAGCTTCGCGTCACGCGCTTGTGTTGAAGCGTTACAAGAGACATAGACAATCCGCTTTGGCGCGACTTCAGCAGCAGCACGGAGGAATTCTTCGTCACAGCCTTTACGCGGCGGGTCAACGACGATGACGTCAGGCTTGATGCCGCCTTTAACGAGTGCCGGCATAACTGTTTCGGCAGTGCCGTATTCGAACGAGACGTTATCGATGCCGTTTGCTTTTGCATTCCGGCGTGCGTCGTCAATCGCTTGCGGTACCATTTCAATACCGTAGACGTGTTTTGCCTGTTGGGCGAGCGATAATGAAATCGAACCGATTCCGCAGTACGCATCAACGACGATTTCATCGCCTGTCAATTGCGCATATTCCAGCGCTTTTCCGTACAGTTTTTCCGTTTGCAACGGATTGACCTGGAAGAACGAATGCGGTGAAATTTCATACGTCAATCCGGCGATTTGATCGCGGATGACAGACGGTCCGTGTAAGACGATGTTCCGTTTTCCGAGGATGACATTCGTCTCATCCGGGTTGATGTTTTGCTGGATCGATGTCACGTTCGGGACAGCTTTTAAGATGCCTTCGACGATTTTATCAGCACCGCGCAATTGTTTGACCTTCGTCACGAGGACGATCATCAATTCGTTTGTGTGGTACCCGTGGCGTGCCATGATGTGACGGATGACACCGCTGTTTTTCTTTTCATCGTAAGCTGGAACCTTCAGGTCAGCCAGTACTTTGCGGACAGCTTGGATGGCATCGTCGTTCTCTTTATTTTGGATCAGACAGTAATCCATATCGATGATCCGGTGACTGCGTTTTTGATAAAAACCAGCCATTAACTTGTTGGATTGGAACGCGACCGGGACTTGTGCCTTGTTGCGGTAACCCCATGGATCTTCCATGCCCATCGTTTCGTGGACCGGAATCTCAAGACCGGCAAGACGCGCGAACGCATCACGGACACGGTTGTGTTTGAATTTCAGTTCCGCCTCATACGAGAGGTGCTGCAACTGGCAACCGCCGCACTGGTTATAGACCGGGCAAGGCGGCTCGACACGATCGACACTCTTCGTTTTTTGACGAATGATCCGTCCGAAACCGTATGATTTCGTCGTTTTCGTAATTCTGATTTTGACTTGTTCCGTCGGCAAAGCACCGGGAATGAAGACCGTGTAGCCGTCAATCCGGGCAACTCCTGAACCGTCGTGCGTCAAGTCGACGATATCGACGACGTGCTCATCGTTTTTTTGTACTGGAATCATATTGTTTTCCTCCTAGAAAATCCCGCGTCTTACGCGAGATTCGTTTCCTGTTCTTGTGCCTGTAGCTGTAAATTGATCGTTTCCATCTCGTCGATCCGGAACTTCGGCGTCATGACGTCGAAATGCGATTGAAGATTCGTCATCTCCCCTTCACAAATTCCGCCAAACTCGCCATCGATGTTCAAGCTCATCTCGGATGTGTTTCGCATCCGGACGAATGACGTCGTCACATGTTCAATACATGGATCAGAGAAGTGGTCTCCCTTTAACGCCAACCGCATGACGCGGATTAACTCAACGAGATTACATTTTTTCAAAATGAATAAATCAAAGCGTCCATCATTGAGGGAAGCATTCGGTGAAAGTTTTTCAAAACCGCCTACAGAATTGGTGTTCGAAGTCAAAAACAACATGACTTCGCCTTTAAAAATCCCGCGTTCGTGTTCGAGCTCGACATAGGTCGGACGGATTTGCGGGAGTTTTTCCATCCCTTTGACGTAATACGCCAACTGTCCGAGTGCCGTCTTCAGTTTTGATGGAACTTCATACGAGAGTTCCGTCATGATGCCACCACCTGCGATGTTGATGAAGTAGTGGGTGCCTGTCGTCCCTTCGATTTTTCCGATGTCGACAGGCATCGTGTACCCGGTACAGATGACATCCATCGCCCCTTCAATCGTCAAAGGAATCCGCATCGCCCGGCCAAAGTCATTGGTCGTTCCGACCGGTAAGACACCCAGTTTCGGACGTACCGGATACGATGCCATACCACTGATCACTTCGTTTAACGTGCCATCTCCACCTGCAGCAACGACAAGGTCAAATTCGGCTTCACAGGCCCGTGCTGCTTCATATGTCGCGTCACCGACCGCTTTCGTCGAATAGACGGAAGTCTCATAACCCGCTGCTTCCAGCCGGTCTAAGATATACGGCAGATTTCGCTTTACCATCTCTTTCCCGGAAGTCGGGTTATAAATCACTCGCGCTCTAGGTCTCATAAGATTTTCTCCTTTTTTACTCAACCGATCCATTTGATACATAACTGTTTTATTTTACATGAAGTACCGGCACATTACAAAGGCAAAAAAAAGAAGCACTGCTTCCTTCCCTTGGTTTAAGAGAGGAGAGCAGTGCTTCAGCAGAGCTTATTTTAATTTTTCGAGTTCTTCGTAGAACAGCTGATCAAGCAGTGCCGGATTCGCCATTCCTTTTGTTTTTTTCATGATTTGACCGATGACAAAACCTTTTTTCCGGTCGCGGCCGTTGACCAGTTCTTCAACGACTGCCGGGTTGGCTTCGAACATCTCGACGACCAGTCCGCGAAGCAGTCCTTCGTCCGAGATTTGCGCGAGTCCTTGTTCTTCGACGTAAGCGCGTGGTTCGACACCTTGTTCGATGACTGCCGTAAAGACTTGTTTCGCGATTTTCGATGAAATCGTTCCACCGGCAATCAGTTCGATCATTTCAGCAAGACGGGCCGGTGTGAGCTTGATGGTGTCGAACGTTTCCGTCGATTTGTTCAAGTGACCTTGGACTTCCCCAACCGTCCAGTTGGCAGCGGCTTTCGGTTCCGCACCGGCTGCGATCGTCGCTTCGAAGTACTCGGCCATCTCACGTGTGACCGTCAATTGTTTCGCATCATACGCCGACAGACCAAGCGCTTCCTGGTAGCGGACGCGGCGGGCATCCGGTAATTCCGGAATGCCGGCACGGATGGCTTCTTTCCAGTCGTGATCGAGGACCAGCTTGACGAGATCCGGTTCCGGGAAGTAACGGTAATCGGACGCACCTTCTTTGACCCGCATCAGGACCGTTTGTTTTTTCGTTTCGTCAAAGCGGAGTGTTTCCTGGCGCATGACGCCGCCGGATAACAACAGCTTACGGTGACGGTCTTCTTCAAACTCAAGTCCTTTTAAGACGTTTCCGAACGAGTTCAAGTTCTTCAACTCGGTTTTCGTTCCGAACTTCTCTTGACCGTATGGACGGACGGAGATGTTACAGTCGCAACGTAACGAACCTTCTTCCATTTTGACGTCCGAGACACCGGCGTATTGCAGGACTTCCTTGAGTCGTTCGAGGTAAGCGACCGCTTCTTTTGCCGAGCGCATGTCCGCTTCACTGACGATCTCGATCAACGGGGCACCTGTCCGGTTGAAGTCGACGATCGAATGGTTGGCACCGGTGTGGTTCATCTTCCCGGCATCTTCTTCAAGGTGGACGCGTTCAATCCGGAAACGTTTTGTTTCGCCGTCGACCTCAGCATCGATGTAGCCGTCAAAGCCGATCGGCTGATCAAACTGTGAAATTTGATAAGCTTTCGGTGTATCCGGATAAAAATAGTTTTTCCGATCGAATTTCGTTTGATCGGCGACATGACAGTTTAACGCCATCGCAGCACGAACCGCGAGTTCAACCGCTTTTTCGTTGATTTTCGGCAGGACGCCGGGATGTCCGAGACAGATCGGGCACGTCTTCGTGTTCGTTTCTGCGCCGTATTCCCGTGCACAGCCGCAAAACATCTTTGTATTTGTATTTAATTCGGCATGGACCTCAATACCGATGACCGTTTCAAAGTTCATAAGGCATTCTCCTTTATAACTTCGGAAGCGCGAATCCGCCGGTCGCAAGCTCAAATGCATGCGCCGCACGATAAATCGTCGCTTCGTCAAAGTGTTTTCCGATGATTTGCAGACCGACCGGTAATCCGTCGACAAGACCGGCTGGGACCGAGATTGCCGGAACACCTGCCAGGTTGATTGGAATCGTCAGGATATCGTTGGCATACATCGTGACCGGATCGTCGTTTTGGGCACCGAGTTCGAACGCAGGTGTCGGAGCAGTTGGTCCGATGATGACGTCGTAGTTGGCAAGGACCTGGTCGAAGTCCTGTTTGATCAACGTCCGTGCTTGTTGTGCTTTTTTATAGTAGGCATCGTAGTAACCTGAGCTGAGAGCATATGTGCCGAGCATGATCCGGCGTTTAACCTCGTCACCGAAACCTTGAGCGCGTGAATACTTAAAGACATCTTCGAGTGCATCGGCTTCGGCACGGACACCGTAACGGATTCCGTCGAAACGTGCGAGGTTCGATGAAGCTTCTGAAGAAGCAAGCAGGTAATACGTCGCGAGCGCATATTTCGAGTTCGGAAGCGAGACTTCGTCGACTGTCGCGCCAAGTGATTCAAGTTTCTTGATGGCGGCACGGATATTTTCTTTAACGCCTTCACTGATTCCTTCGCCGAAGTACTCTTTCGGGACGGCAATCTTGAGACCTTTGATATCACCTGTCAATGCTTGCGTGTAATCGGTCTGGTTGACGTTCGCTGACGTCGAATCCATTTCACAGTGTCCGGCAATCGCACTTAATAAGTACGCATTGTCTTCGACTGTCCGTGTCAATGGACCGATTTGGTCAAGTGACGACGCAAAGGCGACGAGACCGTAACGCGAGACGAGACCGTAAGTCGGTTTCAATCCGACGACACCACAGTAAGCGGCCGGTTGACGAATTGAACCACCCGTATCCGAACCGAGGCTGAACAGGACTTCTCCAGCCGCGACAGCAGCTGCTGAGCCGCCTGACGAACCGCCCGGGACGTGTTTCGTATTCCACGGGTTACGGACCGGCTTGTAAGCCGAGTTTTCATTTGATGAACCCATCGCGAACTCATCCATGTTGAGTTTCCCGATTGTGACGGCTCCTGCTTCATGCAGACGCTCGACGACTGTCGCATCGTGTGCCGGGACGAAGTTTTCGAGGAACTTCGAACCGCATGTCGTCGTCATCCCTTTCGTAACGATATTGTCTTTGACACCAATCGGTAAACCGAATAACGGGTTTGCTTCGTGTTTCGCAATCTCGTCCATCCGTTTTGCCTGTTCGAAAGCATCTTCGTTTAATGATAAAAATGCGCCGATGTTTCCGTCGACACGGTCAATGCGGTCAAAGGATTCCTGGACAAGTTCGGATACTTTGACTTCTCCGTCTTTGACGAGTGTGTGTAAGTTCTTTACACCATGTTCAAAAAGTGACATATCGGTGGTCTCCTCCTTATTCGAATACTGCCGGGACACGGACTTGTCCGTCTTCCCAATCAGGTGAGAGTCGTTCTACTTCCGTACGCGGGAGCGACGGGCGGACTTCGTCTTTACGCAAGACGTTTTTGAGATCGAGGACGTGTGTCGTCGGTTCGACGCCTGTCGTATCGAGTTCATTTAATTGTTCGGCGAACCCGAGAATCTTCTCAAGTTGAACGGTAAATTGTTGGACTTCTTCATCTGTTACGGCGAGACGTGCTAAATGCGCCACATGGCGGACTTGTTCTTCATTAATCTTTGCCATCTGATTCCACCTCCGGAACTTTTTCAATATATTTTACACTATTTTTAATCATAGCACTTTTTGTCCAGACAAAAAAGACGATGGTGCATCGGGGGGAGGTCCGCACCATCGTCCTTATAGGGGTAGCAAAGCTTCCGGGCAGAAAGCTTCTAGTAATGAATTACCCGAGCTGCCGGTAAGCAAAACAAAAAATCTGATTATTCAAAATAAAAGATCAACTAACAGATAGACGTTGAAGATGATAACGATACTGACAATCGTCCAAGCGGCACCTTTTGTCAGCGGCCGATTTTTATATTTGCCCATGATCCGTTCACTTGATGTGGCACGAATTAATGGAATCAACGCAAACGGAATCCCGAACGATAAGGCGACCTGGCTCCAAATCAACGCGCGTGTCGGATCAAATCCGGATAACAGTAAGATGATCGCCGGTAACATCGTCACACTGCGTCTGAGGAAAATCGGAATCTCCATCTTCAGGAATCCCCGCATGATGGCATCCCCGGACATCGTCCCGACACTAGACGAGGCAAGTCCGGAAATCAGTAACGCTCCGCCAAACAGATAAGGTGCCGCGCCGCCGAGCGACGTCCCGAGTCCGTGAAAAATACTTTCCAGTGTCTCCGCCTGTTGGCTCGTTCCAAAGAAAACCGTCGCGGCAATGACAAGCATTGCACCATTGACTGCCCCCGCAATCAGCATCGCAGCCCAAATGTCCATCTTCTGAATCCGTAACAGTCCTTTTTTATCCGCGATCGTTCCCATACGGCGTTTCGTTAAATCGGAATGGAGATAAATCGCATGTGGCATTACCGTCGCCCCGAGCATCCCTGCTGCGAGAACAATGCTCGACGTTCCAGAAAATCCGGGAATCAATCCGCCGGCGACATCGCGCAGGACTGGTTTAACTTCAATGACCTGAATCGCAAACGCCAGAGCGATGACCAGGACCAATGCTCCGATGACAGCTTCAAAATGACGTAACCCTTTCCGTTCAAATCCAAGTATGATGAACGAAGCAACTGCCGTCAGCAAGGCGGCGATTTTCAAATCGATGCCGAACAGCAGGTTAAAACCGAGTGCCGCTCCGACGAACTCCGCTAAATCCGTTGCCATCGCGACGAGTTCGGCCTGCGCCCAATAAATGATTCGCATGACCGGCGACAGTTCATCCCGGATGACTTCCGCAAGGCTCGTATTGCTGACCAGTCCCAGTTTTGCAGACAGCGTCTGAATCATCACCGCCATCAGGTTGGCGGCGACAATTACCCAGAGCAGTAAAAATCCATACTGGGCTCCTGCCGTCATGTTCGTCGCAAAATTCCCCGGATCGAGGTAAGCGACGGCGGCGACGAAAGCCGGTCCGATATAGTGTCTTTTTTTCAAACGCTCCACTGGAACGATGGGTTGACTCGCCATTTGCCTCACCTCTCTTTAGTTGTTAGTATACGCTTTTTTTGCGTATAGGCAACATATATGTTTTATGTAAAGATATGTTCACTAAGTTAGTTTCTTCTATAGAAAAAGAATGTCCGGCGCACGAGGCACCGGACATTCTTTTTTAAAGTATTAAACTACTTTTCGTTGTTGTTCCGCTCCTTTGAGTTGAGCCTGTACTTCATCGAATTCATCATACATCGCTTGGCTTGGTGCTTTCGTCAAGAGACTGCCGACAACAAGTGCGACGGTGGACGCGATGAATGCAGGAATCATTTCATACATCTCCGAGATGTAGAACGGAAGATCTTTGACGTACATCTTCACTAAAATCCAGGCGATGACGACGACTGACCCTGTAATCATCGAAGCAAGCGCCCCTGTTTTGTTCATCCGGCGCCAGAGCAGGCTGAACAGGACGACCGGTCCAAAGGCGGCACCGAATCCGGCCCACGCATATCCGACCAACGTCAGAATGGACTTTTGCGCGCCGAATGATAAAGCGATTGCAAGCAGTGCGACGACGAGAACCATGATCCGCCCCATGACCATCAACTCTTTATCTGACGCATTCCGTTTCAAGAAACGCTGATAGAAGTCATTGGTTGCAGCACTCGATGAGACAAGCAGTTGCGTCGAGATCGTCGACATGATCGCCGCGAGCAATGCTGCGAGTAATAACCCCGTGATGAAACCTGGGAACAAGTCACGCGACAATTGAATGAAGACGTTCTCCGGATTCTCGAGTGTTCCGCCTTGTTGTGTGAAGTAGGCGTATCCGAATAATCCCGTTACCATGGCCCCGATAATCGAAAACGTCATCCAGATCATTCCGACCCGACGCGCCGATTTCATTTCATGCAGGTTTCGAATCGCCATAAAACGGACGATGATGTGCGGCTGGCCAAAGTACCCAAGACCCCATGCCAACAGGGAAACGATCCCGATCACGGTCGTCCCTTTGAACAACTCGAGTTTCGAACCGTCCGTTGAACGAATCGTCTCAAGCGTTTCATTGATTCCGCCGCTGAGCGTCAGCGTGACAGCCGGAACGATCAGCAAAGCGATGACCATGATCATGCCCTGAACGACGTCCGTCCAACTGACAGCAAGGAATCCGCCGAGGAAGACATACGCGATGACGACAGCTGCCAAAATCCATAAGCCGGTTGTATATTCGAGTCCGAAGACGGATTCAAACAGACGACCACCGGCAACAAAACCACTTGAAGCGTACATTATAAAGAATATTAAGATAACTCCAGCTGAAACTGTACGCAGGACACCACTTTTATCGTGGAACCGCTTTTCAAAGTAGTCGGGAATCGTGATGGCATCCCCGGCATGCGCTGTATACGCACGTAAACGTGGTGCGACGAGCAGCCAGTTGGCATAGGCACCGAGCAGTAACCCGATTACGATCCAACCACTGGACAGACCAGTTGCAAACATCGCACCCGGTAATCCCATCAACAGCCACCCACTCATATCACTGGCTCCGGCTGAGAGCGCTGTGACGACAGGTCCGATTGTTCGTCCTCCCAGCATATAATCGTTCATGTTTTTTGTCCGATAATACGCGACGACGCCTAGTGTGACCATCAAACCCAGATACAACAAAATCGCGAACCACATTCCGTTCATCTCGTGCTCCCCCTTTTCTAAAGAAAAACGGGTATGCAGGTTGCATACCCGTTTCATCTATTAAACATCATTTTAGAACATTTCAGAAGTAGTTTTTGCTTGAAGATGTAAAGTCAAGTAATCCGGTCCGCCTGCTTTTGAATCCGTTCCTGACATGTTGAATCCGCCAAACGGTTGGTACCCAACGATTGCACCTGTGCAACCGCGGTTGAAATACAAGTTACCGACATGGAAGTTCGCACGTGCGTATTCCTGGTTCGTACGATCTTGAGTGATGACGGCACCTGTCAAACCATACTCCGTGTTGTTAGCAATGTCGATTGCTTCTTTGAAGTCTTTTGCTTTTGTGAACGCAACGACAGGTCCGAAGATTTCTTCCTGCATCAGACGGTCTGTCGGTTGGACGTCAGCGACGATTGTCGGTGAGACGAAGTATCCTGTCGAATCATCCGCTGTACCACCTGCTGCAATCCGGCCTTCTTGTTTCGCGACATCGAAGTACGATGTGATTTTCTTGAAAGCTGCTGCATCGATGACAGGTCCGACGTTGTTCGTCACATCGACCGGGTTACCGATGCTGAGTTTGTTTGTGTTTTCGACGACTTTCGCAAGCAACTCGTCATAAACCGAATCGAGTGCGACGACACGTGAACAAGCTGAACATTTTTGTCCTGAGAAACCGAATGCCGCTTTTGTAATCATATCTGCCGCATAGTCGAGATCAGCCGACTCGTCGATGACCATCGTGTCTTTTCCGCCCATTTCCGCGATGACGCGTTTGAGCCAGATTTGACCGTCGTTTAATTTTGAAGCACGTTCGTTGATGCGGAGTCCGACATCACGCGAACCTGTGAAGCTGATGAAACGTGTTTTCGGGTGATCGACGAGATAGTCGCCGACTTCCGCCCCTGGTCCCGGAATGAAGTTCAAGACGCCGGCCGGAAGACCCGCCTGTTCCATGACTTCAACGAATTTAGCAGCGACAACCGGTGTCGTCGATGCAGGTTTCAAGAGGATCGGGTTACCTGCCACGATCGCAGCAACCGCTGTTCCTGCCATGATGGCCAGTGGGAAGTTCCATGGTGAGATGATGACACCGACACCAAGTGGAATGTAGTCGTACCGGTTGTATTCGCCCGGACGGCTCTCGACTTTCTTGCCTTCTTTTAAGACAAGCATTTGACGCGCATAGTATTCGAGGAAGTCGATTGCTTCCGCTGTATCCGCATCTGCTTCGTTCCATGGTTTGCCTGCTTCTTTGACGAGGTAAGCCGAGAATTCATGTTTGCGTTTCCGGATGATGTTTGCGGCTTTGAATAAGACGTCCGCACGAACACTCGGATTGACGAATTTCCACGTTTCAAATGCTTTGACAGCTGCCTGCATCGCATCTTCAGCGTGTGCTTGTGTCGCTTTCGAAACGCGTCCGACGATTTCTTCTTTGTTTGCCGGATTGACAGAAACGATTTTGTCCTCTGTCGTCACACGTTCTCCCCCGATGACGAGCGGATAATCTTTTCCAAGCTCTTTCGATACAAGTTCAAGCGCCTCTTCGAACGCTTTCTTGTTTGCTTCCTGTGAGAAGTCCGTGAATGGTTCGTGTTTGTACGGAATCATCTCTATTCCCCCTTTTATACTTGCTTTTAATCGCTTACATTCTCCATTGTACAGAAGCATGTCGCCGCTTACAATTATTCTAGACAAAAAAATGAAGAAGACCGTTTCGGCCCTCTTCATCCACTGTTCATTGCTTGGCTTGTGAAAAGACAATCTCTTCATTTTGGACGGATACTTCGACATCCTGTCCCTGGAACAGCCAATCATCCTGATCGGAGACGACGAAATGAATCCCGTCGACGGTTTCTTCGACTGCTGCCCGTTCGACAGTCTCCATGTGAACTCCGACCGAGAATCCTTGCGTTAAATCGGTAGAGCCGCCGTACTTGGCGAAAAAGCGGATCGTATCGCCTTCTTTTGCTTCCATCTCTTCTTTAAAATATTGTAATGCTTCGTCTGTTACGTGAATTTTCATGTTGAACCCACTCTCCTTTATGTTAGTGTACCTATTCCCTACTCAAAAAAGCGAATTTCCTGTATGGTGGAGACATAATGCAGATGTTGTTCATATAGGAGGAACTGAAATATGAAACGATTATTGACGGTACTCGTGTCGACGGGGATCATCCTCGCCGGATGCGGAAACGATTCCGCTCCGTCTACTGATACTGAATCCCCGAAGTCGACGGAAACGAAACAAACGAAACAGGCAAGTCAGGACGTTCTCGATGTTTATGCGACCTATCAAAAGACAATCGGCCGGTCCGGTACGGCAGATGCCAAAGCACTTGCCGCGATTGAGTATACGGGGGATCAAAAGTTGTTACGGGCCGCGACACTCGGTGCCAAGAATTTAAAGATCAAACCGGGTAAAGTCGTCAAAAGTTTTCAGGAAGGTAACGTCGCCTACATCATTCACGAATTCAACGATGAAGACGGATCGCCTTTACCGAACCGCGCTTCAAAACTGTTTTTAAAACAGGACGGCGAATGGAAAGTCGTCATCGTGCCGACGAAGTTTGATCCCGAAGTCTTTACGACCCTCGCCTCGCTGTTTGATTCCTTTAATGCCGATGAATACGGCGTCAATGCAAAAGCAGCGGAAGCCGTCGGGAATACGAAAGAAGACAAGCAGGATGAAGTCTTTACCCGGGTCAATGCCCAGACGGACTACATGGCGCTTGAAATGAACAGCAACATCCTGATGATTTACGGTCCGGCCCTCGGTAACAAAGGAAATCCGGAGACGCTTGTCAATTACTATGAGGATTACGCCGACTGGTACCGAGAGGAACAATCCTTGTTACTGAAGACGGCAAAAGCCGGCAGCGACTTTGAAAAGTATTTGATTGCGCTCGATCCGTTAAAAGAAAGTCTGCAAAAGAAACTCGAAAAATACGCTGACCAGTTGAATATGGAACTGGGTTGAGGAGGACCATTCATGAATACAGTCGATTTTACACTGCCGAATGCGCAGGGAGAAATGGTTTCATTAAGTGATTTCCGCGGAAAAAAAGTCATCGTCTACTTTTATCCGAAAGACTCGACACCGGGTTGTACGACGGAGGCGTGTGACTTCCGTGATGCTTCGGAAGACTTTGCCGCAAAGAACACGGTCATTCTCGGTATTTCGGCAGACAGTCAAAAACGGCACCAGAATTTTATTTCAAAATACGAACTTCCATTCGAATTATTGTCTGATGTCGACCATACCGTCTGTGAGCAATACGGTGTCTGGCAGCTGAAAAAGAATTACGGAAAGGAATATTATGGAATCGTCCGTTCTACTTTTTTAATCAATGAATCCGGTGAATTGATTCAGGAATGGCGTTCCGTTAAAGTCAAAGACCACGTCACAGAAGCACTTTCCTTCCTCGAACAACTGAACTGATCGAATTAAAACACGCCATTTTATGCGCGTGTTTTAATTTTGGAATCATTTTTACCTCCCAATATTATCCTTACCAAAAATTATTTTTACAAAAAAATCGTTGATATCACACGAAATTTTAATCAATTTGAAATAATCTGAAAATAAGCTATTGATTTTTCTGAATATTGTATTTATTATTGGTAACAAGTTGATCCGGTGCTTTCCTTCAACAAAATAAAAGGCGATGACCCCTCTTATTTTTTTAATAGGACACCGGATCGCTATTCTAATCGGTACTCATTTTTCAATCATATATATTCATTCTTGGGAGGGAACTTATTATTATGAAAACGAAAAAAACACTTGCGCTCGTTGGTGCTTTAGCCATCGCCGGATCAAGCCTCGCTGCTTGTACATCGACAGATGATTCAAAAGATACTTCAGGTTCGACCGATACGAAAAAGGCGTCGGACAAACAGGTTCTTAACCTGACAAGCGGTTCAGACATCCCTGCACTAAGCCCGACAGTTGCAACAGACTCGGTTTCATTCACAGTCTTAAACAACGTCCAGGAAGGTCTCTTCCGTCTCGACGAGAAACAAGAGCCGACACCTGGTGTTGCGGAAAGTGTAGACGTCTCTGAAGATGGTCTTACATACACATTTAAATTACGTGATTCTAAATGGTCGGACGGCAGTGACGTCACGGCAAAAGACTTCGAATATGCGTGGAAACGTGTTCTTGATCCGAAAAGCGGATCGCAATATGCGTATATCATGTATATCATCGATGGCGCTGAAGCTTACAACACAGGAAAAGGAAAACCGGCTGACGTCGGCGTTAAAGCAGTTGACGACAAGACACTTGAAGTCAAACTGACACAACCGGCTGAGTACTTCAAAGCATTGACTGGCTTCGGTTCATTCATGCCGCTTAAACAGGAATTCGTAGAAGAAAAAGGGAAAGACTTCGCGACAAACCCGGAGAACTTCCTTTACAACGGACCGTTCCAACTGACGGACTGGAAAACGGAAGTCGGCTGGAGCTACAAGAAAAACGACCAGTATTGGGATGCCGATACGGTTAAACTCGAAGAAGTAAACTATAAAGTCGTTAAAGAAGTATCGACGGCCGTCAACCTGTACGAAAAAGGTGATATCGATACAGTTGGTCTGACAAGTGAGTTCGTTGATCAGTACAAAGACAGCGAAGACTTCGATACACGTCTTGACGCTTCGATGTACTACATCCAAATGAACTTCAAAAACGAATTGCTCAAAAACAAAGACATCCGTAAAGCAATCGACTCTGGTTACGATAAAGAGCAAATGGCGAAAGTCCTCTTAAACAACGGATCGATCCCTGCTTACTACTATGTACCAAAAGAATTCGCTAAAGGTCCGGACGGAAAAGACTTCCGTGACGGCAACGAAGGTTTCGGATCATTCGATGCTTCGTCGGCTAAAGCTTCGTTCGAAAAAGGTCTGAAGGATATCGGTAAGAAATCCGTCAAGCTTGAGCTTCTTTCATACGATGACGACAACTCGAAGAAAATCTCCGAGTACCTCAAAGGCGAGTGGGAGAAAAACCTTCCAGGTCTTGAAGTTACAATCAAACAGCAACCGTTCAAAAACAAATTGGACCTCGAGTCTAAAGGTCAGTTCGAACTTTCATTCGCAGGATGGGGCCCTGACTACCAGGATCCAATGACATTCCTCGACATGTGGATGACTGATGGACCGTACAACCGTGGTAAGTACACAAGCGACAAGTACGATTCACTCATCAAGTCGGCGATGAAAGAAACAGATGCAGCAAAACGTTGGCAGTCACTGAAAGACGCCGAGAAAGTCTTGCTTGAAGACGATCAAGCAATCTCAGTTATGTACCAACGAGGTGCTTCCCTCTTACGTAAACCTTACGTTAAAGGAATCGTCAACCATAAAGTCGGTGCGGATACTTCGTTCAAATGGACGTATATCGAAGGAAAATAAGTATGACCTAAGACCAGTCTCGCTCCATGCGGGTCTGGTCTTTTTTTCCATATGAGACAAATGTACTGTTTTTATTCGGTTCATTAAAAATTGGTAACATTCTGTTTTCATTTGGATTACTTCCATTTATACTTAGCAGAAGAATGATTTTCACTTTATTTACAATATTTCACGGTAATTATTCATAATTAATGGAAAAGTGCCGATATATTCTATACAGAGGACTTTTGCCTCAACTATTACGATTTACTAGGAAGGAGGACTCACCCTTGAAACAACGTGTACTTACGAGTCAGCAGACATGGACGGAAGAACAACTTGAAATGATTCAAGCCATCCAAGCCTTGGGCGAACTCATCCAGGATCGTCCCCGCCGGACGATTTATCGTCGTTATGCCATCGAACATGGTTGGCCGCAACCGGAAACCATCATTCGTCAGTTCGGATCTTGGCCGGAAGCGTTATCTGCAGCCGGTTATGAATGGCATATCGATCAACAGCCGGAAGAACTCGAACGAGCTCCGAAATATACGAAAGATGAAATCCTGAAGTCGTTTCACCGGTACGCCCAGGATGTCGGATCGACCATCACCTTAAAGAAATATCAAATCTGGCGTAAATCGGTTCATCATGCTCCGAGTCATTATCATATCGTGAAGATGTTCGGATCTTGGCATGATGCCTGTACGGCCGCCGGATTAGAAGCAAGCGTCACCTATTCCAAAGCCGAGCTTGCCGCGTCATTGCGCCAAGCGATTGAAGAAGTCGGTTTCTCACTCTCATTCGAAGCGTATCGTGAATGGGCGAAACGAAACAACAAACCGTCGACGAAAGCTCTATTGCATCGGTATGGTTCTTGGTCTGCTGCCATCCATGCGATCGAAAGCGAAATCCGTACGAGCAACCAGCAAGCTCAATAATCCTGCCTTTATTTTTCCTTAAAATACATTCATAATTACTGAGCCTCCTTCTCTTGCAGAACGAGGCTTTTTTGTCTCATTTGACGCCCTCAGAGAGCTTCCTGTTCTTACCTCTTACTACGGTACTTAAGAGCTCTCCACACGATCTACACACGTTATCAGAACGTTAAAAGGGGCTGACTCAAAAAAGAAACACTCATTCTTTCACGCCCTTTCCTCAGGCGAGACACAAGCCAGTTTTCCTGCCTGAATCAGGCAGAAACCCGGGTCTTGTTTGTCTCTGACAGCGCAAAATCGCGCTTTTCCCTGTAGGAGTTGCGTGAAAAGAGTGTTTCTTTTTTTACGCGAAAAGGGTGGCAGATTCCAATTCTGCCACCCTTCTCTTTGTAGAATCCGACTTTTGAGTCAGCCCCTTTATCTTAAGCTTAGATGACACGTTCTTTCCACTCTTGGTATGATGCGACACGGTCGCGTCCTTGGAACTTCGCACCGATATACATTGCCCGGTCGGCATTGCGGATCAGACTCGCTAAATCGCCCAGCTCGTTTAATGTATCGACGCCGATACTTGCCGTAATCCTTAACGAATCTCCTTCAACCTGAATCGGATTGGCGTGTAACGTTTCGCGAATCCGTTCAGCTACGATTTGCGCCGATTCCAGATCCGTGTTCGGTAACAAGACAACAAATTCCTCGCCGCCGTAACGGGCCACAAGATCCGTGATCCGTGTCGCCTGCATTAACAGCTTGGCGACTTCAAACAGAACGACATCCCCGACTTCATGTCCATACGTATCATTGATCTGTTTGAAATGATCCAAATCGATCATCAAGGCAGAGAATGGATACAAATCACGTTGCCGAATCCGGCGGTCGCCCCACTCCTGCAACGCCCGGTAGTTCGGTAATTTCGTCATCGCGTCCGTCCGGCTGTCCGTCAACAGACGTTCCCGCTCCTGCGCCCGTTCGACTGCCCAGGAAAGGACACGTAAGGCACGGTACAGCTCATAACCAAAGTCTTTTGTAAATTCACCGCTCGCTTCAGATGCTAAAAATAAGGAGCAATTGATTTTCTCCGTCGCTTCCGGCTGAATGAACAAAATCGATTGGGTTTCTTCCGGAACACAATCATACAAACGGATATCCCACTCCTGTTGGATACCGTACAGCAACACCTCTTCTTTTTCGTCAATGATGTCTTCAATGATGATACCGCGGACATGATCCGCTTTTAATTTCCGGCCGTCCTTTAATGAATAATAAATCGACTCCCCATCACCGAAATCAAATTTAATCCAGGCGATATCCGGACGAACAAAATGGTTCAACTGACGTAAATACCGTTCAATGATGAACTGGGCATCGCCGTCTTTCCAGGCTGCTTCTTTTAATCGTTCAATCTGTTCCCAGTGTTCAATCCGGTCACTGGCATGAACGGAGTTTCCAAGTGACCGTTTAATGATGAACAACGCAAAGGCTGTCATGATGAGACCGCTGTTGCCGTTGTTTTGAACCATCAATGTACTGAAAATCCCGAACAGTAATTCAGCGGCAATCACGACTGCCTCGAACCGAAGCAACGGCAGCATGACACTGCTTGGAATGTTTTCACCAAGTAAAAAGTTCGATAATTTATACTGGAACAGTAAGACGATCCATAAAATCAAGACCATGACGAGTAAAGGTCCGACGTTCTCAATCAACAAGAAATCTTTTCCATGTGTTCCACCGAGCGCATTGTAAGCTAGCCCCGCAGGTAAAATCAATAATAGCTCGAGCGTGACATTAAACGGATAATTATGTAACATACGCCGGCGGCCGATCGCTGTGTGGAACGTCCGCAATTGATAGATCAGCATCGTCAACTGTCCGACACAGATGGCAGACAAAAGTCCATACGTTAAAAACGTAAACAATACGAATCCGAAATGAAACGTAAAGCTCATATGTCTTCTGCGGACCGGATCAACAACAAAGATTGTGGAGAGTGCAACAACAAGCGTAAACGTAAAAAAGTCGATGCTCAGACTGTAGTCTTTTGATTTCGCCAATAAATCGATTCCGATGACGACAAGAAAAAATACAATCCAGCTTCGAAGGAGATATTGTTGAAAGCGACGCATGTTGACTTCCCCTTCCTAACACATTTTGTATATATATGGAAAACTCAATCTGATTATCACTCATTTGAGCATTGAGGTCTATTTTTAATGCTTTGATTTGTTACACTAGGAATAGAGGTGATAAATCAGTGACTACACAGTTTACAAAAGAAGCATTTGATACATTTGAGATTGAAGGACTGGAACAGCGTATGCACGCGATTCGCGAACGGATTCAACCCGTCTTCAAGCAAATCGGACAGGAAGTCTCACCCGATTTAACGGTCAACCTGGCAGAAGATATGTATGTGCATATTGCACAGCATGCCCGCCGGAAAGTAAATCCGCCGAAGGACACATGGATGGCTTTTTCACCAAACAAACGCGGCTATAAAAAACATCCGCATTTCCAAGTCGGCTTGTTTGATGATCATCTGTTCATCTGGCTCGCTTACATTTACGAACTTCCGAATAAATCACAGTACGCGACAAAACTCCTGAATCATCAGGAACTATTGCACGCTCTGCCATCTGATTTCGTTGTTTCTTACGATCATATGAAGAAAGAGGCACAACAGATTGACGAGACCAGTCTGGAACAAGGACTCGTCCGGTTCCGCGATGTCAAGAAAGCAGAATTTTTGGTCGGCCGTCATGTCTCTGCCGAAGAAGTCAGTGCGATGTCGCACGAAGATCTAGTAAAATTGATTCGAAATACCTATGAACAACTCGTGCCAATCTATAAAAAAATTCAATAAAAAGGATGGCCCAAAAGGTCATCCTTTGTTCGTTAGTTATATTTTACTAGAATTGACATGACTTGTGTACGTTCAGAATTTAAATTTAGATAAATGTTGACCTCTTTTGTTGAAACGGTCATCAGGTTGAATGTTTTGTCGAGTTTTGCCGTTGAGTACGCTTTTTTGACTTCTTTGACGGTAATCGTCCGGCCGATCACTTTTGGATTGTAGACGATGGCTGAGACTTTCGCTTTGCGGTCAGGCACACCGAATGTCGAGCAGTAGTGAACTGCTTTGTTCGGAGCGACCAATCCTTTACCGCTTTGGCACCACGTCGAGTTTTTTTCCCCTTTGTACGCGCTATGTACCTGGGCTAACGTCGTTTTTTCCAATGTCACTTTTCCATCGACGGATTTGGCTTTTGACGCTGTCGTTTTAACTTGTTTCAACCAATCGATATCCGTCGGCTTCGCAGCTTCGGCAGACTGGTTATATGAAGGACCTGAGACGAGGCTCATGGTAAGTGCGGCAGTTAAGATAAGACCAAAAATTTGTTTCATGATGTGCTCCCCCTTGAAATGCTTTGATAAATATCTCATTCCCCCATTTTCGAAATAATATTCACTTTACATACATTTCTTTAAAAAATATTTTTAAAAAAGTTGTTACCCGGATCGGGCAACAACTTTTCCTGTTATTTCTTATGCATTTTGAACTCTAAAAATAGTTCATTATAATGAGCGAGCATTTCTTTCCCTAAGTTTTCATATACTTCAAGTGTATCCGTGACCTCTTTATCTGGATAAAAACGTTTGTCTTCCCGTACGTCCCGATCGAGCAATTTCAACGCTGCTTTGTTTGGCGTCGAGTATCCGACATAGTCCGCATTTTTAGCGGCGTTTTTCGGGTCCAGCATGAAATTGATGAATTCATGCGCACCTTTGACGTTTTTAGCCGTTTTCGGAATGACGACGTTATCGAACCAGACGTTCGATCCTTCCTTAGGAATCACATAGTTTAAATTCTCATTTTCACTCATGATCTCATTGGCATCACCGGACCAGACAACACCGATTCCCGCTTCTTCATTGGCAAGCAACAACTTGATTTCATCCCCGACGATTGCTTTCACGTTCGGTGTTAAATCCATCAGGTTGGCTTTGGCTTCCTGCAGTTTCGTTTCATCGGTCTCGTTCAAGGAATAGCCGAGACTGTTCAGACTCATCCCCATCACTTCACGTGCACCGTCTGCGAGAAGGATTTGATTTTTCAATGCCGGATCCCAGAGATCTTTCCAGCTGGTCGGTTTTTTTCCATCAATCAGTTTTTGATTGTAGACGATCCCGACCGTTCCCCAAAAGTAAGGAATCGAATACTTGTTGCCGGGATCAAACGATAAATCGAGGAACCGTGGATCGATGTTCTTCAGATTGGGAATCTTTTGTTGATTGATCGGCAACACTAAATCCTCTTCGATCATTTTCGCAATCGCATAATCGGACGGCACGGCGATATCGTATGTCGTTCCGCCCTGCTCGATTTTCGTCAGCATCGCTTCGTTTGAATCAAACGTCTGATAGACGACTTTAATACCGGATTCCTTTTCGAACTGATCAATCAGTTCCGGATCGATATAATCGCCCCAGTTATAGATGTTCAGGACATTTTTGCCTGAATAACCTTGCGTCGCGTTCAACCGGTTCAACGCAAACAGGATGATACCGGAAATCAAGAAAATCGCGACAAACAATTGAATGAGTTTTTTCATCGCTTATTTCACCTCCGGTCGGGACAACTTCATCGCAGAACGTTGGTTCAGGAAGTAATAGCCGATGACGAGTAAGAATGTAAACAGGAAAATCACGGTCGACAAGGCGTTGATTTTCATCGAAATCCCCTGCCGCGCAAGCGAATAGATTTCAACGGACAATGTCGTGAATCCATTTCCGGTAACGAAAAATGTCACCGCAAAATCATCGAGTGAATACGTCAATGCCGTAAAGAAGCCGGCAAAGATACCGGGTGTAATGTACGGCAGGATGACTTTCGTCAGGACATCGAGCCGACTCGCTCCTAAATCACGCGCTGCATCAACGAGTGTCGGACTCATTTCCTGCAGTTTCGGCAGGACCAGAATGACGACAATCGGGACGGAGAACGCGATGTGTGACAACAGGACCGACGTAAAGCCGAGCTGAATGCCGAGCATCGTAAAGAAGATCAGGAACGACGCCCCGATGATGACATCGGGACTGACAATCAAGATGCTGTTGAGCGTCAACAGCGACGTTTCGATCCGTTTCTTGCGGACCGCCTGAATCCCGATTGCTCCAAGAACACCGATGATCGTCGAAATCGCTGAGGACAAAAGCGCAATGACTAGCGTGTTTAAGACGATGATCAAAAGTCGGGAATCCTGGAACACTTCCTTGTACCAATCCCACGTGAAGGAATCAAAGTTCGTCATGTTGTCGGCACTGTTAAACGAGTAGAAGGCCAGATAAAGAATCGGGGCGTACAAGATGATGAAAACACCGATCAGGTACAGATTCGCTAATTTTAATCGTTTCATCATGTCGTCGCTCCTTTCTTCCGTTTCGTACTCGTTAATGCCAGAATGATTGCCATCGCAATAATCAGGAAGACGGCAATCGTCGCGCCCATTCCCCAGTTTTGCGTGACAAGAAACTGTTGTTCAATCGCTGTTCCGAGCGTGATGACCCGGTTCCCGGCAATCAGACGTGTAATCATGAATAACGACAGCGCCGGAATGAAGACGAGCTGACAGCCCGATTTAACTCCGTCAAGCGTCAATGGAAAGACGACACGACGGAACGTCATGAAATTCGAAGCCCCGAGATCGCGGGCCGCAAACACAAGTGACGGATTCAATTTTTCAATCGCGTTAAAGATTGGCAGGATCATGAACGGAATGAAGATGTAGACGGAAACGAACACAAAACTGAAGTCCGTGAACAAGATCTGTTTCCGGCCGATTCCGATCGCTTCCAACGTCTGGTTCGCCCATCCGTATGTGCTGAACAGACCGATGAAAGCATAGGCTTTTAAGAGCAGGTTGATCCAGGTCGGCAAGATGATCAACAGCAGCCACAATTGTTTATGCTTTGTTTTCGTCAGCAGATAGGCGGTCGGATAACCAATTGCCAGTGAAAACAGTGTGATCAAAAAGGCATACCAAAACGAGCTGAGCGTCATCGTCAGATACGTCGAGGTGAAGAACTTCTGGTAGTTGACGAGTGAGAAATGTCCTTCGAGATCGAGAAACGAATAATAGACGACGAGGACGATCGGCGCAATGACGAACAACGCAATCCAGAAACTATACGGAATCAGGTACCAGTTACGTGTCTTCTGCATCACAGCACCCCATCGTAGGACTCAAGCCGTTTGTCGAATTCCTCTTCCGTCTCATTCAGACGCATCACGTGAATCGCTTCCGGATCAAACGTCAAGCCGATTTGTTCCCCGACCGTCGCTTTTTTCGTACTGTGGACGAGCCATTCGTTTCCGACTTCATCCATGCAGGCAATCTCATAGTGAACACCGCGGAACAGCTGGGAATCGACGGTCACGCGCAACTTCCCTTGGGCGACGCTGGTGATTTCCAAGTCTTCCGGACGGATGACGATTTCGACCGGTTCATTTAATTCGAGACCGCGGTCGACACATTCAAATTCTTTTTCTGCGAACGAGACCCGGTAATCCATCAACATCCGTCCCGGGATGATATTCGATTCCCCGATGAAATCAGCGACGAAACGGTTGATCGGTTCGTCATAAATATCCGTTGGTGTACCCGACTGCTGAATCAGACCGTGATTGAGGACAAAGATTTCGTCCGACATCGCCAGTGCCTCTTCCTGATCGTGCGTGACGAAAATGAACGTAATCCCGAGACGACGCTGTAAATCACGCAGCTCATACTGCATTTCCGTCCGCAGTTTCAGATCGAGTGCCGATAACGGTTCATCCAGTAAGATGACTTCCGGTTCGTTGACGATCGCCCGGGCGATGGCGACACGCTGGCGCTGTCCGCCTGACATCTCCGTGATTTCGCGGTTTTCGTATCCGGATAAGTTGACGAACTTTAACGCATCGAGCACACGTGTCTTGATTTCCGCGTCTTTCATCTTTTTGATCCGCAATCCGAACGCGATGTTCTCAAAGACGTTGAGGTGCGGGAACAACGCATAATCCTGAAAGACCGTGTTGACCTGCCGTTTGTTGGCGGGAACATCGTTGATCCGTTTTCCATTGAACAGAATATCGCCTTCCGTCGCTTCGGTGAACCCGGCAATCAGCCGTAAAACCGTCGTTTTCCCGCAACCGGATGGTCCGAGCAGCGTATAAAATTTTCCACGTTCAATTTCAAAACTGACGCGTTCAAGAACCGTCTGATCGTCAAAACGTTTTGTCACGTCTGTAAATTGAATGATCGTATTGTTGTCTGCCAAATCTTATTCCTCCTTATAAGTACGAATCCGTGGCCGTCACGAGTACTTTCGTTTCCGCCTTTGAATCATTTCGTAACTGATGAATTTCTGAAGCTTTATAATAGAGCGTCTCGCCTTGCGTCGCCACGAATGATTCCCGGCCAAGCTTCAACGTGACCGCCCCTTCAAGTACATAGACGAACGTTTCCGATCCGGACGGTTCGTATGCTTTAAAGTGTCCGCCCGGTGCCAATCGCAGTAAGACAGGCTCCATTTCCTTTTCATTTGATTCCGGAATCAGCCATGTCACATGATACCCTTGTTCCGGGTCCTCATAACGCGTGACATCTTTTTGCGAATAAACGACCTTTTGGTTTAATGTATCTTCATCAAAGAAATCCTTCGCCGAGATGCCGAGTACTTCCAGAAGACTGAACAGCGTCTCAATCGACGGTGAACTGATTTCACGTTCGATTTGCGAAATGTATCCTTTACTTAAATCCGTCCGTTCGCCAAGCTCCTCTTGCGTCAAGCCTTTTTGAAGACGCAGATTTTTGATTTTGTTTCCGATCGTCCGCAATCCACGCCCTCCTTTCCAAATAACAGTTTAGTATAAGACGACTTCAAGTTTACTAATCACGTACCGATTATAGCGTATTGTGTCAGTTAATCAACTAAAATGTTTGAAATTTTTAAAGGTTCATTTGACAGCGATAACGCTTACAACTACAATTAATACCAGGTACTAAAACAAGGAGGAAACACCATGAAGATTGCATGGATTACAGACAGTACGACGATTTTGCCCGATTCGATTTCCCAGCACGAAGACTTGACCGTCGTCCCTCTTCTCGTCATGAAGGATGGTGAAAGTTTTACGGACGGCGTCGATGTCCAGGCTGAGACGGTCTATGAATGGATTGGTGCGAAGCATAAGGTTACAACAAGCCAACCATCTATCGGTACGTTCACGGAACACTACGAACGGTTAAAAGAACAGTATGATGTCGGCTTTGCGATCCATCTTTCAAGTGAACTGAGCGGTACGTATAATGCGTCCGTCCAAGGTGCGGAGATTGCCGGTTTCCGGTTGATTGCCATCGATTCCCGTTGCGGTATCTATCCTGCGGGTCAATTGCTTGCGGAAGCGATACAGCTCGCAGCAGATGGCATGGCAGTCACAGAGATCGAGCAGTATATTTTAGAGCGCCGCTTCGATCATCATATCGAGTTCACGGTCGCGAACCTCGATCAGCTGCAGGCAGGCGGACGCATTTCCTCGACGAAGGCGTTTGTCGGTAACTTACTTCAATTGCGGCCTCTGTTTCATTTCGAAGAAGGGAAAATCGTACCGTATCAGACGGTTCGAACGTTCAAGAAAGCGCATGGGAAGATTTATGACCATCTCGTTGAAATGCTTGAGAGCGGAACGGTCACTGATGTTTCATTATTCCATGCAACTGCCTACGATTTGGCGTTCGAGTGGAAAACGAATCTCGAAAAGCGGTTCGATGTCACGGTTCGCATCGATAACTTAACGCCTGTCCTCGGCTCACATACCGGTAATCCGGCCATCGGCATGTCGTTCCTAAATCCGACGAGCCGACGCTGATGTCTAAAGAGTCAAATATCCGGGTAAACCTCCTTTAGAGATTAAAGGAGGTTTTTGTATTGAAAAACAAATGGATTTGGCTCAACTGGCTTGGTTTTGTTTTTACGATCGCTGTCAATGCACTTGACGGTGGAAAGACAGGACGGATTTCGGACACGATCATGACCTATTTCAAACCCGCAGGTTATGCTTTCTCAATTTGGGGACTTATCTATCTTGTTTTGCTCGTCTGGTTGATCATGCAGACGATTCCGAAATTCAAGGAACATGATATCGCAAAAAAAATCGGACCGTGGTTCTTGATCAGTTGTCTGTTCAATGCCGGTTGGATTGTTACGTTCTCATACAAGTTATTCCCGCTGTCGGTCGTCGTCATCGTCGGTCTTCTCGTTTCACTGATCGTGATTTACTCAAAAATCGACCGCGAGACAAAAGCCTTACGCTTTAAATTGCCGTTCTCGCTTTACCTCGGTTGGGTATCGGTTGCGACGATTGCCAATATCTTCTTGACCATCGATACCGAAAACATCAACTCATGGCTCGGAATCGGCGATGCCGGTTGGACGATGATCATGCTTGGTGTTGGTGTAGTTCTCGCCTTGTTGTTCATGTTCTTTAACCGCGATCCGATTTATCCGCTCGTCTTCGTCTGGGCTTACATTGCAATCAACTTCCAGTCGGATAACGGGCTTGTTGATACAGTTGTTCTCGGAAGTGTCGTCGTCCTGCTTGCCGGATATGTCTTCCTGCTCGTCCGGATGCGCCGGCAAATGCGCGTGAGCAACTAACGTTATTTTCTGCCCGGTTCGGCGTATAATGAAGTCAAAGGAGTGAATGTCATGCATATCACATTTACAGAAACGGCTCTGGCACGCATCGACCAGTTACGCGGGGATACTCCCGGTCAACTGCATCTTTATTACGATACGGAAGGATGCGGTTGCGGGAACTCCGGCATCTTCAGCATCCGGCTCGTCGAAGGGGCGGCGGACGAAGATATGACGATTGATTCAAACGTCGGACCGGTCCTCGTTAAACGGTGGTCGAGCCATTTTCTCGATCAGGAAATGACGCTTGATTACAATCCTGAGAAAAAATCATTGATTCTAAAAAGTGATGGTCAATACTTCAATACGAACGTCCTCGTTACCGATCAGACCGGCTGCCAGTTGACAGCCAACCGGTAAGACGACAAAAAAGGCAGCTTCCCTTGTGGAAAGCTGCCTTTGTAGTGTGATGGACAGACAGGTACTGGATTGAGTAGAGAGCTGAGCAACCATCGAAATGTACGGCGATTCTGTCTGCATCTTGCACAAGTCGAACAAATTCCTGCCCGGAATTCGTTCACGAAGCCATTGCGTCCCCCATGATCGCACACATATTCCTCGTGTGCTTATCCAGTATACGTAAAAAGACACGGATTGGATTGAACGGATGTGCTGTCAGCCCACATCCAGGACAGTTCGTTCAATCGTCTGCTGGTCGAGATCCTTGACCTTGACCGGACGGCTGTAATAATAGCCCTGCCCATAGTCACATCCGAGTCGTTTCAGGAATTCATGCTGCTCAAGCGTCTCGACGCCTTCCGCCACCACTTCAATCCCAAGACTCTTCGCCAACTGGATGATCATTTCGGTAATCGCCGTTCCCCGCTCATCATGCGGTACTTCATCAATGAATGATTTATCAATCTTCAAGATATCGATCGGTAAATGCTTTAAATGCGTCAGCGAGGACAGTCCTGTCCCGAAGTCATCGAGCGCAATCGTCAAACTCAATTGCTTTAATTCTCCGAGCATCAATAAGGCCCGCTCCAGATTTTCCATGACGGATGTCTCCGTAATTTCCAGTTGAAGTTGCAATTCTCCGCCGTTCTTCAACGAATGATGAACGATTTCCTTGATCATCAGATTATGCGATTCCGACCGGAAATGCATCGCTGACAGGTTGACGGAGACTTGACGGATGAAGTGATCCTCTTCCCGCCAGACTTCCATTTGCTTGACAGTTTCCTGCAGTACCCACTGGGTCAGCCGATGGATCAGACTGTACTTTTCAGCGAGCGGAATGAATTCCGCCGGTGAAATGAAACCGAATTTCGGATGATTCCAGCGAATCAGGACTTCTGCCTGCTCGACCTTGCCTGTTGCCAGCGCAATTTTCGGTTGATAGACGAGATTAAACTCTTTAAAGTCCGTCATGGCCCGACGGAGGGAACCGACGATTTGTTGTTCCCGGCGATCCGAATGGAGCAGTTCATCGTAGATGACAAAACGGTCCCGTCCTTCATTTTTTCCTGCACGCAGGGCGCTTTCCATCTGACCAATCCGCATTTCCAGTGTATCCGTAATATTCGGAACGATGATGCCGATGGTCGCAGTCAAATGAATCTCCTGCCCGTCGAGAAAAATCGGTTGCCGGATTGCTTCCAGGACATCCGTGAAGGCCTCTTCGAGCAGATCGGGATGGATGTTTTGAATCAGGAAAAATTGGGTTCCATTGTAACGGATACAGGCTTCATCTTCTTGAAGTAACGCTTTGATCCGGTCCGAGAATTGCCGAATGACGATGTCTCCCTGATCAAAGCCGAATGTATCATTGATCCATTTGTACCCGTCCAGATCGAGCAACGCCATCGTCATCCGCTTTTTCGTCCGGCTGTATTGTCCGTCGACTTTTGACATATGATGATCCAGCCAACGGCGATTGTGCAATCCGGTCAAATGATCCGTATACGCCATCATCTGTAAGGCCCGCCGTTCAAGATGAATATACAGTCCGACGATCAACAGAACGATTAAAAAGACCGGAACTGCCACGTCGCTTAAGATATTTGATGTGACGGGGCTGGCTGAGACGTCCACTCCCGAAGCACCGGGAACACAAAACGTCGTCCCGAGCATTCCGACATAGTGCATCGTTGAAATACCAAACCCCATTAAGATGGCAACGGGAATCAAAATTCGTTTTTTATCGACAAGCCGTGTCATATAAAGCAACAGCAGCGCGACATAAGCAACGGTGATTGCAATGACAATCGATAACATAAATAACGTCGCATCATAGCGGACATCTCCATCAAACTGCATCGCAACCATCCCGAGATAGTGCATCATGGCGATTCCCGTCCCCATTAAGGTTCCGGCGATGATGACTTTTCTTCGCGTCAACTCTGAATAATATAAAAGATAAAAGGCAATCCAGGCAGCCGTCACGGCGGGGACGATTGACAGGAACATCAGCACCCAGTCGTATTTGACCGGTACCGCCAACTCAAATGCCCCCATGCCAACGAAGTGCATACCCCAAATGGATAATCCCATCGTCAAGGAAGAGACGAACAATGCTCTTTTCTTTAAAGATACGGCTTTTGCCAACCGGCGATTTAATTCAAGTGAGGCATAGGATCCGACAATGGCCACGATGACCGATAGGATGACCAATGTCTCTTCGTAATGTTTCGTTAAGGTGATCCATTCATTCATGATAAGTGCCTCTCTTTTTTGACTGACATTCCTATTAGTATCGTCTGCTTACCGGTATTTTTTCAGTCTTCTGAAGAAATTTCATTAGAATGCGTGTGCTTTTTTCTAAAAGAGGCGGATATACTCGAAAAACGAACAAAAAAAGGGATGCTGTTGATATCGCATCCCCTTACTGTTATCTCTCATTCACTGATTGTTATAACGCGACGGAAGCCACGACTTCGCCGGTCGGTTTTTCTAAATCCGGTTCAGGTTCGACTGTGATGGCGACCGCATCAATTGTTCCGTCTCCTTTGATCGGGAAGACAGCTGCCGCTTCCCCGTCCTGTTCGATGACCCCGTTCGCACGAGGCGTATCACCTTGAATCGTCCAAAGTTGATACAACTCACCCTTCTTCAGCGGCGGTAAATCTTTCAGTTGGACAAGCATGAATTCCTGATCATCTTTTGTAAAAATCATGCTTGACCCCTTAATTGAGGCCGTACTTTCAAAGTTGCCCATTCCTTTGACTTCGTCCATCGCAAACTCTTCCGCCGGATCAGACTCGTCTTGCGACAAGAAGTAGGCGTTGGCACCAAGTGACAGGATCAAGGCGGCTGCGATGCTCATCAACCATCCGAGCGGCACAGACCGTTTTTTCTCTTTCTTCGATCGTGCTGCGTCGAGGTCAGACAAGTGCGTCTCCTCTACAGCCGGTTTTTCAACTGCTGCTTGCACCGGTTTTTGTCCTTGTTTCGTCGATCCAAGGACTTCACCGAGAATTCTTGACTTCATGCCGGTTGGTATCGGTCGTTCCGGAAGTGATTCCGCGATGGGCAGCATCAAGTCTTGCATCTCTTGGAGCGCCTGTTTGCAGTCATCACAAGTCGCCAAGTGTGCCTCGAACGCGTCGCGATCGGCAGCTGATAATGTTCCGTTGAAGTAATCGATTAAATCATGACAACGTTCTTCCATCAACGTTCCCTCCCGTCTAGTAATTTCCGGAGTGCCTGGATAGCACTCCTTATTCTTGTTTTCACCGTTCCAAGCGGTAAATTAAGCTGATCTGAAATTTGTTGTTGTGTCAGGCCTTTAAAATAAACGAGTTCAATTAACTCTTGTTGATCGGGTTTCAGTTCATTGACGGCATCGCGGACTTCCGTCGCTGTTTCCCGCTGCATGACCGTCCGTTCGACCGGTTCATCATATCCGCCGTCCCGCTCCTCGACTTCAATCGTCGGTTGGCGTTTCTCGCGTCTCAGACAGTCGAGCGCTGCATTGCGGGTAATCGTTAATATCCAAGAGGAGAACTTTCCTTTATCGGTATTAAAATCGACCCGTCCGTTCCAAATCTTCATCCAGACTTCCTGGATGACTTCTTCTGATAAACGATCATTGTTCGTAAAGCGATGAGCGAATGAGAACAACAGTCTTTCATACTTGTCATACAGTACTTCGAGAGCTTGTTCATCTCCACTGCGCATCTGATGATAAAGCGATTCATCGGATTGAGTATGCATCCTTCTCCTCCTTGGTGATCAGTCAGCCTTATCATATAGTATACGCAAGCTGACACAAAATCGTTTTAGTTTTTTCACTTTATTTCATTTTTTTGTCCACCACATCCATATTCCCTATTCCGCTAAAAAATATAGCTGAAAAAAGCGGTTAGATTGACAGCAATACCGTGATGGGCATAGCATAAAGGTATCGAACAGACGGATTGCATCTTAGAATGGAGGAAAATGAATGGATTACGATCGTAAAATGAAGAACCGGGTCAGCCGGATCGAAGGACAACTTCGCGGTATCTTGCGAATGATGGAAGAAGGACAGGATTGCCGTGATGTCATCACGCAACTGTCGGCTGCCCGCTCCGCCATTGACCGGACGATTGGTGTCGTCGTCAGCTCCAATCTGATCGAGTGTGTCAAAGAAGCCGAACAATCCGGCGAAGGACAGACGGAGGAATTGGTTAAGGAAGCCGTTAACTTGCTGGTAAAAAGCCGCTAATCGATTCCTTGGAATCGTTGATAGTCTTGCTCTGCTTGGATGCGGTGCAAGACTTATTTTTGTTTCCGCTGTATGTTTTGGAATCGAGATAAAAAGGAACAATAAAAGGCATGACGAAAAGTGACTTGAACATGAGGAGGAACCGAATATGGCTACGTATCAACTCGATCAGGACCACAGCTCCATCACATTCTCAGTCAAACACATGATGATTTCAAAGGTTAAAGGAGAGTTTCGTGACTTTACCTTCGATGTCAGTGGAGAAGCACATGATTTGGAAAACGCTTCTGCTGTCGTAACGATTCCGGTCGCTACGATAGACACACGCAGTGCGGACCGCGATACACATTTGAAATCAGCTGATTTCTTCGATGTCGAGCAGTATCCGAACATTACTTACCGTGTGACTTCGTTTAAAAAACACTCCGGTGACGAATATGAAGTGACCGGTGATTTGACGATTAAGGATGTTACGCGGACAGAAACGTTTAAGGTCGAGTATGAAGGCAGCGGTGTTGATCCTTGGGGTAATACACGTTCCGGTTTTGAAGTCGACGGGAAGATCAAACGGGAAGACTACAATCTCACCTGGAACGTCGCGCTCGAAGCCGGAGGTGTTCTGGTCGGCAGTGATGTGAAGTTCCAATTGCACCTCGAGTTCATTCACGGGTAATTATTAGAGATCATAGTAGATGTAGGGGGAAATCAGATGACAGTTTCACTTTTTATTGATGTTGCATGTAAGACCGGGGAGTCGCCCGTCTATGACGCTAAAACAAAACGATTTTATTTCGTCGATATTCCGGGCAAGCTTCTTTTTTCATATGATTTAACGACAGAGGCTTTAAAACCGTACCAAGTACCAAGTGCCATCACCTCGATCGCTTTGACGGATGCGCCGGATTTCCTTCGTGTCACGTCGGCACATGGTTTCGGAACGTTTGATTTAAAGGAAGGACACCTCTCACTGGAAACCCAATTGACGCTTCCTGACTCCGACCGGATGAATGACGGGAAACTTGATCCATCGGGTCAGTATGTGGCCGGAAGTATCAATGAAGAGGACGGCGAGACCGCTTCCCTCTATCGTCTGCGTCATGACGGTTCCGTCGATGTCCTCCTCGAAAACTTAACGAACTCGAACGGACTCGTTTGGTCCGAGGACGGTAAGACACTCTATCACATCGATACGCCGACGAAAAAAGTCTATGCCTTCGACTATGCTGCGGATCAACCGTTGACAAACCGCCGGGTGGCCATCGACTTAGAGGACGAAGACGGTTTCCCGGATGGTATGACCAAAGACACGGAAGGTCATGTCTTCATCGCCCATTATGCCGGATCATGCTTAACACGCTGGAATCTTGAAACCGGTGAAAAACTCGCCCAGATTGATTTCCCGGTTTCGAACCCGACTTGTCCGATTCTGTACGAAGACCGTCTACTGGTCACGACAGCAGCAGACGGGGACGATTCTGAACATGCCGGAGCCGTTTTCGAAGTAACGTATTAACACATTTACTCCCTCTCGTGAGGGAGTTTTTTTGTGGACGTCTGTACTAAAACAGGCGATACTAAAACAGAAGTGTATATTATGACGAGGGAGTGTAACCGGATGCATATTTCGACGATTGAACGACTTCATCAACTGCAAACAACGCCGTCCTTCTTCCCGGTCAACTGTTACTTATTTGAAGAAGCGGACAGCCTCACCCTGATTGATACGGGGATTTCACTGAATGCCAAAGCGATTTATTCCGTCATCAAGTCGTTTGACAAACCGTTACAGTCCATCATCCTGACTCATGCACATGCCGATCACGTCGGATCCCTTGATTTTTTAGCAAGTGCTTTCCCGCTTGCCGAAGTCTCGATCAGTTACCGGGATGCGGCTCTCCTCAGCGGGGATGAGTCGTTGCGCGAAGGCGAGACGACACCGCTGAAAGGCGGCATTCCAAAAAACATCAAAACCCGTCCGGACCGGTTGCTCGAAAGCGGTCAACAGATCGGCAGTTTAAGTGTCATTGCTTCTCCGGGACACACACCGGGTTCCATCTCCCTGTGGCATGAAGGCAGTCGGACGTTGATTGCCGGTGACGCTTTCCAAACTCAGGGTGGTCTGGCGGTTTCGGGGGACACGCGTTGGCAGTTCCCCTTCCCGTCACTTGCGACCTGGGATAAGGAAGTCGCCCTCCAATCGGCACATCAGTTGACGGAATTGACACCGGACGTCCTGGCAGTCGGTCACGGACCGCTCGTCGTCGCACCAAGCTTCGATATGCGCCAGGCAGTCGACCGGTTCGAACAGCTCTTATCCTCGAAAAAGCGCAACGGCTATACGTAAAAAAATCAGCTGGTTCAAAAAAATCCGGACATTTCCTGCTCCTCATTTAGAAATGAAGAGTAGAAGATGTCCGGATTTTTTCTGTTGACCGTCGCCGCCAGTTAAGGCATCTCATATTGGTACAATCGGGCTTCGTACGGTGCCAATCGATTGATGTCCGCGGTCTCATAATTCGTCAGAATCAACTGTTCTTCCGGTAAACCAAACGTCGTCGTCACCGGTTCATCATGGACGTTCAAGACGATCCGCCAAACCATTCCGTCCAGGACCCGTTCATAGACATACAGGTACGGATCCTGAATCGCCAGATCACGATAACCTCCGTAAACCATGACCGGATGAGTCTTCCGTAAATCAATCAGTTGCCGGTAAAACACCAGCACGGAATGCGGATCCTGTTCCGCTGTTTCGACGTTGATGTCACGGTAGTTCGGATTGACCGTCATCCATGGCGTCGCTGCGGTGAATCCGGCTGCTTTGCCGGTATTCCACTGCATCGGTGTCCGTGAATTATCTCGCGCCCGCAACTGCATCGAGGACAGGACGGTTCCGGGTGATTCGCCGGCGGCAATCCGTTCGGCGTATTGATTCCGAAACGCGACGTCCTGATAAGACTCGGGATCAGAAAAACGAATGCCGGTCATGCCGATTTCTTCCCCTTGATAAATATACGGGATGCCCGGTAACGTGTGCAGCATCAAGCCCAGTAGCTTGGCACTTTCGACACGATACCGTTCGCTTCCGAACCGGGTCACCTGACGGGTGTGGTCATGGTTATTCAAAAACTGTGACGCGACTCCGCTCGGATAAAGCGCTTCGTACCAACGCTTCTGGATTTGTTTGAAGCGCGGTAAATCCATCGTCTCCATGTCGTCCGCGACTTCGAAGTGAAACAGCGTCCGCAACTCATTCCGTTCCTCACCGACATACAGCAACCCGTCTTCCGGGCCGACGAACGGAATCTCACCGACGGTAAAGAGATCGGTTCCCGCCAGTACTTCCTGGTGCATCTCCTGCAAGAATTCATGAATGCCCGGCTGGTTCCCTAAGTAGGATAAATCCAGAGGATCTGCGACATCATCATACGTCGCCCGTTTCTTGATCAGGTTGATGACATCCATCCTGAAGCCGTCGATTCCTTTCTCGGCCCACCACCGCATCATCGTATACACAGCCTGCCGGACTGCAGGATGTTCCCAATTCAAGTCCGGTTGCTCCGATGCAAAGGAATGGAAGTAATACTGCTGGCGTGTCTCATCCCACGTCCAAGGGCTCGGCGCAAAATACGACCGCCAATTGTTCGGCGGCGTTCCTTTGACCCCGTCCCGCCAAATGTACCAATCGGCTTTCTCGTTTGACCGACTGCTGCGGGATTCTTTAAACCACGTATGTTGATCACTCGTATGATTGACGACCAAATCAAGAATCAGTTTCAGTCCCCGTTCATGGGCGGACGCAATCAGTTCTTCCAGATCCGACATCGTTCCCGCCTTCGGCATAATCGAGTAATAATCCGAAATGTCGTATCCGTTATCGACATCCGGTGATGTATAACAGGGATTTAACCAGATGATATCGACACCCAGGGAAGCGATGTAATCGAGTTTTTCAATCACTCCGCGTAAATCGCCCATCCCGTCTCCGTTCGAATCTTTAAAACTGCGCCAATACACTTGATAGACAACGGCTTCTTTCCACCAGGCCCGATTCATCCCATCATCTCCTTTGTGATTCAATCGTATTCTAGTTTAGTGTATCAAAAACACGAAAGCCATCGGTTCTTTTTACCAATTATCAGCAATTATTAAAAAACTCTTTTCTTTTTTCTGAAAATTCGTTATCCTTGACGACAATACCCAACAAGGAGGAAGACAGATGAAACATTTCGCCCCATCGATTGCGATTGATCGGTTACCCGCTCCGGTCTTCGCCGAGCTCGCCCAGCGGATCGGTACCGTCAAGGCTGCCGGCCATGACGTCATCACGCTTGGTCAGGGAACACCCGATCAGACGACACCTGTACATATTCTGGATGCCTTGAAAGAGGCGATCAATGACGCTTCAAACCTCCAGTACCCGCCGTTTCGCGGACACGATTTCCTCAAACAGGCTGTCGCGGATTTTTATCAGTCAGAGTTTGGCGTAAACATCGATCCGGCCTCTGAAGTCGCCATTCTGCTCGGCAGCAAAGCCGGTATCGTCGCTTTACCGCAAACGATCGTCAATCCCGGTGAAGGTGTCATTGTTCCTGATCCCGGATACCCGGATTACTTATCCGGCGCCGCCCTTGCCGGAGCTTACCCGATCACATTGCCGCTCCTTGCGGAAAATGCCTTTTTACCTGACTACACGTTACTTGATACGACAGATGTCGAACGGGCCCGGATGTTGTTCCTCAACTACCCGAGCAATCCGACCGGAGCGACGGCGACAGCGGAAGCCTTCGAGCAAACGGTTTCCTTTGCTGATGCGAACGACATTTGCGTCGTCCACGACCTCGCCTACGGCGGAATCAGCTTCGACGGTCCGACCCGCAGTTTCCTCCAGACGGAAGGCGCAAAAGACGTCGGAATCGAACTGTTTTCATTATCGAAACGTTTTAACATGTCCGGTTTCCGAATCGCCTTCGCCATCGGGAATCCGTCCGTCATCGCAAGTATCGAGACGTACCAGGAACACTTATACGTCAGTGCTTTCACACCGATTCAACAGGCAGCAACCGTCGCTCTTACAAGCGATCAGACGTGTGTCCGCGAACTGAGCGCTCTGTATGAAGCCCGGCGTGATGCCTTGTTCGGCAAGTTACAGGAAATCGGTTGGGACGGACCAATCCCGGGCGGTTCGTTCTTCGTCTGGTTGCCGGTCCCGTCCGGCTACACGTCCCAAAGCTTTACCGATCACCTGCTCGACGAAGCGCATGTCGCCGTTACACCGGGACATTTCTTCGGCGAATACGGGGAAGGTTACGTCCGGATCAGCCTGATTGCTGACGCCGAACGACTCATCGAAGCAGCTGAACGGATTGGTCAATTGAATCTGTTTCGCCAGACCGTTGCGGAATAATTCTGAAAAAACGTTTGACAAATGGGAATGATTTCCGTTACAGTAAGTCCCAACAGCATATCTACTTATCGAGAGCGACCGAGGGATTAGGCCCAACGACGTCCGGCAACCACCTTTAAGGAACGGTGCCACATCCTACAGAATGTTTCATTCTGAGAGATAAGTTACGAAATCTTACACTTCGTCGCTTTTTTCTGGTTGCTCTTAACTGGAAAAAAGCGATTTTTTTGTATAGGGAGGAAACGACAGATGATTGAATTTAAAGGGATCACTAAACGGTTCGTTCGTGACCGGACACCCATTTTTGCATTACGCGACGTCAATTTAACGATTCAGCAAGGTGAAATCTTTGGCATCATCGGTGAATCCGGTGCCGGAAAAAGCACCCTGCTCCGTCTGATCAATGGACTGGAAACACCGACACAAGGAACGGTTAAAGTATCGGGTATCAATCTGTCGGATCTCTCAAAAGGCAGCTTACGCGAACTGCGATTGAGCATCGGGATGATTTTCCAACACTTTCAACTGATTCAATCCCGGAATGTCGCTGATAATATCGCCTTCGCCTTAAAGGCTGCCGGTGTCAAACGGACTGACTTCCCGCAACGGATCAAAGAGCTCGTCTCCCTGGTCGGGCTCGAAGGCTTCGAGACGAATTTCCCGAGTCAGCTCAGCGGCGGTCAAAAGCAACGGGTCGGGATTGCCCGCGCCCTTGCAAATAACCCAAGTGTCCTGTTATGTGACGAAGCGACGTCCGCTCTTGATCCGGTCACGACGCTGCAAATTCTCGAACTGCTGAAAGACTTGAATGAACGGCTTGGCCTGACGATCATTCTCATCACCCATGAGATCGAAGTCGTCAAACAGATCTGTCACCGCGTTGCCGTCATGGCACAAGGTGAAGTCGTCGAAGTCGCCCGTACATACGACCTGTTCAGTCAGCCGGCCCATGATGTCACGAAACATTATGTCGATACGGCACTCCAGATTGAGTTACCGGAACGGATTTTGCGGACGACACCGGGAAAAATCATCCGCCTGCAATTCACGGGTGAAAAGACCGGTGAAAGTACGTTATCGGAAGCAATCAAACAGTTTGATATCTCCGTCAGCATTCTTCACGGCAAGGTCGATTATATCCAGAACGTCGCTTTCGGAGTGCTGATCGTCAGTTTGACCGGTCCGACGCTTCACGTGAATAAGGCCCTGACATGGCTCGAAGAACAACTCCACACACTTGAGGTGATCCAGGATGTGGCTTGAACGAATCGAAACCATGTTACCGGATCTTGTAAAAGCTCTAGCCGAGACAGCTCTGATGGTCGGGATTTCACTGGGCTTCGCTCTTATCGTCGGGATTCCACTCGGGATTCTGTTGTTCATCACGGACCGCGGATTGTTTTTCCAGAACGTCGTCGTTCGCAGCATCTTGGACTTTTTCGTCAATATCGTCCGTTCGTTACCGTTCATCATCCTGCTCGTCGCGTTGATTCCGCTGACACAACTGTTACTCGATAATACGATTGGACCGACTGCCGCTTCCGTCAGTCTGAGTGTCGCCGCCATTCCGTTTCTCGCCCGGCTCGTCGAGACATCGCTCCGCGAGATTCCACCGGGATTGATTGAAGCAGCAGAAGCCTGTGGCGCGACACCGTTCCGGATTATCCTAAGTGCCCTTTTGCCGGAAGCCCTTCCCGGCATCATTCAAGCCGTCACTTTGACGACCATCAGTCTGATCGGATTTTCCGCCATGGCCGGTATCGTCGGCGGTGGCGGCGTCGGTGACCTGGCCATCCGCTTCGGCTATTACCGGTACGACAATGTCGTCATGATTGTGACGATCGTCGTCCTCGTCATCATTGTTCAAAGTATTCAAGGGCTCGGCAATGTTCTGGCCCGTCGTGCTGATAAGCGTTAACCAAAAATAGAGAATCGTAAGGGAGAGAATGAATATGAAAAAACGTTATGCCTTTTTAGCAACAGGACTACTCGGAGCCGGTATTCTTGCCGGTTGCGGCGACAGCAGCGCCAAAGAAGACAACAAATCGATCAAGATCGGGGCAACGAGCGGACCTTACAGCGACATGGTCAAAGAAGCGATCCAACCCGGGCTTGAAAAGAAAGGCTACGACGTCGAAATCGTCGAGTTCGGGGATTATATTCAACCGAACATCGCACTTGGCAGCGGCGATATTGATGCCAACCTGTTCCAACACTCGATCTACCTGAAGACGTTTGCCAAGGAAAAGAACCTCGACCTCAAAGGACTGATTACTGTCCCGACAGCGCCGATGGGATTGTACAGCAAATCCTATAAATCGCTGGATGACGTCAAGACGGGAGCTGAAGTCGCGACACCAAACGATCCAACGAACCAGGCCCGGGCACTGAACCTGCTCGCTGAACAAGGTTGGATTGAACTCAAAGCCGACGCGGACCCGTTGACGGTCTCTGAAAAAGATATCGCCAAGAATCCGAAGAAACTGGTCATCAAGCCCCTCGAGGCCGCCCAACTGCCGCGTGCCATTGACAGTGTCGATATCTCGGCCGTTCCGGGAAACTTTGCGTTAGCTGCGAAATTTGATTTACTCGATGCACTGGCACTCGAAAAAATGGATGAGCAGTATCGCAACCTGGTCGCCATCAAAACTTCTAATGCAGATAAACAACTGGCGAAAGACTTAACGGCTGTCGTCAAATCGGATGACTTTAACGCTGTCATCGAAAAGTCCTTTAAAGGTTTCAGTAAACCCGAGTGGGCAAACTGACATAACTCTTTTTGTCGATTAGTTCATCTAAAGATGATATAAAACCCCTGAAACAGCTGCCTCCCTTTACAAAAAAGAGGTGGAACGGTTTCAGGGGTTTTCCATTGAATGATGACTCTTGGAGAAGTCACGTCTTCCGCTCGACTTCTATGGGAAAAGGAAGCTTCGCTTCCGTCAGGAACAGGCGAGACCCGGTCATCAAACAGATGACCGCGGCTTGCGTTCCGCCCGAGAAAAGCGAGCGGAGAAGACAAGGCTTCGTCAATCAAAAGCCTTCTCTCATTTTTCAAGATAGAATTCAAATCTAGGTGGTGCGTCATCCATCTACAGATTGATCCACACAAAAGAACCCCCATTCTGCTTTCGCAAAATCGGGGTGATACGTACACTTCGTTTTAAATGTTGCTTCAGGGTGTCCGGAAATTAATCGTAAAGTACGGTGCATTGTTACGGAACGCGACACCGGTATCCGCCTGTTCGAAGTCCTTGTTCATGATGTTATCACGGTGTCCTTTGGAGTTCATCAAGCCCCAGTGCGCTGCAAAGACATTCGGATAGCCCATCGACAGATTTTCTCCGGCTGCCGAAAAGCGAATTCCGTTTTCTTTCATCCGGTCAAACGGATCACGTCCTTCCGGATCGGTATGAGAGAAGAAATTATTCTTCGCCATGTTCTCACTGTGCGCCCGCGTGACCGGTTTTAAAGTACTGTACGGCGTCAGCGCTCCGAGGTTATAATCGGCCCGGTCCCAGTTCATCAGACGCAACATCAGCTTCTCATCCGTCGTTCGCAAGGCAGTGGACGCCTTGCCGTAAAATCCACTTTTCTTCGCTTCGACTTCTTTTGGGATCGCGAGTGTCGCTTTGACTTTATTGCCGTCGTGCTGATCAAAGAAATACGTCACGTACCGGTCATTCTTTTCATAGACGGCGGCATGATCGAGATTCAGCAAATAATTCGTATTGCCTTTCCGGTACGACTTGACGGCTTTCCAGCCTTTTTTCGCAAGGGTCGTTTCCGTGTCTTTATTTAAGACGGCGCCTTGCGTCCTCACACCGTTTTTCGAACGGTACTTTCCGTAATCCTTGCCGTCTTTCGTCAACGCCACGAACTCTTCCGTCGCCGTCCGTCTGACTTCCCAGTCATAACCCGGGTATTCACTTGTATATCGATCAATCAGCGTTCCGCCGCTTTTCGGATAATCTGCTTCTGCCTGTTCCATTGGAGTATTTTCATAACTAAAGAAAGCGACCGCTGCTACTCCGAGTACTAACCACTTTTTCATCTGCTTGCCTCCTCGGTTCTTCCATTGACTTCATTTTAAAAGAAACCTGTCTGTTCGAACAGTCTAAGCTATCGTTTCAAGTGAAATCACATGATTCCCTGTTCCGCTTCACAGTTTTGACACATCTCAGATTTTTTGTGCAAAAGAGGTCTGACGTCTTTATTTATCGCATTCTCACACCATTATCATACATAAAATAAACTATTCTTTCCCTGTTGTTAAAATGTGTGAACATTCTTTTATTTTTATTCCCTTTAAATGTTGTTGCCGTTCCTGAAAACCCTCGCTATCATTAGAACTCGTAAGGAAAAAATAAGGAAATTCTATATAACCTCTACTTCCAAAGGAGTATGCCATGATTCTACTTTATTTTATCTATGAATCGATTACGTTTTTACCGATTCAACAGTATCTGTTTTCCGGATGGCTCATTTTAGTGTTGTTGACTGTCTCATTCAGTCTCGCTAATGCCCATGAAGAAGTCCATATCAGTCAACGATTCGGTTTCGAACTCCTTGTTCCAGGTGTCGGTCATCTGTTACGCAAACAGTTTCTTCCCGGTCTTGCCATCATCCTGTTATTGATCATCATTCATTTTACGTACATGTTCCGGGTCGTCCCGTTACACCTCGCGTTATTACTTACCTTCTCGATCAGTCTGCTGTCCTTTTTCTCACTCTTTATCCGAATACACAAAAAAGCGGACAATTAAGTCCGCTTTTTTTAATACAATCGCTTAGTATTTCGTTGTTTCTTTTAATTTATAACCATTCGACAGTTCAAGCCAAATCGTTTTGCCTTTTTTCGTTTTTACCTGGATATACGGACGTCCTTGAGAAACACGGAGTTCAAGTAAATCACCTTGCTGATCGGCATGTGTTTCGCTCGCTTTGTCCCATTTCCCGGCTAGTTTACGTTCGATGAAGATATGGTTCCCTTTTTGAACGGCACGCCATTTTCCGATTTCCGCTTTTCCGTTAACGGCGACAGCACTTTCCATCCCTTGAATCGAAATGATGGCTGGATCGTGGTCACTCGCGCTGCCGTCTGCTTCCATATAATCCGAGTTGATGTTGACGATATCAGAAGACGTATACGGCTTCAGGTTTTTCGAAATCAGAACATGGTCGAGAACCTGTGCGTTTCCGTTATAGACGTAAGAATAACGTTCCGATTTCGGAAGATCATCCACTGTATTCCAAAGGTTGTCGCCTTTTAAGATATCCAGTGTTTTCGAGAACTGGAAGTCATTCAAGTCACCGAGTACGACGACATTTGAATCCTTCACTTCTGTTTCCAATTCATTGACGAAGTTTTGGACGATCTCTGCAATCGCATGACGCTGTACTTCACTCTTACGAACGACCGGTTGGTTTTTACCGAAGTCTGCTCCATCGCCGCCTTTAGAGTTAAAGTGGTTGACGATGACATGATACGATTCGCCTTTGAAGATGAATTCTCCGACGAGTGGTTTACGTGAGCTTGCGAAGTTTGGATCGTTCGGCTGAATCCGACCCGGGTTGTTCGTCAACTTACCGTTTTCGACGGCAACGGCTTGTGTCGCCGTTCCTTTTTCACCTGGTGCAAGAGAAACACGGGCCGGGTTGTATAAGAAACCGACACGGATGTTTCCGCCCGGTTGTCCGCCGTCTTTTTTATCTTCCGGTGCGATATCCGTATACGCATAGCGGACACCTGTTTTCGCTTCGATGGCTGCAATCAATGTCTCAAACGATTTCGATGCATCGACCGTACCGCTGTCTGTCGCACCATCGTTATCCTGCATTTCTGTCAAACCGACGATATCCGGTATTTTCAAGAATGTCGCGATACCTTCCGATACACGATCGACTTTTCCGGCATCTGCCGTCGAAGCAAAGTTTTCCACGTTGTACGAAGCAACCGTCAGACGTGAATCGCCCGTTTCAATATTCGTCGGTTGACGATCGACTTCACTCGTAATCAACTTCGGCAGATCCGCTGCTTTCGCGAGTACTTTATAGGCCGAATAGTTATAGCTCATGACACCTTCGATTGTTCCTTCGAAACGATCCCCTGATTTTGCACGGTACGAGCTGCTGCCCATCTCAACGAACAGTCGCTCCGGGTTGGCGTTATCTTCTGTCAGGATTGGTGTACCGCGTTTCGTATAGACTTTATCTGCTGTTTGCGTACGAACTGGAATCGTCCGGTTGGCCTGTGGTCCCGTAACGATGGCATTCGGAAGCGCAACACGCATCCCTTCCACACTTTCGTATAGATCAATCGCATCTTCAGCTGGATCAAATTCAGCAAATGAATCGTTGTCGATGACTTTCGTCGGAATCAAGACACCGTTTTCCCCGAGAACGATACTTGCCGGCAATCCTGAGTTCAATGCACCTTTAACAAGATTGACGGTACTGATTTCCGTCACCGCGAGATCCGTATCAAACTTGTCACTGTATCCGCCAAGCAACCATTCTTTGACGTATCCCGTCGTTGCGACAGTCTGTCCGACTGCTGCGCCGTGGTTTTTCGCGTAGACCAGCACTCCTTCAGACGTTTTACTGTTGTTATCCGGATTTGGATCCTGCATGTAGAAGTTGTTGGCATCGACAACATATGTGACGACACCCGTCGTCCGGACGAGTTGATCCGCGTATGGTGATGTATGCGCGACTCCTTGAATGCTGCTGATTTTCGTGATTGGAGGTGCGATGTAGTATTTGAATGTCGAAACAGCAGACGTTTTTCCGTCTTTGACGGCTACCGCCTGAATCGTCATTTCTTCATTAATTGTAATCGGACCAGAGTAGACCGGACTTTCAGCAGTCGGTGTTGATCCGTCGACAGTATAGTGGATCGTACCTTCTCCGTTTAACGTCACTTGATCGCCGCGATCGACTTCTCCGACCGGTGACGCCGTCGGTGCGACTAAAATGTCTCCGGCTTCAGCAGCGTGCGTTCCGAGATTTGTTAACGTGTCGACCGGGAAGCTTGTCCATTGTGACGGTTCGTATGTTTTCGAACCGGCTGTTACGTTTGAGTTCCGAACGAGTGTCGTATCTTTCGCGAAATCAGCACTTGAGCCGACCGGACCGATGATATCAAGGACGACATCGCCTTTTTTCAGGGCAACCGGATCATTTCCGTTAAAGTTTAGTGAACCTGTTGTTTGTTGAGCTTTGCCTTTAATGTCTGCATTCGCACTTGAATTGGCAATGACAAATGTTTTCCCCGGCTCAAGCGTTCCCGACAGTGCAATTTTTGACTCCGTCGGTCCACCATTCGTATATTGAACAAGCGTGTAATCTGAAAGATTGATGATTTGACCCGAACCATTATAAATTTCAATCGCTTTGTTGTTGCTTGACCCCTCTATGTACTCGGACAAGATGACGCCTTCGCCTTCTGCCCCGACCGTAATACCTGCTTGTGGAAGAATTCCTGCTGTTAATGCTCCGACCAATGCCCACTTCCCAAACGTACTGACGTTCTTCATGATGTTGACCCCCTATGAATTTTCTGACACTTCTTTATATTATCAGATTAATTCATGAATAGTGTATGTTTTATGTAAAAAAAGATGTTAATATTCGTAAAAGAATAACTTGTTAACGCTTACAAAAATTAATCATTCGTCTTTCAGGATGGAATGTTCAGCTTCCGTAGTCATATTTATGAAAAAACGGCATAAAAAAAACGCCTTTTCAGCGTGTCTGTTTTTTTAGGTGTCATGAGAATCGAGGATACAGGTGATCAAAACACCTGAAACGACGAAAGCCCTACCTCTCTTTCGTTGTTACGGCTCCTTGGCCGCGCCAGCTGAATCAAGCGTTTTAGCAAGAATCAAGTTACGCGTTGGGTTGCGTATTTACTGGGATTTTTAGAATTTCGCTCGGAAATGAGCTGAAAAGTATCGAATGGAAGGTTTATCTTGCTGGGTCAACTTCTTCTAGTTCAACAGAAGAAGGACAAAATAAAAGCGATGACTTATGTCTGACTCATTTGTCAGTAAGGTCTAAAAATCCTGACCTGATTATTAAATTGTGTATTTTTGTGATGGATTCTCACATGAGTGATCATCCCCGATTCATGACAAAATCTAATATACCACGTTTTATTTTATAAAGTCAATCTTTTTCAAGAAACTTCTATTTTGGATGCGGGTCCTTTTGTTGATTCATCTCCCAAACACCGGTATCGTTAAGGTTATCAAAAGACGACTGACTATTATTATAGAAGAAACGAGGTTTTAGAGATGGCGACGAACCGACTGATCAACGAAAAAAGTCCTTATTTACTCCAGCACGCCACCAACCCGGTTGATTGGTATCCATGGGGGGAAGAAGCGTTTGCCGCTGCCCGTGCGACAAACAAACCGATTTTCCTGTCGATCGGTTATTCGACCTGTCATTGGTGCCATGTTTTGGCACATGAAAGCTTCGAAGACGAAGAAACGGCCCGGATGCTGAATGACCGGTTCATCTCGATCAAAGTCGACCGGGAAGAACGACCGGATATCGATCAGATCTATATGACGGCGGCCCAACTGATGAACGGACAGGGCGGTTGGCCGCTCAGCGTCTTCATGTCTCCGGATCAGACGCCGTTTTACATCGGCACCTATTTTTCGAAGACACCGCAGTTCAACCGCCCGAGCTTCCGGCAAGTTCTTTTGCAACTCAGTGAACACTACCGGACCGATCCGGGCAAAATCAAACGGGTCGGACAGGAAATCATTCAGGCGTTAACGGCGGTCACGACCTTCGACTCAGAGGATCCATTGGATGAGGCATTGGTCCATGAGACATTTGATCAGGCGATGCGTCAGTTTGATATGGAGAACGGCGGGTTTGGCACAGCTCCTAAGTTCCCGTCGCCTTCGTTGCTGACTTTCCTGCTCGATTATTACCGGTTCGCAGAAGATGAGACCGCCTTGCAGATGGTCATGCGGACCTTAACCGCGATGCGGGATGGGGGAATCACCGATCACGTTGGATTCGGTCTTTACCGGTATACGGTCGACGAACGCTGGGAAATCCCGCATTTTGAAAAGATGTTGTATGACAATGCCTTATTTGCGACATTATGTATCGAAACGTATCAAGTATCGGGCAGCGAACGGTTTAAACAATATGCGAAAGAAATTTTTGTGTACATCGAACGCGATTTGTCCTCTCCGGACGGTGCGTTTTATTCGGCAGAAGATGCGGACAGCGAAGGTCACGAAGGACTGTTTTATACGTTCACATTCGATGAACTGACGAATCTACTCGGACAAGACGCCGTCTTCCCGCTCCTCTATCAAGCCACGCCTCAAGGAAACTTCGAAGGACGGATTGTTTTTCGGCGGACCGGTCAATCGATTCAGCAATTGGCGGCTGATCGGAATACCGCTGTTCAAGATATCCTGATCCAACTCGAGCAGGAGCGCCGGACCTTGTTGCTCTTCCGTAGTCAAAGGACCCGTCCATTCCGTGACGATAAAGTCTTGACGTCTTGGAACGCCTTGATGATTTCTGCCTACGCGAAAGCAGGACGTGTTTTTAACGATGACCGGTATACAGAACGCGCCCGGCAGGCATTGACGTTCCTTGAAACACATTTGGTGGACGACGACCGGTTACACGTCCGGTACCGTCAAGGTCATGTTCAAGGAAACGGTTATCTCGATGACTACAGTTTCTTGACGGAAGCTTATCTCGAGCTGCATCAAACGACACAGCACATTCCCTATCTCAAGCAGGCAATCCGGCTGACGGAACGGATGATCAGGGACTTCTCTGACGAAGACGGCAGCTTTTTCTTTACTTCATTTGAGGACGACACGTTACTCATGCGGCCGAAAGATGTTTATGACGGCGTCAAACCGGCTGGTAACAGCACGGCTGTCTCGAATCTGCTTCGTTTATCACAGCTGACAGGCCGGACCGGCTACCGGGATCAGGCCCAGCGGAACTTCTCGACGCTTGCTTCCGAAATCAAATCTCAACCGACCGGTTTCGCCAGTCTGCTGAGTGTCTACACGCGAACATTGATGGAACCAAAAGAATTGATCGTGTTGACGGAATCTTACGCGGACGTCGCCTCGTTTATGACGCAGCTCCATCAGCGCCGCCTGCCTGAACTTTCACTGCTCGTCGGTTCAAAAACGGACTTGCTCGAAATCGCTCCATTCCTTGCCACGTATGATGCTCCGACTCAACAGGCGACAGCCTATCTTTGTCATGATTTTCAATGCGACCGACCGACGACTAATCTGTCGGAACTTTTTCAAAAAATCATGATATGACTTAATTCCCTTCTGTTTCCTAAAACAGAAGGGTTTTTCAAAAAACTAAACCCCTTTTTTCAAAAAAATTCTAAATATACTGTAGATAAATGTTTTATTGTCGATAGTAAGTATAGGCAAATTAATTTCACATCTTAGAATTGACATCCTAGAGCCCGAAACGTCTTCGGACGAATTCTAACTAGGAGGATACGATCTTTGAACACGACACTATTCACGAAACCCTTGAAGATGCTGGTCAGCTTTATCCTGGTCCTCGGCATATTTGTTTCTTACAGCCCTTCACTCGAAGCTGCGACGACCAAAGCAACGACCTACCGTCTGTCTGCCGATACTTATCTGTATGACAAGACGACATCTTCACGGAAACGCTTGTTGACGATCAAGACCGGAACTATCGTTTCATCCACGTATGAGTCGTCTTCTGGCTATTTCAGAAGAGTAGCATACGGCGGAAAAACGGGATATGTCGCGTCAAAATATCTAACAGCATTTGATCAGAAAGAAACGATTAAAGGACAACGGTTCCTCGTTTCGAAAAAGACGCCCCTTTATACATCAGCGTCGGCGACAGCTCCTGTCATTGCTACTTTAAATGAACAGGATGCGTACTACAGTTCACAAAAAATCACGAATTCGTTCGGCGAAATCTGGTACCGTATCAAGTTTGACGGCAAGACGGTTTATGCCCGTGCCTTGAACACGACACCAATCTCCTATACGAAGATGTCGAAAACTGCTTTAAAGACGACAGACGGTTACATCCTCCGTCAATATGCCGGTACAGCCTATCCGCGGCAGATTGTCGTTCCAACAGGGACTTCCCTGCAAACGACCGGACGAATCGGTGACTGGTACAACGTCACTTATGCAGGCAAGTCAGGTTATATGCACAAAGGTGCGTTCGCCGGCTCTTCTAAACAAGAAGTGACGACGATTCCGGAAACGGCGTTCCAAACGAAATCTGCTCTTGTCCTGTACGATACGACGGACGGAACAAAACGTCCGCTCGTCACGCTTCCAAAAGGAGCAATCGTTAAATCGACTGCAGTTTCGGGTCTCTATCATCGTGTCACGTATGACGGGAAAACAGGTTACGTTTTGACTGCTGCTTTGAAAGAGTACACGGCAAAGGTCAAGTTAGCCTCGTCACGCTTCCTGTTGTCGAACTCGGTTGAAATCAAATCCACACCGGCTTCATCCGCCGCGACACTTGCCAGCCTGCAAACGGGAAACGTCTACTATACGACGCAACTCGTGACAAATCCGCTTGGTGAGCAGTGGCATAAAGTCTCAAAAGACGGCAAAACCGGTTATGTCAAAGTCAATCAAGGAAAAACGATCAAGTACTATACGGTCCATGATCTTTCTCTAAAGACGACGACAGCAACGGCGTTGCACTCGTATGCCGGTCCTTCGTACGGTGTCATCAAAACGATTCCAAACGGGACCGTCGTCAAAATCCAAGGACAGATCGGCAACTGGTATAAAGTCTCTTATGACGGAAAATCAGGTTACGCAGCCGGTACGACCTTTACGGATTATGTGACGACACAACCGATTCCGGCGACCGATATCCAACTTGAAACGGATGTCGCGATGAAAGCAGCACCGAAAGCCAACGCTGCGACCGTCACGATGTTCAAGACAAAGGATATCTATCAAACGAATCAACTCGTCACGAATGGTTCGTCTAAATGGCATCGTGTCACAAAAGACGGTCAGACAGGATACATCCCGGTCGATCAAGGAAAACCTGTCGATTACAGTTCAGAGAACATGGCAATGAAAGCAACAGAAACGACTGTACTGCGTACATATGCAGGAAATTCATATGCGACTGTCGCAACCATCGCGACAGGTACGAACGTTCAGGTCATCGGAAAAATTCAAGATTGGTATAAAGTATCGGCTAACGGGAAAACCGGTTATGTTGTTGCGGAGACGATGACTGAATTGATTACGAAAAAAACACTGCCGGCTTCACGATTCGTCTTATCGAAGTCAGTCGACGTAAAGAAATCGCATCACTCGACAGCCGATACGTTGACGATACTCTCGGCAAATGACGTCTACTATACGACACAAGTCATCACGAACGGTCGTGCGGAACAGTGGCACCGGATGACAATCGACGGAAAAACCGGTTACGTCCGCGTCAACCAAGGAACATCGATTGCCTACGAGGCCCTACCGGCAACAAAATACAAAACGTCAGCGGCAACACCGCTCCGGTCTTATGCCGGACCATCTTACGCTCCCGTCACGACGATTCCAAACAAAACGGTCATCACGGTGACAGGACGAATCGGCAACTGGGTGAAGATCACCTATGCCGGTAAGAGCGGTTATGCAGCAGCGTCGACTTTGACGGAGTTTTCGGAGACGACGACGATTGCGGAAGCCCGCTTCCTGCTCGACGCCCCGGTTGCTGTCAAAAGTGATGCGAAAGATACGGCAACAACCATCGCCAACTTAAACAAAGGTAATGTCTACACGACGAAAACGCTTGTGGCGACATCTGCCAATGGTCAGTGGCATCAAGTCACGGTCAACGGAAAAACAGGTTACATCAAACTCGGTCAACCGACTTCACCCATCGCTTATGAGCCGATCGAAAAATCGTTTGTCCGGGCAACCGGCACGACTTCGCTCCGGTCTTATGTTGGGGATGCGTATCAACTCGTCGCTTCCGTTCCTGTGAATACGGTTTTACCGGTCACCGGAAAAATCGGCAGCTGGTATGAAGTTTCTTATGAAGGGAAGACGCTTTATGCGTATAACGGGACAATGGTCATGACATCAGCCAAGCTGAACGTCTATAATTCAGTCGCAACACCGTATACGTTTGACAGCTTCATCAGTGCCCAAATGAAACTGAATCCTCCCCCACAAACCGATTTGTATGCTTCAAAACTGATGTACGTCAGTGCGGACTACGTTCGCCTCGGCGGTGCCCTCGATCCGGTCAACGGAACGATTGCTACGGTCACGGCAACGACACCGCTGAACATCCGCTCCGGTGCGACGACGGCCAGTCACGTTTATGGCCAGTTCAAACCAAGCGCTATGATTAAGGTCTATCAAAATGTCAGCGGCTTCTACACGACGTATCCGCGCGTCTACACAACGACGACAAAGTATTCAACGATTTACTGGTTGAACGCACTGGAAGCTGATGTCCGGAATGCGGCGGATCCGCTCAAAGTTGACCGTCAATCGTCTGCCTATTACCAGTTCCTTGATTTATCCAAATCAACAGGTGCTTCAGCAGCGACGTTGAACAACATCCTCGCGACGAAAGGGATTTTCGGTAAATGTACGACAGGCAGTTGCGGACAAGCTTTCATCGATGCCGGCGCAAAGTATTCGGTCAACGAAGCGTACCTGATCTCACATGCTTTACTCGAGACAGGAAACGGAACGTCGAAGCTTGCGACAGGCGTCATCTGGAACGGACGAACAGTCTACAACATGTACGGAATCGGTGCGTATGACTACGATGCCATCAATACAGGTGCTGCATATGCGTACAGTAAAGGATGGTTCACACCGGAAGCCGCCATCGTCGGTGGTGCGGAATTCATCAGTACGACATACATCCACAATGCTTACGACCAAAATACACTCTACAAAATGCGTTGGAGTCCGATGCGTCCGGGTGTTCACCAGTACGCGACGGATATGGGCTGGGCGGTCAAACAAACCACCCAGATCTACAAGCTCTATGAACAGATGGATAGCTATACGGCTGTCTTTGATATTCCAGTCTTCACCCGTTAAGAACCACAAAAAAATCCAGACCTTGAATCCATCGATTCGCGGTCTGGATTTTTTATGTGCTGTGACCGTCACCATCTGACGGAAGACGTCTCCTGCATTTACGCGGAAGAGACACCCTGTCAGACTTGATCATCTGCGACGATTTGCAAATCAATGCCCCGGTTTTGACGCATGATTTGATTGACGATCGATCCACGCCGGATTTCCTGCCACCGGGTCCGTGCGGATTGACCGAGCACGATTTGTGTGATGCGATGATGTTTTGCGGCTGCCGTGATGGTTTCCGCAATCGAACGTTCCCCTTGAATCCGAATTAAGACTTCTGCGTCAAACAGGGCTCCACTTTCGCGTAACATCGCCAGTACTTCTTTTTGCGATGCCGTCAACTGGTTTTCCGGTTTGGGTAGAATCGTCAAAATGTAAAGATCGGCTTTCATCCGGCTCGCCATCCGAAATCCACGATAGATCAACTTTCGCGCATTTTCATTCAACTGGACACAAACTAAAATTCGTTCCTGTAACAATGTCGGATCTTTTTCGATCAAGAGACGTGCTTGATACACTTGATCGTCGACTTCATCCGCGACCTGCCGGAGCGATAACTCCCGTAAGCTCGCTAAGTTTTGCAAGGAGAAAAAAGAATTTAAGCTCTGTTCAATCTTCTCTTTTTTATAGATTTTTCCGTGTTCCAGTCGCTCGCGCAAGGTTTGCGGCGTCACGTCCACGAGTAGAATCTCATCCGCCTCCCCGAGGAAGGGATCCGGAATCCGCTCCCGGACTTCGACCCCTGTCATTTCTTTCACCTTAAACAGCAGACTTTCGAAATGTTGGATGTTGACGGCCGAATAGACATTGATTCCCGCTTCAAGCAGGACGGAGACATCCTGATACCGTTTTTTCCGAACCGATCCCGGCGCATTCGTATGTGCCAGTTCGTCGATTAACACGATGTCCGGTTTGCGGGCAATGATCGCTTCGACGTTCACTTCAAGAAACACTTTCTCTTTATAGTGGACTTCGAGTAACGGCACCTGTTCGAGCCGCCCGATCATCTCTGCCGTATCCCGACGGTCGTGCGTCTCGATCAAACCGATGACGACATCCTTGCCTTCCCGGACCAACGCATGGGCATCCGCCAGCATCTTATACGTCTTCCCGACACCGGGAGCCGAGCCGATATACAGCTTCAGCTTTCCGCGTGTCATGATTGACTCCGATCAAGTTTCAGATTCAACATCAAAACGTTCACATATTGATTATTCCCTGCTTCCTGATCGATTAATCGCCGAACAGCATCACGCGAGAGATTTCGTTCGATTGCAATCCGTTTGACCTGTGCCCGCGCATAGTCGAGCGAGATGTGCGGATCGAAGCCAGAACCGGACGTCACGCGGGCATCGTCCGGAAGCGAAGCGCCGTCCACTTGATTCTGTTTCACGAATTCCGCCATCTTCTTGCCAAGCTCCGGGTTCGAAGCGGCCAGGTTATCCCCAGCAGATGATCCCGCTAATTGATCGACTGCTGACGGACGTCCGTGGAAATATTGTTTTGACGTGAAAGGTTGCGCAATCAATTCCGATCCGATGAATTTTCCGTTTTCCTGCACCAGTGAACCGGCTGCTTTGTCCGGAACAAGTAATTGACCGAACAAGGTCAGCAAAGCGGGAAAAACAATCCCGCACAACGCAGTGACGAAGACCGTCACACGAATGGCCTGTTTCATGATTCTGTTCTCCTTATAGGATGCTTGCGAGCAAGACATCAATGATTTTAATGCCGATGAACGGGACGATGACGCCGCCAACACCGTAGATGAGTAAATTCCGGCCGAGCAGTTGATCCGCTGTCATCGGTTTATACGAGACACCTTTCATCGCCAGCGGAATCAGCATCGGAATGATGATCGCGTTAAAGATCAGTGCCGACAGGATGGCCGTCGTCGGGGAATCGAGACGCATGATGTTCAGCAGTTCCATTTGCGGAATCGCGACCATGAAGATTGCCGGAATGATCGCAAAGTATTTTGCGACATCATTGGCAATCGAGAACGTCGTTAATGCGCCACGTGTCATCAGCAACTGTTTCCCGATTTCAACGACTTCGATGATTTTCGTCGGATTGGAGTCGAGATCAATCATGTTGGCTGCTTCTTTTGCCGCCTGCGTTCCGCTGTTCATCGCAAGACCGACATCGGCCTGGGCAAGCGCCGGTGCATCGTTTGTTCCGTCGCCTGTCATCGCAACCAGGTGTCCGGCGTCCTGCTCACGTTTGATGACACGGATTTTATCTTCCGGCGTACATTCGGCGACGAAATCGTCGACTCCGGCTTCGCGGGCAATCGTTGCTGCCGTCAATGGATTGTCGCCGGTACACATGACCGTTTTGATCCCCATCTCCCGCAGGCGGTCAAACCGTTCCCGCATGCCGGGCTTAACCGTATCCTTCAGATAAATGACACCTAAGATTTCCGTATCGATGGCGACGACGAGTGGTGTCCCGCCGAGCCGTGAAATCTGATCGACTGTTTCCTGCAGATTGTTAGGAATCTCTCCCCCTTGGTCCGCGACCCACTGTTGAATCGCTTGTCCGGCTCCTTTTCGGACCCGGCGGCCGTCGGCTAAATCAAGACCCGACATCCGCGTTTCCGCCCGAAACGGAATGATTTCCGCCCCGTCCAACTGTTTTTGTTCAATCGGCATGTTTCGCAGTTCAGCCAGTTCCAGAACCGAACGGCCTTCCGGTGTCTCATCCGCGAGTGACGAGAGTATCGCACCGGAAAAGACGGCTTCCGTCGTCGCAGCACCGACCGGCAGAATGTCGGACGCCATCCGGTTCCCGAACGTAATCGTACCCGTCTTATCAAGAATGATCGTTTGAATGTCTCCCGCTGCTTCGACCGCTTTCCCGCTCATCGCAATGACGTTAAAGCGGGTCACGCGGTCCATCCCGGCAATCCCGATCGCCGATAACAATCCGCCGATCGTCGTCGGAATCAGACAGACCAGCAAGGCAATCAGAATCGGACCGGACAAATCAAAGCCTAAATAATTCGTAAAGACAGGCAGTGTCATGACGACGAGTAAAAAGATCAGTGTCAAGCTTGTCAGTAACGTCGAAAGTGCCAACTCATTTGGTGTTTTTTGCCGGCTTGCTCCTTCGACGAGCGCAATCATCTGGTCGAGGAACGATTCGCCCGGGTTACTCGTAATCCGGACTTCAATTTCGTCACTGACGACTAACGTGCCGCCGATGACAGATGAGAAATCACCCCCGGCTTCCTTGATGACCGGTGCTGATTCTCCGGTGATCGCCGACTCATCAATCGAAGCGAGACCTTTAATGATTTCGCCGTCCCCCGGTACATATTCACCGGTCCAGACGAAAACGATGTCACCCTTCCGCAGTGTCGCCGAGGAGACAGTCTCGATCATCTGCCCGACCCGTTTGCGCGCCATGACATCCGCTTTTGAGGCTTTTAAAGAATCTGCCTGGGCTTTCCCGCGTCCTTCGGCGATTGATTCGGCGAAATTCGCGAACAGAACGGTCAGGAACAGGATGATGCTGACGGCTAAGTTAAAACCACGCATCTCGTCGATGAAAATCGTATAGCCGATAGTCAGAAGACAACCGATCCAAACGACGAACATGATCGGTTGTTTGACCATATGCGCCGGATTTAATTTTTTAAAGGCATCCAGCGTCGCTTGTTTGGCAATTGAAGGATTGACCGCTGATGTCGCTTCTTTTTCCGGAACGCTTGGTTCCTGCTCAACGGGTTGATGTTTGATTGGTTCCATCATGTTTCATTATCTCCTGTTCACATCGTCAGCCAATCCGCGATAGGTCCAAGTACGAGCACTGGCAGGAATGTCAATGCACCGACGAGTACGACCGTACCGAGGAAAACTGTACCGAATAGTGGGGTATCTGTTTTAAACGAAAATTCATCTTGCGGAACAGCTGGTTTTGCTTTCAGTGATCCGGCAATCGCAAGCATCAGAATCAACGGAATGTAACGACCAAAGAATAAGGCAAATGAAGTCGCGACATTCCAGTAGACATTCGCGTCACCGAGCCCTTCAAAACCGGAACCGTTGTTGGCGGTCGCCGAAGTGAACTCATACAAGACTTGCGACAGACCATGGTAGCCGGGATTTGAAATCGCTCCGACACCCGGTGCCACGTACATTGAAACTGCTGTTCCGACTAGAATCAGAAACGGCGGAACGAGTAAGGTAATCGCCATCAGCTTGACTTCAAACGTTTCAAGCTTCTTGCCAAGGAAGGTAGGTGTCCGCCCGATCAACAGTCCGGTCAGGAAGACGGCGACAAATGCATACAACAGAACGTTCAGGAAACCGGCTCCCGTTCCGCCGTAGACGACGTTCAGCATCATGTTTCCGAGCTGAATCAGTCCGGCAAGCGGATGAAGCGAATCATGCATCGCATTGACAGCTCCGGTTTCAGCCGCTGTCGTAATCGAGCTGTATAAGATCGTCCCGATTTGACCAAACCGGAGTTCCTGACCATGTGCGGTCGGATTTGCAAATAAACTGCCCGCCATCCCAAACGTCATCATGATAAACAGGAGCGTCATCACGCCGAGAAACAGACGGCCCTGTTTCGCTGAACCGATTATTTTTCCGTAAGCGATGGGGAGTGACATCGGAATCAGCAGCATTAAAAACATCTGGATGAAGTTGACGTATTGGTTCGGGTTCTCAAACGGATGCGCTCCGTTCGCTCCGAAGAATCCGGCGCCGTTGTTCCCAAGCTGTTTGATGACTTCAAACGCAGCGATCGGTCCGCGGTAAATCAACTGTTTGGCGTCTTCGAGTGTCGTCACGGTCACCGCTCCGCTAAACGTCTGCGGAACGCCGAGTAAAATCAGCAACAATCCAAACAGGAAGGACACCGGAATTAAGATCCGGAGAATAAAACGAACGAAATCCGTATAAAAATTCCCGAGCGGCTGATTCGCCAGTCCGCGGATAACGGCGATACAGACCGTAAAGGCCATCGTCGGTGCGACGAACAACATCGTACCGAGGACAAACGTTTGCGACAGATACGATAACGCTTCACCGGAGTAGTGCTGTTGATCGGTATTCGTCATGAAGCTGATGGTCGTATGCAGAGCAGTCGACCAATCCAGATTGACGGCTCCGTTCGGATTCAGCGGCAAACTCCCCTGAAAACGCAGTAACAGGTATCCTCCGACAAAAAACAGCAAGTTGACGAGTAACAGACTTTTCGAATACCCGACCCACGACTGGTCTTGTTTTCGTTCATCGACACCGAGCAGCAGCAACAAACGCCGCTCAAGCTTTCCAATCCAGTCAGTCTTTCGAATGCCAACAGGTGCAAAGACCGTTCCGATGTACCACCCAAGCAAAACGGCTGCTCCGAGTGCGATGACCAGTAAAATCCAAAATTGAAGTAAAAATTGAGTCCACATGATTTGTTTCTCCTATGCGATTAGAATTTTTCCGGATAAATTAAACAATAACTCAGATACAAAAAGACGAGACAACCGACCGTCAATAAAAACCATGTCATTTCCGGTCACCTGCCCGCCATTGAATCCGTTCAATCAGACCGATCATTAAAAACGAGCTTCCGAAAAAGAAGACGAATAAAAGAAGACTCCATATATCCCCCATGTTGAAATTACCTCCATATTATTCAATATTTTTACAATTAAATACGACAAAAAGACGATGTGAGGCAGTAACGGCCCCAGCATCGCCTTTAAAAATTGGCATCACTGAATAAGAGTCGTTCCCTCCTAAAACGCCTGCGAGGTTAGCTGTCGGATTCGGGCATACCTAGGATTTCGCCCTACTTCTCTTGTCTGAGAAGATTCACCCCGTGTCACGTGTCGTGACGGTTGGGTCCCCCGCTTCAATCATGAACTCGGCGTACTTTGAGATCGAAGCATTAACATGTTAGTGTTCGTTGATGAGATGGATATTACTCCGATTATTTGACGTTGTAAATAGAATTTCTAAAAAAAATATAGTCAGACTTTTTGATGACTTATTTTATAAAAATAGTGTTTTTCAGCCTATGCTATAGAAGAAAAAAAACCGCAGAAACCGATTCCTTCATCTGAATGGAAACATTCCTTCAGCAAGAAATCGGACTGCGGTTTTTTTGAATCAACACCGGTTATGATTGCTCATTCAGTTTGGCCTGGACCGTCAAAGGAGCTAGCATCGTCACCCACAGGGCGACCACTCCAGAAACAAGAATCACAATATCACGTTCGAATCCGAGGGTCAGCAGTGTCACAACACTTGCGACCAAGACGAGACAAAGCGTCGCGATCATGACAAAACGCGATTGTTTCAACATCTTTCTCATGTGGCATCTCTCCTTTCCTTCCAAAGTCTTTTGTATTTTATCAAAAATTGACACGATTCAGGGCGGCTGACACCGGATTGTGAAGGGATTGTCATCTTGACAACCGTCATTCAGGCGAAAGCCGGAGGCATTTGCTACACTGGGATTAAGACCATAAGGGGGAATTCAGATATGTTACAGGAGCAGACATTTCAACGGATCGATGGCACGGAAGCGACGTTAAAAGATTATCCGGGACAAGCTTGGCTGATCGTCAATACAGCGAGTAAATGCGGCTTGACACCCCAGTTTGAAGGACTGGAACAACTTCATCAGGACTACCGGAAACAAGGACTCGTCGTCCTCGGTTTCCCCTGTAACCAGTTCGCTGGACAGGATCCGGGAACAGACGAAGAAATCCAGAGTTTTTGCCAAATGAACTACGGCGTGACGTTCCCTGTCTTCTCAAAAATCGAAGTCAACGGGGAAGGGACACATCCGTTGTTCGCAGAACTGAAAGCACTTGCTCCGAACACGACGGGCGAGCAGGACGTCGAATGGAACTTCACGAAATTTTTAGTGACGCGTGACGGGGAAGTCACACGATTCGCACCAAAAACTAATCCGACAGATCTTGTCGCAGCTATCGAACGGATTGTCGTTCCGGTTTAAGCACTAAGCACATCTTTCCATCAGACAAACAGGGGAGCGGATTTAACATCCGTTCCCCTGTTTTTTTCTATTTTCTTTTTGCTGATCCACCGTAACTCATGGTGTTCCCGGCTCCAAGTGCCCTTTAATCATTTCTTCCGCCAACACTTTTACATCCTCGACATCCCGCATGTCTGTAAACGGATGCCCCCAGACATCGAGCGATTCGATTTCTTCAATCGGCTGGGTCCGGAAACGTTTGCCGGTCGGCTCAAATGATCCGGCAGCCGTTGATTCGAAGGCGGCATACTTCAGCAACCACGGTTTATCAAGCAACAGTTTTGTCGTCTGCTTCGGATTTTTGAACATGACATCGCCGACCAGGACAACAGGATCAAATCGTTCATGAAGCGGATGCGTGTATTGAACGGACACAATCAGAGCATGATTCAACACTTTTTCATTTTGACGTGTGTAAGACCGGGTCAAAAAATGCGGGACAAGCGATTCGGCGCTGTCCTTCGTCTGATGAATGCTGATGCCGTGTTCTGTCTGGACGACATCCGGTAAAGTCGGTTCGTATCCCCGGTTGGCGAGTTGTTGATCGAGCTCCTTGAATAATAATAAGGTATGTTCGACGAGTGCACGGACTTGTCGAAATGACAGTTGAATCGACTGATTGATCATGAGGTTGACCTGCCTTCCAATTGATAGAGTAATATAGTTTCTTTTACCCTAAGCCCTATCCGTTCATACCTGTTCCTTTCAACTATTCACCTGATTTTAAAAGAATTCACCTGTCTCGCACTGCCGGCAACCTTCGGACGATTTGTTCAGCACGCCGCGTTAAACGTTGTTTCGTCACGAACGGATCAAGCGTCTTTTCTTCATCCGGATCATGAATCACTTCGCAAATCCATGCCTGTTCCATCCTTTCCGTCACTTCACCTGCAAGGACGATGCAAGGAACGCCCGCCTGATCCGCTAATGCCATGACCTTTGCCGGGAGCTTCCCCATTGCAGTCTGACGATCGACCAGTCCTTCCCCCGTCCAGACATAATCGGCTCGTTCAATCCGTTCCCTCGCATGAATCATCGGCAAGATAAAGTCTGCCCCCGATTCGATTGAAGCACCAAGCGCGTACGCCGCTCCGCCGAGACCGCCGGCCGCCCCTGCTCCTTTGATTTGATTGATATGCAGCCGGTGTCCGATTTTCTTTAACCGTCCATCCAGTAAAACAATTTCCGATGCAGTCAATCCTTTTTGCGGTCCGAAGACGGACGCGGCTCCCAGTTCACCGGCATATGGAGCCGTGACGTCTGCCAAGACATGTAAGGGAACGGACATGGCTGGAAGACGGAGGTGTTTCGTTTCCATCAACGGGTTTGTTTGCCACGCAATCGGTGCCCCGGTTTCTGTCATTAAGTCAGCCCCCAGCTCTGCCAAGAAACCAAGTCCGCCATCGGTCGTCGCCGTACCGCCCAAAGCCAAAAATACGTCAGTTACATCCGTCGTCAACACCTGCCGGACGAGACGACCGACGCCCCGTGTATGCACCGAAAAGGCCTCATCTTCCGGTCGTTTCAAGTGAAGTCCGCAGACGCTTGCCGCCTCGATGACGGCAATCCGGTCTTTTTGCGCATAGGCCACGTCAATCGGACGACCGGCTAAATCGATTGTTGCAGCCCAGATTTTTTCAAAGCCGTTGGCAAATAACGTATCAATCGTGCCCTCTCCGCCGTCTGCGACCGGACTCCAGTCAATCGTCGCGTCAGGATCGGCATGCCGGATGCCCCGTTCAATGGCACGCGCTGCATCTTCCGAGCCGATACAGCCTTTAAAGCTGTCGATACAGATGAAATGATGCATCTTGATTGCCTCCCCTGACTTGTCTTTAATTTGACCATCCAAAAAAAAGAAAATATGATATGATAATTGTCATGCACACGACACGTTCTGTTTGTTTTCGCCGTCGAAAACAGACGATTTTTTATGAGGAGGTTCTACCCCGTGAGTCTTTCCAAGACACTATTACGAATGGCACGATTCGGCAGTTCAGTTTTACCAAAACCCCAAAAGACGATTTCACGTCGCGCTAAGTTTAAACAAACGCTACAACTCAGTTCAACATTTCAAGAACATATTTTGAGTGGACGTTTGTCTGATCCTTCAGTGAATATTGAGTCTCTGATCATTCGTGATAATCGATTGAATGAAGTAGTTCAATTACAAAATACCCATCCGACAGGTGATGGCCAGTTCTCTTTCTCGCTAACACATGATATCTTGCCTGCTCTCGTTGAACAGGTATTAGAAAACAAACTGTTAGCGGAGCAAGAACAACTGTCTCTTGAAGAAGATACGAAAGAGGCTATCTCGATCCTGGAGGCAGATGCTTCGGAAGATTCAGCAGAAACTGACTCAGAATCAGAAACTGACTTGCCTACCGGTCGATTTTCTTTTTGGTTAAAGTTTTCAAAACACCTCGAAGATTTTCGTCCAACGACGCTCAAAAAATGGGAAACAAAAGGATTACCGAGTCGTTCTTCGATCAATGATCAACTGTTTACCCGCGAAATTATCTTAGGACGTTTTTTAGAGACACGAATTTCTTCTCCTTTAAAGCCGTTGATTGATTCAGAATTTCAAAATTCGGCTCATATCTATACAGATTTAAAAGGGAATTTAAGATTACTGTTAAACAAAGAACCTAAAGTTAAACCGAAGATGCAAATCGATTCCATAGAGCGTCCTGTTGCGAATCAAACTGAAATTAAAGGGAAAATCTTTACACGCCATGCTTTTATTCAAAAAGGAACATTGCAACTGGTTCACCGGGAAACAGGAGAACAAGTTACAGTCCCGATCGATTGGATGTATGATAATGCCAAAAGTGCTGAGAAATTCGGACTTTACCGGTATACCTATCGAGCATTGATTGATTGGACAGATCTTTACCATCAGCAAAAACTTTTAAAAGAGGGTGTGTATGATACATTCGTTTTGCTCGAATACTATCATCGTTCAGAAACTACACTTCTCCGTTTGGGTCGTGCTCGTTACATCACCCGCCAATTGATTTCAGAAACAAAAGCCCGAAGCGATCGACACACTATGCTTATCAATCCTTACTTTACAATCGGACATCGAAATCTTTCGTTCGAAATGACGGAATTCACGAATGAAAACTATGATTATCTGAATCATATGATGAAATTTGCACCGGTTTACCGATTGTTTGCTGAAAAGAATACGTGGATTGTCGGAGAACGTCCTTATAAGGCACAGGATAATGGTTATCACTTCTTCAAATATATGCGCGATACCTATCCTGATCGTCCTGTTTATTATGTAATTGACGAAAATTCGCCGGAATTTGAGAAAGTAAATCAACTGGGACATGCCTTACCGTTTAAATCCAAAGAACATATCTATCACACGCTTATGGCGAAAAAAGTCATTGGTACGCACCATGGCGATTATTTATATCCTGTTCGTTCAAAACGTTTTGATAACAAGATGAACGCAGAACATGTTTTCCTCCAACACGGTGTACTCGGAACGAAAAATTTAGAAAATCATTACGGTAAGAATTCACCGTCGTTCCATACTGATCTGTTTTTCGTCAGTTCAGAACGTGAAAAGCGTGTCGTTACAGAAGATATGGGTTATCCGGAACATGAAGTTCGAGTCACTGGACTGGCACGTTTCGATACCTTGCTCGCAAAGGATTGCGAAGTAAAACGCCAAATTTTAATTATTCCTACGTGGCGTACCTGGTTACAGACACCGCTCCAATTCTTTGAATCTGAGTATTACGAGCAGTATCGGACCCTTTTATCGAGCGAAAGACTCCATGAGTTCGCTGCGGCTCATGACATGGAAATTATTTTTTGTCTTCACCCGAACATGCAACAATATTCGAGTCATTTTGAAGACTTGCCGATTACGGTCATCAATCAGGGAGAACGTGATGTTCAGGATCTGATGAAAGAAAGTATGCTGATGATTACAGATTATTCAAGCGTTGCTTTTGACTTCAGCTTCTTGAAACGACCTGTTTTCTATTTCCAGTTTGACAGTCGGCGTTTCATTGGACCTAAAGGATCCCATTACGATCTGGAAAAAGAATTACCGGGTCCAATCTCCAAAACACCGGATGAAGTACTGGATCAATTGGAACTTTCCGCTGCACGTCAGTTCCAAATGGAAGATGAGTATGAAAAGCGAGCGGATATTTTCTTGAGACCGGTCAATTCATCTTATGCAGAAACGATTTATCAAAACATTACTGATTTTAAAAAGCAAACCAGCTGGTTGGAACGTTTAGAGACGAGTGAAGCTGCGAATATTCTATACCGCTTGTATAGAAAAAATCGTTACTACTTCCCGTCTATGAAGCTGGCTTACCGTTTCATGCAAAAACTGCCCGTCGATCCGAAACTCGTTGTGTTTGAAAGCGGACTCGGGAAACAGTATTCTGACAGCCCGCGTTATATCTATGAAGAGTTAAAACGGCGTAATCTCGATTATAAAGTCGTCTGGGTCTACAATAAGCGGCTTTACCTCGGGGATCCGAATGCCAAAGTCATCAAGCGTCTGTCTCCTGCTTACTTCTATTACCTGGCGACAGCGAAGTTCTGGGTCAACAACCAGAACTTCCCGCATTACTTCACACGCCGGAAAGAGACGACTTACATTCAGACGTGGCACGGGACACCGCTTAAGAAGATGTTGTTCGATCTGGACGAGATTCACGGACGGGACGAAGGTTACGTCGACCGGGTCACGAACTCGATCAAACAATGGAGCGTCCTGTTGTCTCCGAGTGCTTACGCCTCGACGATCTTCAAAAGTGCCTTCCGGTACGACGGGCCGATTTTAGAATCCGGTTATCCGCGGAACGATCTTTTCTTCTCGAACAATCAGCCGAAGACCATCGAGAGTATTCGGACGAAACTTCAATTGTCGGATGAGAAGAAAGTCATTTTATACGCTCCGACCTTCCGCGATCATCAGTCGCTCGGAAACGGAAAGTTCTTCTTCGACTATCCGTTCGATTTCGACCGTGTCGCGGAAGCACTCGGTGACGAATACGTCTTCTTGATCCGGACGCACGTTCTTGTGACGAAGAAACCTAGGATTCCTGCTGAACACCGGGAACGTTTCATCGATGTCACGAGTTATCCGGATATTCAGGAACTGTACTTGATCACGGATTTATTGATCACCGACTATTCGTCCGTGTTCTTTGATTTCGCGAACATGAACCGTCCGATGTTCTTTTATGCGTACGATCTCGATTTATACCGCGATACATTACGCGGCTTCTATCTTGATTACTATCAGGACTTGCCAGGACCGATTCTCGAAACCGAAGATGCTTTCGTTGAAGCCTTGGCCAATATCCCGCAATTGACGAACGACTACCAGTCACGGCTCGATGCTTTCCGGGAATCCTATTGTGCGATGGAAGACGGGTTGGCGGCTTCGCGTGTCGTTGACACCTACTTTGCAAAAGATGCACTTGAAATGACCGAGCAGTCGGACGGCAGTTATTCTGTTTAAGAGCTTATGTTTTTAAGATTCCTTCCACACGCGTGGAAGGAATCTTTTTTTCTGATTTGACGAAAAACCATCGGCTTCAACCAATTGCTTTTTGATTTGATTTCCAATTAATGTTATTCTAAATTAGAATTTCAAAAATATTATTCTCTATAAAAAATAATGTGTCATTTCGATTAGGAGGGATGGTTCATGGAACGTTGTTCACTTTGCGGAACACCGTTGGAAATAGAAGCGACAGCATGTTCCTACTGCAAACATCCTGTCCTCAAAAAACGGCAATTCGATGAAGAATCATCTGTCACACCGGTCAAGTCCAACCGTTACGTCCTATCTTTTATTATCGTTTTTGCGATTGCAGTCGGAGCGATCGGGACATGGTACGCTTTGACGCAAACCGACTCGACCCACACGACGCTTGCTGCACCCGTCCAGGCCCTGTCCCTGTCGGACTGGTCTGACGAGACCTCTGCTTACAATCAAACTTATTCGTCGGAAAATCCTCCGGCCTCTTACGATATCCTGAAGTTCGTCCGCCAATATACACAAACGGTTCCGGAAACGGCCAATTATTCCAAAACGACGGATACACTGGAAACATTCTCCGCGATCCAGTTTGCGACCTTGGATGCCTTCCAGTCAGAAGTCGATGCCTTACGGACGATTCATGCCGCTTCCGACAGCCCGATTCCGCCGCGCCTCCAAACCGTTGATTTTAAACGGTTCGTCTCAAAAGGGGATTCCTATCAGGTCAGAACGGTCGAAACCTATCAACTGCCTGTCAATCAGCAGCTCGTCACGTACGATGTCCGCTACAACGTCCGGTTACATACGGATCATCTGCAAATCATCCACATCGTCCGGACGGAGGTGGACGCATGAGAATTGTCATTCTGCTTCTGTTCTGTAGTCTATTGATGGGATGTTCGCAGGAACCGTCGCGTATCCAGGACGAGCTGGACCTCGGACAATATACGCAGGCGGTTGATCAATCGTCCCGTCAGGATCCGATGCATGATGGGGCTCAGTTGATGGTACGGCTCGAAACACAGTTTGCGAGTTACCGTTTTGAAGACAGCATCACTACTGCAAGAACGATTGAAAAGTTACCATTGTCTCAGGATAATCCGATCCGCCTGCGTTCGAAGTCGATTCAGCTGAGTGCCGAAGCGATGCTCGATCGTTTGAAACAGGCAGCGGGCACTTATCAAATCGAGCGCAGCATCCTTGATGATGGGCAGGAAGAAACAACCTTCCCGGCCACGGGTCAGCTCCACGTCTCGTTCGGCAAACCGCATACGTTGCTCGCGACGGTTCAGTATCAGGACTTTGGAACGCCCGATGCTCCGCGAAGTGATACGGAGACCGTCCGCTTCGAACCGGATTTATCAGCCCGTCTCGCCCTCTCCGAAGGACTCGTCAGTTATGTCTTCAGCCGCGCGGGTCTGACCTTAACTTTCGAAGGTCCGGGCGGAAAACGGATCTATCAATTAAAAAAAGTCGATTAGCACACAAAAAACGACCGCGTTCTCTCGATGATCGAAGAGGACACGGTCGTTTTTTTGTTGTCTCAACTGACTTATAGTGCGTCCAATCGTTTGACGATTTCCGCACACAGCTCATGGGTTGCCAAGCTGTCTTTTCCCGTGACGGACGCTGACGGATGACCATGAACGGTCTCGATGAAGGCATCGACCATCTCGACGAATCCGCGACGGTGCAGGGTCGGTTCCCAGTTATCGAGCGGCAGGCGTAACGTACCGGCTTTCGTCAATCGTTCCACCGACGTCACATCTGTCGCAATCCGTTTTTCATTTGGTCCCATCACTTCGACACGTTCTTCCGTCACGCCATTGTTCCGGTTCATGATACCAATCGCCGTGATGCCGTTCGATTCGAATTGAATCGTCACGTGATGCAGCAATCCGTCGACTTTCTTACCCCGGACTTGCAACTGTTCGATTTCGCCTCGACCAGTCAAGAAACGCAGGGTATCCGCGACATGGACGAAATCATCCAAGATGAACGTCTTGGCATCTTCGATAAAGGACGTCCGGTTTTTTTGCATGACGACCAGATTCGGTTCCTCGACTTCAAGCAACGTCCGGTGGGCGGATGCAAACCGGCGATTGAAGCCGGTGATGAAATGCAGACCTTGTTCTTCCGCCTGTTCTGTCAATGCCCGGACTTCCTCGACTTCCAGCGAGACCGGTTTATCAATGTAAAGATGGACGCCGGCTGCAAGCAGTTGCTTCGCCTGTTCCGCGTGGACTTTCGTCGCTGAGTGAATCATCGCGACTTGAATCCCTTCCCGAATGACATCATCCAGTGAAGACAACGTCCCGGCAAACCGGTAAGCGTTCCGCAACCCTTCTGCCTTCTCCTGATCCGTCGAGACAAGATACACTTCCAGGTCTGTCCGCTCTGCATAGACCGGTAAATACGCCTTTTGGGCGATATCGCCTAAACCAATTACTGCTATTTTCATCTGATTTCCTCCTTGAACCTGTCTTTTGCTCTCATTCCCTATGTTAGCCGGTTTCATGCGCTTCGTGTAGGGAAACTATTTTTTTGAAAAAGAAGATAATTTCCTTTTTTTGTTTTATGATAAGAACATATTTTGCAAAAGGAGGGAATGAGTTTTTTATGAAATCATTATTCAGGATTGGTTTGACACTCGTCCTGCTTCTTACCTTATGTCTCCCGGCCCTGCCTGCTCAAGCAGCAAGCTATCAGGTCATCGTCACGTCGACGATTGGGGCAAACATCCGGTCGAAGCCAAGCACAAGTTCATCTGCAACCATTACCCGTCGTGCCCCGTACAAAGCTAAGTTTACCGCTGTGTCTTATTCGAACGGTTGGTACAAGATCAAGGACGGAGGCGCCTATCGTTACCTGTCGAATCAGGTCGCGAAAAAAGTCGGATCCAGCTCCGTCAAGACATATAAGATTATCGTTTACTCGACGGCAGGCGCGAATGTCCGGACGTCACCAAGTACGGCCTCTTCTAAAAATATCAAACGGCATGCTACATATAAATCAAAGTTCAACGCTGTTTCCTATTCGAATGGCTGGTATAAGGTCAAAGGAAAAACGAACTACTATTATGTCTCGAACCAGGTCGCGAAAAAGCTGACGACAAGTTCGCCGGCTCCGGCAAGCGGCAGCTATCCGGTCGCATCGATGCGTTACTTCAAACTCGGTTCGTCCGGCTATGAACTGACGAAAGAAAGTTTTGCCCGCCGTTATCCGGCCAGTACGACGAAGTTACTGACGGCAATCGTCGCTTATGACGCGGCGGCACAAAAAGGAACGCTCGATCAGACCTTTACGTTGACGTACTCGATGTTAGCCGTTCCCTCCGGCAGCAGCACCGCCGGTTTCCGTTCAGGCGACAAAGTCACGATGCGCCAACTGTTAAACGGGATGTTGATCCGCTCCGGCAACGATGCTGCGAAAGCGATTGCCGTCCGGACTGCCGGTTCGGAATCGAAGTTCGTTTCGCTCATGAACAGCCGTGCGAGCCGCATCGGTATGTCGGCCAGTCATTTCATGAATCCGCACGGCTTCTATCATCCAAGCCACTATACGACGGCAGCGGATATGCAGAAGCTTGCCAATACGTATGCGAATTACAGTTATCTAATGACGGTCAGCGGACGTAAATCGTTCCAGACGACCGTTAAAGGACCTTATGCCCGGACGTTGACGTGGTATCATACGAACACGTCACTTCCAGGCGACACACGTGTTTATGCGAGCAAGACCGGTTATACGCCGGAATCTGCCTATACACGCGTCTTCTTCATCAAAAAAGGATCGACACGTTACGGTCTCGTTACGTTAAAAGGAACACTTCCGCAAACGGAAACGACATTACGTTCCGTCCTCAACCGTTAAAACCAGACTCTCGGATTCGCTTTCTGCTGAAAGTGATATCCGGAGTCTTTTTTTGTTATTTCCACCTGAAAAATTTCACTTGCAATGGAAGCGAATTCATCATATGGTGGAAGTAACAATCAGACGTCTGACGTCTTAATGGAGGAATTCACGTGGGAAATGTAAGTTTGTTATTCGGAGGCGTCGCCCTCTTTTTAAATAGTCTGTCGCTGTTCGGGAAAGTCGATTTGAAGAGCGCCGGTCTTTTTAGTTTGTTGACCGGTTTATTGCAGACCTTCATCGCGACTTGGCTCGTCATCGGGGCAGCCGGTGATCCGGCGCTGACGTTCGGGTATGCGAGCATCTATTTATTCGCCTTTACGTACCTGTATGTCGGCATCACGTTTTTGTTTGGTCTCGACGGCAGCGGTGTCGGCTGGTTCTCATTGTTCGTCGCCATCTCTGCGCTGTTTTATGCCGGTGTCAGCTTCAGTACCGGTGACATCATCGGCGGTGCGACGTGGTTATTCTGGGTCATCCTCTGGGGACTGTTTTTCCTCGGGATGGGATTGAATATGAGCCTCGATGCGTTGACGGCTCGTGTTGCGATCGTCCTCAGCTGGTTGACACTCATCGTGCCTGCCCTCGTCGGTCTCCGGTTCGGGACGACAGGTGCCAACTACCAGCTTATTTGGAGTGCTGCCGCCATCATGACGGTCTTATATTTCATCTATGCGGCCGTGAAGTTTCTCCCTGTCCGTACGATCGTCCGTTCAAAAAACTAAAAAGCTTCGTTTATTCCGACTCAGACGTCAAGGATGGACATGAAAAAGGGACTGACGCAACAGTCATTTCCTCTAAAGACAAGGGTGGCAGATTCCAATTCTGCCACCCTTTTCTCTTTTTTCAGAAGATGAATCATTACTTCAGTTCATTTTTCAACGTCGTTTGGACCTGCTTCAGAGAAGCCGCTGTCGGATGCCAGTAATAGATGTGATCCGATTCGATTCCGCCGCTTCCTTCAAGCGACAACGTCTCGACCTGTTTCAGACTGTCCCGGTAGTCGGTCGCAAGCTTCCGGACGACCGGGAACGGGATATCGGTTTTGACGTTTTGACCGAGTGCCGTCAACACATCGTTAAACCGCGTCAAGGAAAAATCAGCCGTCAGTTTATCGGCGACGGCCTGAACGACTTGCCGTTGCCGGATTTGCCGTCCGAAGTCGCCCCGCGGATCATCATGACGCATCCGGGCATAGGCGAGCGCTTCCTTACCGTTCAGTGAGACTGGACCTTTCGGGAACTGCATCTCGTAATAAGAGAAATCAATATCGTTTTTAACCGTTACGCCATCAACGGCATCGACTAAATCGGTGAATCCTTTAAGATTGATTTCCGCGAAATAGTCGATTCGCAGATCCAAGAGATGCTCGACCGTATCCCGTGCCATTTCCGGACCTCCGAAGGCATAGGCATGATTGATTTTATCGTTCGAACCGACACCGATGATTTCTGTCTTCAAATCGCGCGGGATGCTCAGCATCTTGCTTTCCCCGGTTGCCGGATTAACCGTGACGACGATGATCGTATCACTCCGTCCGGCTTCGTTTCCCCGCTGATCGACACCGAGCAATAAAAACGACAATGCCTTTTGTTGATTGGCCAGTTTGGTTTTCGAGGCTTTTGCCGGTTGAGACGGCGTCGTCGCCTCGACATGTGTCGGATCCGTCACCTCCGCCTGCTTGCTCGTCTGGTGATCCGCCTGTTGGATGTACCCACCTGATCCGAAAAAAACGAGTAACCCGATACCAACCACTGTTATGATCAGCCACGTCCATTTTTTCATCACGATATCCCCTTTTCTTTCGGATCAAGTCGATTTACGATTGCTCGTCGGAGACGATCATCACCGCATTGCTCCAACTGCCGAACAAGGCTGTGATGACACCGATGCTCGGTGCCTCCCGTCCCTCACTGAATCGTTGATAATGAGCAATCGTCAAGCCATCCATTTCAGCTGCCGCTTCCCGTAAAATGCGTAAAACCTCTTCTTCTGTCCAGCGTTTGCGTGGTTGTTCAATCCCGATGATCTCCAGGGCATTGCTCCACGATCCGTAACGTCTCGCAATCGTCGCCACCGTCGGCCGGTTTTTGCCCGCTGCCCACTTCGTATAAGTCTGGCTCGTCAGGACGGATAACGTCTCTTGTGCTTCGAGTAACGATTCGATGATCCGGCGCTCCATCTCCTGCACCCGTTCCTTTAAGATCTCTGCTTCCGATAATGCCTGCTGCCACGAGTTGAATTGATGGACGATATCGGTCAAGCTCGGCGCCTGATGTTGCTGAGCCCATTCACGGTATGTCGCACTCGTGAAGGGTTCCAGTTCCTCCTTTGCGGCCCGTAAGGCCTCGATGATATCCGACTTGGTGAAGGCTACCCGGACGTTACCGATACCGGCCCGTTCGAGAGCGATCTGCCATGATCCGAATAAAATCAGGATTTCCGCGACGCTTGGATACTGGGTATTCAGTTGCCAGCGAAAGTAGGTATTTGCCGTCAGTTCATTTTTCCCGTTCGCAGCGAGACGGAGTGCTTCAATCGCTTCCTCCAAATCGCTCATCACGATGTCTCCCTCCCACACATTCATAACTGAACATTTCGTCGAACATCTTCAACGAGTCCCTGGCGAACAAAACGAATGACCAGTGCTTGATCCGTAAAGCTCATTTGCGAAGCAGACGGTAAACAGATCCCTTCCTCGAATAGACGGCGGCTGACATCCTCTTCATTCGCCGTGACATAAGGCACATCCCGGTAAACGGGTTGAAGGTGCATCGGTTTCCAGGCCGGACGCGCCTCGATGTTTTTTTGCTGCAACTGCTGAATCAATGTATCCCGTTGTGCCGTGCCTCCCGGTAACGTCAGTGCCGTCAGCCAACGGTTCGCGCGGCTTCCTTCGATTTCCTGCTGGTAATGTGAGACGTCGACCGTCTCAAAGGCCCGGACATACCGCTCGAAAATGGTCCGCCGTGCTTCGACCCGCTCTTCAATCACTTCCAGCTGGCCGCGTCCGATTCCGGCAGAGACATTGCTCATCCGGTAATTGAAGCCGACTTCCGTATGCTCATAATGTAAGACGGGCTGACGGGCTTGTGTCGCGAGATAAAAGGCCCGTTCGATCAGGCCGGTGTCATTTGAGACCAACATGCCCCCGCCCGACGTCGTGATAATTTTATTGCCGTTAAACGAATAGATGCCGAATGTTCCGAACGTGCCTGTCATCCGACCGTTGATCGTCGACCCGAGTGATTCTGCCGCGTCCTCGATCAGCGGTACATCATACTCCTCACAGATGGCGGCAATCTCTTCGATCTTCGCGACAACGCCGTACAGATGGACGACGATGACGGCTTTCGGCAGGCGTCCCCGGGTCGCGGCTTGAATCATCGCCCGTCGCAGTGCTGCCGGTGACATGTTCCACGTCTCCGGTTCGGAATCAATCAAAACCGGCCGTGCACCGACATAACGGATCGGATTTGTCGAAGCGATGAAAGTCAACGACTGACAGAAGACATCATCTCCGGCCGTCACGCCGAGTGTCGCCAGTGCCAAATGGATGGCGGCTGTCCCGCTGCTCGTCGCGAGTGTCGCAGCGGAACCGCTGTATGTTTTCATTGCTGCTTCGAAGGCTTCGACATTCGGACCGAGCGGCGCAACCCAGTTCGTTTCCAAAGCTTCCGTGACATAACGCATTTCCTGACCACTGAGATGTGGGATCGATAACGGGATGTGTTTCATGATGACTGCTCCCCCCTTGGTGACAGTTGGCGGACAGGTGTCCGGTAGGCCGGAAACCAGTCCTGTGACGACAGGACGTTGTGTGCGAGGTGCTGTTCGGATAGTTGACGGTACAGTAAAGGGTGAAGCACCGATGTGCCGAGCGTGAATGAGGTCTGACGATTGCTGAAGGAACGTTTGTAGGCGAGCAGGCTGTCGTCTTCGTTTCGTGTCGTTCCGCCTCCGAGATGCAGGGCTGTTTTTCCGAGTGCTTTGGCACGGCGGATCATTTCCGCAAACAGAAGATGATTCGGGCGGGCGGACAGTTCTGCCGGATCGGATGCGCCGAGATGATAGTGCGCAAACTGTTGACCGTAGAGAACGATACAGCCGGCGATGATTTTCCCTTCCCGTTCGGCGACCAGTAACTCCGCCGGCAGCCGCCCGTCATGAAACTGGCGAAAGTAGTGATCGGTAAAGTAATAACGGACATCGGCCTGATGTTTGTCCATCGTCAGCCGGTAAAGTTGGATGAACTTGGCATACTCGTTTTGTCCGGCGACCCGGACCGTCACGTCTTCCCGGACGGCTTTTTTGATGTTGCGCCGCGTCATCGAAGAGAACTGACTTTCAATCGTCTCGAACGGTTCGGTCAAATCGACCGTCACCGTCTGCTGCAGGACGGTCGTCGTTTCACACCAGCTTCGTCCGAGCTCATCATTTTCGAGGAGCGGATGAAACCGGATCGTTTCGCTGACAATCCGTTCCGCCTGACAATACTCGAGAAAGTGCTGCCGGATGTCCTCGATTTGATCGCTCGACCAAAGTCCGACGAAGATTGGTCCGCCATATCCGTATGGCGTCGTCAAATCCTGAAACGGTGTCCCGGTGATCCGGCGTTTCAAGTACGGATAAATCAGAATCCCGAACTCCGAAGGATGAACGTACATCTCCGGCACGGCTTCCGGTTCTTGGGCCAGTTTAAAGTAAGCGTACTCATAATAACAATCGAGTCCGTACCGGGCGACGAGCGCATCCCATTCCAACGGATCGTGAATCAGCCGTTCATTGCTTAGCGACATCATGAGGGACACCCCCGTCAAGGCCTTTAAATTCGCCCATACCTGTCTGGTGATCGGTCGAGTTCCCTTCTGACGAGATGACGATTTTGACCGTCTTCCAAAGAATATAAAGATCTATCCGGAATGTATGATTCGCAGCATACCACTGATCCTGTTCCAACCGTTGCTGCCACGTCGTTGCGTTTCGTCCGTGGATTTGGGCCCAGCCGGTCAGACCGGGCAGGACGTCATGCCGGGTCATCTGTTCTTTCGTGTAATGGTTCAAATAGCTGACGAGCAACGGACGTGGTCCGACGAAACTCATCTGCCCCCGCAGGATATTAAAGAACTGGGGAATTTCATCGAGACTCAGACGGCGGATCCATTCAACCGACTTTGGAATCCGGTCGGCGTCCGGCAACAGCTTTCCGTCCGCATCGGTTTCGTTCGACATCGTCCGGAACTTATAGATCTTAAACAGTTCCCCTTTATACCCCGGACGGACTTGATTGAAGAAAAGCGGCCGTCCGAGCTTCGTGTAGATGAATAAGGCGACGAAGGCGTAGACCGGCAACAGGACGATGATGGCGAGTAGACTGACAGTGAAATCGAATGTCCGTTTCATGATGACGTCCTCCTTCTCATAAGTTCGAAAAGAGATTGAGTTGCCGCTTGATGACATCTGCTTCGTTAAAGTGTTTCATCGCCCGTTCGAATCCGGCCCGCCCCATCTCGGACGCGACGTCCGGCTGTTCGACCAGATCGAGCATCCGTCGGGCCAGTTGTGTTTCGTCCTGTACTTCGACCAGGTAACCGGTCTTGCCGTCGACGACTTCTTCCCGGCAGCCGCGGATATTTGTCGCAATGACCGGTTTTGCCGTCGCCATCGCTTCGATGATCGAACGTGGAACCCCCTCGCGATGCGACGGTAAGACAAACGCATCGACTTGGTGTAACAGTTCTGGGACATCTTCGACGAACCCGAGGTAATCAATGTTCGGAATCTCCCGGATCCGTTTGCGGAAGGTATGCTTCGTCGTCTGATCGCGTTCACTTTCCATCATTTCACCGGCGATCACCAGCCGGACGTCCGGCTGAACTGAAACGACTTGTTCAAAAGCGTTCAACAGTTCGAGAATCCCTTTTTCCTCGACAATCCGACCGATGAATAAAAACGTAAACGGTCCGGTCGTTTGGCGGGGCCGGGGATAGAACCGGGTTAAATCGATCCCGTTTCCGAGATGCATCAGCCGCGTCGTATTTTTAAACCGTTTGCGGTTCGCCAGTTCGTAGTCTTCCTGACTTTGGAGCAACAGATAATCGGTCGCGAACCGGGCCAGCCACTTCTCGACCGAATACGTCAGCTGATACGTGACGCGTCCCATCTTTTCGTGAAAATAGAACCCGTGCGCCGTATAGACGATGTGTTTTGTGCCGGCCCGCTTCGCTGCGACCCGACCGAGGGCCGCCGCGACCGGCGTATGCACATGCACGGCATCATATTGTTCGTCTTTTAAAATCTGGACGATCGAGCGGATCGTCTTCCAGTTGCTTGTCCAGTCGATTTTCCGTTCGATCGGGATGTCGTGCATCGTGAAACCTTGTGCCGCGAGTTTTGCGGCCGCTCCGGTATCGGCACAAGCAATGCCGACGTCATGTCCGGCATTTTGCAAGGCGAGCAGCAACGGTTGTAACATCGTCTCGGCGGTCGTATCCAGCGCGCAGACCTGAAGGATTTTTAAAGTCGCCATAAATGCACCCCTTCCGGTTTTTCCGACGGTGTCAGCATCCCTTTGATATCGATGACGATGCCGCGTCCGACTTTGAGCAGGTGTTGCGCCAGCAACCAGTTACCTTCGACATATTCTTCATGCGAGACGGCGAAGATGACGACGTCGGCGGGTTTCAGGTCGGCGAGATCAACAAGATCGATGCCGTATTCACGTTTCGCGTCCCCTTTTTCGACGAGCCGGTCTGTCACTTGGACTTCGATGCCGAACTCTTCGATCTCCTTGACGAGGTTCGCGACTTTCGAGTTCCGGATGTCGCTGACGTTTTCCTTGAACGATAGACCAAGCACCGTTACCCGGGCACCGAGCACCGGCATGTTTTGTTTGATTAGATTCTTAACGAGCGACGTCGCGATGAAGCGTCCCATCGTATCGTTGATCCGGCGTCCGGCGAGGATGACTTCCGGATGATAACCAAGCGACTCGGCTTTCATCGTCAAGTAGAACGGGTCGACCCCGATGCAGTGACCGCCGACGAGGCCCGGTCGGAACGGCAGGAAGTTCCATTTTGTTCCGGCAGCCTCGAGGACCTCGAGCGTATCGATGTTCATCCGGTCGAAGATGATCGCCAGTTCGTTCATCAAGGCGATGTTCAGGTCGCGTTGTGTATTCTCGATGATTTTAGCGGCTTCGGCGACTTTGATCGAAGATGCCCGGTGGACGCCGGCTTCGACGACCGCTTCGTAAACTTCCGCGACGATATCAAGCGTTTCTTCGTTTTGTGCGGAAACGATTTTTTTGATTGTCTTGAACGTATGCTCATGATCGCCGGGATTGATTCGTTCCGGCGAGTAGCCGACGAAGAAGTCGACCCCGGCCTTCAGACCGGATGCTTCTTCGAGGACCGGAATACAATCTTCTTCCGTTGCTCCCGGGTAGACGGTCGACTCGTAGACGACGATGTCCCCTTTGTTCAACTGACGTCCGACAAGATGGGAAGCACGCAGGAGCGGCGTCAAATCTGGTTGATTTTGCGCATTGATCGGTGTCGGAACGGCGATGATGATGAAATCGCTCGCACCAAGTGCTGTTGCGTCCGTCACGTATTCGACGTCGGCATTTTTCAGGACGAACGGACTGAGTTCGAGCGTCGCATCAATGCCCTCTTTCAGTTCAGCGACGCGCTGTTCTTTGATGTCAAAGCCGACGACTTCCGTTTTTTCGCCAAAGGCGACGGCGACGGGAAGACCGACATATCCGAGACCGACGACGGCAATCGAACGGTTGGCGATGGGGAGTGATCGTGTTTCGGCTGCTGTCGTATCTACGATGTGTTTGACTGCCTTGTTCATGATGGATTCCTCCTATTTCATCGACTGTTTGACGATCAGTGTTTTTCCATTCGGCTCCTGCTTCATCTGCTGGACCGGCTCGAGCGTGACTTTCATCGAGGATCCAAGGAGTTTCTGCATCTCCCGCAAGAGGATTTTTTCATGTTTCGGTACGAATCGTTGCTCGTCGGGAATGTAGCGCAGTGTTACATGATTCAGCTCATGTTGTTCAACCTGCAGGCGTAGAACCGAGTTCGGCAGTTCCCGGGCAATCGTCGTGATGTCGCCTTCAAAGACCTTGCCGCGCTTTTCACTGACGATGAAACTCGTTCCCCGCCCGTCAATCGACTCGATGACCGGTCCGTTCAGTCCGCAGGTGCAGGCTTCCCGTCCGAGTGTCATCCGGTCGCCGATCCGGTAACGGACGAGCGGTGTGCCGCGGGTCGTAAAACACGTGACGACGACTTCTCCCAGGTCTCCATACGGTTCGATGATGCCGGTTTCGTGATGGAGATGGAGTTTACGTTCCCGGCATTCCGAAATGATCGGTGCCCCTTCCGATGAACCGTATTGATCAAAGACCGGTGCTTGAAATGCTTCTTCAAGTAAGCGCCGCATCTCCGGCGTCACCGTTTCCGACGTCGGGAAAATCGCGATCAAGGGAAAGTCGAGCCGTAAATCATGTTTCAGCAGATACAAGGCAATCTCGAGCATCGCGGTCGGTGTCCCGTCGAGTGCCGCCGGTCGGAACCGGTTCAGTTCTTCGATATAGGCCGGAAAATTTTCTTCCTTCATATGAAAGATCGACAATAACAACTGATTGAGCGGTCGGTTCATCCGCCAAAAGATCGGCTTTTTTTGATCGATCGCCGTTAACGTCCGTCCGGTAAAGCTCGCACGTCGCATCCCGGAATGAAAGCCGTGCAACTCTTTAAAGTAATCAAGATGCGCCATCCGTTCCTGGACGTCTTCCCGCATGAAGGCGACTTGGAGCGATTTCCCGCTCGTCCCGCCGGTCCGGCCGCGCACCGGCGCATCGACTTCTGACATGAATGCTTCGTTTTGTTGCCGTAACGTTTCTTTTTCAAGGATCGGAATCGTCTGTAGCTGGTCGAGTGACGTAAAAGGAAGACGGATGTCGTGCTCCTGAAACAGCTTCCGGTAATATGGTGTGTGTTCCTGGATGAACAGGAGAAACGTATTCAACCGTTCGAGCTGTTCGATCCGGTAATCGACAGTCCGGTCTTTGACCCGCAACTCCTGAAGTTTTTTCTCATATCCCGGACCGTACCGTTCCTGCATCAGCTTTTTTCCATACATCGATGTCAAAATATTCTGAATAAATATCGGGGAGTTGTAGTAAATCTCTTCTTTAAGCGCCATCCTGGACTTCCTCCTTCAGCCGGTAATGCTGTTCGTACCAGTCGATGAATGCATGGACACCTGCTTCAATGGTCGTTTGCGGCCGGTAACCAATCGTCTCGAACAACGATTCAACATCAGCAAAACTTTCAGGAACATCTCCTGCCTGCAGCGGCATTTCGTGTTTGATGGCTTTTTTACCAAGTCGCTCTTCAATCAAGGCGACGAATTCGTTCAGCCGGATCGGACTGTGACTGCCGATGTTAAAGACACGGTATGGAACATTACTCCGGTCGGGTAACGGATTTTCCTGATCAAATGCCGGGTCGGCGGCTGGTTCTGTCTGCATCAGCCGGTAAATGCTTTCGATAATGTCGTCGACGTAAGTGAAGTCCCGCCCCATCTCCCCGTAGTTGTAAAGATCAATCGGCTGTCCGTTTGCGATTGCTTCCGTGAACTTGAACAAGGCCATATCCGGTCGTCCCCACGGTCCATAGACACTGAAGAACCGGAGACCGGTCGTCTTGATGCCGTACAGGCTGCTGTATGTGTGCGCCATCAGCTCATTCGCTTTTTTCGAAGCGGCGTAGAGACTGAGCGGATGGTCGACGGCGTCCGTCGTCGCGAACGGCATCTTCGTATTCGATCCGTAGACTGAACTTGAAGATGCGTAAATCAATTGTTCGACCGGATGATGTCGGCAGGCTTCGAGGATGGACAAGAATCCGACGATGTTCGATGTGATGTAGACATCGGGACGATCGATGCTGTACCGGACGCCGGCTTGGGCCGCTAAATGGAGCACCAGGTCAATCTGTTCCGTCTCGAAAATCTGGTTGATTGCTGTCGCATCTTCAAGTGACACCCGGTAAAATGTATAGCGCTTCGGATCCAGTTCCATCAAGCGGGCTTCTTTTAATGTCGGATCATAATAATCGTTGACTTCATCCAGCCCGATGACCCGGTATCCTTCCGCCATAAAGCGACGTGCCGCATGAAATCCAATGAATCCTGCAATCCCGGTAATTAAAATCGTCTTATTCTGCACGTTTCTCAACCTCCTCGAAGTGGTGGAGCACTTGATAGCGGATGTAATGGATTGATGTATAAGCAATCAGCAGCATCGGAAACAGTTTATACCGGTGGCGGATCGCTGTTCCGACATTCCCTGTCCCGAGACCGAAGATGACGGCGTTGACGATGAAGAGAATCAGCATGAACAGCAGCACACTCCCGAGCGGATGTTGTTTCAAATACTTCAGATGCATCAGGGTCAGACCGAACAGCAGAAGATAAAAAGCCGCATCGGCGAAGAAAATCGCGATGTTCATGACACTGGACCACTGCCATGGAAACGGGGAGAACAGGAAGTAAATCATCCGCAGCGGCGCGTACAGGACCATATCCGACGGTCCGGTCACCGACAGCCCGTTCAAGTAGGCCGATCCTCCGCGGTCATAACTCATTCCGCTGAACAGCTGACCATTTTCCGAGACGTGGGTGAACTTCGCGAACAACACGTCCTGGAAGCTGTAGACGATGAATCCGACGATGACGACTTGAACAATCAGCCGCTGAACTTTCGATGCTTCAAAGTCCATCCGTTGCGTCTCGTGATTATAAAAGGAGAAGTAGACGAGCAGGACCAGAATCCCAATCGCGAGTCCCGAGTGAAAGACGGTGCTGATAAAGTAACCGAGATAGGCAAAGGTCAGACTCGCCGCCGACTTATCAAGCGTCCAGCGCACCATATAATACAAGGTGTAGACGATGCCGAGTGCGACGAGCTGATCGCGCAGAAGGATTGGCGAAAGCAGTAATCCTTGAGCGAAGAAAGCAAACACACCGGTCGCAATCAACACGTAATGCATCGGCAGTTTCAGGAGCAGCAGCGTTTTCGACAGGATGACGATCGAGACGACGCCGAGAATGACGTTGAAGTACTGGGCGAGCATCCGTTCCGGACCAAATGCGAGATAAAAGATACCTAAAAATTTGGAGTAACTTCCCCGGACGACTTCATTGAACATCGTCGGATCGGTATAAATCAGCAATCCTTCGAGATGAAACGCTTCCGTATCGTCCCCGCTGTGCGGCGGGAGCCGGAACAGTTCGAGATCGACCAGCATCAAGGTCAGCCGGATCAGGAATGCCGTCACGAAAATCAGGAACAACGGGGTCGTCTCGGCTTGCCGGAGAAGATAAAACATCAGCAAAACCGAGTTGATGGCAAGGACGGTTGCGACGTAACCTTCGGAAGTCAAAAAGAGCGGTCGGACCAATTGGCTGAGCAAGGCTTCGAGAACGACGACAATCAGGATCGGCCGCATGCTTTTTCCTCCTTTAGCTGCTTTGTTCAATCGCCAGTGCCATTTTTCGTGGGTAGAGACAACGGTAAAGTGCCGGAATCAATAATCCGATCTGGGTGACGGCACATAATCCGTAAGCGGTCGTTGCGCCGTACAAACCGTACATCGGAATCAGAATGCTGCAGGCGACAATGTTGACGACGACACTGCCGAAGATGGCAATCGTTTGAACCCGGAATTGCTGGAATCCGGTCAACAACGCTTGAATGACGGTCGAATTGTAGAAGAACAGCGAGGCAACCATCATCAGGACGAAAATCGTGTGGTACTGGACAAACGACGCATTGTAGAAAATCGTTAACCCCCACTTGCCGAAGAAGATCGAACCGATGATCAACAGGATGCCGACCGCATTCGTCATGAGCAGCATTGACCGGGTCAGCTTCCGTAATTCCGGTAAGCTTTGCCGTTCTCCGCTGTCGGAAGAGAAGTTCGGTAACAGAACGGCGACAAGGGAATGGATGAACAAACTGCCAAGCACCAGGAGATAGGCGATGCTCGCATAATAACCGAGCTCTTCCGTTCCGATCGCGTGTCCGACGAACAGGCGGGGAATGTTGGCGTTAAGCGCAATCAATAAGGCGACGAACCCGAGCGGAACTGCCTTGAGGAACAATTGCCGTCCCGTCTGATAGCGTTCACTCATCTGCTGGTTTTCAAATCCATGACCGACACGCCGGACGGTCGGCAAATCGTAAAGAATCAGCATGATCAGGTTTCCGGCGACGAGTGCCAGGACGAAGCCGTGAATTGAATGCGTCGTAAAGAGAATCAATGCCGCTCCGGAGACGTTGACGAGACTGCGGAAAATCTTCGATAAGGCGACTTCCTTGAAGGCCATGTGTCCTTGAAGAAATCCGTACGCGAGATCAGCGAAGGATTCCATATATTTGTTCAGGTAAACGAGTAAGGTCAGCCAGAGGATATCGGCTTCACCGAAGAAGTAGTAGACGCCGAGAAGGACGAAGACTCCGACCGATAATAGGGAAAAACGCGTCTTGATGAACAGGTTGAAGTTTTTTAAGCCCGACCGCTCTGCCGTCAGAATCGTACTGGCGTTTAACCAGCAGAACATGACAATCGGTGCCGTCAAGGCAAGCGCATAATTGAAGTAACCGATATTGAGCGGTGTGCTCCATTTAATCAGCAGCGTCAAAATCATCCACTGATGAAGGGAATAGGCCGTATCTGCAATGAAAATCAGATTAAATCGTGACAGTTGCCGAACAGGTTTCATCTCGTCTCCCCCTCATTCCCGGGCGATCCGAATCGCCGGTGGAATCGTCTCCGGCATCATGTCGGTCCGGTTCGTTGCTTCGAGTAAATACGTCCGTAACGCTTGTTCATCATCGAGCGTCAAGGCGATGTTCCGTAAATACGGATCAATTGATCCGAACGGCCGGGTTTTCCCGACGAGAATCTTGTCAAAGACCCGTTCTTCATGTACTTCTTCCGTCGCGAGTAACTCTTCATACAGCTTTTCACCTTTTCGGATGCCGCTGTAGACGATCGGGATCTGCTGTTCGGTAAAACCGCTCAGGTGGATCAGGTTCCGGGCGAGCGTCGTGATGTTGACGGGTTCACCCATGTCGAGGACAAAGACTTCCCCGCCTTCCGCGAGGACGCTCGCTTGAATGACGAGCCGGCTGGCTTCCGGAATCGTCATGAAGTACCGGGTCATCGCCGGATCCGTTACGGTGATCGGACCGCCTTTCGCAATCTGGTCCTTAAAGAGCGGAATGACGGAACCCCTGCTCCCGAGCACGTTGCCGAACCGGACGACCGCGAACGTCGTCTCACTGTTGCGGGCAATCTGCTGGATGACCATCTCGGCAATTCGTTTCGTCGCTCCCATCACACTGGTCGGATTGACCGCCTTATCGGTTGAAATCATGACGAATCGGTTGACTCCGGCCGCTTCTGCCGCAAGAGCGACATTCCGCGTCCCGTAGATGTTATTTTTGACTGCTTCGCTTGGATTGTCTTCCATCAACGGCACATGTTTGTGTGCTGCCGCGTGGTAGACGAGATCCGGTTTAAACCGTTCCATCACATCCATCATCCGGTCCGCATCCTGGACATCGGCGATGACGGAATGGAGCGTGATTCCTTCTGTGACGGCTTCCAGTTCACGTCGGATCAGATAAATGCTGTTTTCTCCGTGCCCGAGTAAAATCAGATGATCCGGTTTGAACTTAATCAGCTGTCGGCAAATCTCGGAGCCGATTGATCCGCCGGCTCCGGTGACGAGCACCGTTGCTTGACTGACACTCTTTTCAATCTCCGTGATATCCAGTTCAACCGGTTCCCGGCCGAGCAGGTCGGCAATCGATACTTCGCGCATCTGATTGACAGAGACCTTGCCGGACGCCAGTTCAACAAGCATCGGTAATGTATGGGCTTCGACTTTCGTCTGTTTGATCCGGTTCAGTAAAGCAACCCGGTCCGGATAGGCAAGTGAGGGAATGGCCAGGACGACAGCTTCAATTTTATGTTCTTCAATGATACATTCGAGTTGATCAATCGTTCCGATGACGGGGACACCGTGAATCATCATTCCTTTCAGTTCCGTCAAGTCATCGAGCAATCCGACGACGTTCAGAATATGGGCTTTTTTCTGTTTCAGCTCTTTTGTGATCATCTGCCCCGAGGCACCGGCACCGATGATTAACGTCCGTTTCCCGAGCGTCCGGTTTTCCCGTTTCAGCTCGAGACTTCGTCCGCGGATCAACAGTCGGACGAACAAGATGCCATTCAGGACTAAACCGGTCTGAAGGAAGACGGCACGCTCGACGGCAAAATCGAACAAAGCGTACTCGAGTCCGAGAAGAACGAAGCTGCTCGCAACAACGACGACGAGCAGTACGCCTAAATCACGCAGGCTGGCATACCGCCAGATGATTTGGTAAAAACGCATCCAGTGGGCGACGAGTGTCAAGGCGACCCATTGAATCAAAGCGATTTCGATAGCATCCATCAGTTCAAAGTTGGCCGTGAGGTTCAGCGGATTAAAGAAGTAAAAGGTCACGACCGTCGCAGCAATGATGATCGAGGCATCGATCAGTCGAAGTAGACCGATCTTCATATGCCGGCGATATTGCTGGAATGGCGGGGCTTGCATGAGCGGCTCCTCCTTTCTCAAATCAAGAACGACTGGGATGACTGACAGCTTGCGGATAAGAGGTTTCTTTCGTTTCTTCAGCGACTGACTTTTTTCCGAGTGCCCGGGAATAGACGATCAGTAAGCCGAAGAGAAGTCCGAGGATGCCGCCGATTGCGGTATTCATCAGAATGTTCGGCGAGACCGGTTCTGTCGGAATCCGGGCTGTCGAGAATACTTCGGTGCTGCTCGTTTTGATCAGTTGCGGAACATAATCCTGGAAGACTTCCGTCATCGTATTCGCCTGGATCGCTGCCTGCTCCGCCGACCGATCTGTGACCGACAAAGCGATAACTTGCGAATCGAGATTACTGGCGACGGTCAGACGATTCGTCAAATCGAAAATCCGCTTATCCGTGACGTCCATTTTTTGAGCAACCTGATCGATGACTTCCGGGCTTCTTAAAATATCTTGGTAGGTACTGACAAGCGTCGTCGTTGAAGTCGTTTCCGCATTTTGTTGCGGGACAACCAGGATATAGGCAGTCGCTTCATACGTCGGTGGAATCACATAGGTGCTGACGGCATATCCGGCACCCGCTAAGAGCAGTGTCAGTAAGCAGAGTACCCACCACCCTTTCTTTAATGTCATCAGATGGTCACCGAATGTCTTTTTTTGATGGATGGAATTCACATGGTTCACCTCTTTCTCGCTACCTGACAGGTTGGATGGACACTGGTTATGCTTACACCTTATTTCCAAACGACTGCCAAAACAATTAGAGCTTGGTGGAAATGATTATATTTTTTTGAGGAGTCATCATGTTTGCGTATCGTTAGTTCATCGAAAAAGATTGATTCACAAAAAAAAGACGATTCACAAAAAAATGATCGCCGTTTTTTCAAAATCATCCACAAAAACTGCATGATTTTTAAGAAATAAAGGGTAAATACCAATTTGATGATTAAAAGTCTGAAAATTCGGTAATAAGTCCTATATGAAGGGTGGATAGATACTAGTAATGATGTTAAAATCAGACAATATACCTGAATCGATTGGCTTATTCCTCCTGACCTTCTGGGTCCTGATCGATTTATGGACGCGTCCGCTCTCCTTCACGGACGAAGTCCTGCCGAGTCATTGGAACATCTGGATGGCACTAATCTATCTCATCCTGTTTGTTGGTCTTTATCTCGTTAACCGTCCCTTGTATTTTCCGCCCCGTGCCTCAACGCAACGACTTGTCATTTCGTTTTTACTTTATCTTACGTTTCATGCTATTATTTTCTTCTTTCGTCCAGCGGTCGATTCTTCGCTTGTCCTACTTCATCTGTTTACGACAGGACTTTTCGTCCTCATCGTGCTGTCACTTTCAGTTCAGCCTTACATCCGCTGGTTTCAGCTGATGAACCTCATCCTTCTGTATCAAGCCTTCTGTCTCGCTGTTTATGCCCTGATTGTCTCATTTGGAAAACAGTACGTGCCGATTGAGAACATCCAGTCGTTGCAACTCGGTCCCGTATCTCTATCGCAACTGTATGTCGGTGAACAAGGCAGCTTTCTCCGGTCAGCCAGTCTGACCAACAATCCGAATACATTGGCGGCATGGCTCGTCCCCGGTGGTCTCATCGCCTGGATGTCTGTCTTACAAGCCTTCAACCGTCGAAATGTCCGGTCATGCGTGCTTTTCGGAATGATTCTCGCCGTGATTTTAATCGGGCTCGTGCTCAGTGCTTCACAGACCGGTCTCTACTCGTTTTGTCTGCTTGCGTTGCTGACGACGATTTTATTGATCCCGACCAATCGGTTGCGTTATCAGGTGACGGGACTTTACCTGATCGGTGCCGCGATTCTCATCGGCTCACTGTCTCTGAACCACACGTTATTCGCCAAGTTGATCAGTCTTAACGGCCGGAGCGACTTATGGCAAGCGGGTCTGACCGCTTCACTCGATCGGTTTTGGTTCGGACACGGACTCGGTTCCGCTGCCATCGGGCTCGAACAACAACTCGGGCCGAGTACACTGTATACGTTTCACAGTACACCCATCGTCTATCTGTATGAACTTGGATTTATTGGATTGTTGCTCTATACCGCATCGTTTCTGTTGATACTCGTCCGGTTCATTCAGGATTATCGCTACGACGATTCGTTATCGATCAGTTTGCTGTTACTTAGTCTTTGGTTGCTGTTGCTTCAGTTCACAGAAAGTGTCTTGATCCGGCCGAGCGGATTTTATTTCATCTGGCTCAGTTTTTTGATTTATGCGACCCGGCGTCGCGCGACCTCACAAGAAAGTACCCACACCTAGACGAACACCTACATGAAAGGGGTATGACATCATGAAGAAATGGACAGAACAACAAGTCATCGACAGCTTAATCGAGGCAAGCATCGCTTATCCTGCGTTGGACGCCAAGACATATGCCCGCTGGTCGAACGGAAAAGAGATCCCTTCAATTACGACGATCATCAACGTGTTTGGTTCATGGCGCGAAGCTTTGCATGCGGCCGGCCTATCTTCCATCCGTCCGTACTACTCCGATCAGGAAATTCTTGCGTTCATCAAAGAAGCTTCGGAACGGCTCCATCCTTTCCACAGCAACAGTTACCGGGAATGGGCCAAAGCAAAACACGGACCTTCCTTGACGTTGATCAACTTACGATTCGGGTCATGGTCACGGGCCCTTGAGGAAGCTCACATTGAGATGACACGTTCGATCTGTATGACGGAAGAACGGATTATCAATGCACTCCTCGAAGCATCGGACGTTCTTCCCCGCCTGACGACCCAAACGTATTCGATTTGGGCACAGGAAAACGGACATCCGACGGTCGCGACGATTGCCCGAAAGTACGGTTCATGGGTCGATGCCCTCACGTGTCTCGATATCGCTCCGCCCCGCCGGAAATGGGTCGAAGAAGATGTTCTCGATGCCTTACGGCTGGCCCAGCGCGAACTGCCATCACTCAGCATCATCCATTACCGGAAATGGGCGGAGGGACGCTCTGTTCCGAGTACGTCGACCATCAATGCTTTGTTCGGGAGCTGGACGTCTGCCGTACAATGCCTCAAACGGTCACGTGTTTCGATTTCCTAATGAATATCTTTACAAAAAAATGCCGGTTAGATTTCGTAAAGAAGTCCAACCGGCATTTTTTACTTATCGTTTGATTCGCTGCAGTTCAGCGGCTGAAATCAAGGTGACGGTATCATGCTTCAGCATGTAGATATCATCCAGATATTGCCCGATGTGCGGAACGTTGGTTTCACGCATCAGATTCCGGAACAGTTGCGCCGGAAAATTGACACCACATTCATAGGCATGGGGATATCCTCCGCCAAAACGCGGATTGATTTCCGACAGATACAACGTACCAGCGACATCAAACAAATCAAAATCAAGAGGTCCGACCAGCCCCGATCCGTCCAAGACATGTTCGACCAGTTCGAAGACATCGTCCCGGAGGACAGAACGGCTTTTATCGGTCTCTCCCGCCCGCATCGTCAATTTTTCCTTAATGAAGATTGACGTCACTTTTCCGGAAATTAAGTCGACGTACGCATCGACCCCGAGCTCTTGACCAACGAGTAGTTCCTGGACGATTAAATCGGTGTTCTTTGAGAACAACTGCTCCACTTCTTCGACGGTTTCGACCCGTCGTACTTCGATGCTGGCACTTCCGCTGCGCGGTTTGACGAAGACCGGCAGCTGTACTTCGCCTGCAGCCAGAGCTTCTTCAAACGACGCCAACGTCGCATATGTTCTTGCATGGGCAATCCCTTGTCGCAGACAGTACTCATACATCGTATATTTATCGAAACAGAGCTCACAGGCAGCATACGGCGAGACGATGACTGTCACACCGATGGCTTGAAATCGTTCCGTCGCTTGTGCGAGCAAACCGAGTTCCGGATCAATCAATGTCAGGAGAGCCGTCACTCCTTCGTTCTGACAAAGCTTAAGTAAATGATCGATGTAATCGACCTCATCTATCTTCGGTACGATGTAATGCTGATCTGCCATGTATAACGCCGATGCCAATGGACTACAATCCGCTGTGCTGACACGTCCCGTCTTAAACTCTTTGACAAAATACTCGACGAGCTTTGCCCGGCGACCGGCGCTCGTAATCAATAGATGAGGTTTCTGCATCCGATTCACTCCTTTTAATTAATGATGTTAACCTTTCTTTTTCGACCTGCTCTATTGAAACCCTGCTTTTCTTTCAAAAAAACTAGGACCGAAGACTCACTTTCGAATCCACTGTTCACTTGGTCTTTTCTTCCAAAATAACCGGTACAATAGAATGCCGATCAAAGCACCTGTCCCGTCCAGCAGAACATCCTGGATCAGCCCCGTCCGTCCTCCAGTCAAAATTTGATGGAACTCATCAAAGACGGCAACTGTAATCGCGACCGTGTAGGCAAACAAAGCTGCCAACGCATACGGACGGATCAAGCGGTACGTTAAATCGATTAGCGCGATTCCGAGAAGAATGAAAATCGACAGATGGGCTGCCTTTCGAATGAAAAACTCGACAAAGCCGGAAGCACCAAGCACTGCGACGCTGACTTCGCCGTGATAGTCGAACGAGATGAACCGGAGATGCTCGACGAAACCTAAATCAAAGTATCGTGACAAACCCGGTTTCAGGGACTGTTCTTCGTATGGCATCGAACTCGATATGAACAAGATGACCAAAATCAACAAGGTCACATAACCCGACCATGGTATTTTTCTCAACATATAGGACCTCCTATTCTCACTACATAATAGAATATCATGTTCTCTTTTCTGATCCTTCCTAAGATTTTCAAACAATGCATGATATTCTGAATTTTCAACCCATTACATACATAATCATGCAATTATTTTTTTCTAAAAACTTTTTTTTACATTTTAAAGGTTTGCGCTATAATGAAATTGGTTATTTAGTACTATTAAGCAAGGATGCAAGAATAGGAGTTGAGCCCTGTGAAACGTGCGCTCGGAAAAAAAATCATGCAGTTGCGTAAACAACACCAATACACTCAAAAGCACCTCGCTGAACGTTGTGGAGAAACGGTCACGTCGATTTCCGCTTACGAACGTGGCCAACGGATGCCGAATACCCAAACATTAGAACGGCTTGCTCTTGCTTTGAATACGACTGTGATCGATCTGATTGATCCCCAATATGTCCAACATCCTTCGCTGCAGGAGTTTATGGCTCAATCCCTCGAACCGACACAACCGCTCGACTTTAAACTTGTCCTGGAAGATATTCTCGTCCACTTGACACTTTCGCCGGAAGTCTACTTCAATGGCCGTCTCCTGACGCAGGAAGTCCGTGATCATATGGCGACCACTATCAATCAAGCACTGCAACAAGGCTTACAATCGATTGAGATTTAATCTAAAAACACGATGAGAAGCGGACAGGATGTTTCCTGTGCACATCTCATCGTGTTTTTACTTGCCGTTTCAATCAGATTTTAAGACATGGTGAATGTACAATTGACCGTCTTCATATGTCGCTTCCATCATCCGACTGAAGAACGGGGACTCCGGCGTCTTTTCGGCTAGGAAAACACGTTCGAAGCGACTATGTGCTTGATCGACAAAACTGAGTTTGAGCTCGCGTTCATCTGATTTAAACGTCAGATGTGTACCGCTCTTGCCAAAGGCATCTGGAAGAATGGTATGCTCCACAAACTCAAAATGCTCTTCCGGAAATAACGTCTCAATAAAGGATAAACAACTGGCTTTCAGTTTAACTACCTTCTCATCCATAACGTTTACCTATCCTCCGATTTTAGCATGGCATCATCAAACTGATTGATAAGTACTGCTTTTGTTTATTACCCCACCTTTAGACCTAGTTAAACTAGTATTAAAAATATTTATATCCAATTTAAGGAATTAATTATCTTCAAACAAGCAAACTGCCTTCTTTAATCTTTTTCTTCGTGATAACGATTTAAAGCACGCGATTTTTTTATGATAGCAAAAAGGGACAGATCATAAAAAATCTGTCCCTTTTGATGGTATAAGAAGGATTCTGAAATCATCCGATTTTATCGAACTCCAAAATACTGATGCTTTTCCCGGCGTACAATGTCCGTCCCTGATACCGGGACAGTTTAGCAAACTCAAACAACGTGTCTGTTTCATACAGATGTTCCACTACATAACCAACCTTCTCATCAGAAGCCGATTTCAGATACGTATTAAAAATCAACCGGTCGCGGTCGACCTTTTGACCGTAAAATAAGGTACAGTCCTCCATACGTCGCGAGGCAATCGGTTGGACGTTTTGTCTTAGATAATCCGCGTTATGGATACTGATCAGTAATTGACCGTCCGTTGCCAGTAAGTGACGGATATTCCGGAAGAACAACAACAGTTCCCCCCGTGAATACCGTGCAATCGTCGTACCGGGTAAAATGATTTTATTGAATGCATGGCTTCCCATCACATCGACCACCTCATTGCTGAGCCCGTAGACACGATGCAGGTATGGATCGGCAATCCCGGCAATTCGGGTTAATTCCGATTCGACGAGGTACAGATCATATCCTTCTGCACATAGTGTGTTAAATAACGTTGCTGAAAAGTTTCCGTGCACCAGGACCCGGTCTTCTTTTTGAAGATAACGGCGATACAACATCAGTTCATCGACTTCCGGCAAGATGGCTACTTCCTGATACAGTGCCGTGAACCGGTCGTCAGCAAACAGATGATCAAAAACCTGAACACGTGAATAACTCCCTTTTCGTGCAAATGGACCGAATAATGGTCTGTCATCCATGATAGATCAACTCCTTATACGTCTGGATCGCCGATTCATAGTCTGTACCAAGCCGCTCCGGTAAGATATCGAACCGTTCCTTTTGATCAGCTTCGAGAATGGCGAGGAATGTCTCATCCGTTTCAAACAACTGATTCGTCCCCAGTTCGAAGGCAAAACATCCCTCGTTATTTTGAATCCCGATCATCGTCAACGGACCAAGCTTCCCTTCCGTCCGCGGCAGTTCGAATACGCTGTAAGGCGTCACGAACTGACTTGTTCCTTGAAACGCTGAAGCCAGTTGAAACAGAATCGGATATAAGGCGAGTTGAGTAATCGGAGCGAGCGCTTCCCATGTCGCCAACTGATTTTGACGTAACTGACAGATATTTAAGTCGAACGCCTCGCTGAGCAATAGCTGCTTTCCATAATCCGCATAGATCCCGTCACTCCAAATGAATAGACGATGCGATGCCGGCATCCCGGCAATCGTCGTATAATCAAGAATCCCGATCCGCTGTTCCGGATTTAAGACGACACCCGTCTCCTGCCACTGCTGCATAGCAGCATCGAGCTCACTGCGTTCAAACGTCGCCAACCGGTCTCTGACACTAAAGGATAACGTATCGGAAAACGCCAGCAGCACCGGTGTCCGGCTCATCAGTTCGATGACCGGCAAGTCATGCCGGGTCGACTGATCGATGTATAACAAACTGTTGATCGTCATCTGATCAAACAGAGTCGGTGTAATCGAATCGAGCAGATCCGTCGTTTCGACATAGACGTGACGCAACGGTTGCGGCTGACGCGACGCGGTGTCCGGATAGACACCAGTGAACAACGACATCAAGGCATCCTGTAATTCAATCGGTTGCGTATATCCTGTCGTCCCTTCTAACGGAATCGTCTTATCCAAGAAATACGGGTCTCCGAACAAGACGTCGCCCCGCTCATTAATCAGATGAAACTGAACATGTAGCATCCGCTGTTGTAAATACGCTACCAGTCGCAAGGTCCGCTCCCCCGGTCCTCGCAGGACAAACAAATAATGTTCGAATTCTTGAAAGTCCATATAGTCGAGTAAATCCAAAAACGTATGTTGATCGTAATCATAACGATCCATTGAGAACCGGTGTTGCTCACAAAAAGTCGTGAGCGCATCGGTCGGGTCGAGTTGGTGTAACCAGCCTTCGCTTTCAGAAAGAACCGTTAGTCCGATCATATCCATGCTCCTTTCATCCAAGTAATATTAAAAAAGGCTTCAGACCTGTGACGGAATGAAGCCACGTCAGCAAGAGACGTCATGAAGTTTTCAGTTCTCGTTTCGCCGGCGGTTTGATCCGGTCCATTTCCCGACTTGCCAAGGGTGCGACCGAGACAGCAGCAGCATTTAAGCACCAGCCGTAAGATGTCATGGTCCGGCGCGATTCTTTAAAGGTGAGATTCATAGGAGTTACCCCTTTCATTCGTTTAAAATGGCAGACAACACGTTGACGACTTGTTGAACTAAAAGTTTGGTATCCGATCCCGTTCCCTCTTATAATGGAAAAGGGTATCGTTTTCTCAAATCCACTGGACAGAAAGGACAGAACCCGATGGATCAATTCACGTCACCGCAGATTGGTCTGGCCCTTCGCCGCCTTCGTAAGAAACATAATCTGACGCAGAAGGATTTGGCGAATGGAATTTGCAGCCAAGCGGAAATCAGTAAAATTGAAAGTGGAACACATTCTCCGACCGTTGATTTGCTTTTTGCATTATCCAGACGATTACAAGTACCGATCACTATTTTTTTGAACCAAAATGAACAAGTAGACTCTATCCGGCTAACTGATGATAGATTGTTAACACTTTTTCAAAACCAAAAGTATGATTTGATATATAAAGAAGCGAAAGAGAAAATCAAGCAATTACGATACGATGAGGAACTGACTTCTCTTTATCTATACTATCTTCATATAAGCGCTTACCGCATGGACAAGATTGATTACAGAACTTGTATTGTTGAACTTCAATTATTAGCGGACAAATATACAACACTTTACTATTCACCTAAAATGTTACTTCGCTTAAAATCTGCTATTGCAACTTTGTACTATGAAAAGCGACATTACTCACACGGTCTACGAGCGTATGAAGAATTAATTAATTTAAATTTTGATAGTGACGAATTGTTAGTAGAAAAAATAAGAATTTTATATAACACTTCAAAAGTTTTGATTGAGTTAAAAAGACCAGCAGATGCTTTGAAGTATATTGATGATGGTATCCAAACATGCCTTCGATTTAAAGACATGTCTTTACTAGGTCAATTGTATTACCAAAGAGCCTATGCTTTGGAATTATTAGACTCAAGCGAATCTCAAATAAGAGAGTCCTATAAAAAAGCATATTTGCTATTTGATATTTTAAATATGAATGAGTACAAACAAATTCTAATAAATAAGAAAAGTGATATTATTCATTGGTTAAGATAATGAATTAGTTGGTTTGACAATAAATTCAGCCGGTAAGTCGTTCTTTGCTACGTTCTTCACTGAAAATTCAGCCGGTAAGTCGTTTTTCGCTACGTTCTTCACTGAGAATTCAGCTGGTAAGTCGTTCTTTGCTACGTTCTTCACTGAAAATTCAGCCGGAAGATCGTTTTTCGCTACGTTCTTCACTGAGAATTCAGCTGGAAGATCGTTCTTTGCTACGTTCTTCACTGAAAATTCAGCCGGAAGATCGTTTTTCGCTACGTTCTTCACTGAGAATTCAGCTGGAAGATCGTTCTTTGCTACGTTCTTCACCGAGAATTCAGCTGGGAGGTCATTCTTCGCTACGTTCTTCACTGAAAATTCAGCTGGGAGGTCATTGCGAGCAACCTCAGTATGACTAGGCACTGTGTTTCCTAAAGTTAATAAAAGAGCAGATGCTCCAACAACTAATCCTAATTTCTTTTTTAAGTTCATAATGAATAACCTCCTAATTTTTTTGTCTAGCTCTGTAACAACATCATATAACCTTAGACCCCCTTCGAATATTCGAATACGAATATTTAGTGTATTTTGCACATTATTTACACTAACCGTATCTTTTGGCTTAGGTCATACGTCCTGAAATGTGCATATTATTTACATTTTATCCACCATTGTGTCGATAAAGTGTATGAAAATAGATTTTTTAGAATATTCAATCACCCTCAACTTTATGATTGTTCTGCATACAAAAACCCGTTTCATCTGCTGCACGCAAATGAAACGGGTTTAATTTATTTTGACGAACGACGCAGGGCAATGAAATACCCTACTCCAAGTAAGACGACCAGCCCGAGCAAAATGCTGCTAACCGTCGTTCGGACAGATGATTCGGGGATCCACAGGCCGATTGCAAGATTGATTGCCGCAATCAGCAGGACCAGCCAGACGATGGTTTTAGGTCTCATCATTTCCTCCTTCACTTTGACGTTTCCTGATTTGTTTTTCTTCGTCAAAACCTTACAAGACTCCTCTTATTCAAAACTTACTGTTATGATATGGTGACAGAAGACGATTTTTAAAAGGGGGACCTATGGATGAAAAATTTAGCTGTATTTTGTGGTTCTAAAGACGGAGCAACTGCCGTTTTCCGCCAAGCTGCAACACTACTCGGAACGACGCTCGCAGCGCATCAAATCGGACTGGTCTACGGCGGTTCGCGTGTCGGGACGATGGGAGCCGTCGCTGACGCCGTTCTCGCAGGTAATGGACAGGCCATCGGTGTGCTGCCGCACTTCCTGCAGGAAAAAGAGATTGCCCATCCGAATCTGACGGAACTTCATCTCGTCGAATCAATGCATGACCGGAAAGCGAAGATGGCCGAGCTTGCTGACGGTTTCATCATCTTGCCCGGTGGTCCGGGCACGATGGAAGAGTTTTTCGAAGTCTTTACGTGGGCACAGCTCGGTCTTCACGAAAAACCGTGCGGAATCCTAAATATTGACGGCTATTATGACCCGCTCGTGACATTGTTTCAGCAGATGGAGACACAAGGTTTCTTGATTCCGGAACATGCGGCAATGCTGATTGTCGAATCGGATCCGGAACGGTTACTCGAACGATTCCGAACGTATCAAGCACCACAGGTCAAGACATACATGAACACGAAACAAACATAACGTTCAGAAATTTTCTTTCAACAGGAGTGGCGGATTTTCATCCCGTCACTCCTGTTGTTCATTCCTGCTCCCAGCCCTCGACATAACGCCGAAGTAAGTTGCGGACATCCGCCTGGATTTCTGTGTCTTCAAGCGCAAAGGCTAACGTCGTCTCGACGTATCCCATCTTCTCCCCGACATCAAACCGTTTCCCTTCGAGCTCATATCCGTAGACGTCTTCCTGTCCGTTCAACCGTTCAATCGCATCCGTCAGCTGAATCTCTCCGCCTGATCCCGCCTCCTGCGTCGCCAAATATTCAAAAATCGCCGGCGTCAGGATATACCGTCCGATGATCGCCATATTGGACGGTGCCGTTCCCTGGACCGGTTTTTCGACAAACTGCCGGACCTGATAACGGCGTCCCGTCTGGTTCAACGGATCAATGATCCCGTACCGGTGCGTATCTTCCATCGGGACCTGCCGGACACCGACGACCGACGCATCGAGTTCTTCGTACTGATTCATCAATTGTTTCAGACCTGGTTCTTCCGAGACGATAATATCGTCCCCGAGCAGAACGGCAAACGGTTCGTCACCGATGAAATGCCGGGCACTCCAAATCGCATGTCCCAGTCCTTTCGGTTCCTTTTGACGGATATAATGTATCTCTGCCATCGTCGTCGAAGCATCGACCTCTTTCAACAGATCAAGTTTTCCTTTTTGCCGCAGGATATTCTCGAGTTCCGGTGCGTGGTCAAAATGATCTTCGATTGCCCGTTTGCTCCGCCCAGAGACGATGATGATCTGTTCGATTCCGGACGCCACCGCCTCTTCAACGATATACTGGATGGTCGGTTTCGTTAAAATCGGCAACATTTCTTTTGGCATCGCTTTGGTCGCCGGTAAAAACCGGGTCCCGAGACCGGCTGCCGGGATAATGGCTTTTCTGACTTTCGACACGTCTATTCCTCCTCCGCACTGGATCGGTTATAGATAAACATTCTCTTTCTAATCTCTTGTTCCCTGTTTGAGTCAAAAAAAGACCAGAGACATGTGTCCCTGGTCTGCACTCAGAATAATTTGGTTAAAGCTTCCGTGAATGTCGCGAATGACGGCGTCTCATCGATGACCATCAGACTGCCGGCCGCAAGTACGAGTAAGCTGATGCCTGACAAAATCCAGCCCGGATGTTTGACCGTGTCTTCCGCATCCGTGTTTTTCTTGCCCGGTTTTGCCTGGGCGCCTTGCTCCTTTAGACGATCCCGCCGGTACTCGTGCTGTTCTTCTTTCGTCAGCTTCTTGTATTCGGTCAGGAACTTCTTGTATTCCGGTACGACTTCCTTCGTCGTCCCGTCGAGTTTAACCTGTCCGTATTCGAGCCAGATGACCCGCTCACAGAAGCTTCGGATCTGGTTCAGCGAGTGACTGACGAAGATGATGGTCTTGCCTTCGTTCTTGAACTCGTTCATTTTATCGATACACCGGTTATAAAACGTCTGGTCACCGACCGACAAGGCTTCATCGACGATCAGGATGTCCGCATCGACATTGACGGCGATCGCAAAGCCGAGTCGTGACTTCATCCCGCTTGAATATTTTTTGATCGGTTGATCGATGAAATCCCCGATGTCCGCGAAATCGATGATTCCCGGCATCCGGCGTTCGATTTCCGCATCGTCCATCCCGAGCATCAGACATTTCAGGTGGATGTTCTCACGGCCGGTCAGGACGTTTTTCAATCCTTGGGACACGGCGATGATCGCCACTTCCCCGTTGATTTCGACATCACCTTCATTGGCGTAGATGATACCGGAGATCAGGTTCGATAACGTCGATTTCCCGGAACCGTTGATTCCGACAAGACCAACGACTTCACCGGATCCGATTTCGAGTGAGACATCCCGGAGCGCCGTGAACGTCTTGACGTTTTTACTTTGATTCTTAAACAGTAACTTGAATTTCTCTTTTGTCGTCGTGACCATATCAAACCGTTTCGTGACATGGTCGAGTTTTATCATAGACATGGCGATTTCCTTCCTTAAACGAGCTCGGTGAATGATTTACGGAACTTGATGTGTAAAAACGTTCCGGCTGTGAACAAGAGCAATGTCACGCTCCAGAAATAAAGTCCCGTCGGCCATTCCTGCCAGAACCAGGCACCGCCGAGCAGGCTCGCACGATATCCTTCCACCAGGTAAAAGACCGGGTTCAGACGCAACACACCGTGCAGGACGTCCGGGAACCGTTCGATGTTCCATAGAATCGGTGTCAGATAAAACAGCATCCGCATCATCGATTGCAGGAATAATTGAATGTCTTTGACGAGCGTAATCAGTGTTGAGAAACAAAGGGAGAACGCGTAGACGAAAATGTATGTCGCCGCCATATAATACGGGAGTTGAAGTAACTTCCAGGTGATCGGAATACCGTTCAGGATGATGACGATAAAGACAATCAGAAGCATCGCGAAGTGCTGATACATCCGGGATAAGATGACGTACGAAGGAATCGCACTCATCGGGAACCGCATTTTCGTCACCATCGCCAGACGGCTGTTGATCGAGTTCGATCCACGCAACAAGGCATCATTGATGAAGAACCAGACGACGATCCCACACAGGAGCCAGACGATGAACGGCGTATCGCCTTCGACGTTTCTGTTCCCTTTCAGACCGACACCAAAGACGAACCAATAAATAAAGATCTGTAAGCCGGGATTGAGCAGCTCCCATAACAGTCCAAGCCGTTGTTCTGCGTGCGCCGATTTAATCTCATACCGGGCGAGACGGCGAATCAGAGGGAAATTCTCCACTTGTTCGCGGATGATACTTTTCATTTCTTTCCACATAATTAATTTCCTTCCGATCTGTAAAGGTACATGTATTTTAGTTCCGTTGCATCCACATCAAAATAAAAAACGGACTCCGTTCGCGATTCTTCAAACGAACGACCGACCGCGGACAGGCAGACGCCTGCACGTTTGTCCATTCCTCCCTTCCCTTTTCGAAACACTCTTTTCCTATTGAAAAAGCAGGCACCGGGTGCCATACACTTAATCAATTCTAGCTATCGTTAAAATTCATGTCAATCGATTGGGCAAACCGACACCAAACTGTAGCTTTCTGACCGGCAAAAAAAACCAGTCGGCAGCGGTATGAAGGACGTCGCTGCTGACTGGTTCCGAATGGGACAGAAGTGGAAATTCAATTGTCGTCGGCGGGGATGACAATCCCCAAATTAATAAAATACTCATCACACATAAAATCACCAGCACCATCGTGCCTTGAATCGTCTCTTTCATCTTCTCGTTGCTCTCCTCCCGCAGTTTCCTCATTTCTCCATCATACAGAATTCATACACTGAACTCCACCAATAGATTATCAATTAATGGAAATGTTTGACGAATTGATGTATGTTTCCGTTTCTTTTTTCATTCAGACAGATTATAATGAAAGCGTTATCATTTTATGTGTTTAGGTCAAATTAACCAGAAAAACGGACTGAAACGGACGTCTCCTGCTAGTTGTCATGTCGTCCGACCTAAGAATTTACGAATTTTACAAAAGTTTTATCGCATCATCTGCTCGGAACAACTTATAGTAGAAGAAGAGGTCAACGATCGCATTTCGACCTTGTATTCATACACCCACTTTGAAGGAGGATTTTTACGTATGTATAAATCAAAACCGCTTTACGCGGCAGCCGTCGCTGTCGCCCTGACGACATCGGCAATCGTGCCGGTTGCACAGACTACTGTATCCGCAGCAACGCATGTCAAAGTCAAAACGGTCAAACTCAAGTCACTCGTCTTCACAAAAGGTGCCCCGGTCAAGTTACCTGCTACATACAAGGGCGAGAAAATCACGTGGAAAAGTTATGATCGTCATATCTTCAACCGCTATCAGACGGTCAAAGGAACGTATGGCAAGAAGAAATCACCGATCGAAGTTAAAATCCTCATTCAAAATTATGCCGTGAAGTTCGTCGAAAGTGTCAAAGAACAGACGATCTATGTCGGTGAAAAACCGGAACTCCCGAAAACACTCGCTGTCCTCTATGCGACAGGCCGTGTTTATGACAAACCGGTCCGCTGGTCGAAAGTCGATACGAGCGAAGCCGGCGTTAAATACGCTGTTGCAAGCTACACACGTCTCGGCAAAACGATCACACTCAAAGCTAAAATCAACGTGCTTGATATCAATAAAGATGATTTCTCAATCGGTTTGATGCACACGAACGATACGCACGCCAATCTCGATAAAGCACCAAAACGCGCAACCATCATTAAAGAACTCCGCACTGCCTATAAAGCAGACGGTACACCATCCCTATTACTTGATGCTGGAGATGTCTTCTCAGGGTCCCTTTACTTTAACAAGTTCAAAGGACAAGCCGATCTCGAGCTCATGAACTATATGAAATACGACATGATGACGTTCGGTAACCACGAGTTCGATCTTGGGGATGCGGACAACCATCTTGCCTTACAGGAATTCGTCAAGAAAGCGAAATTCCCGTTCATCACAGCGAACGTCGATTTCAGCAAAAACGAATTACTCGGTGGTCTGCAATCGAAAACGATCACAGCCGGTCCTGAAAAAGGTAAAATCTATCAAGGCATCATCAAAGAATACAAAGGTCAAAAAATCGGTTTCTTCGGTTTGACGACGGAAGAAACAGCTGACATCTCGAGCCCGGGATCTGTTGCCTTCGCCAACTACATCGATAGCGCGAAAGCGGCCGTCAAGAAACTCCAGGACCGTGGTGTTAACAAAATCGTCGCCTTGACACACATCGGTTTTGATGACAACCCGGCTGTCGACAACGATCAGTTGCTCGCACGTAACGTCGACGGCATCGACGTCATCGTCGGTGGTCACTCGCATACGAAACTCGAAACGCCAGTCGTCGTGGACGATACGGTCGTACCGGGTAAAGCAGAACCGACGATCATCGCCCAAGCTTACCAATATGGTGATTTCCTCGGTAACCTAAACCTGACGTTCGATTACAAAGGGAAATTGACAGAGTATAAAGGATCATTGATCGATGTCTCGAAAGCAGCGGAAGATGCTACGGCTGCTTCGATCCTCAAACCATACGCTGATCAGATCACAGAACTTAAAAACGAAGAGGTCGGCGCAAACATCGTCAACGAGCTCGTCAATCCGCGTGGTGAAGTCAGTGTGCGAAACAGCGAAACGGCACTCGGTAACCTGATCACGGACGGTATGCTCCAAAAAGCGAAAGAATACAACAAAGATACAGTCATCGCCATGCAAAACGGTGGTGGTATCCGTGCTGCGATCAATGCCGGACCACTCACAGTCGGTGAAGTCTTAACGACACTTCCGTTCGGTAACACGCTTGCAACAGCGAAATTGACAGGTCAGGAAATCAAAGACCTGCTTGAAATCAGTGTTGGCGTCGCTCCACTCGAAAACGGCGGATTCCTCCACGTTTCCGGTATGAAGTTCGAGTACAGCAGCAAACTTGCGAAAGGCGATCGTGTCACGAAAGTCGAAGTCAAAAACGGCGACACGTTTGAAGCGCTCGATTTAACGAAAACGTACGTCATCGCGACAAACGCCTTTACTGCTAAAGGCGGCGACGGTCTTACACCGTTCGAAGTGGCATACAAAGACGGCCGCGTGACGGATCTTGGTCTTTCGGACTGGGAAAACCTCCGCGACTTCACGAAATCACTTGGTCAAGTCGATTACAAAATCGAAGGCCGGATCGTCGATACAAAAGCAGAAACAAAATAAGTCATCAAAAAAAGACCGGGCTTACCAGCCGGTCTTTTTTGCGTCTTCAGGAGGCGGATGAGATTCCCTCCTGTTTTGTGTTCATAACGTCTGTGTCTGATTTTGTTTCAGCAAGACGATGATTTCATCCAGTTCATATTCTTCCGCCAGCATCAACGGCGTATACCCGTCACTATTCTTGAGCGAACGGTCGGCTCCCTTTTCAATCAACAGCTTGACCGTCTGTTTGCCCTCACCTTCGACGGCATGATGGAGCGGTGTATACGCTTCGTCGTCCTGTTGGTTGACATCCTCGCCCCGTTTTAAGTACAGCTCGACCAGTTCATCGTTATTGCTGTAGACCGCGGTGATGAACGGGCGTTCGCCGAAATCATTGACGGCGTCGACATCGCTTCCGGCCGCCAGCAACGCTTTAAAGACTTCTTCCAATCCCTTACTCGACTTGCGGTATCCGAGATAATGCAGGGCTGTATCTCCGTCTGCATCGACGGCCGTCATGTCGCTTTTTGGAATCAGCATCTTGATTTCCTCGAGCGTACCTTTCTGAATCGCCGCCATCAGCTTCGTTTCGCCCAAGTCTTCTTCTGCACCGAGCTGTTGTTCGACACCGTCGGACCAGTCCGTCAGCCATTGCGGCCATTCAGCTTGTGTGACAAAAAACAAGAAGCCGGCAAGCGTCAGACTGCTCAGGCTGACCAAAAGCCCTCGGACGATTCGTCCACGATGACGCGGAACCGTTTCCAATCCGGCAAACGTCAACCGACGGGGAGCGGACGATTGATGCCGGAACAGCTCGCTGATCGTTGCTGCGACGGACACCGGCTGCCGCTTCTGTTCGACGTAAGCCGTCATGTTCAATCGAGACCATGACAGTGGACCGACAATCGCCCTTACGAGTGCCGGAACACGTTCCTCTTCCGGAAGACAGGCCAGGGCGGCACGGTCCGCCGTCTCCTCGCATGCCCGAATGTAAGCACTTCGCAAAAACGGTATCCAGCTTCCGAGTACCAGCAACAGCTGTTTCTCTTTATGATTTTGTTTTAAATGGACGAGCTCGCGGATCAATTCGAACCGTGTTGTCCCATCCATCGGATAGTCAGCCGGCAAGACAATGAGATATTTTTGGAATACACCAATCGTCCGGGGACGTTTGATGGTTCTGTGGTTTGTCACGAAGACTTCCGGCACTTTCCAAAACCCTAATCGTTCCGCGTCCTGTCGCAACTGTGCATAGACAAGCGACTGTTGCTGTTCGCTCAGCAGAATTCCGTCTGCCCGGATCGTCATTACCCGGACGAGCTGCCACGTCCAAAGGATGCCTAGCAGAACGAGAACTGCCAGCAACAGGACCAGACCGATGATCCCGAGCGTAAACAACGCCACAATGAGTCCGCACACCGTCACTATGGTACTGATCAATAACAGCGTAAAGAGAACGTGTTCCCGTCTCCCTATACGCATGTGGATGGATTGTCTTTCCTGATTTATTTCCTCACTCATCGGTTCACCTCTTTTTCTCACTGCTCTTATCATACCGATAATTCCATAAGAGTTCCAAGTCAATTCTTGTTAATGGATAAAAACATTATTCCCGAATATATTTTAGAGATGGAAATGAATCTTTTTAAGGTATGTCGAAAGACCTATCCCTGATATAACTTACATCAAGAAAAATTATATTTTTCTGATTTTTATCGAGTTATATCAACATTACTGTAACATTTGAAACATTAACGCCATCCTTCTTTTGAACCATATTCCTTTTTGTCACGGGTAAGACGAAAGTCATTTATTTAAATTGCATTCCATATTTCAATACCATATAATAACTAATAGAATCAAGAATATGGGAGTGAATTTCATGGGATTTCTCGGATTATTTAATAAGGAGTATACTGTTCAATATCAAGTCATCGAACAGGATGAAGTCGTCGACACAGACCGGCTGATGATCAAAGCCGGTGACCACACCGCTGCACGTAAAAAAGCAGACACGATGCTCCGCAAACAATTTGGTCGGACGCAATACAAAATCGAATGGGTCCAACGGTTTTAATCGTTGAAATACCCGATCGCCTCAAGCTTGCTGAGACGATCGGGTATTTTTGTGGTCAGCTCGATTGTTGGTATTCCGACTTGACGAGCCGGTCGGCTTTCAGGAAAAGGCGAAGAGCCGTATAGAGGACGATTCCGAAGACGGCACCACTCCCGTCGATGAGGACATCCCCGACGAGCGGGGTCCGTCCGCCGGTCAGTTGCTGATGAAACTCATCGAAGACCCCGACGGTCACTGCTGTCGTCGCTGCGAAAAAGGCAGCCGGAACAGGACGGTAGCCGCGCAGACGCAAGACATGGACAATACTTGTGCCGAGAATGAAGAACAGACCGGCATGCATTCCTTTGCGGATGAAGAATTCAAGGAAGGCTGCAGGACCAAGCGTTGCGACGCTGATCGGCACCTCATAATGAAACGAGACGAACGAGAAATGATACACCCATCCGAGTGGAATATGATTCGTCAGAAACGGAATCAGCGATTGTTGCTGATACGTCATCGAACTGAATCCGAACAATAATAGTAAAATGGCTCCTGCTGCAAGATAAGCTACGGGTATACGACGCATGGTTCATCTCTCCTTCAATACTTGCCATCTTACCATGTCTTTTCAGACGGGACATACGGCAAAAGACGGAGAACACGACAAAAAAACATGCCTTACTCCCATTCGGTAGCAAGGCATGTTCGATTATGAAGCCATCGTTTTCGGTTCACGCACGAGGTGCTTGATTTCACCGAACGTCACGAATGTTTTGTTTTTCGCATCGTACAACTTATAGCGAAGCGACTTCAGACTTGAGAACAAGCCGATCGTCGTTGCTTTTTGAAGCGGTGGTGTCGCCGTATGTGCTTTTTCTAAGTTGTAGTTCGGGACACGCGGACTTAAGTGGTGAACGTGGTGGAAACCGATGTTCCCTGTCACCCACTGTAAGACTTTCGGTAATTCATAGTATGAGCTGCCTTCGATCGCTGCCTTGACGTAATCCCATTCGCTCTCATCCTCAAAATATGAGTCTTCGAACGTATGCTGGACGTAGAACAACCAAATCCCGAGGACACCGGCCGTGAACATCGTTGTTCCCTGGATGATCAGGAAGGCCTGCCATCCGACGAAGTAAATCAGGATGCCGTATAAGACGATCAGTGACGCATTGATGACATGCGTGTTAATCCGTTCTTTTTTTCGGGCATCTTTTCGGTTAAAGCGGCTGACGACTAAAATCAACAGGAGTGGTCCAAGACCAAACATGACGAGCGGATTGCGATAGAGACGGTATTTCAAACGCGTCCATTTTGACGCCTCGATATATTCTTCAATCGTCATGACCCAAATGTCACCGACACCGCGTTTATCCAAGTTCCCGCTGGATGCGTGGTGAATCGAGTGTTCCCGTTTCCACTTTTCGTACGGGAACAGGGTCAGAATGCCTGTAATCGTTCCGACGATTGCGTTGGCCTTTTTGTTTTTGAAGAATGACCCGTGTGTACAGTCGTGGAAGATGATGAACATCCGGACGACGAAACCGGCTGCGACGATCGCAAGCGGAACAGCGAGCCAAACGGAAATCTGTAAGGCCTGATAGGCCAGGAACCAGGCGACGAGAAACGGCAGGATCGTATTGATCATTTGCCGGACGCTGGATTTGACGTCTGCCTTCTCAAAAGGCGAAACGGTCTTGCGAAGCTGGGCGATTTTTTCTTTACTCATGTGTTGCTTCCTCCTCGAATTCGTACAGCGTTCACGACGCTACAATGAAATGAACTTGATATGAAACCTGTAAACGGCGTTCGTGACGGTGAATTCGTAACATCCACATGAAGATCGACCCGACCGATATAGTTAAACGCTTGAATATTTTTATTACCAGGTAATTATAGCACATTAAAAATCGGATTGAATATTAAATTCTGATATCATTCGAAATATTTAAGGTCAGACGGACACAAAACTATTGAGTCTCCAACAAAAGAAAGTTTCAAGATATCTCTTCCACTCCATTCAAAAAAAACGCCTCTAATAAAAGAGACGGATCAAGCTTAATTCAGTTTTTTTAACGGTTTCACCGCCGGTCCTTCCAAGACATTTCCCCGGTAATCAAAGCGCGAACCGTGACACGGACAATCCCATGACCGTTCCCCGTTGTTCCATTTAACGTCACAGCCCATGTGCGTACAGGTTGTCTTGACGAGATGCAGTTCACCGGATTCATCACGGTATCCGCCGACCGTCTTTCCGGCATGACGGACGAGTCCGCCTTCATCGATGCCGAGGTCGTCCGCTGATTGACTGGCACGACTGACCTTTCCTTTCAGCAGTTCAATGGCGACATCCGCATTGTTTTTCGCGAACTGTTTCGCATCCTGTTTATTGAGCTTCGACCGGTTCGGATCAAACAGTCCCCGGAACCGGTTCGGTGTGCCGATCAATAAATCAGATAAAAGCAACCCTGCTGCAATCCCGTTTGTCATTCCCCATTTAGCAAATCCGGTCGCAACTAAGATGTTCGGATCATCACTCGTCATCTGGCCAATGTACGGCACTTTATCAAGCGAAATCAAGTCCTGAGCCGACCAGAATTGCTCGATTTGCGCGACATCAAATTCACTCTCAGCAAAATGAGCCAATGCTTGATAATTCGTTTTCGTATCCGTCTGATGTCCCGACAAATGATTTTCCCCGCCGAACAGTCCAAGCCGCTTCCCGTCCGCTGTCTTCACATGACGGAGCGACCGGCTCGGTTTATCGGCACTCATGAACATGCCGTCCGGGAAATCGTCTCCGACTATTCCCGAAACGATATACGATCGGTGGACTTCCAGTTTTGAGAAGTAGAGACCTTTGAAGTCGTTAAACGGAAAGTGGCTCGCGACGACCACTTTCTTCGCTTCAATCTGATGTCCTGATTCGAGCAGGACCGTCGGTGTTCGGTCGGACTCGACAGACGTCGCCCGCGTCTGTTCATACAACTTCCCACCCTGCTCCGTAAAATGACGGGCAAGACCCAGTAAGTATTTGACGGGATTGAACTGGGCTTGCTGACGGATAACGAGTGCCTGTTCAACAGGATACGGTAACTTAGCTTTAACCTCGTCCGTCGCGTCCCCTCCATTAATACCAAGTCGTTTGTAGGCATCTGCTTCTTTGATCAGTTGCTTGTGTTTCGGTCCACTCGACGCCACATACAGATACGCATCCTGTTCTTCAAGCTCACACTCGATCGCGAGGCGTGTCGTCTGATCCCGCAGGAAACGAATCGCTTCTTCATTCGCTTCGTGATAAAGCCGTGCTTTCTCTTCACCGAACGTTTGAATCAATTCATCATAAATCAATCCATGCTGTGACGAGACTTTTGCTGTCGTATAGCCGGTCGTCCCGCTCGCAATCCGGTCAGCTTCAATTAAGGTCACGTCATACCCATGCTCGATCAGTTGGACTGCAGTTACGAGTCCGGCAATCCCGGCCCCGATGACGACAACGTCACTTGTTAAGTTACGGTCTAATGTCGGATAAGTTGAATGTTCAATCGAAGTGCGCCAATACGATGTTGGAAATCCATCCAGTTGCTTCATTTCCCCGCCTCCGTAAATGTCAGTTTTTACTTTCCTTAGCTAACAGTTACAGTTACCCTTGTTCCGCTTAAAACATTCTTGATTTATACTTTTTCATCTTATTTGAATCTATCACCCTTTATACTACAATCATTTCCTTATCCATCAAATAAATTAGTAAAATTAAGGTAAATTTAATTTATACTATCCTTATATTGATAAAACAAAGGAGATTATTATGTCATTCTTACTGGGAGTTTCTTTAATCGCAATTATTATTGTGATGATTAAGCATCACCATGAACTCATCCCTCAATTACGGGCTGGTTCATTAAATTTAAAAATAGGGGTCTTTTCTTTAGTCGTCGGATGGATCATTCATATTTCGAGTAACATGACCGGATTCGATGAATTGTTAATTGTGAATCAAATCAATTCTGCATTCTTTCTTTTAGCATTTATTTGCTTGATTGTCGGGGTAACTAAATTTATTAATCGTTTGCCATTGAATTTTAATCGAAGATTGATGGTTTTCACACTTATCTTAGCGTTTGCTTATACCGTAGTTAATGAACAGTTTTCGTTTTTAAGTTACTTAATCCCGACAACATTCAACTATAGTTGGATTTCATTCTTTCTCTACATCATTGTTGTCTGTTGCCTCATTATCGAAGTCTATCACTTCATTTTCACCGGGAAAGCATCCAATGATGTGTCTCCTGAAGATAACCGATTCTAATTCTATTCCTTTATCAGTTCTCACTATTTTTAACCTGTCTCCTTTGTGGATTCAGGTTTTTTTTATTTTTCCCGAACACCCTCTTGGATAAGTAGAGTTATCCTGAAGCAAATGGCGGAAACAGGTGGTTTTTCAAGAAGAACGATGAGTGGAATGGAGAAAATGAAGGGAATTGGCATTTTAAAAGATGAGAAAACCGTTGGCACGATTCAAAAAAGACGATTTGAAAAGAGAGGATAACTCTACTTATACTGAAACTACCGCGGAATACATAGATATGCATATCTCAGATTGGATTCTCTCCTAATGAATGAAGCGTTAAAACAATGGATCCCCCTCGTCAATTCTCTTCTCTCCCGTCTCTCGATTCACCCGAATGAACAGGATGAATGCCGCCAAGCCGCACTACTCCGACTCTGGAAGTCAATCGAAGAAGGCAAGGTCATGACCCGTCACCTTCGCCCGGATCCGGGCAAAAGGGGCGATGCTTGATTACTTGGCGACCCGCAATCGGACGCTCGCCGGTGAAGTCGCCGTCGAGACCCTACCGGAACTCCCCCGTCAGCAGCAAGTCTCGTTCACCTACTTACTCGATCAACTGAAACAGGAACTATCGCGGAAAGAATTCGCCATCCTGCAAGCTCTTCTTCACGGTAACGAAGAAACCCTCGGCTACTCTCCCGCCCGACTCCGATCTCTTAAGTCCGAACTCAAACGAAAAGTACAGGACATCCTCCTATGATGACGTTTTACTTGGAACGGTTGCTGGCAATCATCGAACAGTCTCCAAGTTACAGTCCACTGACGAAAAAAGCTTACCGGGTCGACGCCCGTCATTTCTGTACCCACGCTGAAACAATCGACATCCCTTCCCTGCATCGCTACATCACCTTGTTAAAACAGACCTATGCCCCGACGACCGTTTCCCGACGGATTCATGCGCTCGCGACATTGTTCGACGCGTTAGTCGCTGAAAAATCTCTTCCCGCGAACCCCTTATCCCGAATCAAGAAACCAACTCGTCCGCTGCCAAAACTCCGGACTGCCTTCAGCTACACCGATGCCCGGCGTGTCATCGAGACATTACACGACGAGACGATGTATACGTTCTACTTCCTGCTCTTACATACTGGTCTTCGCTTCAACGAAGCCCGACAACTCCACCGGACCGATCTCGACCTGAACGAACGGCAACTGTTCGTCCGTCATGGCAAGGGACAGAAAACACGTTACGTCCCGCTCCACGACGAACTGGTTACTGTCTTGAAGCGCTATCTCGATGTCCATGCGATTAGTGGTCCCTTATTTCAAAACTCTACTGGAGGTTTGCTGGACCCGAATCAGACCCGGAGACAACTCCGACTTGCGAGCGAGCAGCTCTTAAAACGAACACTCCGACCACACGATTTACGGGTCACGTTCGCGACGACGATTTACCGGGAACATCGAGCGGATTTGCTGACCGTCATGCGTCTCCTTGGACACAGTGACGCCAAGACGACACAACAGTATATCCTACCGTCGTCTGAAGTCGCTCGTTCTTCAATCAACCGGCTGACGCCGATAACGTATTCATGATCTGTTGAAGTCTCGTTTCCCGGCTGAGAATATACCCTTCCGTCGTCCGGGAGCTGCCGTGACCGAGTAGGCGCTGAATCTCAATCAACTTGCAATCTTCCACCTGATAGAGATGAGTCGCAAGCGCAACACGCAAATCATGCGGATGTAACGGTCGCCCGCGTGTAGCAAGCGACTGCTTACGTAACGTATCACGAGCCGACTGTTCATTGATGGCTTTGCCTCGGACAGACTGAAAGACGAGTCCTGTCTTCCGTCCTTCTAAAAACGTTCGAAGCTTACTCACCAGTCCTTCTCCAAGCGGAACTGTCCGTAAGCGCCGTCCTTTCCCGTGTCGCACAAGCAACGTCAAAGTCCCAAACTGAATGTCTTCGATCGACAACAAACGGGCCTCCATGAAGCGGAGGCCCGTTTGACTGATTAACTCAAAGAAGAGACGATACGTCGGGTGATTGATTTGACGAATCGTTTGAATCGCCTCTTCAAGTGGATGACGCTCACGTTGTTGGATCTGCTGATGGACAATCGGTCGAACTTGTCTCATCGGGTTATTCTTGAGGCGTTTCGCTCGGACCAGTTCATTCCCGAGAGCCGTCAATGCATGATACCGACGCATTGCCGTCGCTGGTTTGTACTGTTGAATCAATAAATCAAAATACGTTTGAAGGGACTTGACTGACCACTCGACATGATTCGTCTTCATCTGCCGCAAATCACTGCGATAAGCTTTGATTGTCTGCTTGCTGTACGAGACGTGCGTAAGAAGATACCGTGCCAGATAGTCGTAGTGTGTCATAAAGAGTCCTCCTTCAATGATTGTATTAAAACATTTCTTTAAAATAATTTATTAACAAACTAGTTCATTAAATTTCTATGAAAACTAATCAGTGTTTCCATAGAGTGGACAAGTTAAAAGTATTCTCTTTGACAAAATTAAAATTTTAAATATTTAAAGAAAATAATAATTTTTAAACTTAAGCAACTCTAGTTTTTTTTCTTTTAGAGATAATTTTTTTACCTATTGAAATTGAAGTTAACTCTACATACCTATATAAATAATATGACAAAAAGATTGAGAAAAAAATTGAGAACATTATAAGTATAGGTAGATACACATAATCAGAAAATAGATTAATAATAGACATTAAAACTATTGGATGGATCAAATACAGACTAAAAGAGATTTGTCCTAAAAACAAAAAATAACGATTTTTTAACACCTCTTTAATCTTCTCAGAAGATACAAGAATAGAGAAAAATATAAATACACTACACCCTGTAAGTAAATCTATAGCTGTATTACTTAGATTACTTAAAGTAAAGGAAGAACTGTATCTCAGCTCACTAAAAAAAGGGAAAAACCATTCATTCAAGTAAAATATAAAACATACAAATATAAGTATATTTTTCGTAAACAAATTTTTATTAGCAAAGAATATTTTAAAATTAAAAATATTCTTTGCTAATAAACAACCGATAATGAAGAAAATCGCATAATAAAATGTGCTTCCAAAGCTTAATAAAAAATATTGAATATTTCTATTTGAAATTAAATTCGCTGAATAAACCAAGATTAACCATGCTGATACTATCAAAATAAATATTTTTCGAAATGGATATTTCACATTGTTTTTATTAATAAAAAAGACAATTAACGGAAAGAAGAATGATATTCTCAATTCATGTATTAAACTCCAAGTTACAGTATTTAAATTATGAGTTTGAAAACCTAACATAAAAATGACGGATATTATTGTTTTTATGTCTAAATTTTCTGACCACATTCTATTGAACCAATCACTTGTATTTAGGTAATCTTTATTAATCAAATTAAAGTATCCATAAAAATTATACAATAAAATGGAAATAATCATAACGAATAAATAAGGTAAGTATATTCTACACAATCTTTTAATCACATACTCCTTATATACGAATGCTTTACTATTACTAATTGATAAGTAAAGAACAAATCCACTTAATACAAAAAATAGAATGACTGCTTCATGTCCTGCCCAAAAAAAATGCAATGGTGAGTAAGTAATTACTTTTAGTATCTGACTTGATTGTTCCTGATGTTTATGAGCTAAATATATTGAAGGAAATACAATCAAACAATGGTGAAATAAAACAGTCAAAGCAGCAATCCCTCTAATTGAATCGAATTCTTCATATCTAATTTTCAATACCTGAAATCCTCTCTTAAAAATTCTGACTTAAAACAAATAATAATAATAATAATAATGTAAAATTGTATAGAATTATTTTTTAGTCTCGACTATAAAGGTCTCTTGTATATACTTTTTCTTTTACATCCTTAAGGTCAAAATGCATTCGGTTTGAAATAATAATATCAGACTCTTGCTTAAACACTTCAAGATCACGAATGACACGAGAGTTATAAAATGTATCTTCTGTCAAAACAGGTTCGAATACTGTCACTTCGATTCCCTTTGCCTTGATTCGCTTCATAATTCCTTGAATCGAAGAGGCACGGAAGTTATCCGAGTCCGTTTTCATCGTTAGACGATACACCCCAACAACTTTCGGGTTTTGTTTGATAATTGTATCGGCAATGTAGTCTTTCCGTGTTCGATTTGCTTCAACGATTGCTCCGATGATATTATTCGGTACCTCATCATAATTCGCTAGTAGTTGCTTCGTATCTTTTGGTAAGCAGTATCCACCATATCCGAAAGAAGGATTGTTGTAATGATTGCCAATCCGGCTATCAAGCCCAACACCTTCAATGATTTGTTTTGTATCAAGATTACGAACTTCGGCGTATGTATCAAGTTCATTAAAGAACGCAACACGCATAGCAAGATACGTATTAGAGAACAACTTGATGGCTTCCGCTTCAGTAGAATCTGTTAACAGAATTGGTACATCCTTTTTAATTGCGCCTTCTAGTAAAAGATCCGCAAACTGTTGCGCACGTTCCGACTGTTCACCAACGACGATACGTGATGGATAGAGGTTGTCATGCAATGCCTGACCTTCACGCAAGAACTCCGGTGAGAAGATGATGTTCGGTGTATCAAACTTCTCTTTTAATTCTTGAGTATATCCAACCGGTACTGTTGATTTTATGACCATCGTCGCATCTGGATTAATAGCAAGGACTGTCGCAATGACGCTCTCAACAGTCCGCGTGTTGAAGTAGTTCCGTGTTGGATCGTAATCTGTCGGAGTCGCAATGATGACGAATTCAGCATCTTTATAAGCTTCAAAGTTATCAGTTGTTGCATGTAGATTCAATTTTTTGTTTTGTAAAAAGTTTTCGATTTCAGCATCAACAATCGGTGATTTCCGATCATTGACGAGCTCGACACGTTCTTTAATGATATCAATCGATGTGACTTCATTATGCTGTGCGAGTAAGACCGCCATCGAAAGGCCGACGTATCCCGTTCCTGCTACTGTAATTTTCATTTACATATCACTCAATTTCTTTGTGTAGTTTTAGATATGTTCTTAAATCGATTAAGTGCATCATTCCAAGTTGCTACCGTAAAATCAGTATCCTTTAAGCTGGATAACGATAGTACAGATTGTACTGGTCTTATTGCTTTTTGTGGAAACTCATCTGAATTACATGGATTTACTGTTGTAGTGGTGTCTGCTAAAATTTCTGTTGCAAATTCATACCACGAACAGGATTCGTCATTAGAAAAATGATAGATTCCACCTGGAATTTTAGAATTTCCAACAAGATATAACATAAATCGTGCCAAGTCTTCTGAAAACGTTGGCCGACCAAATTGATCAGCAACTACATTGAGTTCAGAGCGCGTCTCAGCTAGTTTCATCATTGTATAAACAAAGTTATTACCGTGAATTCCAAATACCCAGGAAGTTCTGATAACGTAGCCATCTTCACCTAAAATATTTTGTACAGCTTGCTCTCCAGCCAACTTAGCTTTCCCATACTCGTTTAATGGATTAACTTGATCTGTCACTTCGTACTCTGTTGTTTTTGTACCATCGAATACATAGTCTGTGCTGACGTAAATCATTTTTGCTCTGACTTGCTTTGCTGCTTTTGCTACATTTTCTGTACCTGTCGCGTTGACTAGCCAATTCATTTCTTTCCCTTCATCCTCAGCTGCTTCAACATTTGTATAAGCTGCTGCATGTAGAATCCAGTCCGGTTTAATTCGTTGAATTGTTTTTTCAACAACTGGAGAATCCGTAATATCTAAACCCTGCTTCGTAAAAGCAACGACTTCATACAAAGATGAGTCGACTAAATGAACTAAATCCGTACCCAATTGTCCGTTGGTACCTGTAATCAAGATAGTTTTTTTCATTTCACTAGTTCTGCTTTTTCTTTAAGTGGGCGCCACCAAGCTTCGTTGGCTAAGTACCAGTCAATTGTTTCGACAATTCCTGTATCAAATGTATATTTTGGCTTCCATCCTAGTTCTGTTTCTAACTTGATTGGATCAATCGCATAACGACGATCGTGACCTAAACGATCTTCAACATACTTCACCAAATCTTTTGAAACATTGAGGCGATTGACAATTAAATCGACAATTTGATTGTTTGTTCTCTCGTTATGTCCGCCTACATTGTAAACTTCACCAGATTTACCTTTATGGAAAACTAAATCAATTGCTACACAATGATCGGTTACATGAAGCCAGTCACGAATATTTTCACCATCTCCATAGATTGGAAGATTCTTTTGATCCATTGCATTCGTAATCATCAAAGGAATTAACTTTTCCGGAAAATGATATGGTCCATAATTATTTGAACAGCGCGTAATATTGACATCCATACCGTATGTTTCAAAATATGAACGGACTAGCATATCTGCGCCAGCTTTAGAAGCTGAATATGGACTATTCGGTGCAAGCGGTGTATTTTCCGTGAAGTATCCTTCAGCTCCAAGCGAACCGTACACTTCATCTGTCGAGACTTGAACATACTTCTTCAACTTGTGCTTACGAGCAGCATCTAACAATGCCAATGTTCCTTGAATATTTGTTTCGACAAAGACTTCGGGATTCAAGATACTGCGATCCACGTGCGACTCAGCAGCAAAGTTAATGATACCGGCTACTTTATAATCTGTAATCAGTTGATCTAACAAATCACGATCCGTGATGTTTCCTTCCACAAAAACATGTTTAGGATTATCGATTAAATCAGCCAAACTCGCTTTGTTTCCTGCGTAGGTTAGCAAGTCAAGATTGATGATTGTATAGTCAGGATATGTATTGAGCATATGACGGACAAAGTTACTTCCAATAAAACCAGCACCACCTGTAACGATTACATTCATTATTGTTCACTCCATTTAAAGTTATTTTCTGCATCTTTCAACATCGGATGTTTCGTATCTTTTTCTGATAAAATTGGATTCGATACCGGCCAGTTGATGTCAAGTTCAGGATCATTCCATTGGATGCCACGATCGTGTTCAGATGAATATAATTCATCTACTTTATAGAGAACATTAACATCCTCAGTTAATGTACAAAAACCGTGTGCAAATCCTTTTGGAACAAGTAGCTGACGCTTATTATGTTCGCTTAAAATAAATCCTTCCCATTCTCCATATGTCGGGGAACCGATACGCATATCAACAACGACATCATAAATTGCTCCAGAACCTACTCGAACGAGCTTAGTTTGAGCCTTAGGCTCTAATTGGTAGTGCATACCACGTAGTACACCAGCTTCTTTAGACAGCGAATGGTTATCCTGAATAAACTGATGTGTAATACCTAAATCGTGAAAACTTTGTTGGTTGTAGCTTTCCATGAAGAAACCCCGATGATCTCCAAATACATTAGGTTCTAACAAAAGAACACCGTCTAATTTACTTTTAATTGCTTTCATAAACTAAGACCTGCTTTCTCTATCGAAGAATCATTAACTGTGTTTGAAACATGAAGTAGATACTGACCGTACGCATTTTTCTTTAATGGTTGTGCCAATTCAATTAGCTGCTCTCTAGAAATGTATCCCATACGATATGAGATTTCTTCAAGGCAAGCAATTTTTAATTTTTGACGTCTTTCAATTGTCTCAATAAATGTTGAGGCTTCTAGTAGTGACTCATGTGTCCCTGTATCCAACCAAGCGAATCCACGGCCCAGTAACTCAACGCGCAATGAATTATCTTCGAGGTAACACTTATTTAAATCTGTAATCTCGAGCTCTCCTCTTGGAGAAGGCTTTAGCGACTTTGCAAAGTCAACGACTCGATTATCATAAAAATATAATCCAGTAATAGCATAATTACTTTTAGCCACTTCAGGTTTTTCTTCAATTGAAATTACATTTTGATTCTCATCAAATTCAACGACTCCAAAACGTTCAGGATCGTGAACATGATATCCAAAAACAGTTGACCCTTCTTTCAATGAAGCTGCTTTTTGAAGTAAATCCGTAAAACCATGACCATAATAAATGTTGTCTCCTAGTACAAGCGCTACTGAGTCTTCACCAATAAATTCTTCTCCGATGATAAAAGCTTGAGCAAGACCATCAGGTGATTCTTGAATTTTATAAGATAATGAGATCCCAAATTCACTACCATTACCTAATAATTGTTCAAAACGAGGTGTGTCCTCTGGAGTTGAAATGATTAAGATTTCTTTAATACCTGCCAACATTAATGTAGACATAGGATAATAAATCATCGGCTTATCATAAACTGGAAGTAATTGCTTCGAAATAGACTTAGTGAGTGGATATAGTCTTGTTCCACTTCCCCCTGCTAAAATAATTCCTTTCATAAATAAATAACCTCCTATTTTTTAAGTTCCCATAATTCACCAATTTTTTCATCAAATTCTTTAGGTGAAATTCTCTCGTAACCAGCACCATTTGTAAACGTCATTTCTCCAAAGTAAATTTTTCCATCTATATTGTACAAATCTACTCTTACATGATCTAAACCTTGACACAAAGTTTCGGCAATACTAATCATTTTTTCAAAATTTACAGGTTTTTCGATTTTTTCTTCTGAATTAGAATAGGCTTGTGTAAAAGGTTGTAAATTCCAATTGAGATCATAAAAATTTCTTTTATGATCTGTGAACCTTCCAATATCAACCCAGCAATAATACACTTTTGAGTCGAAACACAAGAATTTAAAATCTTGTAAATCACCCTCAGGTGTTTCTAAAAATTCTTCTATTATAATTTTAGGCTTAATACTAGAGTAGTGTTTTTCAAAATCACTCATATAAGTAAAATCTTTAGACATCCATTTTTTTAAAGTTTTTACAGTTTTTTTTATGTCCAATTTTCTTTTATCGCTAACAATTATGTTTGTTCCTGATCCATGATTTGTTTTGATTACAAATTTATCGGGAAGTATTTCAAAATCAATTTCTTCAGCGTGATTATATATTTTTAGTGCAGGGATTAAATACTGTTCTCCTATTTTATCACTTATCCAGCTTCTAACTTCCACTTTGTCCGTTAATTTACTTTTTAATTGATTAAAGTTATACAGTTTAGCTATTTGAATCTTTTCTGTATATCTTAAAGGTTGACTCCAGTTTAAGTCTTCTCCTATAGATTTTTTATATCTTTTAGAAATATAATCCTCATATAAAAATTCTGGTAAATTTTTTTTATAATAATATAAGCTTCTATGCTTAATTTCTCTTAATTTTTGTTTCAATAGAATATCCTCCTATTTTATCTTTTATATTTTTTATTTCCTCCAAATAAGAAAAACCATTATACGTATCTGGTTCAAGGTAGGCACCTTCTCCCCATTCATTCCAAGCATTAATAATGAAAAAGGGATCTTCTTTTTCTACACTTAGTCTATAAATTTTTTCAAAGTATTCCGAGAATACCTCTAGTGTCTCATTCTTGTAGTAGTATCCTTTATGTTTATATCTTGGTGTATTATCCCAACCTGTAAAATAACCTAATAAAAAACTTTTTTCATTTAATGACGATGAATATATTTGATTTGACATTTTTAAGTAATCTAAAGACATAGGAACTTTAATAGATAATTTTTCATTCAAAAAATCAAAAAATTTTATTCTGATTTTCTGATATAATATTTTACTACTAGAAACTTTAGTTTTTGAAAAATTTGGTTCAAATCTAAAGTAATTATTCATATTAATGCTGAACTTGGTGTCTTTAGAACTCATTGTTCCAATCCAATAAATTCCTCCAAATCCGTTATTAATTGCTTCACTATTGAATATTTCGTAAATCAGTTTAAACGTTTCCTCTTCAATGTCTTGATAAATAGACAAAACAGGTTTATTTTCAATTTTTATGTATCTTTCGTCTTTAAAAAACTTCAAAAGATATAAAAAATGTTTTTTTATTTCACTTTTATTTCCATATTCTTGTTTTCTTAACATTTCTTTACTTGAACTAGCCCATACTCTTCTCCAATCATGATTAGCCCATGAAAAGAAAAATTGAATTGCCAAATCTTTATTTTCTAAAATCACTTCAGATGGTCTTTCTAAAAGTTTTTGTCCAACTGAATAGTAATGATAGATACAAAAACCATCTATTCCATATTTGTTAGCTATATCTACTTGATATTTAATCCCTTCATATTCAGAAAGATCATAATAATTGTTATCAAGTGGTACTCTTGGTTGTCTTTGATATTTTGAATATTTTTTAGCTTCTTTTACATTTGTCCATTCTGTAAATCCTTTTCCCCACCATTCATTATTTTCTTTTATTTCATGAAACTGAGGTAAATACAGTGCGATTATTTTTGACATACTAAACTCCTTTGGTAATTAATTAATTAATCCGTTTCTTGTTTAAAAAAGCATTTTTAATAATTATAAATTCTTTTTTCTTGATTATAAAAATCAGACATAAATAGATAATGGATGAAAATGTTATCGTTAATAAAACTACTAACACATGATTATTTATGTTGTTTTTTAACACAATCGAAATTAATATTATCGGCAAAGATGATAGCAAGTAAGGTATACAATCATATATATATGCAGAAATTTTAATTTCTTTGCTTGCATAGTAAACTAAAATTATAAAAACCATAATTTCTGATACAAGAGTGGTAATAGCAGCCCCATTATAAGAATATAGTGGTATAAAGACAATATTTAGCAATACATTACTTAGTGCCCCCACTGTAGTTGCAAGCGCAGCGTTTTTTTCTTTATTAAGAGGTAATAAAATTTGATAATAAATTATTGAATCAATTATAGAAAACAAAATATTTATTGATAAAATCTTAGAAGCGAAATTTGCTTCTAAAAAATCTTTTCCTGAAAATAAAATAATCATATTGTCAGATAGCATAACTAATACCACTACAATAGGCATAAGTATGAAATATATAAGATTAACTGTATACTTTAGCAATTTTTCAAACTTATCTTTTTCATTGACTCCCGCATAATATGACATTCTAGAAACCATAATAGTGCTGATAGATGAAATCAGCATTTTTACAGCTTGATTTAATTTAACTGCCACTATATATATACCTACAGCATATGCATTAATTATTGATCCAAGCATAACAACGTCAATATTCATATATATTGTGGTAGATATTGTCGAAAAAAATATTAAAAAAATTGGGCCTAAATGTTTCTTCAGTCCTTTAAAAGTACTTTTTTTAAACGTAACATCCTTAAATAGTGCATACCAGTTCATACAAAACATTGCAGCAACCATCAACACATTAATCAAAGCATATATATATATATCACTTTCATTTTTAACAAAGATAAATAGTGCTAAAAGTGAAACTAACTTAATGATTAATGATCTTATACTTAAGTAGACGTACTGCTCTTTAAGTTGAAAAAACCATTCAGAGTTTAAAGATGTAAAGATAATTTGTAGACTTATTAATATTAACAGCTTTGAATTTAACCCATCAGCAATTATTATAATTATTAATAATGTAATATAAGAAAGAAAAGTAGAAATAATTAAAAGATATGTGATTTCATTAAAGAAAACTGACAAATCATCTTTTTTATCTCTATATTTTGCACCTTGCTTTATAGCATAAAAAGGAACGCCTAATGAAGCTAATAATATAAAATAACTAATTATAGAAATGTAATATTGAATTACACCTAAATTTTCAACTCCTAGTACTCTTGATATATACGGAAAAGTGATTAATGGAAATAAAAGAGTAACAAATGTACTCAGTAGATTAAAAATTATATTGGTCGAAAATTTTCTCATTAACCTTCTTTTCTCCTTTATCTGTTTTGTATTTGAATAAAACTATTTAAATAACAATTTTTTTAGAGAGAATTGGTCTAAATATTAATACAATATACAATAAGGCTATACCATATGACGGACTAAATAATATTGATTTTCCTATAGAATTAAATATAAAGCTCATTAAAAAAATAAAACATAAGTATGCATAAGCTGTTTTTTTATTCATCATATTAAGATATATACCAGAGGAAATATATCCAAAAGCAACCATCACTATTATCAGTCCAATTTTACCGAAATCTAGATAAAAGTAGAAAAAAATCGTTGTAAATGCATTGAAAATAGTATAAGAATTTAAATAAATGAAGTTATCCATTAATAACAAATACTTATCAGCTTGAATTAAAATATTCGGATAAAAATCAACACCTATTGAATTTAATATAACAAATGGAATTCTTATCAACCCATTAAAAGTAACAAAACCTAAAGTAGACTGATCATACTGGATGGGGGCAATTTTTAATGAATAATCTAGAAATGGTACATTGCCGGATATATAATAATACATATTTTTCCCGAAATTATTTTTTTGATACATTGAATAAAAAATTAAAAATATCGAAACGATCCCGATTAAGAATGTCTTAATATTCTTTCTAAACAATTCTTTTATTAAATTCTTATATTTTAAAATAACTAATAAAATCACCTGAGTTCCCCACGAAAAGAATATATTTTTACTTCCGGTACATACGTAATCCATCATCATTAATACAATAACTAAGCTAATAAATACTATATTTTTCTTTTTAGAAATTAACATTATAGCAGCAATCATAGATAAAATTATTCTCAACGGTTTACCAAAGTAAACATATAAAAATCCAAGATTTATCTGTTCGTTCATTAATAAATGCTTGTTATCATCTAAACTGTTACCACTAATAAAATTCTTAAATTGTGAAAAGAATGTTGGTGCAATAGATAATATAGCTAAACAAGTTAGAATAACTAGTACCTCACCATTTTTAACCTCTATAGATTCATTTACTTGAGAATCCAGTTTATAATCTTTTTTTTTGAAATTATTCAAAATGTATCCTAATGTAAAAAATAAGACACTAATTAAAATAAACAAAAGAGTTGAATTTTCAACCTGTGGTCTATCAAAAAGATTTAAACTATACGTCAATATAACAATAAACCAAATACTAACGAAGATACTTAATGGACTTATTAATAGTTTTAGATATGATATTACCATTAAAAATAAAAGAAATGCCATTATAGTTATTACAAGCAAATAATTATCACTCAAAATTCATCACCTCTTTTACACTTCTTTCAAAATTATTTTTTCTATTTTTTTCAAATTTTTAACTATATTAAAATTTTCATAAACTAATAACTCACTACTTTTTCGAATTTCTCCTAAGGAATAGTTATTTACTAAAACACTTTCTATTTGTTTAGCAAGATCAATAAAGTCACCAGCTTCATATAAAAAGCCCGTTTTCCCATGAGAAATTATTTCTGGAGTAGCACCTGAATTAGAGCCTATTACTATATTTTTAGCTAACATACCTTCAATTGTAACTCTGCCAAATGCTTCGTTTGATGAACACATTAATTCAATTTTTGTGACTTTTCTAATATTATCTAAATTCTCAACTTCTCCTAGAAAAATAACATTTCTTACTTGATATGATTTAATAAATTCTTCGATTAAATTTCTATAATTATTTTTTTGATTTTTCTCAGGATCAGTACCAGCAATATAAAGATTTACATCATTAAAACCTTTATCTTGTATAATTTTCATTGCTTTTACAGCATCTAATTGTCCTTTTGCAGGAATTAAAGTTCCCGCGATCAAAACGTTTGTTTCCTTATTGTTTAATTGCTTCTCAATTAAGTTTTCTGGGATTTTTAATCCATTGTATACCACACTAATTTTTTCTGGTCTAATTTTTTTATATATTAATGAATCCTTTATAGAATTTGAAATAACAATTAGTTTACTTGAAAAAAAATCCATCATTCTTTCAGAACTGTAAATTGTTTTTAGATTATTTTCATTTATAAACTCTCTAACATGCCATATATGAGGTATTTTTAACCATTTTGCTATAAAAGCTCCTATAAAAATCACTCTTGTATTTGTATAAATTAAATCATAATTAGACTTCGAAATTTTCCGCCTAATCAATATACTGGTAAAAAAGTCTTGTGTAAACTTGCGTAAAATATTGAGAGCTCTAAAGATACCATTTAAGCCTGATTGATTTTTTGAAACGATTATATTGTATTTTACTGTAAACCATTTAATATTCATTTTGTCGAGAGTATCATTCATTTTCCCAATACTACTAGGTAAAAGTACTTCAACATCATAATTTTGATTTTCAGAGAAAAAGCTAATTATAGAAAGTAATGATCTATTTGCTCCACCATTTAATTCACTACTATGAGCAACAAATAAAATTTTCATCTACTTGATTCTCCCTTTTTTAAATCTGATGAGATTTCCCCAGTTTTTTTATCTTTAAAATCTTTATATCCACGAACACATGCATTAATTTTTTTTACTTTATTGTCTTCAAATACTATGATGTTAGTTAGATGCTTAAATGATTGTAAAGTAGATAACACTATCGAAGTAGCTTTATTGTAGAATTTTTGATTATAATACATTCTATCTCTGAATATATAGTAGTGTCTTACTGGATGATGTGCACTTCTTTTATTATATAAATATCCTAATTCTTGATCTAAGATTGATTTTTTGTGAACAATAATGTCTAGATTTTTTCGATTAATCATTTTACAAAAATCAGAATCTATTCTATCCAAAAAATAATTAGAATCATATTTAAAATTATGCTTTTTTATAAGCTTAAGATTTAAAAAACTACCAGAGTTTATAACCCATTTAACTTTGATGTTTTGTTCATTTTTTGATTTATTATTTAAAGAAAGATTAGAATAACTAGGAGCTGCGATAGCCAATGCTTCATTATTATTTCTCTCTAAAAATTTTTTCATTTTACTTATATTCTCATTAGTAAAATGACTATCCTGATCTAAAATACAAAGAAAATCAAAACTATCTAGTGTATTTTCTAAAAAGTAATTATAAGCATTAGCTAACCCCTTATTCTCACCGTTGAAAGTATAAGTGACTTTAGGATTTTTTATTAATTTGTCCACGCTTTTTACCCTATCAAATGAATTATCATATACGAATACCTTATCAAATTCTTCACTAATCATATTAATTCTATTTATATACTCATCTTTTGGTTGATATAGAGTTATTCCAACGCTAAATTTCATTTTTTTCCCCTTAAATATTTAATTTGAAATTAAATTTTTGTCATTCCTTTATAATAAATATCAGGTTTATCTTTTTTATTTATATACCATTTTTCTCCAGTTAAAATAAGCTTGTCTTTATTAGTTCCAAGATAAGCTCCCCACCAAGAGAAAGAGCTGTTCGATATTATAAAATGATCACAAGAATATAGGAGTCTGAGACTTTCATATTCATTAAATCCTTCTACGTATGTTACTGGATAGTCGAATATAAAATCTTTTTTTACTTTTTCAATATCATCACTGAATACAAAAAAAGAAACATTACCTATTTTTCCGGCGATATAATCCATTGATTTTTTGTAAAATTCCTCATTGTAAACATCAAATATTTTTGATGTTTCATAATCTTTACCTACTCTCATACTTATACCAACAGAAGTAGAGGAGTTCATTTTTTTTAAAAGCTTTTTCTCATTAATAGTTGGTTCTGTTTTAACACGAAACTCTTTTTGAATAATTGAATCAACATCTTTAAAATATAATTCGCTTTGGAAGTAACCATAAATATATATGTCATTATTTTTTATCTGATTAAATGGAGTTTCATAAAAATAAATATCAAAGTTATACAAAAAACCTTTTTTAGCTATAAATTGATAAAATGAATTACCTATTTTATTATGTCTCTTAATTGTTTTTACAATTTTTTGATATAATCGATATATTTTTTGTGATAGTATTACTTTTTTATTCAAATAATTCTCATCTAAATAAATCAAAGAATCATTAATTTTAAAATTATCTAATTTAAAGCTTCTAATTTTATATGTTTTAAAGGATGATGTATCCACATAAATTTTTTCTTCATTTAACTCCTTTGCAACTTTAATTGCAAATGCTAACTGAAACAATTGATTTCCTAAACCACCGATAGATTTCAAAATAATCATTATAATACCTCTTTTTTTATAATAAGCGTTTTTTTATAGCATTAAAAAGATAAAAACACTCACAATAAATACTTTTAAAAAGTGATAGATTTTGGTTTTTTCTAAGTACATTAAAATATTTCATGGCATTTTTTAATTTGTTACTTGAAGCAGATTTATTTGATACTCTATATTCAGCTAAGCATTCTTGTATACCATAAGCTGTATTTCCATTTTTTAAAATTCCCATCCAGGTAATAACATCTTCTAAATTATGATTAGGCATACGTACGTCCTTGATTTTTTTTCTATCAATCATCACTGTCAAACAACCAATAATTGTATTTTTGAGATAATCTGAATAACTTACTTGATATGGAACCTTAAAAATTTTATTTATTTTTTTTCCATTTTGGTCTATAAGTTCGTACGAAGCAAAACTAAAAGCAATATCGTTTCTTTTCATAAAATTAATCTGTGTTTTTAATTTTTTTGGATACCATATATCATCCGCGTCTAAAAAGGATATATATCTTCCTTTTGAATTTAATACTGCTGTATTTCGAGAATTTGCTACTCCCTGATTTTTTATATTTGTTATTACTTTAATACGCGAATCGATTTTAACATAATCGTGGATAATACTTAGAGTTTGATCATTAGAACAGTCGTTTACAATAATCATCTCCCAATTAGTATAAGTTTGATTTATTACACTTTCTATGCAATCTTTAATATATTTTTCACTATTGTAAGCTGGTGTTATTATTGATATTAGTGAATCGTTTAAGTTTGATTTCATTTTCTTCCACCTATTTTTTTATAATTTCTTCGATAGATCTTTTAAAAGATATAACATTATAATTTTTAATTAATTCCGGATTTTTGACATCATATTCAAGATTACCAAATATTTTATTGAACAAATTATTTTTTCCAAACATTATTTTTAGTAACTTGGGTACTATAATTAATTTGTAAGTTTTTTTTCCCATATTTTCTCTAATCACTTTTATGATTTCATATGTACTAAGATTTTCACTATTTTTCGGCATGAATATCCCACATTTTCCACTTTTTATAATTAATCTCATAAGCTCATTTAAATTATCAATATAAATAATACTTCTACTATTTTTTATATTGGGCAGTAATAATAGAAATCTTGAAAATTTTAATAAATAAGAAAAATTTCCTTTTGAATTCGGACCATATACCATTGGAGGCCGTATAATTGAAATTTTAAATTTTTCTGTTTGTAAAGTATCTAACAGGTTTTCTGCTTGTAATTTACTTTCACCATAAAAGTCATTAGGTACAGGTACAGTGTTTAAAGTAATTACACCATTAACAAAATTAATGCTATTTTTCCCATAAACTATTATGCTACTCATGTATATAAAATGATTTACGCCTTCATCTTTTGATTTTTTAGCTAATTCTATAGTTAAATCTCTATTTATTTTATAGTACATTTCTTCTAATTTAGGATTACGAGACACGTGAGCTATTCCAGCTAGATGTAAAACAGCATCGTATTTACTAAAATCCTTTTCTTTCCACAAACTATCTCTTAACGAAATGTATTCTAGTTCAATGTCCTTATCATTGACTTCAATCCACTCTTTAAATTTAGATCCTATATATCCAAATTTTCCAGTAACCAGAACTTTTTTCACTAATTTTACTCCTTTGTACTTGCAACTTCTTTTACAGTAATCTTTCCTGTGCCGCCTTCCACTACTCCATCGCTTTTTAGAACACTAAAGATTGTTGCAATGAAACAACGCGTATCCATCAAAATTCCCATTCGCTTAATATATTCTCCATCAAGCTTGGCTTTGATCTCAATCGGTAATTCATCACGACCGTTGATTTGTGCCCACCCTGTTAAGCCGGGTAATGTGTCATTTGCTTGATACTTATCACGTTCATCGATTAAATCATATTGATTCCATAGAGCCGGACGTGGTCCCACAAATGCCATCTCACCTTTTAAAATGTTAAAGAGCTGTGGTAATTCATCTAGGCTGGTTTTACGCAAAACCTTACCAACACGCGTAATATATACATCTGGATCTACCAATAAATGCGTTGGAGTATCATTTGGTGTTTCAATATACATCGTTCGGAATTTTAGAATGTTAAAATGATTTTTATTTAGACCAACTCGTTTTTGCTTAAAAAATACTGGACCTCGTGATTCGATCTTAATTGCAGCCATGATCAGGATAAAAACAGGAATTAAAACTAAACAAGCAACAAGGGCAATCGAGAACCCCAGGGGACGTTTGATTTTTAAGTAATTCAAATTTCATTCCTCCTTTTTATATACGGTTTATCAAACTAAATTTTCTTCGCGTACAACCACATCATTTGCAATATCGAGTAAAACATTTCTTAATTGCAGTGGTGCATTCTTATGGCGATCAACCAAATTTAAAATATTTATGACTGGTTCTTTTTGTCGAGTTCGACCGACGAAGATTTTTGGATAAATTGCTTCCGGATCCACTTCGCCGTCTTTTAATAGTTCTTCATACATCTTCTCACCCGGGCGAATCCCCGAGAACACAATCGGCATTTCATCTTCCGTAAAACCACTCAGTTCAATCATGTTTTTCGCAAGATCCACAATTTTGACCGGTTCACCCATATCAAGGACAAACACTTCTCCACCATCTGCTAAGATACCAGCTTGAATGACTAAACGGCTTGCTTCTGGGATTGTCATAAAGAATCGTGTCATTTCCGGATGTGTAACAGTAACAGGTCCACCTGCTAAAATTTGTGACTTGAACAGTGGAATAACAGATCCACGACTACCTAATACATTTCCGAAACGAACGACAGCGAATTTCGTTTTACTGCGACGCCCCAGTTCTTGGACAACCATTTCTGCGATCCGTTTTGTTGAGCCCATGACGTTCGTTGGGTTAACGGCTTTATCAGTTGAGATCATGACAAAGCGTTCTGCTTGGAATAAATCAGCTACTTCAGCGACATTTTTTGTTCCATAGACATTATTTTTAACCGATTCGTATGGATTTGCTTCCATTAATGGGACATGCTTATGCGCTGCTGCGTGGAAAACAACCTGTGGTTTATGTGTCTCAAATACTTCTTCCAGTCGCGTTCGATCTTGAACATCGGCAATGATTGGGACTAAGTTAATTGGAAACTGAAGCCCACGTAATTCTCGTTCAATCAGGTAAATACTGTTTTCTCCATGACCAAGTAGTACAATCGTTGTTGGATTAAATTGAATGATTTGTCGGCAAATTTCTGATCCGATCGACCCACCCGCTCCGGTCACAAGGACTGTTCGTCCTTCAATCTCTGATTTAATTCCTGAAATATCAAGTTCAACTGGCTCACGACCCAGTAAATCCTCAATTGAAACATCACGAATCGCACTGACAGAAATCTTACCTGTAATCAATTCCTCAATCATTGGCAACGTCTGAACGTTTTTACAAAGCGTTTTCGCTTCCGTGATTAGTTCAATCCGTCGTTGTTGTGTCAATGACGGGATTGCAAGGACAATTGCTTCAATCTGACGTTTTTCAATGACAGATTTTAAATTTTTTGTTGTTCCAACAACTTCAATCCCTTGAATCATGAAATGCATATTTTTAGGATCATCGTCCAAAAAGGCAACAGGCTTTAACTCATGAAACGGTGACGCGTACAATTGGCGGACTAACGAACGTCCGGCTCGACCAGCTCCAATTACAAGTGTGCGTTTACGTGACTTAACCAACCGGCGAGGTAATGCATATTTGCGCCAATGTTGTCCGATTCCGAGTAAGCGCAACGCGACACGAATCGCTCCAAGTAGCAATAAAGAAATACAAAAACTAAGAATTGTGATCCGTTCGAGCACTTGTCCAAACACAAAATTCTGATAGGCCATTAAGCCAATCGAACTTGCACCAAGTGACAACGATAACGTCAGTGCCTCCTGAATACTTGCGTACTTCCAATTGACACGGTACAGCTTCATTAAGAAAGCCAATGTGACGAACAACAAAGCAAAGATAGCAGCTGATTGCAGTAACAACTGACTATCAATGAGTTCAAATAATTCTTTAGGATATAAGAAAAAATAAGTAAATCCCATCGCAAGCCCTAAAGCTACGGCATCAATACAAGCTAACGTCAGGGTTCGGTAATAATAGTAGAATTTCAAAAAACAGTCTCCTTTCTGTTTATGATTGGTGAAAAATATTTAGACAAGTGAAGATGCTTTTGCTCGTTCTGCCAGTAATTCTTCCATCATCTTGGCCACATCGTCTCCTAGATCATCCCGCTTCAGTGCAAATTCAAGTGTCGTTTGAATAAAACCTAATTTCTCCCCAACATCATATCGCTTACCTTTAAATTCATAGGCAAAGACGCGTTGCATTTCATTGAGTCGTGTAATCGCATCGGTCAATTGAATCTCACCGCCCGATCCGACTTCTTGTGTTTCTAAGTATTTAAAAATTTCTGGTGTCAATAAATAGCGACCTAAAATCGCTAAGTTGGATGGCGCCGTTCCTGGTGCTGGTTTTTCAACAAATGATTTTACTTTATGTAGATGCTCTGAGATGCTTGTGCTTGGATCGACAATTCCATAACGGTGTGTATCTTTATCCGCAACCGGTTGTACACCGATAATGGAGCTGTTCGTAATTTCATACTGCTCGATTAGTTGCCGTGTACATGGTACTTCTGCTTGAACGATGTCATCACCGAGCATGACAACAAACGGTTCATTGCCGATGAAGGCTTTTGCTTGAAGAATCGCATCTCCGAGACCCTTAGGCTTTGATTGACGAATAAAATGGATGTTAATGTTAGTTGTCGCTTCAACGAGATGTAACAACTCTGATTTATTTTTGGCGATCAAGTTCGCCTCCAGTTCCGGAACGGAATCAAAATGATCCTCAATCGCACGTTTGCCTTTACCAGTAATAATTAGAATATCTTCAATTCCTGATTCAATGGCTTCCTCGATAATATATTGAATGGTCGGTTTGTCGACAATTGGTAACATTTCCTTTGGCATCGCTTTTGTTGCCGGTAAAAAGCGTGTACCAAGACCTGCTGCTGGAATAACCGCCTTCTTTACACGATTCATAAAATTCACTCCCAGTTCTAATTTCAGATTTCCATAATATAATCAACTTGGCATTCTTTATGTAAATTACGATAACACACCCTATGGAACTTATTCCATAAAGTTTTCCATATTTTAATAATGTAAGCGTTAACATAGAAAAAAGAGAGTCGGAATTCACTCTCTTTACCTTTCCTTTACATTAAAAGCGTTAGACCCATTGTCCTTTCCAGTTCTTTTCAACTGGATTTGGTGGATTAATGGTTACCAATTGATTTAGTAACACTGCTTCGTTATTTTCATAAATTTCATCATATAACCAACCTTCGAGTTCCTGCGCCAGGAACTTACGACATTCACTCCAGTAAAACGGGCGTTTCTCTAAGTGATGTGCATCCGAAGCTACCAAATGCGCAAGACCGTTTTCTAGCAAAGCAACAGCAAACCGCTGGACATCTTTACCGTACTTGCCGATCAAACTGGCACAAGTGACTTGACTAATTGCTCCATTGGAAATCAAATCAAACAGTAATGTTGGATTTTGAATGATCGCTTTGTTTTTTTCTGGATGGGCAATGACAGGGACGTAGCCGTCGGAAATTAATTCGGCAAACACCTGTCGCGCATATGATGGTATTCCGGTCGATGGGAATTCCACTAATAGATAACGTGAGTCCGCTAGTGACAAGGCAACACCCGTCTTCACTTCTTCAATCAACTCGCCTGTCAGACGAACTTCATGTCCGGGGTAAATCGTAACTGGAATATTGCGTTGCTTTAGTAACACGTTTAACTCCGCAACGGTCAATCGGACATCAACATCTGTCGTCTCGAATTGGGGATGAAACAAATGTGGTGTCGCGATAATTCGTGTGACTCCTTCATTTGCAGCCTGTTCTGCTAGACGCAATGCTTGTTCGACACTCGCCGGACCATCGTCGACGAGCGGTAAAAGATGACAATGTAAATCAACCATGTAGAAATCCCTCACTCATAGGAATAGTAGTATTGGTACGCTGAATCATCCGTTAGTTCGCGACGGTTTAAGACGACACCCAGAATTTTAGCTTCAGCAAGCTCCAATTGTTCTTTCGCTTTAAGGACACGTTGACGATCGGATGTCGTACAACCAACGACTAAAACAACACCATCTGTCAATTTTGAAGTAATGCGGCTATCAGCAACTTGTAGTAATGGAGGCGCATCCAATACGATGATATCGTATTCGTCACGCAATTTCAGAATCAAGTTTTCCATTGCTTTAGATGATAACAATTCAGCCGGGTTAGGTGGGATTGGACCTGCTGTCAAAATGGATAAGTTATCAACTTTTGTTGGAAGAATTGCTTTTTCAAGCTCGGCTTGACGTGTCAAAAGACTTGATAAGCCAAGACCATTTGCAACTCGGAACGTATAGTGCACCGTCGGACGACGCATATCCGTATCGATGATCAAGACTCTTTTGCCTTGCTGTGCATAAGCAACGGCTAAATTTGATGATGTTGTTGACTTGCCTTCCCCTTGCGTAGCTGAAGTCACAAGGATAACTTGAATTTCACGATCAACGGCCATGAATTCGATGTTCGTCCGAATCGTTCGATACTGCTCGGCGACCGGTGATTTGGGTTGCGTGACAGTAATCAGATTCCGAGCGTCTTTATTCATTTTACTTTTCTTAGCCATACTGTTTAACCGCCTCTCGTTTTGACGCCTTTTTTGATGCATTAAAGACTTTGCTGTCGATATCCGGAATACTGCCTAAAACCGGTAGATCCAAAATTTGTTGAACCTGTTCTTCTGTCCGAATCCGGCGATCAAGGACTTCACGTAAGAACGCTAAACCAACGCCAAGTAAAAAACCGACGACAGCAGCAATTGCGGTATTGAGTATAATATTCGGACTGACTGGTGCTGTTGGAATTCCTGACACCGATAAGACTTTGACGTTATCGACGTTCATCAGATCAGTAATATCTTCACTAAAGACTTTAGCGACGGAGTTCGCAACGTTTGAAGCAAGCGCCGCATCTGTATTTTGAACCGATACGTTGATGACCTGTGAATTTTGCTCACTTTCAACCGTAATCATGTTGTTTAAAGCACTGATACTATCGGGTGCATTTTTGACTTCGGCTTGGACTTTTTCTAAGATCGCTGGACTTTTAATGATGACACGATATGTATTGACAAGGGTGACGGACGATTGAACTTGCGAGGCATCGATCACATCGTTTTCCTGTTTCTTCGGCGTGACGAGAATTTGTGTACCGGCTTGATAAGTCGGCTTGATTAAAAACGTACTGACAGCAAATGAGATGAGGGCTGCGACGATTGTCAATGCGAGAATCCGCCAAAGCGACTTTCTCAAAATTGAAAATAATTCTTGTAAACTAATCGTTTCATTCATGGTTTAATTATTCTCCTTTATCTGTCTAATGCGATGACTTTTTCATCAACTAATGCTCAGTATAACAAAAAATTGGGAAATGGTTGATTAAATTTCAGGAAATAACATACGTTTTTTGAAATTTGTTGCGTATAATAAAGAATGACATGTTTCTTTTTACATGGATTTCCGGATATACACATAGGAGGAAGATCTTTATGCATCGCTCGTTACAAGCACTCCAATACTATACATCGCACTCTGAAGAAGACATTCAACGACTTCACGAACGGATTCGCGCCAGCCTCGCTTCAACTGAATCATTAACTGACACAATGATTCGTTTGACCGGACAAGAACCAGTCGTCCCATTTAAACAAGATACCGTGACAGCTGACGAGTGGACTGCTTTTTTAGCTGGTAAACATCATTCTCAACTCGCTGACTTTTACGGAACACTCGTTGCCCGACCAATTCTGAAAGAAGATGGTCCACTTGTTCAAAAGGAAGAAGAAGAAATCATTCCTACTTTATCGCGTACCCATCGCGAGACCGAACCACGTCGTCAAAAAGTGAAAGTTCGGACGGAACCGCGTCCTAAACGAAAAATCCCCTGGGGTTGGTTAGCTTTACTCGTCTTGTGTTTTTTACTTGGTGCCGCCGGTACATACGTTTACTCCAACTATTTAGCCCGCCCTGTAGCAACGGAACCAAAATCAACCATCGAGCAGCCGGTCACGGTCGAAAAGTCGGATGAGAAAACAAAAGAAGCTAAGACGGACGAGAAAGAAGAAGCGAATATTCTATATGTCAAAACTCGTAACACCAATATCTACAGCGACTCTGGTCTAACCGATGTATTGTACGAAGCTGACTTCGGTGACGGATACCGGATTCTTGAAACGACGGATACGGTCAGTAAAGTTGAGTTGACCGATGAATTGACCGGCTACATCAAAACAGTCGATACGACAAAAGACTTGAAGGAAGATCCGATTGCCGATGAAGCGTTGTTGACATGGGTCGGTGATAATCTAGATACGAGCTTCGTCAACGAGACGCTCATTGACCTTATCGGCAAATCTGCCGAGGATTTAAATAGTGCATATGGTTCACCGGAACGAACGTTTTCTGATGAAGTAAACACCTATCTGTTTTACGGTAATCATTTCTTTACACTCCAAAATGATAAAGTTATCGCCATCGACTGGTCAGAAACAGCGATCACAAATGCCGAACTCACAACCCTTGCGCCGCTTCAACTCGAAACGGAAACGACCGGACTCGTCACAAGTAATTCCTATCGTCTGCAACGCTTTGAAAAAGCCGGAACAGGCTTCAGCCGCGTTCGTTTGGCCGAGCAAAATTTATAATATGATACAACGCAAAAAGACAATCCAAAAAATGGATTGTCCTTTTTGTTTACTCGAGACCTAACGAGTAACGTAATGCCGTTTTTGTTTGTGCCAGTGAATCCTCGGTCGGATGCCAGTAATAAATGCCATCCGCCTCTTTCCCACCAGTTCCTTCAAGTTTTAAATTCTTTTGATTTCTAAAAGCATCCATGTAGTCAAAAGCCAGTGTCCGCATTGGTTTGAACGAGACGTTCGTTTGTGCATTTTTACCGACGACATCCATGATGGCATTGAATTTACTGACAGAGACGTCCGATGATAACTTCGCAACGACTTGTTCGATGACTTGACGTTGACGCATCTGACGACCGAAGTCTCCCCGCGGATCTTCATAACGCATCCGCGTATACTTCAATGCTTCGTCCCCGTTTAAGTTAATTTTCCCGACCGTGAACTGTTTCTCACCGACTTTAAAGTTTAAGTCATTATTAACAGTTACTCCGCCCACAGCATCAACTAACGAAGTAAATCCTTCCATGTTGATTTCTGCATAATAGTTAATCGGAATATCAAGGAATTTTTCAACAGTTTTGATGGCCATTTCCGGTCCGCCAAACGAATAGGCATGGTTGATTTTATCGTTTGTTCCTTTACCGACGATATCTACTTTCGTATCCCGTGGGATACTGATTAGCCGACTTTCATTTTGCGTCGGGTTAAGCGTCATAATCATAATCGAATCACTTCGTCCATTCGTTTCACCTTTTCGACGATCGACTCCGAGTAACAAAACAGAAACCGGTTTTTGTTTTTCGACGACTTTATCACCGGTATTCTTGACCGGTGATTGAATCTTTTTAACAGTTTGATCGACTTGGTAATACGTATAGCCGATAAATCCTCCGACTCCAACGACTAATACTAGCGCAATCAACAACATAATCTTTAACGGCGTCCAGCGCTTTTTAACTTTTCTTCTTTTTTTGACACGTTCCACGTTTTCACTTTCCTTTCTCTTCTCTACCACTTATTCATTATGTAACTTCATCAGTTCTCGTTAGTATCGGTCAAACAAAAAAGATCTTACAGTCGAGTATACTGAAAATTACGAGCAAATTGTCAAAAACGGGAAAAGATGAAAAAAAGAGTCTACCGGATGGTAAACTCTTTTCAGTCAAAATATGAACGTTTTTTAGTTAAAGCAACGATTCCATCGCTGATACCTTCTCATACATAAAGACTTCGTAGATTTTTTTCTTGAAGTTGTAATCCATGCTGACGACCATCCGTTTTTTTGGATCTGTTGTTTGGAAGACATACGATTTCATCATGATCGGGTCAGCTAGTCCCATTTTGATTTCTGCTTTTGACGCGACCTTCGAGTAATCAAAATTCGACCAATCCATCCACTCCCCGAGTCCTTTGCCTGTCAAGACAGCATCGAGTTGTTGTTCGGTCATGCCTTCTTTTAGCTTTGCACCTTTCATCAGTTGCATCTTACTTTCGCGGACACCGAGTTTTGTTTTTGCCGTCACTTCCAGCATCTTTGAAGTCAATAGGTAAACTGAACCTTTACTTTTTGTCGCAAATGCTAACGATGTATACGTCGGTGCGACTTTCAATTTTGTATCATGAAAATCATAGGCGACGAACTTCTTACCACCTTCTTTATCCATCAGCTCTGCTTTTTTCTTTAAGATAATCGATCCGTCTTTTTTCGTCAGCTGTGTTTTATAGCTTTTTCCGTAAAGGATTTGTGCGACCTGTTCCATTGTCATGCCCGTTTTTAATGCTTCGAATTGTGTCGTCGCTTTAATTTCTTCTTTTGTTGCTGCTTGTGCTGTTCCTGCGATTAATGTTGAACCGGCCAAAATTGCCGCGATTGTTAATTTACCAAGGGTTGTTGTCATCTGTTTTCGCTCTCTTCTGTTTTAAAGTGAGATTACAAAATTACTCGAAATCGTTTCATAGTGATTGATCCGGTACGTTTTTTCGTTTGGATCATACATCATCTCGACCCGTAAGCGCTTATTTGGATTGCTTGTCCGGAAGATATAGCTTTTTCCTTTGCCTTGACCAAGACCGGTCCGTTCCATATCACGCTCTGACAGCGTGTGACTGAAATCATTAATCGTCCAGTTCATCCAGTCGCCGAGTCCTTTTCCACTGAGCACGTTGTCGAGTTGCTGTTCGGTCATGCCGAACTTCAGACGTTTACCACTCTTTAACTGTTTGTCGCTTTGACGGACTTGCATCGGGTTCTTTGCACTGAAATCGAGTGACTTTAGCGCTAGCCGATACACCTTGTCCTTCGGCTTGACGGTAAAGAAAAACGTCATCAGATGCTCCGGTACTTCTGATTTTTCATCGCCAACGAAATAGTAACGGTAATCCATCAGGGAGTCAGAATCCCGCTTCGGCGACTTTTCTTTTAAGATGATTCGACCGTGTTTCTTCGTCAATTGCGTTTTGTACGTTTTGCCATAGCGTACTTTCGCAAATTCGGTGATGGTCATGCCTGTTTTGTACTTCGTAAAATCCGTCGTGACTTGTTTTTCTTTCTTGGTCGCCGCATCGACAGAGCTGCTGATTACCGTCGAAGTCAACAACGTCATCAAGACCGCATATTTCCATATTCCTCTTGGCATGAAAGACGGCTCCTTTCTTACTTCGGTTTAATCGTATGAATCGAATAATTGTTCATCACATACTGTTTCTTTTGATAATCAAACTTCATCATGACTTCAATCTGCTTTTTCGGATTAGAACTTTTGAACGTATAAATTTTCATTTGACCCCGGTATTTGTATTCTTTTCGTTCCTGTTTCGTTTGAACCGATTTATAGTCCAAAGACCAACGCAACCCTACCTGACCTAAGCCTTTACCGGACAACAGTTCATCAAGTTCTGCTTCCGTCTCATCTCCCCGGATATAGGTCACGTGTTTAAGCGTCCGAGTACTCTCCCTTAATCCACTGTTCGTGTCCGCTGCAAACTGTAAGGTTTTTTGGACCAGGAAATACGTCGTTTGATTCTTTCTTGTGTGAAACTCAAGTGTCATCAGCCTTGGTAACGTCTTCGACTTGTCATAAAACGAATAGCCCCGTGACCGGTATCCTTTTTCATTCTGCGCCCAATTGGCTTTTTTCTTAAAGACCGTCGCGCCATTGGTCTGTTTCAAATGTTGTTTGTATGAGGCACCGTACATGATTTTAGCGACTTGTGTCACGGTCAGACCGAACTTAAACGACCGGTACTCTTTTAATACACGTTGTTCTTCCTTCGATGCGGCTTGTCCGTCGAGTGTCCCGCTTAAGCAGAGGACACCGATGACAAGGACCAGCACCAATTGTTTTAAACACTTCATACATGTTCCTACTCTCTTCATTTCAGTAACCGCACAGCTTTATCCGCATCGAGTCGCCCGTATCCGTATGACGGATCATAGCCTTTGGCACCCAGATCCTGTGCCGACTTCTTAAGAATCGCTTCCACTTCTGACGCTTTGATCGTCGGCTTCAGACTGTAAAGCAGACTCGCGACACCGACGACGTGTGGTGCTGCCATCGACGTCCCGCTCCAGAAGGCGGAGACGCCGTCGCTGAGATAACTCGGGATGTCTTGCCCCGGAGCGACCAAATCCAGTCCCTTGCCGTAGTTCGAGAACGACGACCGTTTATCGAACCGGTTCGTTGAGCCGACTGAGAAGGCATACTGAGAACGTGCCGGATACGACAGTTTATTTTGTCCTTCGTTCCCGGAAGCGACGACGACGAGAACGCCTTTTTTCTTCGCATAGGCAAGTGCGTCTTCAATCGCCCGTGACGAGAAGGCACCGCCGATGCTGACATTGATGACTTTGGCCCCTTTTTTGACGCCATGTAAAATCCCTTTGGCGATATCCGAATTCAAGCCGTAGTTATCTTCCCCGAGGACTTTGATCGGAATGATTGACGCTTTGGCATTGATGCCGGACATGCCATACGTGTTGTTGCTGTTTGCAGCAATGATACCGGAGACGTGCGAACCGTGTCCGTGGTCATCGATTGCCAGTTGCCGGCGGTTGACGAAATCATAGCCGAGGTCCATCCGGACACGTCCGGCAAAATCGGCGTACGTCGGATTGATGCCGGTATCGACGACCGCGACGAGCACCGTCGATTGTTTTTTCCCGGCGATCCGTTTCTGCATTGCATTGAAGTTGATATCGGCGCCTTTGACGCCGCCCCGTTGTCCGGTATTGTTCAGTGACCACTGATACGACTTGAAGACATCGCCTCCGAGTCCGTGCATCTGACTGTCGAGCTCGACGTACGCAACCCCACTCGCCTTCGCGAGTTGCTGTTTCGCCGCTAGTGCCTGCATGACCGTCCGGTACGTGAATTTCACGAGTCCGAGACCGGCGTCAATCGTTTCGTGTTTGACGGCTGCCGTCTTCTCGGACAGTTGTTGTTTTTGGCTGCTCGTACCCGTCATCTTGACGACGAGGCTGCGTGACTTCGCGACCGTTCCCGATTGACCAAGCGACTCCCGAAGCGGTTGCAACCGTTCGAGCTTAAACGGCACGACAAACGACGTATTTTTCTTCCCTTCGATTTCTATGTATTGACGACCGCTCCAGCTGAGCGGGAAGACCAGTGACTGATCCGTGATTTGATCGTACCGGCCGTAGACGAGTTGCCGTTTGTAGTCGGATTGTGACTCATAGACGGTCACCGCTTCCGTATCATCGGCGACGAATTTCAAATGGGTTCCGCCGGTCAGGTACGTTTTCGTATCAAAGTAAAATAACGCTTTCCCTTTGCTGTCAAACTTGCCTTTGATGTAGGCTTTCTTTGTTTTCGTGTCCAGCGTCGGTAATTTTTTTGCGCCGGTACCTGCTGCATCTATTTGCATCGGGATCATCGTCCCGAGGAGACCTACTACTGTCAGTCCTGCCATCCATTTTTTCATTTTCCCGCTCCCTCATCCATCTTTTGACCTATACAACCAGTATAATGGAAAATTTTACGCTAAACACCTAATTTTTACGTTCAAAGCAATTTTTTTCTGCTTTTAAACCACGAAATAAAAAAGCGAACCCAGTATCAACTGGATCCACTTTTAGTTTCATTTGATATAGCTCGCTGCCCGGTCGGCATTCAGACGCCCGGAACCATACGTCGTATCATATCCTTTTGAACCGAGATCCTTCGCTGATTTCTTGAGAATATTCTCCACGTCCGTTGCCTTGATACTCGGTTTGAGACTGTACAAGACGCTCGCGACTGCTGCGACGTGTGGCGCTGCCATTGACGTCCCGCTCGCAAAAGCCAACTCTCCATCGGCGAGATAACTTGGAATCGAAACGCCGGGTGCGACGAGATCAAGTCCTGTTCCGTAGTTCGAGAACGAAGCCCGCTTATCCGTCCGGCCTGTTGCACCGACCGAGAGGACATATTTTGAACGGGCCGGATACGATAATGTCTTTTTGCCGGCATTACCGGACGCCGCGACGATCAACACATTTTTACTTTTCGCATAAGACAGTGCCGACTCGACCGCCTTCGAAGATGTATCGCCGCCAAGACTGAGATTGATGACTTTGGCGCCTTTTTTGACGGCATGATTGATGCCGCTGACCAAGTCCGATGTATAGCCGGCACCGTTCTCATCGAGCACTTTGATTGGAATAATCGCGGCTTTCGCGTTAATGCCCGTCATGCCATACGTATTGTCCGTACCCGCTGCAATGATACCGGCGACATGCGAACCATGCCCGTAATCATCCCACGCCGTCTTCGAACGATTGACGAAATCGTAGCCGAGATCCATCCAGACTTTTCCGGAAAAATCAGCATAACTTGGATTGACACCGGAATCGATGACGGCAACGAGCGTCGTCGACTGTTTCTTCTTCGCGATCCGTTTTTGCATCGCCGTCAGACCGATGTCCGCTCCTTTGAGCCCTTTTTTCTGACCGGTGTTCAGGAGCGACCATTGGTGATGCTTGAAGGCATCGGCTCCGAACGCTTGAATCGGCGTATCATATTCGACATACGCCGTCGCACTCGACTGCTCAAACTTCTGTTTCGCTACTTTTGCTTCCGTCGCTGAACGATACGTTAACTTCTCGAGACGTAATTCCGGAGCGACCGCTTGGACCGACTTGGCACCGAGACTGCTACCGCGTACCATACCGGCTTTCGTCTGGACGATGAGGGCCGTTGCCGTACTCGCTTTTGCTTTAACAGAGGAACTGCCGGTCATGTCAATCGGTTCGTACCGCGACACACTGAACGGGACGGAATATGTATCGCCCGGATATCCTTCTAACACCAGATACTGTCGTCCACTCCAACTGAGCGGGAAATACATCGTCTCGTCGTTGCGCTGGAAGTAGCGATTATAGACACGTCCGGCATCAATATCGGTTTTACTTGTGAACATCGTGCCATAAACATCCCAATCCAGATCAAATTCAAGATGGGTCCCGTCCTGAACAAAGTCTTTGGCATCCATGTACCAGATATCAAATCCGTCTTCATCAAAGCGTCCTTTCATCGGTGTTCCGACATAACTGCCACGGAATGTCGGCAGTGCCTTTGCTTGATTGATTTGTTTTGAGCTGACGGTTTTTTGTTGTGTACTGATTGTTTTTTGCTCAGCCACAGCTTCTCCGTTTATGCTGAATCCGATAAATAAACTTGCGGCAAGACTTCCTGCGATGACTTTTTTCATTCCTTCACTCCTTCAATTGTCTTAGGTCCTTACACCTATATACCCGTTAATTTTGGAATAATGTGGGATATTAAAAATCATTTACCTGATTCGTTTATTTCTTATAGAAGAAAACAGAAAAACACCTTCCATCCATTGCTGGACGAAAGGTGTTCCAGGAGATTAGTTTAATCCGAGAAGAACTGCTTTCTCGTAACCGCCAGTCAAGACTGAGTTGTCGTATGACTGAAGATCTTTGTTGACGACGATGACGTTCGACAACGTTTTGAGTGTACCAGCCGGGACTTTGATTTTAACGATATCAAGTCCGTTTGATACGATGTCATCCGAGTCAGCAAGCGAGATACTTGTTCCGACCGGAAGTGATTTTCCGTTCAGGATGTAGTTCGCTGTGCTTGTCGCATCATACATACCAGAGTATTGAACACCCTCTGTAAACTTGATGCGGATGACGTCTTTCTCGTTTTTCTCGTTCGCTGATACTTTAACGATTTCGAACGGTGTCAAGACTGGTTTAACAGGCGTTTTCATGAGTTTGAAGTCATGTGTTGCTGTTGCAACCGTGTTACCGACATCATCAGACAATGATTTGACGACGACTTTCCAGTCTTCGCCGTACCCTTCCAAGTCGACGAGACGTTGGAGACTCTCGTTTGCTTTGACTTGGAAGTTTTTGTCCGTTGTATCCGTGTACTTGACGACAGACCCGTCAATCGTAACGATTTTTCCATCTTTGTTTTTACCGATGAATTCAACCGTCGTTTTCGGTGGGTAAACGACACCGTCCGCGTTGATGAGTGGCGTGTTGTACTCATCGAGGTCACGGATTTTAACCGGCTCGCTCATCATGACAACGAAGTCGTTTGTCATTGGTACGCGGTCGATTGTGTTGATCTCAGCACTCTTCAGGTCCGGCGTATTGAGTGGCGATCCTTCATAGCTGAGGTCAAGTACTAACGCGTCGTTCTTCTCACCGTTCGCTTCGGCCTGGATAGCACCTTTTTCGAGCGTGATGCGGAACTTATCGTTGTAGTAGTTTTCTTTCGTGTTGACTGTATCGTAGATTTCCGTCCAGTCTTTCATCAACTCGATGACAGCTTCGCCCGTCTCTTTGTTATAAGACGTGACGTTGACATACTTGCTGAAGTCTTCGTATTTCTTCGTGTTCGAGTTGTAACGCTCAAACTTCAGTTCGTTATCAAGCAATGCCAGGATATTCGCATTTTTGAGGCCTTTGCTGAACATCACGCGGAATTGCTCAGGTGACTCAACAACGACGCCAGCTGTCGGTTTGACTGTGTCAGCCGCAACCGTGAAGTCGAGGTTTTGTGTCGTTCCGATGTTGCTTTCATCTGAAAGTGCTGCGAAGTCCATTGTATCCCAGACTTGAAGCGAGTGTTTACCTGCAGCGAAGTAACCTTCTTTGACACCTGGATAGTTGTCATCGAGCATGATACGGACTGTATCACGGCGATCGACACCAGTTTTGTTGTCAAATCCGTAATGGATGACTTTGAAGTACTTCTCTCCGTATTGACCGTCGATTTTGAATTTCGCAGAATCGACCGCTTCAGAGAATTTCACTTCGAGTTGGTTCAGACCGACTGCTTTAACAGATGTTACTTCAGCAGGACGAGCATCCGTCAACTTGAAGCTTGCTTTTGATTTCACTTCTGTATCCGTGCTGCTCGTGATTTTTGCGACGAGCTTAACGACTGCGTTGTCTTGGAGTGGTGTTTCTTTGTCCAGGATCAATTCGAATGCTTTCGGATTCGAAGGAATCGCTTTAACACCGATAACACGTTTCATACCGTCAAATTGTTCGATCTGGATGTTGTCGTTTGCAAGGTAATCTTCTTCGTGAAGACCTTGCATGACTTTATCAAGTCCGAATGATTTGAGTAAGAGTTCACGTGAAACGGCTTTATCGAGGAAGACCGTCACGCGATCTGCCTGGTTCGATTCAGCTGCAAGAACGTTGATCATCTCGATCGGAGCCGGAGTCACAGCGATTGTGCTGAACTTGACTTTCGTCTCTCCTGAAATCTTACCGATGAGGTTTTTATAGTCGCCTGCTGCCGTTTCGATGATTTCTGCACGGATCATGGCTTCGAGGTCAGTGTTGCTGAACTCTGAAGTGAGGATGACCGTTGCTTTTCCGTCTTGGATTGTCACGCGGTCTTTTGCAAGTGCACCGAATGATGTGGATAATTTCAAGACGATATCGTCTGCGTTTTTGTCGACTTCACCAGTTGCTTTGTCCTTGAGTAAGAACGTCACTTCTGTGTTGTCAGCTCCGTTTGCGACGATTGTCGAGGCTTTCGGTGAAACTTCCAGCATCCAGAGGTTTTCAACGCCTTGTGTCATGAAGCTGATTGAACCGAGGTCACGAGCGACGCCGCCGATCATGATGCCTTTCGCTTCAACTGTGTAGTCTTTATCGTACTCAAGACCTGACACGTCGAGGAGTGCTGATTTTTTGTCCGGGCTGAGGGTAACAGCTGTAACTGTTCCGCCTGCGATTTTGAAGTTTTCGACTGATGCGCTGTCAACGGCGCGTGAGAATGAAACTTCGACTTTTTTGTTGCCGATTGCTTTTGCTGAGGTCAGCATCGTGTTCGCTACTGTGAAGTCCATTGCTGCTGATTTCACATCGCCGACTTTGACGACATAGCTGTGTGTGCCTTCAGGGATTCCACCTTGTGAAGCCATGAATTTCCCGTTTGAAAGCGATCCTTTGACGACGATTGGTGCTTTTGACATATCTTTCCCCGGGTAGATTAAGAGTTCTGCCATTGCGCCTGTCGCTGCGTACATGACGTCCGCTTTAACAGAAAGTGTCTGATCATCGACGCTTCCCATGACGTTCGTGATGTCAGCTGCTTTAACTTCATAGCTGATTGAACCTGTTACGACAGAGTTCGCACCTTTGTATGAGTAAGCAAGTTTATATTTGCCGGCTTTTGAAGTGTTCGGTGTTTTCAGGTTGAACTTGCTGATCGGGCGTTTAACCACGATGCCTGATTTGTAACGGATACTGATTGTGCTTGGAAGAACAACTTTCCCTCCGACTGCAACTGGTTCGAGGACTGGTTCGAGGACATCAACCGGATAGTTCTGAAGTTCTACTTTGAGGATTGCTTTTTTCGAAGTACCAGCAACTGTTCCGTAAAGAACTTGGAACTTGTTGATGTATTTCTTCTCGAACTTCACGGTACCGTTCCACTTCACTGAACGCATTTCGTACTTACCGTTTGTGAGCTTGACTTTGACTTTCGTCGGTAACATCAATTTCTTAACAGCGTACTTTGAACCGCCTGCATGTTTCATCAAAATTGGTTCGATGTATTTAACAGAGACCTTCGAAGCCGCGTCAGCAGCAACCGGTGCGACGACAGATGCAGTGACTGCGAGTGCAGCTGCAGCAGCGTACAATTTGTTTGATTTTTTCGTGTAAGCCATGTTTACAATTCCTCCTCTTGTCTTTCAAAACTAAATGCGACAATCCCAACCAGATAACCTACACTTAAAGTAAATATTTACAAATATTTTACTTTAATCCATTCAACGAAGTCCCTGCCTTCTTCGGAGGAATACGTTCTGTTTCACACGCCGATCCATCGCCTATTCAGTAGACGATCGTCAGTGATCCATTATGTATCCAGTTTGGGATGAACAGGAACATGCTGTCGAACGCCTTACAAGTAAGGCATTCGGTATGTCGTAGGTTCGTACCAAGCCTCACTTTGAAATCAGTGAATCACTCAGCTACAGCTCAAATATACAAAATTCAGAAACTAACGACAATAGGTTTTTTGTAAAAATTAGGTGAATAGTAGTAACTAGTAAAATATATTTACAGGTCGTATATGGAAATTGAAAAACTGGTCATACCTTTTTAAGAAAACGCTTACATTTTACGTTATTTCAATAAAATTAATGTTTTCCTGAAATATAATAAAGCTGTCACGTTTCTTTGCGTGACAGCTTCAACAATTAAGACAGGCTTCGATTCGCTTGCTCAACTGCCTCTAAAAACGTTTCCCGCTGAAACCGGTGATCCGCGTCCGCCGTCAGTTCGATCATGTCCCCGAGCCGACGCAACTGAATCGGCAGCCCCCGCCCGATCCATTCGAGCTGTTGCTGGAGATGCCGTCTCGCCCGGTCGACCGTATGCCGTTCTGCTGCCGTGAACTGCCGTAAGTATTGCAGGACATAACCGAGTCCGAATTCAATCGGAATCCGTAGTTCGGCCCCTCTGTCCTTAATCCGGATCAGACCCGCTCCGTAATGAATCGCCCGTTCCCACTCCTCACTGATTCGTTCGTACCAGTTTCCGTTTGTCAGACAATGTGTTTCCAGTGCGCCTTTCGGACCACTCGGCATGACGCTGAAGTAATCGATTTTCATCCTTCTTCTCCTTTACCATAAAAAATAGGATGAATCCTTGATGGACTCACCCTATATGACAGGTCAGGAAGTTGGATTGTTCGAAAATCCTGCTGATAAAAAACACATCATTCAACATCGAAAAAGCTTTTCGAATACGCTATACTGAATACGGGAATGGGAGGAATGCTCGTGGCGATTATCATCTTTTGCCTCGTATGTCTCTTCGCATATCGTATCCGCAAGCTTCCCGAAGCGATTCGGACGATCTTACTCATCCTCGGTTTATTCAGTGGATGGTTCGCGCTGTTTGAGATTATCAGTTATTTAGAAGCGAATCCTTACCTGGCCGCGATCCCGATTGCACTCGGGCTCGGTTACTGGTTTTGGCGCCGCAAGAAAAAACGGACGACCGGTTCTGCCTCAAATTGAGGTCGAGCGGTGTCCGCCTATCGATCACACAAGACCAGTCCGATAACGGAACTGGTTTTTTTGTCGTTACAGGACGGCCGGTGGTCCGAATTTTCCGTCATGATAATCCCGGTACGCCTGACGAATCTCGTCTTCCGTGTTCATAACGAACGGTCCGTAGGCAATCGTCTCTTCCCGGATCGGTTGGCCGGAGTAAATCAGGACCTTCGTCCGGCGGACAGCCGTCAGCGCAAGTGAACTGTCCCCTGCTGCCTGCTCGTCAAACGTCAATGTCGCCGCCATCGTCTTCGAAAGACGGGTTTCACTGTTTCCTGCTTCCAGTTCGCCGGCTAAAACATATAAAAAAGCATTATGATTCGCCGGTAAGACATGCTGATACGTCGCACCCGGCGCCAAGAAAACCTCACTCATCGTGATCGGGACAAGACTGTCGAGCGGTCCTGTCACGCCGGCCATCTCACCGGAATAGATGCGGACGTGTCCGCCGTCGAACGTCACGACCGGCGCTTGTTCGAGCAACACATTTTGATACGATGTCGTCGTCTCTTTCAAACGTTTCGGCAGATTGAGCCACAGTTGTAACGTATGAATCAAATCGTCATCAACTGCTTCTTCGGCGTGGCGGGCCGCCCAGCCGGCATTCATGTACTGGATGTCTCCGGCATCAAGAATGGAGTGCCCGCCATGATTATCGATATGTTCGAGCCGACCGTCGATGACATACGTGATTGTCTGAAAGCCGCGGTGCGGATGATCGGAAAACGTTCCGCGTTTGAACCAGTCCTCCGCCATCAGGATAAACGGATCAAACTCGTCTTTCCGGTCTGGTGACAGCACCCAGCCCTGTTGGACATGGGGATAACCGTTTTGTTGATACGTCACTTGCCAATGGTTCTTCACATCACGTTCGAACATTTTTCCAACCCCTTCGTTCATTGTACTTTCATTGTCGCACAACCGAGGCCGGAAGCCGTATTCGTTTGCTCGTCAAAGGATTTTTGCGCACAAAAAAACGATTCCGGTTGACGGAATCGTTCAGCACTTCCATTACAGACGTGACGCCTTCTGTTCGAGGACGGCAATCTTCTCTTCGATTTCAAGCAATTTCAGTTCATGTTCGAGTTCGAGGCGACGTTTTTTACGTTTCAGTTGGCTCAGTTCTTCTGCGACCGACTCCGGTGACGCTTCCGGGCGCGGCGGTGCCGACTGATCCATCGACTGACGGAGCGGATCGAACAGGTTCGACTTGGCAAACTTCGCCGCTTCCGGACCAAACAGATCATTGATGATCGGCAAAACCTTGTTCATCGCATTTCCCGGAATCTGTGATTTCTCATCAACCAGACGTTTGAGTGCCAGCTCGTCGACCAAATACCCTTTACCGTCCTGTTCCGCATGCAATTCGCCTGTGCGGATCCAGCGGCGGACCGTCTCTTCCGATACGCGTAACAATTCACTGATCTGTTTTGTCGTTAACATCGTAATCCCTCTTTCCCATTCATTTGATATCCTTACTATACACACGTGTGTGCGTGTGTGTCAATCAATACACACATCAAAAAACCCTCCGAACCGGTGTGGTCCAGAGGGGCGTCCTTATCCTGCGCGTCGTAACAATAACCAGAGTCCGACGACTGCCAGTCCTGCTCCTGTCGCTGCGTACGGGAACGGTTTCTCTTCTCCTGCTTGCGGGAGTCGTTCACCGGACATATTGCTATTGCTTGTGCTTGTATCCGGATTGTCTGCTTTGACTTCCGTAACCGGTGCTTGCGCCGGTGTAGTCGATGTCTTCGTCGGTTGCGGTGTTGGTTTCGGTTCAACGACCGGTTTCGCCTTCTTGATTTCAGCAAGCAGGAAATACCCCATCGTCTCATCCGTCAACGTGACCGAATCCGTCGTTGCTTTTCGTTTGAACAGTTTGAGGAATTCATCGTATCCCGGGAATTCTTCTTCGTCTTCATCCGCCATGCCGACAGCAAGTGCTTCCGCTCCAGCTTTCGTCAATTCGAATGAATCCATCATCTCATCGAGCGAAACGTGGTGCATCGCTTCGACTGTGTAGCCAGCGGCGACTTCCGTCTTCACCGTGTACGTCCCCGGTGTCAACTCGATCGACAAGGCATCGTCTTTTCCGACTTCTTCCTTATAGACGTTTTTCCCCGTGATGGCATCCGTTATCGTATATGTCGCGGGAATCGTCTGCTCCGTATAACCCGGAATCTGATCGTTATTTACATCGAGGAAGTTCGTTACGATCAGAAGATTCGCCATGTCCATTTCTTCTTCATCGAGACCGTAGAGGCCGGCATCGACTTGAACGATGTCCCCTGCCTGTAGTTTCACTTTCGCCAAGTCATCTTCGTCAAGATCCGAATCGAGCGTCGGATCCGTTCCTTCGTGTTGAGGAGACGTGTAGTAGTACCCGATGTCCATGCCGTACACTTCAATGTAATATGTGCCCGGTTTGATGTCCTTGAACGTGTAGAGTCCGTCTTTCGTGTAAACTTCCTCAACGACATCATAGTTTTTATTTAAGAGGTACACCGGGACGTCACTGATCCGTGTTTCTTTTTCCTGACGGATCCCGTCTTCATTTTCGTCAAACCAGATGATTCCGTTGATGATTCCCGTCGTCGCCTTTACCGGCTCTTCCTTGACGGGTTCTGTTTCCGACTTCGGCTCTTCTTTTACCGGTTCTTCTTTCACAGGCTCTTCTTTGATTGGTTCTTCTTTAACTGGTTCTTCCGTCGCCGGCTCTTCCGGTGTCGGTTGTTCTTCCGGTGTTGGTTCTGTCGTCACGGGTTCTTCCGGTGTCGGATCCGCTTTGACTTCACGGCCGAATTGAATCAAAATCGTCTTCGCCTGATCCGTCGATGTGACTTTCACGACAGGTGCCGTTTCCGCTGTAAACGTGACGGTCGGGGTTTTCGCGATATCAATCGCTTGTCCCGTCAATCCACCTTCAAAGACCAATTCTGTTTCAGATTCAAGATTCACGGTCCCTTCTCCCGTGAACGTCAGCGTATACGGATTCGTTCCCGTTCCGGTGACATCCCATGAAGAAATCGTTTCTGCCTGAGCTGGTGTGATGATACCAAAGACAAGCAGACACGCTGCTATGTACATTCCAATTTTTCGCATTATGTTTGTTTTCGCTCCATTCTAAAATATGTGTTACCTAGATTTTAAACAATAAAGGGAAAATAAACCACCTGATTTTCGAAATTCGTCCAAGAAAAAGACGACTGTTCCTCAAAAAGGATTAGTCGTCATACAATCACACAAGTGAATCACAGGCTTTGGCACACGCTTCACAGGCTGCAGCACATTTTTGACAGTGGTCATGATCATGTTTCGAGCATTCTTCGGCACAGGCTAAACAGATTTCCTTACAGGCCGTTGCAAGCACGGCGACGTTTGGACTGTTGCGGACGATTGCCTGACTGAGCAGGCTGCAAATGTCGGCGCAGTCCCGGTCAAGACGGATACAATCCGTCATATAAGTAACGTGGGATTCATTGAGACAGGCGTCAAAACAAGTGTTACAGGCGACGATACAGGCTTCGAGTGTCTTTAAAGCTTCCTGGTGTACTTCATGCATATTGTGGTTCCCCCTTTAAAGTGATGACTACGTAAACGATATTATTCTTCTTCCCCTGTTACCCTCTCTTAAAAACAAAAAAGAACCATACGATAACCGGGGAACAACTGGTTATCGTATGGTTCTTTTCCATTAACGGACGACTTCAAGCGGAATTTCGATTCCACGTCCGGCGCCGGCATCGATGATCAGGACCGGCAAGCGGTTTTCATCGAAGACTTCTTTTTCAATCGTCGTATCTGACGTGTACGTTCTGATTTCCCCCATCTTTTTCGCCGTAAACGAAACGAAGGGGAACGGAATCGACTGATTAGCGACATCCAGTCGAATATCGACCTGTTGGTCATCAAGCCGGATGTCGTTTGCTGTCCGAATCGTCAGACGCATTCGGTCGTTATCCGTTGCTGAAATCTGAGCCGAGATGTTTTCCGTTTGTCCGGCACGCGTGACAGGATCGATGATGACCGTCGGGGAAGCGGTCTCCACCTCGTCAGCACGCTGACAACCGGGAATGACAAGCAGCGAGATTGCCAAAGGAATCAGCAAACGCTTCATCACGGATTCACTTGATTGCGAAAGTCAGTTCAGCAGTACAGGCGACTTCCCCATCGACTGTTGCTGTGGCACGCCCTTTACCGATCGGTCCACGCAGTTTCGTCAGTTCGACTTCCAGTCGGAGCTGGTCACCGGGAACGACCTGACGCTTGAAACGACAATTCTCGATTCCGGCAAAAAAGGCCAGTTTGCCTTGGTTTTGTTCCATCTTCAGAACAGCAAAGGCACCAACTTGCGCCAACGCCTCGACAATCAATACACCGGGCATGACGTTGTAATCCGGGAAATGGCCGTTGAAAAATTCTTCATTTGCCGTGACATTTTTGATTCCGACAGCCCGCTTTCCTTCCTCGACTTCGAGAATCCGGTCGACGAGCAAAAAAGGATAACGGTGTGGAATGACTTCCTTGATTTGTTCAATCGTATACATATAGCGCAGCTCCAATCACTGGTTAATTTAAGATTGTGTCCAAAAATCGGTGATGCGGGTCCAAGTGTCGAGCTTGAGGACATCCATCGCTTCGCCACCACCAAGTGTCGCATATCCAACCATTGCGCCGATCACTAACGCAACTACAATAAGAAGAACAATGATCAATAAACGAACAAGAATCGGAACGCGACGTGAAGAATACTGACGTAATTTTTTACGTTGCTTCGGTTCCTGTTCTTGCGGCTGTTCGTTCTTGACCTGTTGATTACGTTTCAGACGTTCACGGGTCGGTTGGTCCGTTCCGGCTTGATTTTGTACCATCTTGATCACCTTTCATTGGTTCAGTCTAAAGAACAGTATAGCATATTAGTACCTGGTATTAAATAGTTGCAGTTCAGCTACAAAACGGTTCTTTTTTTAAGTGTAACATGCACAAACCGTGAACTTGTAAAAAAAGTTTTACATTTCGTATCTATAGAAGAAACAGAACAGTCCAATCTTTTTTTAAAATCTTTTTCGATTTTTAAATCCAATTTAAAACCGGGAGCGTATGCTGTTCAGAACGATACAGACAACAACTACCAGATACAAAGTAGATAACACCCAAATTTGAGAGGATGAGACAAGATGAAAAACACGAAAAAATTCGCAGCAACAGCAATGGCAGCAGCACTCGTATTACCAGGAACGGCAGCATTCGCTTCCGGCGGCGGGGACGACATGAAACATGAGGAGAGCGCGAAGAACGTCACGGTCAAAACAAAAGCCGCTGACCTCCGTGCAACACTCGATCAGTTACTCTCGGAGCACTTCGTGCTTGCCGTCATGGACATGAAAAAACAATATGACGGATCAAAAGATGCAAAATATTATGAAGCAGCACTTAAACAAAATGCTCTCGACATGACACCGGCAATCGCTTCTGTCTACGGCGATGAAGGTGCAAAACAATTCGAGAAAATCTTTGTTGATCACAACAAATACACAACGGATCTCGTCAAAGCTGTAAAAGCGGACGATCAAGACGGCATCAATGCGTCGAAAGCAGAAACAGAAGAGTTCGTTCAGGATCTCTCGAGCTTCCTCGACACTGCAACAGAAGGTAAACTGCCGAAGGCAGCAGCAGAAGAAGTTCTCCGTGCCCATGAAGCAGACGTCTATAAAACATTCCAACAATATGCAGCTGGTGACTACGAAGGATCGTACAACACGTTCCGTGAAGGTTACAGCCGCATGTATGATATCTCAAAAGCACTCTCAGTCGCGATCACAACACAGATGCCTGAGAAATTCGATAACACGAAAGCCGATACAAAAGCTGCTGACCTCCGGTCAACACTCAACAGCCTCGCAGCTGAGCACGTGGCACTTGCCAACATCAGCATGACAGCTGGCGTCGATCAAGCGAAAGACTACGATGCAGCAAATTGGGCAGAAGACATGCACACAGCTGACTTCAAAGCGGCTATGAAATCGGTCTACGGCCAAGCGGGTGCAGATCAATTCGAGCAAGTTTGGACAAAAAACCACATCGAAGCGCAAGCTAACCTCGTCACAGCAGCGATCAACGACGACAAGAAATTGATGGGTGACGCGCAAGACATGCTCAAAATGTTCTCAAATGACTTCGGTGCGTTCCTCGGAGCGGCAACAGAAGAGAACCTTCCGACAAAAGCAGCACAAGAAGCAGTCTCTGGTCATGAGACATACGTCCAAGATACGTTCATGCAGTATGTCGAAGGTGACTACAAAGGATCAGCTGACACATTCCGTGAGTCGTATGCTTACATGTACGGTGTCGGTGAAAACCTCGGTGAAGCAATCGTCAAACAATCACCTGAGAAATTCATGGATGGTACACCAGGTTCTATGCCGAACACAGGTAACGGCGGCATGAGCGACAACAATACAGCAGGTACAACAGGTGCGATCGCACTCTTCGGTCTTGCACTCGGTGCAGCCGGAATCGTCCTCGCACGCAAACGTCAAAACGCATAAGATTTCGGGTATACTAAAAAGGATAGCGCCTCGGCACTATCCTTTTTCTGTGTTAAGAGGCTTTGTCTCGGAAAGGAGTGACGTGTCTTGAAAAAATGGTTATTACCGGTCAGCATCCTGTTGATGCTCGTTTCAATCGGTACGTTAATTTTTCTACTGATTGGAAATACAAAAGAACCGGAAACGAATATCACGCAAGGCGATACAAAAACTGAGTCTGCAGCATCTTCCGAGACAAAGGAAGACCCACTCAAACCGTCTGAAATCTTCAAAAAAGAATTTAAGAGTCTCTCGACGAACCAGGTCGAACTGCCGAAAACGTTAACGATTGATCCGCTGAAGATCAAAACGAACATTGAACAAGTCGGTCTCGATAAAAAAGGTGCGATGGGAACGCCAAAAAATGAACAACAAGTCGGGTGGTATAAGTTTGGTCCCCGTCCGGGTGATATCGGAAACGCCGTCATCGACGGACATACGGATACGAAGACCGGCCCCGCTGTCTTTTATCAGCTGCACGAACTTAAAAAAGGCGATACAATCAAAATCAAGGATGAATCAGGACGAAATCTTGTCTTCCGTGTCAAAAAACTGGTCGAGTACGGTCACCTCGATGCACCGCTCGAAAAAATCTTTGGTGCTTCCGATCAACGGAACCTGAACTTGATCACGTGTATCGGGACGTATGATGAAAATGAAGGCACGTACGACAACCGTCTCGTCGTCTTCACCGAACTGGATCAAAAGGCATCTGACCCGGTCAAAACGCCGCCAAAACCAGCGACGAATGTCCGTGTCTCAGGTGGATTCGTTAACTGGTATGCCTCGACTGATGATGAGGTCGTCACGTATAACATCTATCAGGAACAAGACGGAAAACGGAAAAAACTTGGTTCGACGGAATCAATCGAACGAAAAGCTTTCCCGTTACCGCAAGATACAACTGGACGTTTCATCATTACGGCTGTCAACAAAGCCGGGATTGAATCAGAAGAAGCGTTCAGCGTCGTCCAAAAATAATTCGACTGATCGACTCCAGTACAGGAGTCGGTCAGTTTTTTTGTTGATTCAGCGGGACACGCAGTTGTTTTTCACCGGATTGTGTTTGATACAGTAAATCAAGATGTCCCGCTGTCAGTTCTTTCTGCTCCGTTTTGATGAATAAGACGCCTGTCCGTTCTTCTCCTGCACGGTACATGCCGACAAGCGGATGTTTCTCATGCAAAATGGCAGTTCTTTTACCGTTCGTTTCATACTCTCCGAGTTTGTTCGATAGTTCAATCGAATCGTCCGATTGATTTTGAATCGTCACGGTCAAAGCGAGTAACCGTTTTGTCCCGGTTCCGATCTGGACCAGTTTTTCTTTTGAGACCAGCACCCGTAACAAAGGTGTAGTCCGGACTGTCTCCCGCCGTTGCATCGCTAACGTCTCGACTTCCAGTCCACCGAGTGTATACTGAATTCCGACCCGGTTCTCCCGATCAAATTGTTTTAATTGACCTTCATCCCATTTTTGCATAACTGGAATCGGATCCTGCTCAATCGGCTTAGAGTCCGCTTCCCACCCGACGACGGGAATAATCCACTTGACGATAACAAAAATGACGCATACCGGTATCAGGACATATAATAGGATTGTTTTTTTCACTCCGATTCCTTCTCTCCTACTCTGACGTCAATGCTGTTGCTTTCATTATGTCGGTTTCGATTCAATAATTATACATTTTTTCACAATTATAATAACGAAAAACCCCTGAGCCGTTGCTCAGGGGTGACTTCCTTAATAGGTGATGTGTTGTTTGCTCCAAGCAATCGATTCCTTGAACTGACGAACGAGTTCTTCCGCCGGTCCCGTCAAGGAATAGGCGAGTCCATGGACTTTTTCCGACATCTGCTGTAAAACGAGCCCGTCTTCAATCAGTTCCTGTAACTGCTCAAGGATCTGACCGTGTGACTGATCGATGCGCTGTTCAATCTCCCCGATCGTCAACGCTCCATCCCGAAGGATATAGATGACACTCGACTTGAGACTATTTTCGAAATTGTGCTGAAACTTTTGGAGGGCCAATAAATCAGCCTGTTCTTCTACGTGACGTTGATCCATCTGACACATACCCCTTTCGTGACACAATCGACTACGTTTTCAGTATGACCGAATTGCCAGCAAAATTCAAAAGTCAGTCTTTTGTCGTCACGATCGTATTAAACGTCTTATCGTCTTCTGCGATGACCATCTTCTTTTGCGACCGAAGATGATACAGACGACGGATGTTCAGGATGACGACCTTCATGACGGCATAGAACGGAACACCGAGCAACACACCAAAGAATCCGGCGATATTTCCGGCGACGAGCAGGACGATGATGATCGTCAATGGGTGGACATCAAGCGTCTTCCCTTGAACGAGCGGTGACATGATGTGCGAATCAACCTGTTGCGCAACCGTCATGACAATGACTGCATAGATCGCAAGAATCGGATCCTGAATGAACCCGACGATCAATGCCGGAACAACCCCGATGACCGGTCCGAGGAATGGAATGATATTCGTAAGCGTCGCAAACAAGGCGAGCAACAGCGCGTAATCGATGCCGATGATCAGATAACCGATATAGGCGATGATGCCGACACCGATGCTGACGATGACTTGACCCCGAATGTAGCTCATGATCGTCAAATGCACGTCATGCAGAATTTTTTTCGATTCCTTATGGTATTCAAACGGCATCATCTTAACGAGATTGCCCTTCAGCTTATCCCCATCAAGCAACATGTAGATCAACATGATCGGAATGATGACGATCGTCACGACCGTCGTCGTGATGACACTGACGAATCCGCCGACACCGGTTCCGATGTTTTTCAGGAAGGTCGAGGCATATTCCGAGACGTTGCCGGAAAACTTATTAAACAGATCATCCTGTCCGCTCAGGAAACGGGAAAAGAAGGCGCTGTTTTCGAGTTGATCCCGGACGTCAATCAGTTGACGCTGAAACTGGGAAGCAAGTGTCGGAATCGAGTTGACGAATTCCGTAATCTGATCTGACAGCATCGGACCAAAGATAAATCCAAGTGTGGTCAAGATACTGATCAAACCAATCAATACGATGATGACAGCCGGACGCCGCTTCATCTTCTTTTCGAGCAGCTCGACGATCGGCAACAGGACATAATACAGAATACCGGCAATCGCGAGCGGTGGAACGACCATCTGCAGTAAAATCGCAATCGGTCGGAACAGGAACGTCACGTGATTACCGATCCAGACGATGATCAGCAGCGTCATGATCCACCAGGCACCGCGGTACCATTTGTTCTCGAACATTTTTTGCATCTTGTCACTTCCTTATGATTAAAATGAGGACTTCTCCTTCATTAGATTTCCTTTATTCGTCCGCTTCTAATCCTTATTTTCAAAAAATAGTTGAAGGATTGTTCATTCGATTCCTTCATAAAATGTCGCTTGTGTTGTATTCATTCTTTAAATCCAGTAATTAAAATATCTTTTTTGCATCTTTGCGTGTTAAAGTTTGATGAATCCCTGTTTTATTAAGTAAGATAAAAATGCTGGATTAATTCTTTGAACCTTAGAAAATAACATACGGAGGATAAACAAGTGAAATGGATTAATCAAAAAATCGGTCGTCAATTGATGTTTGCCTTTTATATGGTGTTCATCGCGCTCAGTCTGACGTCAGCAATCGTCTACAACTATACGGAACGAAAGATCGACCAGACGAATGCCACATTCGATGATTTACGGGAGCGCCGAACGAATGCCAATACCTTAGCCAACGAATGGACACTTGTGCAGAGCAATGTGAAATCGTATGTGCTGTTCGGTACACCAGAAATACTCGATACGATCAAAGCGAATCAGAGGGAAATCAATCGTTTGACGACCTGGTTCGAAAAAAATGCCATTTACGAACAAGGACAGGAATACGCGGTCGCCACCCGGACACTTTATGATGATTACTTCGGGACCGCCCTTCCATTGTTGACAGAATATGTCGCCGGTAAGAAACAAGGTTCGATTGATGAGACGTTCCTCGATCCGAAGACTCTTGCTTCCTTATCAAACGGTGAAGATTTATTTAATGCAAACGGCACATTAAAAGGATCAAACAGTCAATTGACGACCGATACGGATGCAGCCGGCATCGATACGTTACTCACGGACTACTTGACGTTGATTCAAAACAAAGAGACGGAAGCCAAAACGAACTTACTCGGCGAAATGCGGGTCGCCCAGTTCATCTGGCTGTCGAATCTTGTGGTCCTGATCATCATCCTGTTGCTGCTCGTCCGTCCCTTCATCAGCAGGGTGACGAAGCAGGTCAACACGTTATCGCGTGACAGCGCCCTGCTCGCAAGCGGAGAGGACATCAACACGATTCCGTTACCAAAACGGCAGGATGAGCTTTACACCCTGACGACATCGTTTAATCAGATGGCCACCTCAATCGCCGACAATAAAGTCCACATGCTGGCGAAAAACGAAGAGTTACAAGCGCAACAAGAAGAGCTCGTCGCCCAACAGGAAGAGTTACAGGCACAGCAGGAAGAGCTCGAAGAAGCACTCGAAATCACGTTACGTAGCGAACAGCACCTGAAATACCGTAATGAACTGACGGAGACCCTCGCGTCACGCGAGACGCTGACGGCGTATCCGGAAATCATCGAAAAGCTCGTCGCCATCACACACTCAGAAATCGGTGCCCTGCTGTTCCTCGATCAGCATGACGTCCGCTCGACGATTGAATACGGAATGACGGAAGAGATGGTCGGTCAGCTCGTCAAGGACGATCAATCGTTGTTCCACCGGGCCCGCGTCTTAAAACGACCGGTTCATTCATCAAAACAAGTCGCTCACGACAGTCCGTTGCCGTATCCGTACTACATGTATGAGGTCGCCGTTCCGATCCTTGATCCGAACGAAGAACAGATCATCGCTTGCGTCTACCTCGTCCGGTACCGGGATGCCTTCACACCGGAACAGATGGGTGACATCCTGTCGTTCTCGCACCAGTTGTCACTTTCACTGATGCGGATGGGAATTTATGAGAAGATGATGCACGAGAAAAATAAGACCGGTCAACTCCTGAACTCGATCCGGGAAGCCGTCGTCTATATCGAACATGAATCCGACGAACTGCTTGTCAACGAACCGTTGATGAAACTGTTCCCGGAAGTCCAGACGGAATACCAGGACGACAGTAATCTGTCCTCGTTCCGTCAGGCGATGTCAGCACTCTCTGCCATCATCGATGAACCGGAACCGTTCGAACAGTATATCGAACAAATCGTTGAACAGAACCTGCCGAAAGACAGTCTTCTCGTCTCGATCCGTTCACAAAGTGCCTACATCCAGATTTACGCGGAAAAAATCCAGATCAATCAGGTCTGGGTCGGTACGATGCTCGTCTTGCGCGACGTCACGAAAGAGACGGAAGCGGACCGGATGAAAGAAGAGTTCGTCTCGACGGTCTCGCATGAACTGCGGACACCGTTATCCTCGATCTACGGCTTTACGGAACTGATGCTGAACCGGGAAATCGATCCGCCGAAACAACGCAAGTACTTGACGACCATCCACTCGGAAACGGGACGCCTGACGACACTCGTCAACGATTTCCTCGATGTCCAACGGATGGAATCAAGCGAACAGCGGTATCAGATGGCGACGTTTGATCTCGTTCAGCTGGCGGCAGAATTGATCGACTTCCATGACGCTTCCCATACGACACACGAATTGTCGTTTGAAGCTGTCGGACCGATCATGATTGATGCCGATGCAGAAAAAATCAAACAGTTGCTGAACAACCTGCTCAGCAATGCGATCAAGTATTCACCGGATGGCGGCAACGTCGCAATTCGCATCGAAAACCATGACGGCTTTGCGGAAATCACGATTCGTGACCAGGGGATCGGTATTCCCCAAGAAGCGATGTCGAAGTTGTTCGATAAGTTTTACCGGGTCGACAATTCGGAGACGCGAAAAATCGGCGGAACCGGACTTGGCCTGTCGATTTGTAAGGAAATCGTCAAGCACCATAACGGGACGATTGATGTCGAGTCGACGATCGGTGACGGATCAACGTTTACGATCCGCTTCCCGATTGCAGTCATTTCAACGATTTTAACGTATGAAGAATAATCGCACGCGTCCCTGCCTCTCCGGCAAGGGCGCGTTTTTTTGTCAGGTTACCGGTGGAAAGAAGACGGGTATGAAAGAGAAGTATGAACAAACGAAGGGAGTTTTAGACATGGCATTAGGTTGGATTGGATTAGGTCATATGGGAGTGCCGATGGCGTTGCGTCTCAGACGAGCCGGGCATCCGCTCAACGTGTATAACCGGACGGTCGAGAAGACCGCTTCTCTCGTCAAGGAAGGGGCTGTTGCCCTGGAATCACCCCGCGCCGTCGTCGAGCAATCGGACATCATCTTTCTGATGCTCGCGGATGGCCCTGCCATCACGGCTGTCTTCGAGCAGGAAGACGGTCTGCTGACGAGTGAGCTGTCGGGGAAAACCCTCGTCAACTTGAGTACGATCTCACCGGAACAATCAATCGACTTTGCGAAACAAGTCGAACAGGCCGGCGCAACGTATCTCGAAGCACCGGTCTCCGGATCCGTCGGGGTCGCGGAAGCCGGTCAACTCGTCCTGCTGCTCGGTGGAGACGAACAAGCGATTGACGCCTGTCGTCCCTATTTCGATATCCTCGGTAAGGAAAGCATTCATTTCGGTGCCCACGGAACAGGGAGTTCGGCCAAACTGGCCATCAACCTCCTGCTGGCTCTGGTCGGCGAAGGGGTCGCTGAGACCTTATTGCTTGGCGAACGGGCCGGACTCGACAAAGACAAGCTCCTGCAACTGATTGGTGCTTCCGGAATGAATACACCGCTTTTCCAAGGCAAACAAACGATGTACCGGGACGAACAGTTCCCGCCTGCATTCCCGCTTCGTTTGATGGCAAAAGATCTTGGCTTGATCACGGAAGAAGCGAAACGATTGACGCTCGGCCTGCCGCTAGCAACGACGGCACAGACGCAATACCGGCATGCCTTAGAAAGTGGTCACGGCGACGACGATATGGCGGCGATTTACGTCTCGTTGAAAAATAACTGACCGTCTGGTTTTTCAGTCGGTCCGCAGACGAAAGAGGGAGGGAATCTTTACGATCCCCTCCCTCTTTTTGCTGTGTCAGATATACGCGATTCCTTATATCCTTATTTCAGTGACGTCACGATGCCCATCATCTGATCGGATGTCGTCAAGGCTTTTGAATTAAACTGGTAGGCCCGCTGAATCTGCGTCAGGTTCGTCATCTCTGTCGCCATATCGACATTCGAGGTCTCAAGCGTTCCGACCGTCAACGGATTTCCCGTCGCATTCTGGTATTGTCCTGCCGTCGTATAGAGACCGCCTCCGACATCGGTCAATTCACCGTGATTCGGAATATCGGCGACACCGATCCGGGCAAGAACACGCCGTTCTCCGTTCAGGACACCGGTGATGTTACCGTCTTTGTTCAGTTCGATCGACGTCGCATTGTCCGGGAATGTGATCGGTTCGTTCGCCTGATTGATGACCGATCGTCCGGCATCATCCGTCAACAGAACTTGACCGTTTTCTTGCGGGGACAATTCAAAATTACCGTCACGTGTAAACTTCGTCACGCCGTCCGCATCGATCACACCAAAGAAATGGTGCGGATTGCTTAGGGCCGCGTCGAGCTTCCGTCCGGTATTTTGGAACGTCCCGGTTGCGAAACGCGTCGCTTCATTGGCGACGTATCCGCCGACACCAAGGCGCAGACCAGCAGGTGTCGTCAGCGGTCCAGCCGTCAGTCCTGCCGGTTGATTGTTCAGGTTACGGACGAGCAGTTCATTAAACTGGGAATCACGCCGTTTATATCCGTTCGTATTGGCATTTGCCAAGTTATGTCCGGTCGTATCAAGCTGCTTCTGGAGCTGAGCCATCGTACTGGCGGATGTATAAAGTGATTGCATGAACTTCCTCCTTGATTAACGGACGCGTCCGATTTCCGAAACTGCTTTTTCAGCCGTCCGGTCATAGGCCTGGATGACTTTCTGATTGGCTTCGAACTGGCGGAGACCGGCGTTCATCTCCGTCATCGTCTGTTCGACTTCGACATTCCCGAGTTCGAGTACCCCTTGATCGACTTTGACGGCACCAGCGTTCAAGGCGTCCGGTGACCGGAACAAACCGTTCCCGGTCCGCTCAAGCGTTTCCGGCTGATTCGTAACGACCAGACCGAGGTTGCCGATGGCTTGACCGTTTCCGTCCGTGACGGCACCGTCCGCACTGACGACGAAATCTTCATTGACGACGTTCAGCGGCTGACCGTCGTCACCAAGGACAAGATCATTTTCCGTCGTCCGGAGCAGACCGTCCTGTCCGACGGCGAACTGACCGTTCGTCGTATAGAGTGTTTCCTCTTCGCCGGTCGAAGGATCCGCATGCCGGATCGTAAACAAGGCTGCTCCTTCAAGCGAACTGATTTGCAGGTCGGTCGCATTGCCCGTCTCTGTGATCGAGCCAAGAGCGAAGTTCGGTGTCGCCGCCTGCATGAAGACACCGGTCGCGAGCTTCCCGACTGTCCCGCGGGAACGGACACCGGATTGTTCATTAACGCCCGACTGCTGGATCATCATCTCGGGAAAGGTCCGGAGGGACGCCTGATCGGCCCGGAAGCCCGGTGTCCGGGCGTTGGCCAGGTTGTTGCTTAACATCTCTTGCTGCCGTTGTAACGCCTGCATCGCACCAGACGCCGTATACATTCCTCGTAACATATGTGTTGGCTCCTCATTGACTTATTGTTCAATTCTATTCCTTAAGTATATCGGTCAATTTTTTGGAAATTCGATGTTTTTTTCAAAATAAGGTAATGAATCGCGTAGATGCATCGAAAGGCCTACCCCATTCGTTCAAAAACATTTGCTTATTTTTCAACAGACACGATATGTCTAAATCCCATAAATTGTTATAATCAAGTTATAACGATACTAAATGAGGTGAGATCATGCCCTTCTTCAAAAAGAAGAACACAGAATCCTTCATCAACGGCTCCCTGGATTTCAAACAACTGGTCGACGCGACACACTTTCTCGAAAACCATCCCGATGCGGTCTATACCTTAAATTTAGAAGGACAAATCGTCTCCTACAATCAAAAGCTGTCCCTGCTGCTCGGCTATGGCGGAAAAAAGCTCCATCACCAGCATTTCAGTGAATTCATCACACCGGCTGAAGCGAAACGGATTGCTCCGCTCAAGCAACGGGCCTTAACCGGCGAAACCGTCCACTTCACGGCAGAAGTCGCCCATCACGACGGTCATCACTTGACGATGAATGTCACGAATATTCCCATCTATCAAAATCATGTCATCATCGGTGTTTACGGCATCGCCCGGGACATCACTCAGCATATCCAGTTACGGCTGCAACATACCCGGCTGTCGGCAAAAGAACAGCTGACAGCGTCACTTCCAGGTCTCGCTTTTTTCGAGTACGAAACGACACGGGACCGGCTGACTTTATCGGCTCATTTCGCTTCGTTACTGGATATCTCGCAACATCGGCTCGCTTCCCTTGAGTACGATGAGTTTTTACTTGAAATCCATCCTGATGACCGATCACGCTTCAAGCAACAGCTGACATCCCTTCAGGCCGGAGAACCGACTGCTTCCTCTACCTTGCGGATGAATCAAACCCGCGACTATTCACAAGAAGTGTCCTGTCACGGACTCCGCTCCGAAGACGGTTCCGAGGAGCTGTTCAGTTTTCTTTTTCAGTCTGTCGTAAAACCGACGGATAAAACGGAAATCGAACGTCCGTCCGACCGGACCAGCCTCGAGCAACAGGAAGATATCCGGAAACTGTCCTTATATGATCAAGTGACGGGACTGCCGAACCGGACGTTATTCATGGAAGAAGTCGAGCACTTGATCCGGACCGACCATCCCTTTACGATTCTATCGCTTGATTTCAATCAGTTGCATCGAATCAATGAACAGATTGGCTACGATATCGGTGACCAGTGGTTGCGGCAGACGAGCCGTTACTTAACGGAAACATTACCGGACCTCTACTGTGCCCGGCTGACCGGTGACCATTACGCCGCCTTGTCGACACAACCGTTTGACGAAGTCGCCCTGAAAGCGATGTGTCTCGATTTGCTGGCGTTGAACACGACCCGGATTCAAATCGAAGGATACGAACTGGCGGCCGAGCTCGCAATTGGTCTCAGTCCGTTCCAACATGACGAAACGACGGCTACGGAGCTGTTGCATACTGCCAGCCGTGCCCTGTCCCGTGCCAAACTGAAAGCACAGCCCGCTTACGAATTTTATACGTCACAGCTTGATCTTGAAATCTACCGCCGGCATCAGCTGGAACAAAGTCTGCGAAATGCGATCCAGCAGGATGAGCTGTTTCTCGAATACCAACCAAAGGTCGACATTTGGAGCGGACAGATTTTGGCATGTGAGGCTTTGATTCGTTGGGATCATCCCGAATGGGGACGGATTCCGCCGCAAGACTTCATCCCATTATCAGAGGAAGGACATTGTTATCTGCCGATTGGTGAATGGGTGCTCGAGACGGTCTGTCGGACGATTCAGTCCCTCCTGCAACAGCAAATTCCGGTCGTCCCGATTTCGATCAATCTGTCTTCGAAGCAACTGCTTCACCGGGATTTCGTCGACACAGTCCGGACCTGTCTGCACCGCTATCAAGTCCCGGCCCGGTACTTGCAACTCGAGCTTCAGGAAAGTGTGTTGTTGCGTGAGAGCGAATTTGTCAAAGAGACGTTACAGCAACTGCATCAGTTGGGTATCCAACTGATTCTCGACGGCTACGGAAGCGGTGTCTCTTCTTTGAGCAGCATTCAAACACATCCGATCAGCAGTCTGAAACTCGACCGGTCGTTCGTCGCCCGCCTCGAAGAAGACGAGCGGTCGGTTCCGCTCATCAAAAGTATCATCTATCTGGCAAAAGAGTTTCAGCTGTCGGTCGTCGCTGAAGGCATCGAGACGCTTCAGCAACTCGATCAGTTCCGAGGTTTTGAATGCCATGCCGTCCAAGGGTATCTGTTCAGCCGTCCGGTCGGCATCGACACCTTGCGTCTGCTGTTGAAACAAGGTGTCCTGCAACCGGTCGAATCGATGAAGAAGTCACCGAAAAAACCGTTGCCGTCCCTGCACGGACTCATCTCGATCACGCGGTTGAACGGAAAAGATGTCAATGTCGGGGCTTCCCCGATCCTCATCACACGCAGTACGAACCGTTCCGTTCATTTTTATGCCTCGATCCGCTTGCCGGTCGACCACCAAATCGAACTGTCGCTTCAATTGACGGATATCGTCCATCCGAAGACATTGATCGAGCCGCTCGCCGTGACCGAGCTCGATAACGGGCTGTTCCATTATTCGGCCGACTATAAAATCCGTGCTCAGTCGGGACAAATCATGAAGGCACTCGAGACATCCGAACAGTTGAAGCTGGATGAATTCTTTATGTTATCCTGACAAATCAAAAAGGCGATCCCGATGCAAAATCGGAATCGCCTTTTACGTATGCGTTAGGAGTGTTTTTTACTGAGGACCGCTGTTTGCGTCCGTTCGAGCACCGCGTTTGTGATGACAATCAACCCGGTGAACAGGAACAAGGCCTCAAAACCAAAGTGACCGGCAATCTGACCACCCGCGAGTGGTCCGAGGAAATTCCCCATGAACTGCGCCGACTGGTTGTAACCGAAGATCCGGCCCGATGCATTCGCCGGTGTGTGTTTCCGGAGAAGCGCCTGAACCGACGGCATCAGTGCGGCAGTCGCAAAACCGATTCCCATCCGTAAGATGATCAATTGGCTTGTATCCGTTACGAAAGCCTGCGGAATCAGGAACGCGGCGAAAATCAGCAAAGCGAAGAACAAGACACGTTCCGCTCCGATTTTATCTGATAACCGGCCGAGCCGCTGAGCGGCAATCAAGGCCGCAATCCCGGGCGCCGATGCGACGATTCCGGATAACAAGGCCAATCGTTCCGTACCGGGACTGAGTTCCCGGACGTACAGGGATAAAATCGGACTGATCGATTGTGCCGCGAATTGAATCAGGAACGTCGTCAGGAAGAGACTTAAAATCAGTTCCGGATGACGTAACGATTGGATGATTTCTTTAGCTGACGCCATCTGCTTGGTCTGCAGCGGCACGAATTCTTCTTTGACGAAGAAATACGTGACGAGGAACGTCAGGAAGAGCGGAATGCTCGTAAAGAGAAAAACGGGTCGAAGCCCAATCATATCGGCAAGGAATCCTCCAATCAGAGGTCCAAGTAATCCACCGGCAATCCCACCGGTTGATAATGTACCGAGCGCCCAGCCACTTTTCTCTTTTGGTGTCTGTGAGGCAATTAAGGTGATGCCGGCAGAGATGAATCCGGAGACGGCACCCATGACAAGTCGTAAGAAGACGAGTTGATAAACATCCTGTACGAAGCTGATCAGGAACATGACGATCGACATCCCGAGGCTTGCGCGCAGTAACATCAATTTCCGTCCTTTTTTATCGGCCAAACGTCCCCAAATCGGTGACACAATGGCTGCGACGAGGAAGGTTGCACCAAAGGCTACGCCGGACCAGGTCGTGATTTCCTGGCGTCCGTTGACACCAAGTTCTTCAATGAATAAGGGCAAAAACGGTAAGACTAAACTTAAAGCAGCAGCAGTTAAAAAACTACCGATCCAAACAACGACTAAATTTCGTTTCCACAATGGCATTGTGGCATCACTTCCTTTTTATTGGTAATTCCTATTTAATTCAACAACTTCTAATATACACTTCACAAAGTAAAATGTCTAGGATTTGAACTGATTCTAAGGACTCCCGGACCATTGGCTTATATCCAAGTCACGCCGGACGACCGATAATAAGATAACTTAATATAGGGAGTGAACGATATGAAACGCTTCATCCTCAGTTTGATTTGTCTTACGATGGCTGCGACGCTCCTGCCTGTCAGAACCGAAGCGGCCGTCACCGTCACGCGTCATACCGTGATGTGGTCAATCCCTGAAGCGAAACAAATTTCAACGAAAGTCACACAGCTGGCAAACAGACAGATGAAACGTGTCTATCTGCATGTCGCTGTCGAGGGTGACCGAACCCTCTACCGCACATTCGTTGAAAAAGCCCACCTTGCCGGAATCGAAGTCTACTTTTTGTTCGGACAGCCAAGCTGGATTACGAACGAAGGCACGACGAACCGGCCGAATGTCGAAGATCCGTTAGCCTGGATCAATGTGTATCTGCAAGAAACGATGGAACGTCCGGATGGCATCAGCGTCGATCTCGAACCTTACGCCTTACCGGCCTGGGAAACAGATCAAGCGTCTGTCATCGCCTCTTACCAACGCCTGCTGACAGCTTTTCATGATGTCAGCACAGCGCAAAATCTCCCGTTGCAACTGTTTCTGCCGTTTTGGTTCCATACCATTCCGGATGCTTCCGGACAAGCGCTCAGCGAATGGGCGATGGAACTGGCTGATGAAGTCACCTTGATGAGTTACCGGACCGTCTACGGTGGCGGTAATGGTCTTGCCGCGATTACGATGACCGATGCACTTTACGCCGCCAGTCATCAACACCGTCTGTCGTACGCTCTGGAATTCACGGAACTGCCGGAAACTCCGAGCATTACGTTTTTCGGACAGACACGGACGGCGCTTAACCAACTCGTCAATCAGACGATGAACAGCTCCCTGCCGCCAAGCGCCATCGTCTATCATGATTTTGACGCATATCAGACCTTCATGCGCAGTACGCAGTGATCCACTTCTATCGTGCATCAAAAGATACGAAGCGGTTTTGAATCACCAAAATTTGCATAGAAATGGCCGATCATCCTGTTAACAGATAGGATGATCGGCCATTTTTGATTGATGGAGGACGGAGACGTTCATCCTCGACTCCTATGGGAAAAGGAAGCGTGATTAACGCTTCCGCCAGGAAGAGGTAAGACCCGGCATGACCGCATGGAGTGCGGGATGCCGCGGCTTACCTTCCGCCCATGGAAAGCGAGGATGGCGGAGACGTCCGACACAAGCATTCATTCGGATTATTTTCCTAAATGATCAAGCATGATTCCCGTTCCGCGGGCGACACATAACATCGGATCTTCAGCGATCAAGACCGGAAGTCCCAGTTCTTTCGCCAGCAACTGATCGATGCCGTCAAGTAATGCTCCGCCGCCCGTCAAAATGATGCCGCGGTCGATGATATCCGCCGCCAGTTCCGGCGGTGTTTTCTCAAGTACACGTTTTGTGGCTTCGACGATTTCCATCGCGGCTTCCGCCAATGCTTCATGCATCTCCTGCGATGAAATCGTGATATTGTCCGGGAGACCGGTCACGAGATTACGACCCCGAATGTCCATCTCTTCCTGACGTCCCTCATCCGATACGGTCGCGACTGTCATCTTAACATTTTGGGCTGTCCGCTCCCCGATGATGAGTTTATGGTTATCTTTAATGGCACGGATGATATCCTGATCAAACCGGTCGCCGGCAACTTTGATTGTTTCGCCGCAGACGATGTCGCCCATCGACAGTACCGCAACATCCGTTGTTCCGCCACCGATATCAATGACCATGTGACCGGCCGGCATCCAGATGTCCATCCCTGCTCCGACGGCTGCGACTTTTGGTTCGACTTCCAGGAAAACGGTTTTTGCCCCTGATTTTTCACCGGCTTGACGAATCGCTTTCGCTTCGACCGTCGTGATGCTGGCCGGTGTACAAATCAACATCCGGACGCCGCCGAACATACTTCTTACTTCGATTTTATCGATGAAGTGACGTAACATCGCTTCCGTCATTTCAAAATCAGCGATTACACCATCGCGTAACGGACGGATCGCGACGATGTTTCCCGGTGTCCGGCCGACCATCTGGTGGGCTTCCGTTCCGACTGCATGGATTTTTCCTGTTGCTTTATCAATCGCGACGACCGATGGCTCGTCGAGTACAATTCCCTTACCTTTTACGTGAATGACGACATTCGCCGTCCCCAGGTCAATTCCGATATCCTTTGTCAAAAACATCTCGCGTGATCTCCTTTATCCACTGGCTATTCTTCCAAAATATAGCACGTCGTTTGGACGTCTAACCCATTTATGTATACATACCTTTCAATTCTAGCACAGGGAAACAAAAAGAGACGACTTTCTTTTAAAGAAAGTCGTCAAGAATATAAAGGAATGAAATGATAGCTTAAAGCTTCGTCGCTGCCGTCTCTTCGATGGCAACTGTTTCTTCCGTGACACGCTCGACATCTGCGCCGAGTGCTTGTAATTTAAGGTGGAAATCAACGTATCCGCGATCGATGTGATGCAGTGCACCGACACGTGTTTCGCCTTCTGCAATCAATCCTGCTGTGACAAGTGCTGCTCCAGAACGAAGGTCTGTTGAAAGAACTTCTGCTCCTTGAAGTTGAACACCACCCGTGATGATCGATGAACGTCCTTCAATCTTGATGTCAGCGTTCATGCGACGGAATTCTTCGACATGCATGAAGCGGTTTTCGAAGACCGTTTCCGTGATGACTGATGTGCCTTCTGCTTTTAAGACCAACGCCATCATTTGTGCTTGAACGTCTGTCGGGAAACCAGGGTGTGGCATCGTCTTGACGTCGATCGCAACGAGTTTCTTCGGTCCGACGACACGAAGGCCTTCTTCTGTATCCGAGATTTTAACACCCATCTCTTCCATTTTTGAGATCAATGGACGGAGGTGTTCACGCTCAGCACCGATGACTTCAACGTCACCTTCCGTGATTGCCGCTGCAATCATGAATGTACCGGCTTCAATGCGGTCTGGAATAACATAGTGATTGCCGCCGTGAAGTTTTTCAACACCTTCAACACGAATCGTCTCTGTTCCGGCACCGCGGACTTTAGCGCCCATTGCGTTGAGGAAGTTAGCGAGATCGACGATTTCAGGTTCTTTCGCGACGTTTTCGATGACTGTCGTACCTTCAGCAAGCGTGGCTGCCATCATGATGTTTTCTGTTGCACCGACTGACGGGAAGTCGAGGTAGATTTTCGCACCTTGCAGACGACCATCGACGTGTGCTTCAACGAATCCGTTTCCGATGATTGTTTTTGCGCCCATCGCTTCGAATCCTTTTAAGTGAAGATCGATCGGACGTGAACCGATTGCACAACCACCCGGCATTGCGACACGGGCACGACCGAGACGTGCAAGGAGTGGTCCCATGACAAGAATCGACGCACGCATCTTCCGAACGTATTCAAGTGGTGCTTCATCTTTCAATTCTGCTTCGGCATTGACCGAGACTGTGTTTGCTTCTGCATCAAATGTCACTTCTGCATTCAGGTTCCGTAAGACGTTGTTGATTGTATAGACGTCTGCCAAACGGGGAACGTTCTGAAGGACTGATGTACCTTCTGAAGCAAGCAATGTTGCGACCAATGTTTTTAAGACTGCATTTTTTGCACCTTCTACTTTTACCGTTCCAGCTAATTTACGTCCGCCACGGACAACGATTTTTTCCATTACTCATACTCCTCTGCTTTCGTTTCTGTTCTATTATGTTCAATTCGCGATTGGTGTGCATCATAGTTGAAAACCAACGCATGATAGAAGAGAAACACCCTATAGTTGATCTCTCATTCCAAATCCAACACGACTTTTCAGCTTCACAATGGTTACGTTTCTTCATTATAAGAATACTATCCTGTTCCATACTAAATCAGATTGATGATTTAGGGTTTACAACGAAGTTACAAGTTCACCCGACTAAGAACTGGAGACGCTGTGCGAATCCCGAATAATCGAGTAAAAAGCGGGCAATCAGCGAACCGAGCGCCACGGCAAGTAACACACGCAAGACAACAGCCTGCGGTCCTTTTGGGTGCTGCAGGAACTTCTCCCATTTGACCGGAAGGAGTGCCCACCAGGCGAAGACAATCGCCGTTAAATAAACAAGCATACTGATTAGTGCACTTAAACCGATTGACGTCACTGCTACTGCACCTCTTCTGTTAAGGTTTTTCCAACCTTACCATGATTTCATACAATGAATGATTGCGCAAACAAAAAGGCACAAGATAATTTATTTTATCGTATAAAATATATTATGAAAAGATAATTATGGAAAATTCCACATAATAAGATTGAAAAATGTGTGAAGAGGACACATATATGTACTTTTACTTTTTTTAGGATTGTTAAACCTGAATCACCGGATGGATTTGGGAAAACGGTTGCCCTACAGAAAATCATTGACCTGTCCTCAAAAAAAGACCCGGCTTCCATGACGGAAACCGGGTCTTTAACTTGAATCAATCGCGACCGTATTCTTTTAGGTTGAGACGGTTGATTGCGCGTTTCAATGAAAGCTCAGCGCGTTTGAACTCAAGATCTGATAATTTCGTGTCCTGGAGGCGACGTTCTGCCCGGACTTTCGCAGCCGAGGCACGGTCATAATCGACCTTATCCGCTGCTTCAGCCGTTTCAGCAAGAACTGTCACTGTATCCTGGCGCACTTCCATAAAGCCACCGCTGATAGCGATCAACGTGCGTCCGCCATCTTCGTGGCGCAACTTCAAGATGCTGATGTCGAGTGGTGTTACGAGCGGTACGTGGTGCGGGAGAACCCCGATCTCACCAGATATCGTTTTCGCAACGACCATACGGACATCGCCATCATACACTTCGCCATCCGGGGTGACGATATTGACATGAAGTGTGTTCATCTCAAGTCCCCCTTATGCTTTGTCACTTAGACAAGCGTCTTCGCTTTTTCAATCGCATCTTCGATCGGACCGACGAGACGGAATGCTTCTTCCGTCAAATCATCGTGTTTCCCACCGAGGATTTCTTTGAAGCCGCGGATCGTGTCCTTAACTGGGACGTACGATCCTTTTTGTCCTGTGAACTGCTCAGCTACGTGGAAGTTCTGCGACAAGAAGAACTGGATACGACGCGCACGGTGTACAGTCAATTTGTCTTCTTCAGACAACTCGTCCATACCGAGGATCGCGATGATATCTTGAAGTTCTTTGTAACGCTGAAGTGTTTCCTGAACTTGACGAGCTACGCCGTAATGCTCTTCGCCGACGATTTCCGGTGAAAGGGCACGTGATGTAGAAGCAAGTGGATCCACGGCAGGATAGATACCCATCTCAGAGAGACGGCGCTCAAGGTTCGTCGTTGCATCTAAGTGAGCAAACGTCGTTGCAGGAGCCGGGTCAGTATAGTCATCGGCTGGTACATAAACCGCTTGGATTGATGTAACCGAACCTTTGTTTGTTGACGTGATACGCTCTTGAAGCATACCCATCTCTGTAGCAAGTGTCGGCTGGTAACCAACGGCAGATGGCATACGACCGAGAAGGGCCGATACCTCTGAACCTGCTTGTGTGTAACGGAAGATGTTATCAACGAAGAGAAGAACGTCTTGTCCCTGCTCATCACGGAAGTATTCTGCCATTGTCAAACCAGTCAAGGCAACACGAAGACGTGCGCCCGGCGGCTCGTTCATCTGACCGAAGACCATCGCTGTTTGTTTGATAACGCCTGAATCCGTCATCTCGTGGTACAAGTCATTACCTTCACGCGTCCGCTCACCAACACCTGCGAATACCGAGATACCGCTGTGCTCTTGGGCGATGTTGTTGATCAATTCCTGGATGAGGACGGTCTTACCTACACCGGCACCACCGAAGAGACCGATCTTACCACCCTTGATGTAAGGAGCGAGTAAGTCAACGACTTTAATTCCTGTTTCGAGGATTTCAACTTTTGTTGAAAGGTTATCAAACGTCGGTGCTTTTTTGTGGATCGGAAGACGTTCCACGCCTGCATCGAGTTCTTTTTCATCAATTGGGTTACCGAGTACGTTGAAGACGCGACCAAGTGTTGCTTCTCCGACAGGTACCGAGATTGGAGCACCAGTGTCCAGTACTTCCACTCCGCGGCGTACACCATCCGTAGAATCCATCGCAATGGTACGGACGACGTCGTCACCAAGGTGCAAGGCGACCTCAAGCGTCAAGTCGATAGCCACTTCTTCTACTGTTTGCGGCGTATATTGAATACGAAGCGCGTTGTAGATCTTCGGCAAGTGTCCGTCGAACTTAACGTCGATGACAGGTCCCATGACCGCGACGACGCGGCCTTTTAAACCGAGTTCGTTCATCGTGTTTCCTCCTAGCTATCATTACGCCGAGTGGATTACTGCTGGGCAGCGGCTCCACTGACGATCTCTGTGATTTCTTGCGTGATTGCAGCTTGTCGAGCCCGGTTGTAGACGAGAGTCAATCGACCGATCAAGTCATCTGCGTTATCTGTCGCACTTTGCATTGCTGTCATACGTGACGCATGTTCTGCTACTTTCGCGTCAAGAAGCGCACCGAAAATCAAGCTCTCCGCATAACGCGGAAGGAGTTCAGCCAGGATTTGTTCCTCGCTTGGCTCGTACTCATAAGTCGTCGAAGATGAAGCTTCGATTTCTCCGAGCGGGAGAAGGGTTTCGACTTTCACTTCCTGGCTGATGACAGACATGAAGTGGTTGTAGCACAGCTTGAGTTCGTCGATTTCGCCGAGCGTGAACGCACTCACTGTACGCTTCACGATTTCTGCGACATCGACATACGAAGGAGAATCGTTTAGTCCTGTGATCGCATCCGTGACCGTGATTCCGCGTGAACGGAAGAACTGGACACCGACTTTACCGACCACGAACAAGACGTAACTGTCCGTAGTATGCTTTTCATTGATTTCCCGGTAGACTTCACGCAGCACGTTGGCGTTATATGCACCAGCTAAGCCGCGATCCGATGTGATGACGATATAGCCTGTCTTTTTGACAGGACGTTTTTCGAGCATCGGATGGCTAGCACCTGTCGTGCCATTCGCAATGGTTCCGAGCACTTCCTGCATTTTCAGCATGTAAGGCTGGAACTTCGCGCTATGTGCTTGAGCGCGGTTCAGTTTCGACGCCGAAACCATGTTCATCGCTTTCGTGATCTGTTTCGTACTTTTCGTCGAGTTGATCCGCATTTGTATCTCGCGCAACGATGCCATTTCGATTCACCACCTTGTTAGTATCAAGAGTGTTCCGCCGAGCCTAAGAGCAAGCTCTTAGACTGTCGGTTGGAACGTTTTCTTAAATTCTGAGATTGCAGTAACGATTTCTTCGTCAGCTGGAAGGTTACCTGTTTTACGGATCTCGTCGCAAAGTTGTTTGCGGTTTTGATCGAGCCAGAGGTTGAGTTCCTTTTCAAAACGACGAATATCTGAAACGGCAACATCATCAAGGTGACCACGAGTCAAGGCATAGATGATGATGACTTGCTTATCGACAGTCAACGGTTGGTTAAGGTCCTGTTTCAGAACCTCTACTGTCCGCTCACCACGGTTAAGCTTCGATTGTGTCGCTTTATCAAGGTCAGATCCGAACTGTGAAAAGGCTTCAAGCTCACGGTAAGAAGCGAGGTCAAGACGGAGCGTACCCGCAACCTTCTTCATCGCTTTTACTTGAGCCGAACCACCTACACGCGATACCGAGAGACCCGGGTTGATCGCTGGACGGACACCTGAGAAGAAGAGATCCGATTGAAGGAAGATTTGACCATCCGTGATCGAGATAACGTTTGTCGGGATGTAAGCCGAGATATCCGACGCTTGTGTCTCGATGAATGGAAGTGCTGTTAAGCTACCTGCGCCAAGTCCGTCGTTCAATTTCGCTGCACGCTCAAGGAGACGTGAGTGAAGGTAGAAGACATCACCCGGATAGGCTTCGCGGCCTGGTGGACGCTTCAGAAGAAGCGAAAGCTCACGGTATGCCGCTGCTTGTTTTGAAAGATCATCATAGATGACAAGAACGTGCTTGCCGAGATCCATGAAGTGTTCACCCATCGCTACACCAGCGAATGGTGCGAGGTAAAGAAGTGGCGCCGGCTGTGAAGCAGCTGCCGAAACGACGATTGTGTAATCGAGTGCACCGTTTTTACGGAGTGTTTCAACAACACCACGGACTGTTGATTCTTTTTGTCCGATTGCGACGTAGATACAAATCATGTTTTCTTCTTTTTGGTTGATGATCGTATCGATGGCGATCGACGTTTTACCCGTCTGACGGTCACCGATGATCAACTCACGTTGTCCGCGGCCGATTGGAACGAGGGCATCGATTGCCTTGATTCCCGTCTGAAGCGGTTCGTGAACCGATTTACGTGCCATAACACCAGAAGCTTTACGCTCGATTGGGTTATAGTGTTCTGTTTCGATTGGACCAAGACCATCGATCGGCATACCGAGCGGGTTAACGACACGTCCGAGGAGTGCGTCTCCAGTTGGTACTTCCATGATGCGGCCCGTACGGCGAACAGAGTCGCCTTCTTTGATTTCAAGGTAGTCACCAAGAATGATGATACCGACGTTGCCTTCTTCTAAGTTTTGCGCCAAGCCCATTGTGCCGTTAGCGAATTCTACGAGCTCTCCCGACATGACGTTGTCGAGTCCGTGTGCACGAGCGATACCATCACCGATTTGGATGACTGTACCTGTCTCGTTCACTTCCATCGTAGAACCGTACTGCGCGATACGCGCTTTAAGCAGGGCGCTGATTTCTTCAGCTCTAATGCTCATGCGTTTCACCCCTATTTTCTTACGCTTTTAACAGCTCACGCTCAAGTCGCGTTAGTTTCGTTTCGATCGTGCCATCATATGTCGTGTAACCGATTTGAACACGAAGTCCGCCGATTACGTTCGTATCAACAACATTTTCTACTTCAAGCGTTTTACCTGATTTTTGGCCAAACGTTTCCTTCACGTTCGTGAGTTCTTCGTCTGACAGTTTGTATGCACTTGTCACGATTGCTGTCGCAACGTTACGGTGCTCATTCAACAACGCGATGAAATGCTCTGGTAATGACAATACTTCCGATGCCCGGTCGTTTTCGACCATGACGAGGATCGTATTCAAGACAATCGTATTGAAGCCTGTGAAGCTCGTCTGAAGGACTTGCTTCAGCTCTTCTGCAGAAATCGATGGGTTTTCTAACACCGATGCGAGCTCTGGTGTTGCGTGGAGCACTTCGCCGAGCGTTCGCACATCAGCTTCTGCTTGGTCGAGCACATGATGCTCAAGTGCAAGATCGAAGAGCGCTTTTGCGTAGCGTCCCGCTACGTGGTCACGCATTAGTTCGTGCCCTTAGTATCAGCGAGGAATTGATCGACGAGTGCACGTTGTGCCGCTTCGTCTGTCGCAAGCTGTGTTTTCATGACGTGGCGTGCTGCAGCGATTGCTTGAAGAGCAACATCGTTCTTCAAAGCAGCTTGTGCTTCAGCGCGTTCACGTTCGATTGCACGGCGAGCTTCTTCCTTGCTCAATTCTGTTTCGACACGTGCCTGCTCCATCGCACGTGCTTGTTCTGCCTCAGCTTGACGGCGTGATGCTTCTAACAGGTCACGTGCTTCCGTACGTGCCTTGTTGAGTTCTGCTTGTTGTTGTTCTACGTAGACTTCAGCGTCTTTCCGGCTTTTCTCAGCCGAATTGATCTCGCTAGCCACATGCTCTTCCCGCGCTTTCATCATGTTGACGAGCGGGCCCCATGCGAATTTCTTCAAGAGGATGAGGAGCAAGAGGAAAACGACGATCGTGACGATCATGTTGGCGAGTAAGAGGTGACCTGCTTCAGCAGTCTCTGTCTCAGCCGCAAGATACGTGAGATTCATTCGATTACACTCCCCTCGTGGTTGGTCCTACTTCTAGTATCTACATAAGGGAGCCGCAGCCCCCATGACGGTTCACTCTAATGGAACGAATAACGCCCTATGTAGCTCAGTTCTTCGTGCGTAAAATTAAATACGGATTAAGAGTTGAGAAGAAGGAAACCGACCGCTACACCGATGATTGGAAGTGCCTCAACGAGACCGATACCGATGAACATTGTTTGACGAAGTTCGTTTTTGAGTTCTGGCTGACGTGCTTGTCCTAATACTGTACCGTTTACGATAAGACCGTTACCGATACCTGCGCCGAGTGCGCCGAGTCCGATGATGATCGCTGTTGCAATAAGTTCCATTATGAATTGCCTCCCTAGATTGTGTTCGAAATTTGGTCGTGCGATTATCGGAAAAGCAGATGCTTTACCTTCGAATTAATGGTCGTGCGCTGCCTTATGCCCGATGTAAACCATCGTTAAGATAAGGAAGATATACGCTTGGATTGCTCCGATGAAGAGTGAGAATCCTTGCCAGATCAACATTGGGATCGCTGACAGGATGACACCGACTGGTCCGAGGAATTGGAAATCGTTCGTTCCAGAGATGATACCGATCGAGAGAATGATACCAATCATGATCTCACCCGCGAAGATGTTACCGTAAAGACGAAGACCGAGAGTCAACGTGTTTGCGAACTCCTCGATGATGGTAATAATAAACATCGGCGTCATAAACGTTTTCGCATACGAGCCGAAGCCGCGCATTTTCACACCGTAATAATGGCTCATGACCACTACCATAGATGAAAGTGCAAGTGTCACATACGGATCTGCAGTTGGTGAGTTGAACCAAATGTAGTGACCCGTCACAACGTTAAAGGGAAGACCCATTAAGTTGGACACGATGATGAACAGGAACAGTGTCATTCCGAAAGTTAGGAAGCGACCCCCTGTTTTCCAGTCCATCGTGCTGCTGATGATTCCGCGAACGAACTCGAGGAACATCTCCATCACGTTTTGAGCACCGGTCGGCTTCATCACAAGACGTCGCGTACCGGCCACGGCAATCAGGAAAACGAGAGCAGCTGCAATCAGCACTGTGATCAAGTTTGTCCAGCTACCGTACAGAACGAAGTCGCCCCAGAGTGGGATTTCGTAAAGTGGCATTTCGTGGTTCATTTGATTATTCACCTCTTTTCCCGCTTAAGTTCGTGAGTAAAATACTCACAAAATTGTATGACGTGGCCGGCGAGAAGGCCTATTACCACCGCAGTTAATGACAATTCAGCTTCATACTTCAAGCCGATCATCACACAGAGTACCGCGACCGCCATGCGTGATACGGTCCCTCGAGACATCGGCTTGCGCCCACGCTCGATTACACGATACATTCGATCGACGCTTAATCGTTGCAGCGTCAAGATCATGAAGCTACCTGCCCCACCCAGTGCCAGTCCATAAATCACCGGATCACTCGGATAACCGACAAGTAACAGGACGGCAAGGATTCCATAATAGAGTCCGAACCATCGTAAGTACGCACGATACAACGCATCTTGAAGGATGATATTCATGTCTTGTCTCCTAACAAGTGCCTGATCATTGCGATCATGCAAAGAATTCCGATGAAAATCCCGATGAACACTGCAAACGTCGCCCCCATCTTTTGCCACCAATCCTGCTGTTCCCCATAGTTCCCAACAAGAAAGCCGATGACGATCGGTGCGGCTAGTGCCGTCGAAATTTGCGAGGCCATGACCATACTCGTCGCGAGCCCTTTTTGGCGCACTAGAGACGACCCCCTTTTCCCAGTTGTGAGTTCTTTTTCTTTCCCACAATTTGCGGATTTTCATACTAGTCAAGAATACAATGAGAACCATTTCATAGTCAAATGAATTCACAATTAAAATGGAGCCGTAAAACCATTGTATATCAACAATTGATAAGGTTTTCACAGAGGTGTCCCGTGCCACTCTTTTCACGAAGATGTGAAGAAAATATGTAGTATTATCAACGTTTATCGAGATGGTTCACTAGGTGAACAAAACCCTTGAACAGTAACGTTATATCGTGTTCTGAAATGAGAAACAAGTCACCTAAATCTGATTTGTGTCGATTTTGTGAAAAAACATTTTTTGTTCACATTTGTAAACGCTTCCTTTATGGGGCGGTTCATCCCCTCTGACATCTGTTTGTAACAAAGCGGATGCATGGTTTCCAATTCGTCTCGTGTGTCCCTTGTCACAGCTTAAAAATTCACGGATGACTTTCTATTTTCAAGTTCATGATGTAGCTCTTTTTTTAATGAAAATCATACATTTAGTCCTTCCACTTCAGTCATGGCCTACTGTTTTTTTACTCGTCTACCGTGATTTGAAACGATTGGTTACATATGGTAAAAAGAAGTGACATGAACAAATCAAAAGGATGTGAACCCTATGGAAACCGAACGCTTTCGTGTTCAGTGCGGTGATTGCTTCGGACTTTGTTGTACGGCCCTCGCATTTTCTGCCTCAAGCGATTTTGGTCACGACAAACCGGAAGCGACGCCTTGTCGGAATTTAGACAATGAGTACCGCTGCCGGATTCACGACCGGCTGCGCCCGAGCGGCTATAAAGGATGCACCGTCTATGACTGCTTCGGTGCCGGTCAACAGATTTCGCAGGTGACATTCCAAGGGGTCTACGATGAAACAACGAAACCTGTCATGTACGCCCTCTATCCGAAGATGATCCATCTGCAGGAAATGATGTGGTATCTGACAGACGGTATCCGACCGGTCACCCGCACGATTCATCCGTTGCTCGAGGACAAGCTGGCCGAACTTGATGCCCTGACCCACTCTTCTCCGGACGAACTGGCGGCACTCGATCTCGATCAAGTCCGGGCAACCGTTCTACCGCTTCTTGCTCAAATCGAAGCACTGGTTCAAAAGCCGGTCTCAGGGACAAGCAGACGCCCGCTTCCCCGCGACTGGATTGGAAAAAATCTTGCCGGACAGGATTTCTCCGGCTTAAGCGTCCGCGGCCAGTTTTTGCTTGCGACGAACTTATCGAACAGCCGATTGCGCAGCGTCAACTTCCTCGGTGCGGATCTCCGGGACTGTCAATTAGCGGGAGCTGATTTGACTAATGCGTTGTTTTTGACGCAGGCGCAGGTCAATGCGGCACAAGGCGACGCCAAGACACGTCTGCCGGAACGGTTGCTCCGACCGTCGCACTGGGCATAATTCACTATTCCCCAACAAGTGGAGTGTCTCTTTTACAGTCATAATTCGTTCCGTCCTCTTCCTCATGCGCTTTCCGCAGGCGAGACACAAGCCAGCTTTCCTGCCCTTGTGGTCAGGAAACCGGGTCTCGTTTGTCTCTGACAGCGCAAAAAAACGCGCTTTTTCCTGCAGGAGTCGCATGAAACGAGGACGTAGTTGATCTGTTGTACTCCATGCAAAGGACCGGTGCCGCCGTTTATGACGGTAGCACCGGTCTTTTTGCTGTATGTCTACACTTGCATCAGTTTTCGACTTTAAACGGCTCAAACGCCGCCTCCTGATTAAAGTGTTCCAGAATTGCCGCCGCAATCCGTTCCGAAGCATGACCGTCCCCATATGGATTCGAAGCCTGCGCCATTTCCTTATACGCTGCTTCATCTTCGAGCAATTCGCTCGCGAGACGATAAATCGTTTCTTCATCCGTTCCGGCCAGCTTCAATGTTCCCGCTTTGACGCCTTCCGGACGTTCCGTCGTATCGCGTAAGACGAGAACCGGTACACCGAGTGACGGAGCTTCTTCCTGAACGCCGCCGGAATCCGTCAGAATAAGATGAGCCCGGCTTGCAAAATTATGGAAGTCAAAGACATCAAGCGGGGAAATCAAGGTGATCCGGTCATGTCCTCCAAAGACCTCGTTCGCGGCTTCCTGAACGACAGGATTCAAGTGAACGGGATAGACGACATGAATGTCAGGATGATCGTCGACGAGACGTCGGATCGCCCGGAACATCTGATGCATCTTCGCACCTAAATTTTCCCGCCGGTGCGCCGTCATCAGGACGAGTCGTTTCGAACCGATTTGTTCGAGAACAGGATGGACATAATCCGCTTGGACCGTCGTTTGCAGGGCATCGATTGCCGTGTTGCCGGTCACGAAAACGCCTGTCTTCCGGTTTTCCGATGCCAGATTCGCAGCCGCCTGATCGGTCGGTGCAAAATGAAGATCAGCCAGCGTCGAAGTCAGTTGCCGGTTTACTTCTTCCGGAAAAGGTGAGTACTTATTGTAGGTCCGGAGTCCCGCTTCGACATGACCGACGGCGATTTGATTGTAGTAGGCAGCGAGACTGCCGACGAATGTCGTCGTCGTGTCACCGTGGACCAGGACGAGATCCGGTTTGACTTCTTTCATGACGGCATCGAGTCCCTCGAGACCGCGTGTCGTGATATCGACCAAGGTCTGCCGCGCTTTCATGATGTTCAAGTCGTGATCGGGCGTAATTTCGAACAGCGCCAAGACTTGATCAAGCATCTCCCGGTGCTGGGCAGTGATCGTGACATGGACCTCAAACGCAGGATTGTTCTTTAAGACGTTAACGAGCGGTGCCATTTTGATGGCTTCCGGTCGTGTGCCGAAAATCGGCATGACTTTGATGGGCATACGGACTTCCTCCTTCTTGCTTCTGTGTTCATTAAAACATATTCCATGTCACGTGCGCAGTGCACGTCCGTGACGAGTCTACAAAAAAAGACGCTCCCTTCGCAGGAAGCGCCTTTCATTCTGCCGGTTACTTTGTACCAAACAGACGGTCACCCGCATCCCCGAGGCCGGGAACGATATAACCATGGTCGTTTAATTTCTCATCAAGTGCCGCAAGATAGATATCGACATCCGGATGTTCTTCCTGAATGCGTTTGACGCCTTCAGGTGCCGCACAGAGGCAGGCGAGCTTAATGCTTTGCGCACCCTGTTTTTTCAAAGAGGAGATTGCGTCAGCAGCTGAACCGCCTGTCGCAAGCATTGGATCAACGACGACGAAATCACGTTCTGCGACGTCTGTCGGTAATTTGAGATAGTATTCTGTCGGCTCAAGTGTTTCCGGATCACGGTAAAGACCGATGTGTCCTACTTTGACGTTCGGCATCATACGAAGCATACCGTCCACCATCCCAAGACCTGCACGAAGAATCGGAACGATTCCCAGTTTCTTGCCCTCGATCATCTTTTGCGTCGTTTTCGTGACCGGTGTCTCGATTTCAACGTCAGTAAGCGGAAGGTCGCGCGTGAGTTCATATGCCATCAATGAAGCCACTTCGTCGACAAGCTCCCGGAATTGTTTCGTTCCTGTTTCGACTTTACGCATGATCGTCATCTTGTGCTGAATCAATGGGTGATCAAATACATGTACTTTACTCATTGTTTTGCATCTCCTCTCCATTCTCTTTTCGCATTGTACTCTAAAAAGTGACTGCTTGGGAACTGTTTTCTCAGAAGTCCTGCTCGTTTAACGTTCGTTTTCCGGACAAGACATCTTGTGCCGCAGTCGCTGCCGGACCTTTTTTCAAACTCGCCAGTTTTTTCAGCGTCTCTTTGTACGCCACCTGACCGAGTGCCTGTTCACGGAATGCTTTCATCCAGAGAACCGCTGGAACATGCGAGGACTTCGGATAGGCTTCAATATAGGCGGTATAATTTTTCGGAATCGACTTGTAGCTCCGGTGTTTCGCCTTGAGTTGATAAAAGGCAGCGGTCGATGCCGTCTCGGGATTCCGTAAGACTTCCTTCGACAACAATTGGTCCACGTCGCTGTAGCGCTTGGCATCGAGGGCCGCCTTCGCTTCCTTCAATTCAAGCGTCAAGAGCGCATCTTGTTTCGCTTTAGCGACTTGACCTTTTTGTTTCTTCACTTCCCCCGTCAACTGCTCGTTATCCTGCTTCAACGCTTTAACTTCTTTTGAGAGCGCCGTGATTTTTAGCTCATTCTTTTTTTGATTCACTGCTTCTGCCTGCGTATCGCCCGAAAAATCAATCTGCGTCAGCCCGATGACCAACGCAACGACAGCGGCTGCTCCCGCCATCATCCATGGACTAAACTGGAGTTGCTTTTTCCACGGCTTCATATAGTTATGATTTTTTGCCATATCCGGCAACATCATGAATCGTTTTTTCGCGAGCATCTTCCCGCCGGCACGTGCGGCAATCGCCATCCGGTACCGGTACATCTCGATTGGGACAGGATTATTTTTCCACTGGGCAAATCGTTCATCAGCCTGTTCGTAAAATCCTGCCTGTTGCATGACGACAATCGCCTGAAAGTCTTCGAGTAGTTTTTTGTAATTTCGTTTGGACAGACTTTGTTTTTCCAACCACGTGGTCAGTTGATTAATATCTACCCGCTCAATTTCTTCTTGAGCAAATTCTTCGAGTTTCATGAAATCGTTCCACCTTCATTTAATAATTTAGTTCAGTATAACAAAAAAAGTAAAAATGAATACAAAATATTCAACAAGAAACTTATATTGTCAGATTAATTAAATGAAAAGCAGAAAAAGCAGCCGTCTCTCTTTACAGAAAGACGACTGCATCTTGTTCACGACTGTTCTGTTAAGATACCATCTTCCATCCGTAAGACGCGGTCACAGTAGGATAACATCCGTTCATCATGCGTGATGACGATGACGGTCTTCCCGTGTTGATGGGCCTGTTGTCGCAACAGGTCCATCACCTGCCGGGCATTCGTGTAATCGAGGCTCGCCGTCGGTTCGTCCGCTAAGACGAGACGCGGATCATTGACGAGGGCCCGGGCAATCGCGACCCGTTGCCGCTCCCCGCCGGATAAGGCTTGCGGGAGATGGTCGGCCCGGTCACGTAAGCCGAACGTTTCGAGATGCGCCGTCGCATCGATGTCATGACCGGCTTCTTCCGCGACGAGCTCCAACTGTTCCGCCGCCGTTAAGAAAGGCACGAGATGCGATTCCTGAAAGATGAATCCAATCTCAAGTAACCGCATCCGTCGTCTCTGTTCGTCCGACGTGTCCTGCAGAAGCCGGTCATCGAACTGAATCAGCCCCCCGGACGGTGTCTGCAACAGGCCAAGCAACTGGAGTAACGTACTCTTCCCGCTGCCGCTTGGTCCGACGAGAGCGATCAACTCTCCTTCTTTTGCTTCGAACGAAATGTGTTCCAGCACTTTCATGGCGCCATACGTTTGCTCGACATCTGTCAGCTTAATCATCCCGTCATTCCTCCCATCGCATCCGCCGGTTCCAGTTTTTTTAATGCCCGTAACGGAATCAATCCACCGAGTAACGCCGTCACGATGATCAACCCGCCGTACAGCAGACTGGTCGTCCATTCAAAGCGGAACGGCAGATCGTCCGGTAAAAACTGTCCGATCGTCCATGTTGCCAGCAAACTGACTGAAAACGAGACGATCGTCAGCAAGAAAACTTGCAGGACAAGTCCTTGTCCAATCGTCCGCGTTCGAATACCGATCGCTTTTAAGATGCCGAGTTGTTTCATTTTTTGCATCGTCAGGATGTAGAAAAAGGCAGTCAGAATCAACGACCCGATGACGATCAGAGCGAGACGCATCATCTGGAATGAGTTTTGTTCCGCCGCGTAACCCGGTACTTGTTCGACGATTTGTTGTTTCGTATACGTCGCAAGCGTTGTTTCAATCGGTTCCCCGCTGATGAATGCCGAGACATAACGTGAGTCCATCTTTTTTTGCCAGTCGTCCCATGTCGAAAGTGTCATCCAGACGACCGGTGCATGACTGTAGCGTCCATCCTTGACCGTTCCGACGATCTCAAACGTCTGTTTCGTCCGGAAGTCCGTGACCGAATCACCGACTTTCGTCCCGTTCTGCTTCGCGTACTGCGTGTCGACCAGGACTTGTCCGTCTTTTAACTCTGCCAGTTGACGCGGTCCGTAACGCGTATCACCCGGAGAAGCGAACACCGTCACATCTTCTTTGGTTCCATTCTTCTTTTCGAGCACCATGTTTTGTACACCTAATGCTTCCGTCGCCGCCGGTTGATCTGTCCGGTCTAAAAACGATCGTGTCAGCTGACCTTCTGCATCTTTGCTTAAGGCAACCTGCTCAATCGGCAAGTTACGGACGACTGCTCCATTGTCATAGGCCAGTCCGTCCGCGAGTCCGGAAATCATCAAAATCAACAAGACGATCAGCGTCGTCACGACTGCCATCAAGAAAAAGCGTTGTCGCATCCGAATCAATTCACGCCATCCCATCTTCATCTTTCATCCCTCCTGTTTGTACGTTACAGGTCTGATTGTAGCGGGCGAAGATGAACGGAACATGAACGACTCCGTCTTACTTAAAAAAAGTCAGGACCATCGTCGTCCCCGTACCGGGAACCGACTCGATCCGAATCTGTCCTTCCAACTGATCCATTGTCTCCTTGACGATCGCGAGTCCAAGACCGGTCCCGCTTGTCCCGCGTGAGGCATCCCCTTGATAAAAACGTTCGAAGGCATGGGCGATGACTTGCTCCGTCATGCCAGGACCTTGATCCTTGATCCGAACGATGACGGAATCGGTTCCGGTGTCGACTTGAATCGTAATCAAATCACCTTCTGCCGAGACATGTAAGGCATTTCGAATCAGGTTTTGAAAAATCTGTTCCAGTGCCAACTCGTCCGCCAGAATCACCGGATCGTCCGAGGCTTCCAGTGCGACGGCGACTCCGCGTTCATCCAACTGATAACTCAGTGTCTCAAGAGTCGTCTGAATCGACTGGACGAGCAGAATCGGCTGGCGTCGAAGCGGTCGCCCTTCGTCAAGCCGGGCCAAGGTCAACAATTGACGCGTCAACTCGGCCATCCGTTTCGCTTCCTGTCCGATCGTCCGTAATTTCAGACGCTCTTCCGTTTCGGCAGACCGTTCGAGCTGCTCCGCGTATCCCCGGATCGTCGTCAGTGGTGACTGGAATTCATGTGAGACATTGGCAACAAATGCTTTTCGTTCCGCGTCCGATTTCGCAACGGCTTGCGCCATCTCGTCGAACCGGCGTGACAGTTCCCCGATTTCGTCCTGTCCGGTTGTCGCGACCGAGATGGAATAATCGCCTGCCGTCATCCGTTCCGTCGCCGTCGTCAAACGTTTAATCGGACGAACGAGATAACGGATCGAAAAAACAAGCAGCAGAAAACTCAGCAGGACAAGTAAAGCCAAGAATGCTCCGACGAACAGATGCAGCTCACGAATCTGCCGGCTTAAGTCCGGACGAATGAAGACAGCGTCGGTTCCGGTGGCCGTTTGCAGAGACGTTCCGTACGTATTGATGACTTCGTTATCGAACAATCCGAGCAGGAACAGATGAAACGGATAGTCCCGCATACCCTGATAGACCTTCCCGTCCTGCACGGCTTGAACAACTTCGGGTGCGAGGGCTTCATCCCGAAATGCGTTTCCGAACCGTTTGACTTGTCCGGATTCCGAAACGACATAAAGCTGAAAACCGGTCGCACTGAGCATCTCGTAAAATGAATCGACCCGCCGGTCCCCGTGCCGCTCGTAATAGGCAACAGATGTCTCGACCGCCTCTTCAACCTTTTGACTGTAAGACGCTTGCCAAACCGTGTAATACAGGACGTTACTGATCAACAGAGCAATCAACGCGGACACGAGCAGGACCAGGCAGACAAGACCGACGATTTTGACATATAACGACTTCATGATTTTACCTCCAACCGGTATCCGAGACCACGGACGGTCTCGATCGTGATCGCCTCCGTCTGGTGTAACCGGGTTCGCAACCGTTTGATATGGACGTCGACCGTACGATCGTCACCCATGAAATCACGTCCCCAGACGTGTTCAATCAGTTCTTCGCGGCTGAAGACCCGTCCCGGGAAGCTCGCCAGTTGATGTAACAATTCAAATTCACGGCGGGGAATCGTCAACCGTGTCGTTCCAATCGTCAGCTGTTGGCTCCGTTTATCGATCGTGACTTCACCGAACTGTATCGCCGGTACAGCGGCTTTTTGATAGCGCCGGGCGATTGCGTGCAGCCGGAAAACCAATTCTTCCGGATCAAACGGTTTTGTGATGTAATCGTCCGCTCCCGCTGAAAAACCGTCACGCTTATCGGTCAGTTCCCCGAGTGCCGTCAGCATCAGAATCGGAATTTCCTGATTCGCCCGCAACAAGGCGCATAACTCAAAACCGGTTCGTCCCGGCACCATCACATCAAGCACGGCTGCCTCAAACAGTTGCCCGTCTATCCAAGCAGCCGCTTCGTTTCCGTCCGCCGTCGCTGTAACGCGGTGCCCGTCCGCTTCGAGTGTCTCGCGGATCAGCCGCTGAATATGCAAATCATCTTCGACGACTAAAATCTTCATTTCCTCTCACATCCTTTTTGTTCTGCCTACAGGTCATCAAAAAACCACCCCGCACTTCTCATCAATCGAAAAGGTCGAGGTGGTGCTCGTACGGGTAACTCTTAACCGCGTTCCGGGTAAAGCGGGAAACGGCCTGTCAAAGCGAGAACTTGCTTATGGGCACTTGTCAGTGTTTCTTGATCTTCCGGATTTTTCAGAACAAGTTCGATCAGTTCCGCGATTTGTTTCATTTCTGCTTCTTTGAAACCGCGTGATGTCATCGCCGCTGTTCCGATCCGGATTCCACTCGTGACGAACGGGCTTGCCGGGTCAAATGGAATCGTGTTTTTGTTGACCGTGATACCGGCTTCGTCCAGCGCATGCTCTGCCAGCTTCCCTGTGATGCCGAGCGGTTGCAGGTCGACGAGCAACAAGTGGTTGTCGGTACCGCCGGAAACGATCCGCAGTCCGCGTGCTGTCAACTCTTCACCGAGAACTTTCGCATTGGCTACGACTTGCTCGATGTAATCCTTGAAGTCAGGTGCTAATGCTTCCGCAAAGGCAACGGCTTTCGCTGCAATGACGTGCATAAGCGGTCCGCCTTGAATACCCGGGAAAATCGATTTGTCGATCGCTTTGGCATGCTCTTCCTTACAAAGAATCATTCCACCGCGTGGTCCGCGAAGCGTCTTGTGCGTCGTCGTCGTCACGAAGTGTGCATGTTCGACCGGATTCGGATGAAGACCGGCTGCAACGAGTCCCGCGATGTGCGCCATGTCGACCATCAGGTAGGCACCGACACTGTCCGCGATTTCACGGAATCGTTTGAAGTCAATCACGCGCGGATAAGCCGATGCTCCCGCAACGATCAGTTTTGGTTTGTGTTCTTCCGCAAGCTTCGCGACGACATCGTAATCAATCATCTCTGTTTCTGGATCGACGCCGTACTCGACGAAGTTGTATTGAACACCGGAGAAATTCACAGGACTGCCGTGTGTCAGGTGACCACCATGGGAAAGGTTCATCCCGAGGACCGTGTCGCCTTGATCGAGAATCGTGAAGTAGACTGCCATGTTGGCCTGGGCACCTGAGTGCGGCTGAACATTAACGTGTTCTGCTCCAAAGATGGCCTTCGCACGGTCACGTGCCAAGTTTTCCGCTAAATCGACGAACTCACAACCGCCGTAATAACGACGACCCGGGTAACCTTCTGCGTATTTGTTCGTCAGCACGCTGCCTTGAGCTTCCATGACCGCTTGTGAGACAAAGTTTTCTGACGCAATCAACTCGATGTTATCGCGTTGCCGTCCAAGTTCCTTGCGCATAGCCGAAAAGAGTTCCTCATCTTGCTGTTTCAGATACGTTAGTGGTGTTTGTTCCATCTGAATTCCCCCATTCATTTCGATAAACCTATCTTAACACGAATAATCTCTTGCGGGCACCCTCTAAAAATCCATTAAAAAAGCAAGGGGAGTGCAACCCCTTGCGCAAATCATTCGTATTTAGCACGTGCGCCACCGATCAATTTTGGTCGCGTCACGGCAGCCGTCACATGTGCCTCACCGATTTCACGGTGCGGCAGACGAACGGGAATCGCAACATGTTTCAAGTGCATCCCGATAAACGTATCACCGATATCGATGCCGGCATCGGCCTGGATCGCTTCGACGACGACCGGTGCTGAAAAACGCTGATACGCGACACTCGCCATCGAACCGCCGGCTTCCGGAACCGGAACGACCGTCACGGCTTCAAGACCGAGCCGCTCAACGATTTGCCGTTCCAATGTCAAAGCACGGTTGATGTGCTCACAACCTTGAAACGCCAGATCGACCTGATGCGAACGGCGGAACGTATCAAAGACATCGAACAACGCTTCTGCGACTTCGGGTGAGCCCGCTTTCCCGATTTGTTTCCCGATGACTTCACTTGTCGAACAGCCGATGACAAGCAACTTTCCTTTTAACGGAAAACGTTCGTTCAGTTCCGTCAACGAGGCTTCGAGATCCTGTTTGATTTGTTCCAAATCCATTTACTTCACCTCATAATCTGAGATTTTGCAGACACGGTTTTCGTGACGTCCGCCTTCGAATTCCGTCTCAAGCCAGATTTTCGCGATGTCACGCGCAAGGCCCGGTCCGATGACACGTTCGCCCATCGTCAGGATATTCGAGTTGTTATGCTGACGTGTCGCTTTTGCGCTGAACGTATCATGGACGAGTGCTGCGCGGATACCTTTGACTTTGTTCGCAGCGATGCCGATTCCGATTCCGGTTCCGCAAATTAAAATCCCGCGGTCGAATTCACCGTTCGCGACTGCTTCCGCGACCGGAATCGCAACGTCCGGATAATCGATTGATTCGGATGAATACGTGCCGAAGTCCGTATAATCAATTCCGAGCTCCTGTAAGAGTTCATTCAGTTCTGCTTTTAACTTAAAACCACCATGGTCTGCTCCAATTGCTACTTTCATCGTTACTATTCCCCCGTTTGTTTAGGTTGTTTTTTCGGAAGTTTCCGGTTGTCCGGTGCTTTTCTTCCGTTTCCGTTCTGCGTCAATTTTAACACAAGACGGTTGACGAGGGGTTCGAGTTCATTTCGGACCTGGCGATAGACGTTCATCGATCCGCCGTACGGATCATTGATATCCCGTTCAAGGCCGGTCACATACTCGTACAGCGTAAACGTCCGGTCTTTCAGTTCCGGGTACCGTTCGCCGACTTCCTGTTTATGACTGCGTGTCATCGTCAAGATGATATCCGACCAACGCCCGAGGACGTCGTCAAAGACTTGCGTATAGTGCTCGAGTTCGATTCCGCGCTCCCGTAAGACCTGTAAGGCGTTTTCTGAAGCATCAAACCCTTGCATCGAACGCAGACCGGCAGAGCGGACATCGAATTCTTGATCGGCCACTTTTGAGCGTAATAATGCCATCGCCATCGGGCTGCGGCATGTGTTTCCTGTACAGATAAACAATACACGACGTGTGCTCATCTCAGTATCCTCCTTCTTTACGGGCGAATGATCCGACCACCTGCTGCCTTGTGGAGCCGATTCCGGACTGCTAGCCCAACCCCTTCTTCTGATAGGTCCCGTACAAAAATCTGATCTACTGTCGTCTGATCAAATCGCCGTAAACAATCGTAAAGACGTTGCGCAGCTGTTTCCATCGTCGTTCCGAGGAAACAACGGACATCGGCTTCGATGTCTTCTCCGTCAAAGAGAATGACGCCTGTCTTTTGTCCATTTTGGCGTGCTTCATCGATGAGTTGCTGCAGGAATGAGAGGTCACCCGCGACAACGGATAAAGTGGCTTCCGGTGCATAGTGCGTGTACTTCATCCCTGGTGCCTTCGGTGTCTGATCCTTCATCGATAAGGCAGGATCAAGTGCCGTGTCCCCGATGACCGATTCGATCTGTTCCCGCGTCACGCCACCCGGCCGTAAAATCACCGGTGGATTCGTGGTGCAGTCGATGACCGTCGATTCCACACCGATTCCGGTCTCCCCGCCATCGACGATTGCGACGATGCGGCCCGAGAGGTCATGTGCGACGTGCGCAGATGACGTCGGTGAGGGTTTTCCGGAACGGTTGGCACTTGGTGCTGCCAGACCCAGTCCGGTCGCTTCAATCAACTGAAGCGCCAGCGGATGGTCCGGCATCCGTAATCCGATCGTATCCAGTCCTGCGGTGACGAGTGAGGATGCACGCCCGTTTGATTCTAAAATGATCGTCAAGGCACCCGGCCAAAACGTATCCATCAATTGCGCCGCGACATCCGGAATATGAGTGACGAACTGCTTTGCCTGTTCGACGGATGCGACATGGACAATCAACGGATTGTCGGAAGGTCGACCCTTCGCGGCGAAAATTCGCCGAACGGCCGTTTCGCTCGTCGCATCTCCCGCAAGACCATAGACGGTCTCCGTCGGAATCGCGACGACCTCACCTTCCTGTAATAGTCGTACCGCTTCATTTAATGTCTCCTGCTGAATCATTTCCGTCTTCACTCTGGACAATCCTTTCGTTCCGCATACACGATACGGTCTTTACCGTTTATATCTTTTAAAATACCCGTTTCTACAGTTGGATAACGTTTTTTTAACATCATTTGCACTTCTTGTCCCTGATTGTGTCCGATTTCGAACGCAATCAAACGAAAATCATCGCGCAGCACCCGACTGCTGTCTTCAATCAGGCGGCGGTAGAACACAAGTCCGTCTTTTCCGCCAAATAAAGCAAGGTGCGGTTCATGATCAAACACGACATCACTGAGCAATTCATCTTCTTCAATATAAGGGGGATTCGAAACCAGCACCCGGACCGAATGGTCAGCAAGCGGTGCCAGTAAATCACCTTCCAAAAAGGTGACCTCTCCTCCAAGCGTCTGTTGATTTTTCTTTGCCACCGTAATGGCTTCCGGTGAAATATCGACCGTCGTGACCGGTTGTACGAGTTCAAGAGCAAGCGTCAGACAAATCGCGCCGCTGCCAGTTCCGATATCGACGATTTCCCCCGGCTGGAACGTTTCACCCTGCAGGCGTCCCGTCACGAATTCAATCAATTCCTCCGTCTCCGGTCGCGGAATGAGAACAGCCGGTGATACACGGAAATCCCGTCCGTAAAACGGTTGGTATCCAATCAAATGCTGGACCGGGACACCATTTAAATGCGCCAATAAATATTCGCTGAACAACAGGTCCTGTTCCGGCTCGAGTTCGTCCGACAAACGGATCAATAATCCGGTCCGGTCGACCTGTAAAACGTGCATAAGTAACCATTCGGCACTCGAGGCCTCGCGTCCTGCCGTCACGAGCATCGTTTGTGCTTGATTGAGACGTTTTGCGATTCGCATCAGTTCGCCGCCTCCGATGCCCGGGCCTGATACTCCATCACAAGGGTATCGATGACTTCATCCATCTCGCCTTGGAGAATCCGGTCGAGTTTTTGAATCGTCAGACCGATCCGGTGATCGGTGACACGGTTTTGGGCGAAGTTATACGTTCGGATCCGTTCTGAGCGGTCACCTGTTCCGACCGCCGATTTCCGTTTTTCATCGTACTCGGCCTGCTGCTCGCGTTGAATCTTGTCGTAAACACGGGCCCGCAAGACCTTCATCGCTTTTTCTTTATTTTTGATCTGTGACTTCTCATCCTGACAACTGGCGACGATGCCGGTCGGGACGTGTGTCACGCGAACTGCCGACTGGGTCGTATTGACCGACTGGCCGCCCGGACCGCTCGACGTGAACGTATCGACGCGGACATCCTTGTCATGAATTTCGACTTCGACATCTTCCGCTTCCGGCAAGACGGCGACGGTCGCCGTTGACGTATGAATCCGTCCGCCTGACTCCGTTGACGGAACACGCTGGACCCGGTGGGCGCCGTTTTCGTACTTCAGCTTCGAGTATGCGCCCGTTCCTTTGACGATGAAGATGATTTCCTTGTAGCCGCCGAGCTCCGTATAACTGGCATCGATGATCTCAATCTTCCAGTTCTGTTTTTCGGCAAACTTCGAGTACATCTTAAAGAGATCACCGGCAAACAATGCCGCTTCATCGCCGCCTGCAGCACCGCGGATTTCGACGATGACGTTTTTATCGTCGTTCGGGTCTTTCGGCAGGAGCAACGCTTTCAGCTTCGTCTCGAGTTCCTTGATCTCCGGTTCGAGCACGGCGACTTCTTCTTTGGCCAGATCGCGCATCTCCGGATCGGTCAGCATCTGACGCGCTTCCTGGTACGCCTCCATCTTGTCGCGGTACACGCGGTACACTTCGACAGTCGGAGCCAGTTGGGATTGCTCCTTCGACACCTCACGCAATTGATTCGTATCTTTAATGATGGCGGGATCCGCCAACAGGTCATTTAATTTTTCGTAGCGGTCCTCTAACGCACTTAATCGCTCTAACATTCTCGGTCATCCTTCCTGATGATTCTTCTGTCGTCAGTATAGCAAATAATTAAAGGCACGTTACGCCATAGACACATTTCTTCCTTATTAGTAACGTTTCCCGTCACACCTTTTTTACTCTACTTGACGTTACGGATGGATTTTCCTATAATTAGTGTACTAATTGAATTAATACACTTAAGGAGGTAATCGAATGTTTACGGTTGATCCCAAAAGTTCGTTGCCAATTTATGAGCAGCTGGTCGCCCAAATCATCCGTGCGATTGCCCGTGGATTGCTTCGGTCCGGCGAACAGATGCCGTCCGTCCGCGAACTGGCGAGCACGTTACTCGTCAATCCGAATACCGTTTCCCGTGCCTATCAGGAACTCGAAAGTCAAAACTTCATCGTCACGATGCGCGGCAAAGGGTCGTTCATTTCCGATCTGCCGATCGAACGGGTCAAACAGGCGGCGATTCAGCCGCATGTGCAGACACTGTGCGCTGTAGCCGATGAATTATCGATATCCAATGCAGATCTGTATCAACTACTTATTCAAACAAGGGAGGATTCATCATGTTGACCGTGTCTCACCTGACCAAACAGATTGATTCCAAAATGATTTATGAAAATGCCTCGTTCACGTTACCGGCCGGAACGATCACGGCACTGATCGGACGAAACGGTGCCGGGAAGACGACATTAATGAAGACACTCGTCGGAGCACTTGAGCCGTCGCGCGGAAAAGTCGAATGGAACCAGCAGTCGATCCATCACGTTCCGGCAGCACGGCAACATCTGTTTTTAGTCCCTGATTCGCTCGGGGTTTACCGCCAGATGACACTCGGAGAACTGATCGGCTTTTACAATGCCTTTTATCCGAATTTTGAACGGACCTTCATCGAAAACTACTGCCGGTCATTGAACCTCGATCGCGGACGGCGTGTCACTTCGCTCTCAAAAGGTCAAGCCCAACTGTTTTTACTTCAGCTGGCGTTCGCGACGAATGCACCGGTCCTGCTGCTTGATGAACCGACGGATGGACTCGACCGGATCAATAAACGGAATTACTTAAAACAGCTCGTGACCTTGCTTGCCGAACGTCAAACCGCCGTTCTGATTGCGTCACATCAGTTGGAAGAACTTGATTCACTGGCCGACCGGATCATGACGATCGAACAACATCTCGTCAAAGAACCGCAAACACTCGAAGATGCGAAATCGAGCATGCAGAAATGGCAACTCGCCTATGAGACCGTTCCGGAATTCCAGCACCACGACGTCCACGTCCTGTCCCAAACCGGACGGGTCGTCACGCTGATTGTCCGTTCGGAAGCCGGTGCCGCTTATGTCGACAAGACGAATCCGTTACTGAAGGATGCATTACCTGTCCAACTCGAAGATTACTTTTTAGGAACGTTCGGAGGCGATCAACATGTATAAACAACTGATCCGTTATCACATCAAACAGGGCATCTGGCCGCTCGCCTCGCTGTTCCTGCTCGCTGTCTTCAGTTACGGCTTCGGCAGTTACACGGTCATCGATAACTTCGGTACATACGGCGGAGCAGAGTCCGAAATCATCCAATCCGTTCTCGTCAGTCCGAGTTTTGCCGGGTTCGGCGCGATTTTAATCGCTGTTTTCGCCATCCTGCTCCTCGGTAAAGAACGGGGCAGCGGCCGCAGTTTAATGCTCCATGCACTGCCGGTCAATAAAAAAACGCTCTACTGGATCAAGTGGAGTCTCGGTGTCGCAGTCCTGCTGATTCTGCCAATCATCGGTTTCTTCTTCAGCTGGCTGATTTTACAAGGACTCGGCGGAATCAATCCTTTTGACTATGTCAGCTTGTCCGACCTGGCACTCGACTTCGTTTCCTATTTCCTATTCGACCTCGTCGTCTTCAGCATCTTTTTGCTCGCGGGAACGATTGCCGGTGACATCATCGGGCAGTTACTGCTCGGTCTGTTCTTCTTATTTTTAAACTATCTGACCTTCTTTGCAGTCGTCGCCATCACGACGCTTGGGCTTGGTCTCGCGGAAGAGCAGGATTCGTCATTCGATTTCCTGACGACAACAGCTTCTCCGTTCACCTTATTGTTCCAAAACGAACAGTTGATCAGTGCCCTCATATTCAACCTGGTATTGCTTGTCGTCTTGGTCAGCTGCGGCAGTCTGCTTTATGTCCGAAGTGAAAATGAACGACTCGGCCGTTTTACGGTTTTCCCGAAGATTCATCCGTTATTGATCATCGTGTTTTCTGTCTATACGACTGTTTTACTCGCTGCCATCATCGGTATCATCTCGTCTGAAAATCAATTTCTCTACTGGCTTGCCGTGGCGATTCTCGCTTGGCCCGCGTTCAGTTCCTATCGCCGGATGATTGGGTGGAAACGTTAATTCCGTGCTACACTATCCCCAACACTTGTGATAAAGGACGGAATCGATCATGCCCAAATATCTTCAGATTTATCAACAATTGGTCGACCGGATCCAGAACGGAACGTTACCGGCCGAAACAAAACTCCCTTCCGAAACGGAACTGATGCAGGAATTCGGTGCCAGTCGCGGGACGGTCCGAAAAGCGATCGATGCCTTGCAGGACAAAGGCTTCGTCCGCAAACACCAGGGTAAAGGCGTCTTCGTGCTGAGCCAGGACGCGATTGCCTTCCAATTCAACGGCATCGTCAGCTTTTCGGAAGCTCATCGGCAAATGGGGGAACACGACGTCAAGACGGATGTCATCTCCTGTGACCTGATCGAAGCAACCGAAGAACTTGCCCATTTATTCCATATCGCACCCGGTACCTCACTCACACAGGTCAAACGGGTCCGGACGATTGACGGCGAACGGGTCATCTTTGATATCAACCTGTTCGTGACGTCCCTCGTCCCCGGTCTGACAAAAGACATTGCCGGTGCGTCGATCTACCAATACATCGAACAGACACTCGGACGGCAGATCAGTTATGCCAAACGAAAAATCGAGGCGCAACCGGCGACGGCAGAAGATCAACAGTATCTCGATTTAGAAGGCACCTCTCACGTCATCGTCATTACGAATGACACGTATTTTTATGAGGGACAGCATTTCGAACGGACGCAGTCGCGTCATCGGCTGGATAAGTTTCAATTCACGGATATCGCACGTCGTTAAGCGAAAAAACGCATACGCTTTTAAACAGAAGCATTGGAGGACGGATTTAGATCCCGTTCTCCCTTTTTTTCAAAAGGAATCGTTCACTCTTCCATTTGAATGTTATATTATAAAAAAAGAAACCAATTTTTAGGTTTTTCCATATATTTTTTAACTGGAGGTTTTGCCTTTGCCATTTAAGAAAGGACTACATACTTTACTAAAACGTGGGCAGGATGTCTCCGTCATCGACGAACATTTCATGGAAAACCATCCAGATGCGATTTTCACCCTTGACCCGACCGGACGTGTGACACGTCTGAATGATAAAACTTCTTCCCTGCTCGGATATACAGGAAGCGATTTAATGAATCACTTCAGTTTTTTTGTTCATCCGGAGGATCAAGAGACGACACTGCAACATTTCCAGAAAGTCATGTCCGGGAGCAGCGAGACCTATGCAATCCGTGTCCGTCACGTCAACGGACAGTATCTCGAAATGCAAATCGTCAACATCCCGATTTTTTCAAACAATTTGATTGTCGGGGCTTATGGAATCATCCGTGATTTAACGACAAGCCGTATCATGAAACAGCAGATGGATGCAGTTCAGTTCGATCAGCAACTGGTCGAGACGCTTCCCGGTATCGCCATTGCCGCTTTTAACGAAGACGGCTGTTTGTTACGTGCGTCCGATTCATTCGCCGAACTGTTTGGTGTTCCGCCGGATCAGATCAAGACGCTTTCCAAACAGGAACTGTTTCAACGGATTGATCCCGCTCATCAGAAGGAGTTCCGGGAATTTCTTGATTTGCTGAAAGCCAACCGTCTTCTACCTTCGCTCGATATCGAAACCCGTGTCATTCATCCGCAGCACGGATTTCAAGATGTCTTTTGCCGGTGCGCCTTCCGCCAGACCGGTACGGACGAACAGACGGAGCTGACGTGCGTCATCTATAACTTGTCCGAACATAAATCGCTTGATCAACAACTTCATGACGAAAAGGAAAAACTACTGACGTTCCAGCAAGTCTCGACCAGCGCCATCTACCGTTACGATTTTACGGAAAAGACAATCATTTTCCATACACGCGGCTTCGAGAAGATTTTTTCCGGCATCCTTCACCACTATGAAGGCACGGAAGGAATCTGGGAAACGGATTTGATTTTGGAAGAAGACCGTTCGAAAGTCGAAGCGAGTCATCAGCGTATCCTCGCCAACCATGAAATCGAACTCTCGTACCGAATCCAATATGAAGGAACATTGTACTGGGTGTTAGAAAACCGGACGCCGATCTGCAACACACACGGTATCGTCTCCGCCTTTCAAAGTGTCATTCAGGACATCACCCAGTTAAAGCAGCAGGAAGAGAAAATCTTTCAGCTGGCCATGCATGACCGCGTGACGGGTCTGCCGAACCGGACGCTCGTCCTCGAGAAAATCGGCCAATGGATCAAGACGTATCCGACGTTTAGTGTCCTGACGGTCAGCTACAATACACTCCAGGACATCAATCATGATTTCGGTTATGCGATCGGCGATAAATGGCTGTCGAAAACGGCGACCCAGTTACTGCACCAGCTACCTGGCGCTTCTTACTTCGGTCACCTGTACGGTGATGAATACATCGTCCTGTTCCCGAATGTCGTCGAGGAATGTTCGATCAACAAGATCTGTGAACAGTTGATTGAACTGTCCAAACAAAAAATCGTCATCGATTCCTATGAATGGTATCCAGCGATCGGCATCGGCGTCAGTCGGTTCCCGGAAGATGCGGATTCGGCGGAGGACCTTGTCAAAGCAGCGAGCATCGCCCTCGGCCGGGCCCGTGTGAATGAATACAGCGTCTATTCCTCGACGTTTAATATCGAGACCTACCGGCGCCATCAGCTTCAAAAAAGTATCCGGACAGCTATCCGCCGAAATGAACTGTTCCTCGAGTACCAGCCGAAGGTCAACGCCTGGTCCGGAACGATCGTCGGAGCCGAAGCGTTGATCCGCTGGCAACATCCGGACTGGGGCCGGATTCCGCCAAACGATTTCATCCCGTTGTCCGAGGAAAGCGAGATGCATATCCTGATCGCCGACTGGGTGCTCGAAGAAACATGCCGGAACATCAACCAATGGATTCTTGCCGACTTACCGATCGTTCCGGTCTCGATTAATGTTTCTCCCAAACGTCTGATTCACGGGAACTTTGCCGAGACCTGCCAGGAGACACTCCAACGCTTCGGTGTTTCCCCAAGCATGCTGGAAATCGAGATTCTCGAGACCGATGTCTTGTTTGATAACAGTAAAATTCAACAGTCGCTTCAGATGCTCAGTCAAATGGGCATCAAGATCGCCCTCGATGACTTCGGAAAAGGATACTCGTCGATTTCTTATCTGCAACAGTATCCGATCGATACGATTAAGATTGACCGGCAGTTCGCGACGACGTTGGTCCAAGATAAAAAAACACAATCCGTCGTCCGGAGTGTCCTCTTCATGGCCAAGGAATTCGGCATGGATGTCGTCGCAGAAGGCGTCGAGACGATGGGACAACTTCACTTCTTACGGGGACTCGAATGTACGACCATTCAAGGCTACTTGTTCAGTAAACCATTGCCAAAAGCAGATTTCGAACAGGCGATGCGCAATCGGCAAATTGCGGCGACGGAAGCGATGACTTCTCCGATCAGCACCCGGACAATCGATGCTTCGATTACGATTCAACGGTTGAACGGACAGGATATCCACGTCGGTCGGACAAACATCGCAGTCTCCAAAGGGACGATGCATAGTGTCTCCTTCTATTCGTCTCTCCATCTGCCGGTTCATGAAGGAATTGAACTGGTGTTGATCCTAAATCAGCAGTCGATTCCCGTCCGACCGCTTCAGGCAATCGAACTGGACAACGGGCTGATCGAATATGAATGCCAGTACCTGGACGTGAAGCAGTCTCACTTCGTCTTTGAGGCACTGCAATCTTCTTAAATACACCGTTGCCGACAATCTGACTGTTAAACTGCAAAATCATATGATTAAAAAAGACCGGCTTTCGAGTCGGTCTTTTTTGATTGAATTCAATCGCTTTCAAACTTATCTATATAAGTCATTGACTTAACTTATATAGATAAGTTAAGATGAGTGTGCGCATATAAGAAAACGTTTTCATTTCAAAATAAGTCTTCAGTTCAATCCCAAAGGAGAATGTGAGATGAAACCCAACTACCGGCAAATTGCAGAACAGATCATCGAACGAATCGGCGGTAAAGACAACGTTGAGCAGGCAGCCCATTGTGTCACACGCCTCCGCTTAACTTTAAAAGATCAAAGTCTGGTCGAACAGGAAGCATTACTCGAAGTCCCGCTCGTCAAAGGAGCTTTCCTCAATGCGGGTGTCTATCAAATCGTAATCGGCGCAGGTGATGTCGACCGTGTCTATGCCGAGTTCATTCAATTGACCGGCCTACAGGCCACGACGATCGCCGACGTTAAATCGTCCGGCGCCTCCAAAATGAATCCGTTCCAAAAATTGATTAAAGTCTTTTCCGATGTCTTCATGCCCATCATCCCGGCCATCATCGTCGCCGGACTGTTAATGGGAATCAACAATCTGTTCGGCATCGAGTTTGGCGGCAAGACGATGATCGAACGATATCCGAACCTGCAGGGCTTATGGGATCTCATCAACATGATGGCGAACACGGCCTTCGTCTTCCTGCCGGCACTGGTCGGCTGGTCCGCGACGAAACGTTTTGGCGGCAGTGAAATCCTCGGGATTGTCATGGGACTGATGCTTGTTCACCCGGACCTGCTGAATGCCTGGAATTACGGGCAGAGTGCTCTGAAAGGGGATATTCCGACATTCAATATCCTCGGCTTATTTGAAATCGAAAAAGTCGGTTATCAAGGACAGATTTTGCCGGTCCTCGCTGCCGCTTACGTCTTAAGTACAATCGAACGTTGGCTTAAAAATCGTGTTCCGAACGCGATTCAATTGCTGGTCGTCCCGATTACGACGATCACGTTAACCGGTTTCCTGGCTCTTGCTGTCATCGGACCGGTCACCCGCCAAATCGGGGACTGGATTACAATCGGCGTCGTCAACACGTTTGAAGCCGTGCCCCTCCTTGGTGCCTTATTGTTTGGTGCGCTTTACGCCCCTCTCGTCATCACGGGGATGCACCATATGTTCATCGCAGTCGACCTGCAACTGATTGGTCAAAGCGGGACGACATTCATCTGGCCGATGATTGCAATTTCGAACATCGCCCAAGGATCAGCGACACTTGCGATGTTGTTCCTCGCGAAAAACGTCAATGATAAAAACATGGCATCGACTTCCGCCATCTCGGCTTACTTCGGCATCACCGAACCCGCCATGTTCGGTGTCAATCTCCGGTTCAAGTATCCGTTTTACGCAGCACTGGTCGGATCAGCGATTGCGTCTTCCTTCATCGCGGTCAGCGGTGTACTCGCACCGGCCATCGGTGTCGGCGGTCTTCCGGCGTTCATCTCGATTGTTCCGGGATCGATTCTGTCGTTCATCATCGGAATGGTTATCGCGATCATCGTTCCGATAGTCTGTACGTTCCTGTTCCATTATGTCTCGACCAAACGCGCCCGCAAAGCGGCACTTAAAGAGGCGGCATAAGTTTTAGAAAGGTGTGACCTGATATGACCGTTACAACAACCGACTGGCGTAAATCCACCGTCTATCAAATCTATCCGAAAAGTTTTTACAGTCCGGAAGGCAAACCGACCGGCACTTTACGCGGCGTGACCGCAAAACTCGATTACTTGGCGGAGCTCGGCGTCGATTATCTTTGGCTGACGCCGGTCTACGCGTCACCGCAACGCGACAACGGCTATGACGTCAGTGACTATTATGCGATTGATCCGTCTTACGGCACGATGGCAGACTTTGACGAATTGATTGCGGAAGCCGGTAAACGCCAGTTATCCGTCATGATGGATATCGTCGTCAATCACTGCTCGACCGATCACGAGTGGTTCCAGCAAGGACGAAATCCGGACAGCCCCTACCATGACTACTTCATCTGGCGGGACGAACCGACGGATTGGGTATCGAAATTCGGCGGACCGGCCTGGTCGTTTGACGAGGTCGCCGGCAAGTATTACCTGCATCTGTTCGACGAAACACAGGCCGATCTCAACTGGGAAAACCCGGCACTCCGGGAAGCCGTCTATCAGATGATGTGCTTCTGGCGTGATAAAGGTGTCCGCGGTTTCCGGCTCGATGTCATCAACTTGATTTCAAAAGACGACAGTTTCGCCAATGACCCGACCGGTGACGGACGGAAACACTATACGGACGGTCCGCGTGTCCATGACTACCTGCAGGAGATGAATCAACGTGTTTTTGCCGGTCACGACTTGATGACCGTCGGTGAGATGTCATCGACGACACTCGATCACTGCCTCCGTTATTCGAATCTGAATGAGCAGGAGCTGAAGATGACGTTCAACTTCCATCATCTGAAAGTTGATTATCCGAACGGGGAGAAATGGACGGCGGCGCCGTTCGATTTCCTGGAGCTGAAACGGATTATCTCCGACTGGCAGGTCGGAATGCAGGGAAATGCCTGGAATGCGATTTTCTGGTGTAATCATGACCAGCCCCGTGTCGTCAGCCGGTTCGGTGACGATACCGTCTACCGGATTGAAAGTGCGAAGATGCTTGCGACGACATTGCACGGTTTACAAGGCACACCGTACATCTATCAGGGCGAGGAAATCGGAACACCGAATCCGGACTTCACGGATCTGACCGACTACCGGGATGTCGAGACACTGAACGCGTATACCGAAAAAGCGGTGCTCGGGGAGACGGAAACAGACATTTTGGCAGCCATCCGTCAGAAATCCCGCGATAATGCCCGGACACCGATGCAGTGGGATGCTTCACCGCACGCCGGTTTCTCGACGGCGACACCGTGGATTCCGGTTCCTGAAAACCATACCTCGATCAATGTCGAAGCGGCCCTCGCCGACCCGGACTCGGTCTTCTATCATTACAAAAAGCTGATTCAGCTGCGTAAACAGTATGACGTCTTGACGAACGGAAGTTACCGGCTTCTGACACCGGACGATCTCTCGCTTTGGGCGTACGAACGGACGACCGACGACGAACAGGTTCTCGTCCTGTCGAACTTTTACGGCACGGACCGTCCGTTCACGTTACCGGACGAGTGGCTCGACCATCAGGTATTGATTCAGAACTATCCGGATGTGTCAGAGAAATCCGGACAGCTTGTCTTACGACCATACGAATCCGTCATGCTGTACCGGACGGTTTGAACATACAAAACCCCGCACTCTCCAACTGAGAATGCGGGGTTTTGTTTAGATGGAGTGATCTCTAGGATACCCGTCGGTTAGCTTGCTCCCGTTTCAGCTGTTCCCGGAACAGCCTTGTTTCCGCAATGACGACACCGGACAGACCAATCAAGCCAATCAAGTTCGGAATCGCCATCAATCCGTTGAAGACGTCGGAAATCGCCCAGACCATGTTCAAGTTGGTCGTCATCGCCCCCAGTCCCGCGACGAGAACAAACAGAACCCGGTACGGTAAAATCGACTTTTGACCAAACAGGTAATAAATCGATTTTTCTCCGTAGTAGGACCATCCGAGGACCGTCGAGAAGGCGAACATGACAAGACCAATCGTCACGATATACTTTCCGGCCGGTCCAAGGAAAACTTCAAAACTGGCGGTCGTCAATTCGACCCCTTCGAGTTTTTTATCGAGCTGGCCACCCATGACAAGCGTCAATCCGGTCATCGAACAGACGACAAGCGTATCGAGGAAGACCTGTGTCATCGAGACGAGTGCCTGACGTCCCGGGAAGTCGGTTTTTGCAGCTGCTGCTGCGATAGGTGCTGAACCGAGACCGGCTTCGTTCGAGAAGACGCCACGTGCGACCCCGTAACGAATCGCGGCACCAATGGCACCACCCGTGATCGCTTCGTTTGAGAACGTACTGCTGAAGATCGTCGCAAGTGCTCCCGGAATCAGATCAAAGTTCATCACCATGATAAGGAGTCCGCTTCCGACATAAAAGAAAATCATAAACGGTACAAAATAACTGACGACTCTGCCGATTGATTTGACCCCGCCGAGAATGACGACCCCCGTCGCCACCATCAGGACGATTCCGGTTACATACAACGGCACGTCGAACGTCGATTTCATCGCGAGCGCAACCGAGTTTGTCTGAACGCCGTTTCCGATTCCGAAGGCGGCGAGCGACGCGAACGCGGCAAACAGAACACCAAGCCATTTTTGTTTTAGTCCCCGCTCGAGATAGTACATCGGCCCCCCGGCCATCTGTCCTTTCTCATCAACGACCCGGTACTTGACGGCAAGAATCGCCTCGGCATACTTCGTTGCCATCCCGAATAATCCGGATAACCACATCCAGACGATCGCGCCCGGTCCCCCGAGGACGACGGCTGTCGCAACTCCGACGATGTTCCCCGTACCGACTGTCGCTGCCAATGCCGTCATTAAAGCTTGGAAATGACTGATGTCTCCTTCCGACGTATCATCCTGGTGCTTCGAGAATGCCAGTTTCAAGGCATACGGAAGTTTGGTGATCTGAATGAATCCAAGTCGTATCGTCAAGTAAATCCCCGTACCGACCAAAAAGATAAGCAACGGCGGACCCCACACGAAATCCGATACCGCACCAATCCAATCACTGAACGATGTTCCCATTCTAATCCCCTCCTTCAATCTATTATGTACTTTTCTATTTTTTCAGAATTTACAGATAACTGTCAATGATTAATTTTTTGTGCAGACGATTGTTCCCTTATATTGTTGTATTTTTTTTACTGCTCATTAAAAAGCAATCATCCGTCCGAAATAATCCGGGAGACGATTGCTTCTTTAGGTAAATCAGCTTTTTTATTGATTACTGCTCGGCAATTCCTGTGCATTTTTAGCTTCTTTCGGCAACTCAATTGATTGAATATCATTGAATTTCGAGAACGTTGATTCGTTTTTCATTGTAAATTCTGTTCCTTCTTGGATCTCGAACGCCATTTCCATATCCAGTGTTTTTGGATAATACGTTTTCGCATCATACGTCATCGAGTATTCCATCTTTTTATAATCGACTTGATCCATGACATCTTTCATCTGTGCAAGTTGTCCCGACTGTTCGAGCGAATCCTTCATGAACGCTTTTAGTTGATCGCCCTTTAGATCAACATCAATTTGATAGACATCGCCCTCTTTTTTCATCGTCCAATTATCTTTATATTTTTTGAGCAGCTTCAGGCTTTGTTCAGTTGAGGCTGATGTCTCCATGTTTTTCAACATATCCCCTAGTTCTGCTGTATCTTGAACTAACCATTGCCCGGCTTGTGATATATACATTTTGTCATCGACTAAATACAATTCTGTGTCTACGTCAGTGCCATCTTCAGCATTTTTCATCGTCATTTTTTGATGCATCGTTATTGGTTTTTGAATAATGTCTGCCGAAACCTTCTGACTCATCGGCATTCCGCCAATTTCAGACGTCATGTCACTGTCCATATGAAACGACTTGATGTTCTCTTGGGCACTGGATGCTTTTTTCAGCAACTCCGTATTCGAAAGCTGTTTCGATCCAGTCTCTCCTTGACCATCTTCTATCGTCTGGTCATTACATCCTGCCAGCCCAATTGTCGCCGTGAGGAGACCGACTGTCATCCACCTTGTCTTCTTCATCGTCATTCCTCCTTGAAATTGATTATCTTTATTTACGACTTATCACTGGAAAATGTTTCAAAACCATTTCTTATCCTATTACCGTTCTGACTCTTTTTTACTCATCAAACTGAACGTCCCTCTGGCAAACGTAAAGTTTCTTTGATAATTCTTAACAAAACTTTACATCGGTCAAATGTGCGTTTTACACTCCAACGCTAGAGTTAGTCCTGTAGATCTGAACCGTACTCATTTTCCTGAAGGAGGAACCATTCATGACCTTGAAACGAATCATTCCTGTCCTAGCCTTATCGACCCTTTCCTTAAGCACGATGGTCTCGATGAACGATGCCGAAGCAAAAACGAAGCATGCGAAATCACCGGAAATCCGGAACGTCATCTTCCTGATCGGAGACGGGATGGGCGTCTCGTATACCTCAGCCCATCGTTACTTAAAGAATGACCCTTCGACGCCACTAGCTGAAAAAACGGCATTCGATCAGTATCTCGTCGGACAACAGATGACGTATCCGGAAGATCCGCAACAAAACGTCACGGACTCCGCTTCTGCCGCGACGGCGATGTCATCCGGCGTCAAAACATACAATGCGGCGATTGCGGTCGACAATGATAAATCGGAAGTCAAGACGGTTCTCGAAGCAGCGAAAGAACGTGGGAAATCAACAGGTCTCGTCGCGACGTCGGAAATCACACACGCGACACCGGCTTCGTTCGGCGCACACGATGAAAACCGGAAAAATATGAATGCGATTGCCGACGATTACTTCAAGGAACGGGTCAACGGCAAACATAAGATCGATGTCCTCCTCGGTGGCGGAAAATCGAACTTCGTCCGCCCGGATGTCGATTTGACGAAAGCATTTAAGAAAGACGGGTACAGCTACGTTACGGATCTGAATCAGATGCAAAAAGATCAAAACAAACAGGTCCTCGGTCTGTTTGCAGACGGCGGACTGCCGAAGCGCATCGACCGTGAAAACACGGTTCCGTCCCTTGAGCAGATGACGAACTCTGCCATCAAACGTCTTGATTCCAACAAAAAAGGCTTTTTCCTGATGGTCGAAGGCAGTCAGATCGACTGGGCCGGTCATGACAATGACATCGTCGGAGCGATGAGCGAAATGGAAGACTTCGAACGCGCCTTTAAAGCGGCAATTGCTTTCGCGAAAAAAGACAAGCATACACTTGTCGTCGCGACGGCCGATCATTCGACCGGTGGTTATTCAATCGGTGCGGACGGCATCTACAACTGGTTTGCCGAGCCGATTAAAGCGGCGAAAAAGACGCCGGACTTCATGGCGGAAAAAATCATCAACGGAGCGGATGTCCGTCAGACGTTGACGACGTATATCGATCAAAAGAAACTCGCCTTGACGGAAGACGAAATCCAGTCCGTTTCACGTGCCGCGGAGTCGAAGAAACTGCTCGACGTCGATAATGCCATTGAGGCTATCTTTAACGAACGGTCACATACCGGCTGGACGACAGGCGGACACACCGGAGAAGATGTTCCGGTCTACGCTTTTGGTCCCGCGAAGGAACGATTTGCCGGACAAGTCGATAATACGGACCACGCCAAAATCATCTTCGACTTGCTGAAGTCAAAGAAATAAGGAGTCTTTCATGAAACGACTAGTTGTTCTCCTGACGCTCGGAACGATTCTTTCCGGTTGCGGGAATCCGGTCCAAGAGGCAAAACAACCGGTGTCCCTTCCAAAACAGGAGCAGGTATCGATTGAAAAAACAGCCGCTTACGTCCCGAATCCGCAATTACCGGATGACCGGAAACTGACGAAAGTCGACGCATCAATTGCCGATGACAAAGGTGAATTGACATTAAAACAGTTTGTCCGTCCCGACGTGACACGTACGATCGGACCGATCACGATGAAAGTCGAAGAAGTCAAAGTATTCCATGCCCGTCCGAGTTACGGGATGATTGACTTCTTTCACGGCTTCACCCATGACGAATCCTTTGATCTCGTCAAGACACGGGTAACGATTACGAACACGGGTAATGAGCCGGTCACATTTAATCCCGTTGCTCACTTTAAACTCGACGCCAAGACCGAGAAAACGATCGAAGATGATGTCTATCTCGAGTCACTCGCCGCGACCTATGCACCTGACGAAACACGGAGCGGAAACTTCGGGTTCATCCTCGAACAACCGCTTTCCTCTGTCGAATGGTTGACGAGTGATGTTCTGAACGCGAAACGTGATGTTCTTGAAAAAGGTACGTCGCTCTCTTTTCCTTTATAAGACCGACAAACAAAAGACGCTTCCTTCCTGTTTTTTCGGAAAGGAGCGTCTTTTTGTTTAATACAAAGCCGGAATCTGTTCTGCCGGCATCGGTCGGCCAAAATAATAACCTTGCATTCGCGAGCATTCCAACCAATTCAGGACGTTAACTTGTTCGAGTGTCTCGACTCCTTCGGCGATGACCTCAAGATCAAGCGACTTCGCTAAATGAATGATGGACGAGATCATCGAGTAGCCGGTCGTGGCCGGCTGGATTTTTTCGACGAACTCGCGCGGAATCTTTAATGTATCAATCGGGAAGTCCGCCAACCGCGACAAAGACGAATAGCCGGTGCCAAAGTCATCGATCGAAATCGTGAAGCCGAGGTCTTTTAAACGGTTCATCGTTAAGACGGTCTCTTCGATGTCTTCAACGGCTGAGACTTCGGTGATTTCAAGATCAATTCGTTTCGGGTCGACATTTGTTTCCTCAACCAATCGAATCAACGTCAGGACAAACGTCGGATGGTGAAACTGTTGCATCGAAACGTTGAGCCCGACTTTCAAAATCAGACCGGCATCATGCCACCGTTTCGCCTGTAAAAAGCCTTCGCGTAGCACCCATTCCCCGAGCCGGATAATCATGCCGGCTTCTTCCGCCATCGGAATAAAATCGTTCGGTGCAATCATTCCGAGTTCCGGATGATTCCAGCGGATCAATCCTTCGACGCCGACCATCTTGTACGTGACGGTATCCACTTGCGGTTGATAATGTAAAATCAGTTGATTGGTTTCAATGGCAATCGGCAACTCGGACTCCAGTCTCAAACGATAAGACGCCTTTTCCGCAATATCTTCAAAGAAGATGATGGATTTACCGCCACCTGATTTCGCCTGATACATCGCGAGATCGGCTTGCTTCAGCAACGTCACGACATGTTTCCCCGCCGTCCGCCGGCAGCTGACCGCTCCAATACTCGGATTTGAAATCAATTCGATTCCTTCAATGACATACGTTCTTTTTAAATCCTCGAGCAGGCGGGCTGTCCGGTTTCTTCCCTGCTCGTCTGACGTCACATCACGCAAGATGACGGTAAATTCATCTCCGCCTTGCCGCGCGACGACATCTTCCGGTCCGACGGCCTCTTGCAGACGCTCTGCCACTTGAATCAGCAACTGATCGCCGACATGGTGACCAAATGAATCATTCACGAGTTTAAAATCATCGAGATCAATGAAGCAAAGGACGATGGTTTCCTCTTCCTGCTCCTCTTCGACCAAATGATACAAAACTTCTTCAAAGTAAGTCCGGTTGATGGCACCGGTCAAATGATCGTAATAGGCAAGACGGCGGATTTTTAATTCATTTTCCCGGATTGTCGTGATATCCTGACCGATTCCATACATGCCGACAAACCGGTCCCGGACACGAATCGGGATGCTTGTTACATTTAACAATACATCTGTTCCGCCGGTTTTTTGGAAGACGGTTTCGAACTGATGTGCCGCTTTGTCCGCTGATATCTGTTGATTTGTCATGAACTGTCGGTACGTTTTTCCGATCAAATCCTCTGCATGCTGTTCCGTCAGTTTTTCGAAAGACGGATTTGCACTCTCGATCCGTCCCTTCAGGTCAAGAGAGTAAACGGCATCCGGATGATACGTGAACAACGACTTATACCGTTCTTCGCTGACTTCCAGTTCATCTGCTTTATGATGAATCTCTTCAATTAATTCCTGATGACTTAAAATCATCAGAATCTGACGGATTAAAATCAATAGAATCGTTACGGCACATCCGATCATCAGTCCATTCAAGGCTTCATCCCGACGCGCGTAGAAAGCCATCGTCAAAAATAACAGAATGACTAATAGATAAGGCAAAAACAACTTTCCGACCTGCACTTTTATCCGTTGTTTCGCCTCTTTCACTTCTTTCGGGTGCACCGGACTGCTGATATGTCCGGCAACCCCCACCATCAATAATCCGAGAATGAACAACGGATCAAGTAACCGGATGGCGTCACCTCCGCTCACGGTCGTCATATAGACAAATAACGTGTCCGCCCCGACTTGCAACAACAAACCGACGAACAAAAACTGAAACAACCGCTGCCGTTCGGACCACTCTTTTTTCTCGAACAGATAATAGATGCTGATCATACAAAACAATAAGACGATGTCACACAGTGGATAAGCAAACGCTAAAATCACTTCCGCCTGTGACGCAAAAGGCGTCTCAAATAACGGCCGGATCAGAAAATACCAACTGTACGTGACCGCTACCGTCATGACGATGGCAATATCAAAAATAAAGCTGAGCAACCGATTTTTCGTAACGTGACGGTGAATTAAATGGACGAATGCCACTAAGAAAAAGACAGACTGGAGAACATAGAAAATATCGGATACTCCAGGAAACGGAACTTCGACCTGCAAAATATTTTCGTAATACAGCCAAATCGCTTCCGCAATCAGATAACTACCGGTCCCAAGAGCCAGGTATAGAAAAAATCGATCCTCTTTCTGCGGTTCCTGTTGCGCACGCACCAGCATGAATGTCGCAAAGAAACTTCCTATGATGCCAAATAAATTGCTTCCCCAAGTCGTAACATCCGACTGCTCGGTAAAGGAGACAATCCAAATATAATAAGCGACCGTGAACAAGATAATCGCCGGGAGATAATACCTTTTTTCAGAACGGTGCATCGTTCTCCCCTCCTTCACGAAATAGTCATCTTCTTTTGATTATGGATGATGTCATCGAAGTCCTGCGTGCTCAAGAAAAAAGAAACCTGTTCCGTGAAGAAACAGGTCTCAAGACTCAGTTATCTCATTAAATAGTGCGCAATAAGTTGGCCATCTCGATTGCCGATACCGCCGCTTCGTATCCTTTGTTACCGGCTTTCGTTCCCGCCCGTTCGACAGCCTGCTCGATCGAGTCAGTCGTCAAGACACCAAAGATAATCGGAACGCCCGTTTCGCGTGACGCACCGGCGACCCCTTTCGCGACTTCGTTGCAGACATAATCATAATGCGACGTGGCTCCGCGGATGACGGCACCAAGCGTGATGACGGCGTCATAGTTCCCGCTTTTCGCAAGCTTTTCCGCGACGAGTGGAATCTCGAACGCTCCCGGTACCCAAGCTGTATCGACAGCATCCGCCGCAACGCCGTGACGACGGAATGCATCGTTTGCCCCACCGACGAGTTTCGATGTAATCAATTCATTAAATCGTGCTGCGACAATCGCAACGCGTAGTCCTTCACCTGTTAAAAATCCTTCGAATACCATATTAGTTTCCTCCTTGGATGTCGAGCAGATGCCCGAGTTTCGTTTGTTTTGTCTGCAAATACTGTTTGTTTTCCGGAACCGGTGCAATTTCAAGCGGAACCCGTTCCAGCACGGTGATCCCTTCGTTTTCCAACGCCTGCTGTTTTTCCGGATTATTTGTCATCAGACGGATTTTCGTGACACCTAAATCGTGCAACATAGCGGCGGCAACAGAATAATCACGTAAGTCCGTCGCATAGCCGAGCGCATGATTCGCTTCGACCGTATCGAGCCCCTGCTCCTGCAACTCATAAGCTTTCAGTTTCGCCATCAAACCGATGCCGCGTCCTTCCTGTCGCAGGTAAAGAACGGCTCCGCCTTCCTGACCAATCCGGTCCAGTGCCGCGTCGAGTTGCGGACCGCAATCACACCGTTTTGAACCGAACACATCTCCCGTCAGACACTCGGAATGCAGCCGGACGAGCATCCCGTCTTCCGGCTCTCCTGATAAAACGGTCACATGTTCTTTTTGATCGGGCGTCGTATAACCGAGCATCCGAAACGCACCGTGCACTGCGGGAAGCAGGACGTCCGCTTCCCGCCGGACCGGGCGTTCGAGATACGTAACGAGCGCATCAATTGTAATCATCTTCAATCCATGAACTTTTTTATAGGTCAGCAAATCATCCACGCGGGCCATCGTTCCATCCTCGAGAATAATTTCGCAAATGACGGCTGCTTCAGCACTTCCCGCAAGACGTGCCAGATCGACACCGGCTTCCGTATGACCGCGCCGTTCGCGAACGCCGCCCTCTTTTGCAATCAAGGGGAAGATATGACCGGGACGCTTGAATTGTTTAGGTCCGTCCGTCAGCATCCGTTGAATCGTCAAGGCACGTTCCGCGGCACTGATGCCGGTCTTCGCGTCTTCATGATCAATGCTGATCGTAAATGCCGTCCCGTGCGGATCGGTATTGACATCTGTCATCGGGTTCAGCTCGAGCCGGGCTGCGAGTTGCGGACTGACCGGGACACAGACGAGTCCTTTCCCGTGCGTGATCATAAAGTTAATCTGTTCCGGTGTCGCATGTTCCGCGAGGAGGATCAGATCTCCTTCATTTTCCCGATTTTCATCATCACAGACGATGATCGGACGTCCATGTTTTAAGTCTTCCACCGCTTCTTCTACAAGATCAAATCCGTTCATCCTGCTCCGCCTCCTAAAAATGCCGACCAATCCGTCTTCTGTTCCTGCTGCGTAAAGTGATACAGATGTTTTGCCATTAAATCACACTCGATATTGACGAGCGAACCGCTTTGCAACCGGTCGAACGTCGTCACCTGCCGCGAATGCGGAATCAACGAGATTGTCAGACTGTTTGTCTCGATGTGTTGAATCGTCAAGCTCGTTCCGTTGATCGCAATCGAACCTTTCGGAATACAATACTTACGCCAGTCACCGGTCTCAAACCGATATTCCATCGCTTCACCGTCCGGGCGCCGGCTTAAGAACCGGGCCGTTCCGTCGATATGTCCGCTGACGAAATGACCGCCAAACCGTCCGTCTGCCGGCATTGCCCGTTCGAGTTGAACCGGTGTGCCGACCCGTAAGGTCTGAAGAGACGTCGCCCGAATCGTTTCGTGCACGGCGTCCGCTGTAAAACCCGTCGCCGTCATCGCCGTGACCGTCAAACAAATCCCGTCAACCGCGATACTGTCACCGATTTTTGTTCCTTCGAGTACATGCCGCGCTTCAATTTCAAGCGCCAGACCATTCGGGCGCGGAACTTTTCGTTTGAGCGTTCCGACTTCTTCAATCAATCCTGTGAACATGGTCCGTCTCCTTTCCGCGCGTAGCGCAGGTGGACATCCTGTCCGATTGGTGCGACAGCCGTTAAGTCAAACCGGTCTTCGATTTCGACAGCACTTGCTAATCCCGGCATTCCCTTTAAAACGGACGGCGCTTGATAAATCTCAAGACGGTCGACAAGGTCGGCCTCTAAAAACGCCGACTGAATCGTCGGTCCGCCTTCGATCAATACACTGCGGATGCCTTGTGCATACAGCGTCTCTAAAATCTGCTCCGGCGTCGCATACGTACCGACCAAAACCGTCACATTCGATTGGCTCGAGACACGCGGTTGTTCCGTCAGCCAGTATGTCGCATTCAGGCCGTCGCGGAAAATTTGGGCCGTTTCCGGCAAACGTCCGCGCCGGTCGACGACGACCCGGATTGGTTCCGGTCCGGCTTCCGTCCGTAATGTCAACGCGGGATCATCGACCAATACCGTCTCACTTCCGACGAGAATGGCATCGTGTGTCGCCCGCAGCCCGCGTCCTGCTTCTCGTGCTGCAACTGACGTGATAAAGCGTTGTTGCCCCGTCGTGACGATCCCATTTAAACTTTGTGCGACTTTAACGGTGACGTTTGGACGGTGACGTTTGAGACTTTGCCAAAACGGTGTATAAAAGCGAACGGCTTCGTCTTCGAGCAGTCCGACCTCGACCGTCAGTCCCGCGTCGCGCAGGCGCTTGATGCCTTGTCCGGCGACGATCGCGTGACGATCTTCGGTCGCGACGAACACCCGCTTGATGCCGGCAGCTAAAATCGCTTCCGTACAGGGGGGTGTCTTTCCATGATGGTTACACGGCTCGAGCGTCACATAGAGATCGGCACCACGCGCTGCCTCTCCTGCCATGTTTAACGCTTCGACTTCTGCATGCGGTCCGCCCGCAAACCGATGGGCGCCGAAGCCCAGCACTTTTCCATGTTTCGTAATGACACAACCGACACTCGGGTTCGGACTTGTTTGTCCGTCTAACATCCGTGCCAGTTGCATCGCCTGATGCATTCGATTATTCATAATTTCGCTCCTTTCAAAAGAAAAAACGCCGCTGCAGATGCAGGGCGTCATGATTGAAGGGTCACGAAAGAAACGTCTTGTTTTCTGTTAAAAAGCATACAGAAATAGACCTTTTTCCGAACAGATTTTTTCAGAAAATGGTTTCAAGCACATTTTTTCGTTCTTCTCCCATCCGGACTTTACCGTCGGCCCTGGAATCACACCAAGTCAGCCATAGTGCGTACACTATGGGTCGCGGGCTCGTCGATTAAAAATCGCATCACCGCCGGTTGGGATTTTCACCCTACCCCGAAGAACTGGTTATTCAGTTGTACAGGTCAAGACTAGCACAGGTTATTTTAAAATACAAAAAAGAATTTGTATTCTTTTTCGCGAGGCCGGAAAAAAAGTATGGATTCCCCGACCGGTCATCATGAAAAGATCCGGTGGGGAAATCCATACTTCTATCTGTTCCGGTTACGTCAAATATCCGTTTTTCCGGTCGTGAAACTCCTGTTTGACCGTGCCGAGCAACGAATCATCCGTCAGCAGACGTAATCCGGTCCGCGCCAGAATTTTAGCTCCCGTAATCAAGGCTTCATCGCCCTGTTCCGATTTTGCCGCCTCCCGGAAACTTTCGGTATGTGCCACTAAATCATCGGCTCCGATTTTGATGTACGGATGGATCGTCGGCAGGACCTGACTGATATTTCCGGCATCGGTCGAGCCGAGTCCCGGCCGTTCATCCGTCTTGACATCTTCTCCAAGCGCCGTCGCTTCTTCCCGGAAAATCTCGTCAAACGTCCGGTTGAACAGGAGGTTATCGACCTCATTTTGGAAAGCAATGACCTCAAGCGTTGCTCCGGTCGCCAGAGCCGCTCCTTCAGCAACAGCTTTGACTTTCTTCGTCACGGCATTCAGCCGTTCGCGTGTCGTCGCCCGGATAAAGAAGCGGGCCTTCGCGTACTCCGGAATGATGTTCGGCGCATCTCCGCCATCCGTAATGATGCCGTGAATCCGGACATCACTCGGCAACTGTTGCCGTAAGGCGTTGATTCCGTTAAACAACTGAATGACGGCATCAAGCGCATTGATCCCTTCTTCCGGTGACGCCGCCGCGTGGGCCGGTTTGCCGGTGAAGGCAAAATCGAGCGGATCGACGGCAAGCGACGAACCGGTGATCCGGGTCTGTCCGGACGGATGAACCATTAAAGCCGCGTCAATCCCTGTCAGCAGATGATGTTTGACGAAACTACCTTTCGCACTGCCGTTTGGCCCGCCTTCTTCCGCCGGTGTCCCGAGGACGACGACACTGCCGCCGACTTCATCGATGACCTTGCTGAGCGCGATTGCCGCCGCGACACTCGTCGTACCGATGATGTTGTGCCCGCACGCATGACCAATCCCCGGTAACGCGTCATATTCAGCGAGAAAAGCGATGGTCGCTCCCGGTTTATCCGAGACTTTCCGGGCGAGGAATGCCGTCTCATGTCCCGCGACACCAAGTTCGACTGTAAAGCCTTCCGCCGTCAGCCGTTCCGCATGATGGCGTGACGCAAAATATTCTTCATTGCCAATCTCGGGTGTCGCATGAATCCGGTGGCTTGTCTCGAGGTAAGACTCGCGTTTTTGTTCAATATCCTGTTCAATCGTTTGTGTCAGGTTTTCCCGTATCGTCTGAATCGTCATTTCGGTCACGCTCCTTTTGGTTTTTAGTTATTCTCCGATATCACTGAGAGGGACGAACGTTGGAATCGTGCTGCCTTTGTACTCTTTTTTGATGAAGGCGGCGACGTCATCCTGCTGGTACAGCGAAGCGATTTTCTTGAGTGTCTTTTTATCCTTGTCTTCCGTCCGGGTCGCGATGATGTTGATGTATGGTTTTGCCGTCTCGTTTTCATGGAGAATCGAGTCCTTGATCGGGTTAAAGCCGGCATCGACGGCGATTCCGTTATTGATGATCGAGGCCGAGACATCCGGCAGAACGCGTGGTGTCTGACCGGCTACGACCGGGACAATCTTCAATTTTTTCGGATTCTCGACGATTTTGTCGACGGAGCCGTTGCCGTCAAAGTCGTCCGGCAATTTAATCAAGCCGGCTTCCTGCAACAGCAGCAATGCCCGACCCATATTTGTCGCTTCGTTCGGAACGGCAATCTTTCCGCCGACCGGAATGTCTTTGACGTCCTTGACCTTATCCGAATAAATGCCCATCGGCGCGATGACCGTCGTCGCAATCGGCGACAGTTTTAACTTATGTTCTTTTTTGAAGGCGTTAAAGTAAGAGACCGTCTGGAAGGAGTTCGCATCAATCTCCCCTTCCGCCAGGGCAAGGTTCGGTTGGACGTAGTCGGAGAACTTGACGAGTTCAATCGTGATGCCCTCTTTCTTCGCTTTTTTTGCGACGTATTCCCAGACTTGTGTATCAGAACCGCTGACTCCGAGCTTGACCGTCTTTTGATCTTCTTCTCCGGAAGCGGCACATCCCGCAAACAATACCGTCGTCAATGCTGCACCAATCGCTAAACCTTTTTTCATCATCCATCTCTCCCTTTTTTCTCTCTTTTTTTAGTGTCTCCGAATTTTTCGTGCCAACAGATTACCTGTCGTCTGTAACCCTTGAACCAAGATCACGAGAATTCCGACCGTGATGATCATAACCGTCGTATCAAACCGTTGGTAACCGTAAGTAATCGCCAAGTCACCGAGTCCGCCGCCACCGATCGCCCCGGCCATTGCTGATGCGCCGATTAAACCAATCGTCGCAATCGTCAGGTTCAGAACAAGCGAGCTAAGCGCTTCCGGCAACAGAAAACGGAAAATCGTCTGCAACGGTGTCGCCCCCATCGCTTCCGCTGCCTCAAGGACACCGGTATCGACTTCAAGCAACGAACTTTCGATCAGGCGGGCAATGTACGGTGCCGCGTAAAAGACGAGCGGAACGATTGCCGCCTGTGTTCCGATTGACGATCCGACAATCAAACGTGTCAGCGGAATGATTGCCACCAGCAGAATGATGAATGGAACGGACCGGAAGACATTGACGATGCCGCTTAAGACATTGAAGAACGGAATTTGTTCGAGCAACGCTCCTTTGCGTGTAACGACAAGCAAAATCCCGAGCGGTAAACCAATCAATGTCGAAAAGAGTAATGACAGTCCAACCATCGTCAACGTCTGCAGAAAAGCAGCCCAGATGTCCGTGTAATTAACTAGCATCCGCGAGCACCTCCTCGACAATGACATCCGACTGATCGATATATTGCAATGCCCGCTTGATTTCCGTCGCGTCGCCAATCAGTTCCACAAGCAGACTGCCGAACGGGATGTTTTGCAGTTCCGTAATGCTGCCATGCAGGATATTGAGATCGACATCAAACCGTTTTGCGACCTGCGATAAGAGCGGTTGTCCCGTCCCTGCTCCAAGGAAGTTGATTTTGTAGATGTGATGGCCGGCATCCCGTTGGTCAATGACTTTTTGAACCGAGGCCGGAATCTCATCCTGCATGACGGAGCGGACGAAGTTTTTAGCCGTCGCCGTCTGCGGGTTTGAAAAGACATCGAACACGGTTCCTGATTCAATCAGCTGACCGGCTTCAATGACCGCGACCCGGTCACAGATTTCACGGATGACACCCATCTCATGGGTAATCAATAAAATCGTGATGCCGTATTCCTGATTGATTTGTTTCAATAGACGCAATATGTGTTGGGTCGTTTGCGGATCAAGAGCGGAAGTTGCTTCGTCACACAACAGGACCGACGGCTGGGTGGCGAGTGCCCGGGCGATGCCGACCCGTTGTTTTTGTCCGCCCGATAACTGATCCGGATAATGATCGGCTTTATCGGCCAAGTCAACGAATTCAAGCAGTTCCGTGACCCGCCGCTCGACCTCGTCTTTTTTGACACCTTTTAAGACAAGCGGTTTGGCGACGTTCGCAAACACTGTATTCGAATCCAGCAGGTTGAAGTGCTGAAAGATCATCCCGATGTGTTGCTTCGCTTCCCGTAACTGCTTCGCCGACAGTGTCGTCAAATCTTGTCCATCGACCGTCACACTGCCGGATGTCGGCCGTTCGAGCAGGTTGACACAACGTAATAAGGAACTTTTTCCGGCTCCGCTGAAACCGATGACGCCGAAGATTTCGCCTTTTTGGATTTCGAGATTCACTCCGTTCAGCGCAGCGATCGATTGATCATTTGTTTCATAGATTTTTTTTACATTTTTGAATGTAATCACCACTTTTTCCCCCTTCAAAATACAAAAAAGGTCTCTTCTTAAGAAACAAGAAGAGACCTGGATCCGCACAATGGCAGAATCCACTCGACTCATCTCTCAGACAATTGTCTGATGGAATTGGCACAGTGCTCATAATGAGTCTGTTGCCGAGGTTTCGTAGGGCCAGTCCCTCCACCTCTCTGGATAAGTGTTGCGGTATGAAATTCGTATGTGTGTTATTGCTGGTTGAACTTATGTCGTAAAACTAATTTTTACACTACAGAAAGATCTTTTAAAGGTCAACCATATTTTCAAAAATAAACCATATGACCCATATCGATCAGCATCCCGGGACAGGGCGGATTACCGAAAGCTTTTTAACGCCCTATAAAGAGAGTTTGACAATTCATTTCCGTCAATGCTATCATCTTCTCAATGATTAATCCGACAATTCCTATACGATATATCAAGAGTGGACGAGAGACCTGGCTCTAGGACTCCACGGCAACCTGCCGATCGGCAAGGTGCTCCGACCAGCAAAGCAGCTGCTTTGGATGATACACACGAGAAACTCGTTTGCGTCCAAAGCCAAACGGGTTTTTATTTTTGAAATGGAGGACGAGATGATGAGTATGATTTATCCTGTTATACCGGGTGCTGAAGCCTTTTCCCTAGGACGCGGATCCGTCGGCATTTTGCTCTGTCACGGTTTTAATGCAACGCCACAAAGTGTTCGGGCTGTAGGAGAACAGTTCGCCGCACACGGTTTTTCCGTCTATGCGCCCCGCCTGCACGGGCACGGGACGGATCTGCGGGAATTCGAAGCAACGACGGCCGAGGACTGGAAGCAGAGCGTCCGTGATGGCTTTGAACAATTGGCCGGACAGTGCGAATTCGTCTTCATCGTTGGTCAATCGATGGGGGCGACACTTGCCCTGTCACTTGCCGCTGAAGGTCTCCCGGTCGCAGGAATCATCACCATCAATGCCGCCTTGTCCGTGCCTGCCTATGAAGCCTTATCGTTCACCGATTGTCCGGTCTATCTGCCGGAAAGTTCACCTGATATCAAACAGTCTGCTTTTGAAATCATCTATGATTTCGTCCCCGCTGTCTGCGCTTCGGAACTGTTACGATTGATTGAGGAGACGCGACCATCCCTCGCAGCGATTCAAATTCCGACGCTTATTTTATATTCTGCCGAGGATCATGTCGTGCCGCCGATTTGTTCAGACTATTTGTACCGGACAATCGGTGCGGCGGATAAACGCAGTTACTGTCTGCTTGACTCCTACCACGTCGCAACGCTTGATCACGATCAAAAGACGATTGTCCGCGAAACGCTACAGTTCGTCGAACAGTTCAGCCAGTTGACCCAGACCGGCTGAATTCAAAAAAGCGAACGATTCTTCGGCCTGACTGCCGGGAATCGTTCGCTTTTTTAAATCTTTTTTAATTTTGTTGCTGCTTTTTCCATTCCTGCAACGGCTGTGGTTTCCCCGGTACTTGGTGGCAATGGCGGCAACGTGGTTCATAGGACTCAGATGCCCCGACCAGAATGATCGGATCATTGTAGTTGGCCGGTTTGCCATCAATCAATCGTTGGGTCCGCGATGCCGGATCGCCGCACGACAGACAAATCGCCTGAAGTTTCGTCACGAATTCCGCACGTGCCAATAATTCAGGCATCTTGCCGAATGGCTCTGCCCGAAAATCTTGATCGAGGCCTGCGCAAATGACGCGTTTGCCATCTTGAGCCAGTGCTTCGATGACTGCGACAATCTCATCGTCAAAAAATTGAACTTCGTCAATCGCGACGATTTGCGTCTCTTCTGCCACTGCTGCATAGACATCACGGCTCGTCGCCATCGGAATCGCAATGACCGAGTTGCCGATATGCGAAACGACGTGCTCTTCATGATACCGGTCATCGATTGCCGGCTTGAACACTTGAACCGGTAACTTTCCATACTGTGCCCGTCTGACACGACGGATCAGTTCTTCCGACTTGCCGGAAAACATACTTCCGCAAATCACTTCAATCCAACCATATTGATTGATCACATGCATCATCGTAAACACCGTCCTCTAAATTAGTCACTTTAACGAGTATAGCCCGAATCTAAATTGAGAAAAAGGATTGACTTCTAAAAATCAAAAACCCTTGCCAAATTCGCCACTTTCTTCATCTTCTCATTTCAACTGGTATGTATTTCCTGTACACTGAAAGAGAAGTTTCTTTGAAGGAAGGTGACTCCGATTCATCACATATTACATGAAGTCCTCCAGCAATATGGAGCGTTCGGACTCGCAATTCTTCTGGCCGGTGGAATCGTCGGTCTTCCGGTTCCGGACGAGACGTTACTCGTCATGTCAGGATTTTGGATGCATCACGGTGATTTACCGCTCGTCGGAACGATTCTTGCCGCCTATGCCGGCAGTTGCATCGGTATGACGATCAGCTACGTTCTCGGTTTGAAGCTCGGAATGCCGTTACTGTATCGAATGGCACCAAAATTACGGATTTCTGAAAAACATATCTTTAAAGCCGAAGCCGGATTTTTACGTTACGGAAAAACCGTCTTAATCATCGGTTATTACATACCGGGCCTTCGACAGTTGTCCGCCTTTTTTGCCGGTGTCTCGAAAATGCCGTTCCGGATCTTCGTTACCTATGCGTATACAGGTGCTCTCATTTGGATCAGTGTTTTTTTAGGAGCCGGATATTTTTTAGGGCGTCATTTTTCCTTCAGTCTACTGCTCGAACATTTTGCGAACAACCCGGATACACTGCCGTACCTAGTCGGTGCTGCCGGTGCAATCGGTCTGTCCTTCGTTCTGAAGACGTACCTGACGTACCGCGCCAAATTCAGCCTATACAAAAACAGCCTGCTCCAGTGATGGAGGCAGGCTGTTTTTTAATACTGAAGTCGCAATTACTTGCGGCCGTATTTTTTGTTGAAGCGATCGACACGACCGTCTGCAGCGTTGAACTTTTGACGACCAGTGTAGAATGGGTGCGAGTCCGAAGACACATCCACACGGATGAGTGGGTACTCGTTTCCATCTTCCCAAGTGATTGTCTCGTTCGAAGAACGTGTAGAACCAGTCAAGAATTTGTACTCAGTAGTTGAGTCCATAAATACAACTTTGTTGTAGTTTGGGTGAATTCCTTGTTTCATGGTTGTTTTCTCTCCTTCCGCCCTGGTTCATTTGCTGAGCCAGAGTAAGTTACCTTCCTATACTAAACGATTTTTTCATGCCCCGCAATACCTATTTTCAAGTCGTTGTGTCGGTTTTCGCCACACGTGGCTTCACAGGCGCACGCCGGACGGGTTTCTTCTTTTCTTTCTCCAGTTCAACGAAAAATTCTTCGTTATTTTTTGTATCCCGGATTTTGCGTAAGAAGCTGTCGACGAACTCATTAGACTCGTTCATCGTCCGGCGGATCGTCCATAAGGCATCCAGTTGTTCCTTCGGTAACAGCAACTCTTCTTTCCGTGTTCCGGATTTCCGGATATCAATCGCCGGGAAGATCCGGCGCTCGGATAATTTCCGGTCCAGATGCAGTTCCATGTTCCCCGTCCCTTTAAACTCTTCATAGATGACATCATCCATCCGTGAACCGGTCTCGACGAGAGCAGTCGCAAGAATCGTCAGGCTGCCGCCATGTTCGATGTTCCGTGCGGCACCGAAAAAGCGTTTCGGCTTGTGGAAAGCTGCCGGGTCAATCCCACCGGACAATGTTCGTCCGCTTTGCGGCACAGTCAGGTTATAAGCCCGTGTCAAACGCGTAATCGAATCCATTAAAATGACGACATCTTTTTTATGTTCGACGAGACGCATTGCCCGTTCCAACACAAGTTCTGAAATCCGGACGTGGTTGTCCGGTGTTTCGTCAAATGTCGAACTGACGACATCTGCGCCCGGTACGGAACGTTCGATATCCGTCACTTCTTCCGGCCGTTCGTCGATCAATAGAATAATCAGTTCAACATCCGGATGATTAACTTGGATTGAGTTCGCGATTTCTTTTAATAGAGAAGTCTTACCTGCTTTTGGCGGCGCAACGATCAGACCACGCTGACCAAAGCCGACCGGGGCAATCATATCCATCACACGGACTGACAAATGGCGCGGTTCCGTCTCAAGGCGCATCAGACGATCGGGATAGATTGGTGTCAGTGCCGGGAAGAACAGACGGTTTCGGGCTGTATCCGGCGCTTCTCCATTGACGGCTTCCACACTTAATAAGCCTTGGAACCGTTCATTTTCTTTTGGCGGACGAACTTTCCCAGTCACGACGTCTCCGTTACGGAGATTAAAGCGGCGGATTTGTGAAGCGGCGATATAGATGTCTTCAGAGGATTGCGAGTAGTTGATAGGACGAAGGAAGCCGAAGCCGCCGTCATTTTGCATTTGTGGGTTTCCGGGGATGACTTCGAGTACCCCCTCGAGGAAATAAAGACCGGTGGATTCTGCCTGCGCTTTAAGAATCTTGAACATCAATTCACGCTTACGAGCCTCACGGTACTGTGGTACGTTTTTTGTTTTGGCAATTTCATATAAATCTTTTAATGTCAGGTTACTTAATTGAGCAAGTGTATAGGAACGTTCTGGTTTGTCAGTTTTTTCAGTTGGCATATGCATTCACCTATTCTTCGTATAAATTCAGGAGCAAAGGATGTCTTCTTCATGGTGCAAAGGATCATGTTGTAGATTCTTCGTGAATTAAAGGTATCACATTTCATCAATTTCGTCGTGATTTAAGAAATGGGAATTTCTTCTTTGTAATATTCGAGTATATTATTGCAATTATGTTACAAAAACGTCATGTTTTGTAGCGGAACTGAAAAAACGTTTTCATGTATCCGCATGCTAAGATAATCGTGCAGAGAAAAACTTACACAGTTGTAAGGCAGACTGCTTAAACAAACACTTAATGAGATACATCATATAACTCGGTTTTCAAAACTACTTTAAAATGACATGGAGGATTTCACATATGAAACGTTTTCTAGCATCGGTCGCGACAGCAGCATTAGTGGTTTCAGGTTTTGCATCAGTGGGAACAGGTAAGGTTGAGGCAGCTTCTACAGTAACGAAAGTCAAGATCACAGATAACGGATTACGTGTTCGTACAGCTCCTTCTACAAAAGCAAGCATCGTTGGTAAAGTAAACGCAGGCCAAACATTTACATACAAAGGTAAATCAGGCAGCTGGACTAAAATTTCATACGGCGGCAAAACACGTTATGTGTTCTCGCAGTATACGAAAACATACAAGTCTTCTACTTCAACGGCTAAAAAATCAACAACTTCATCTTCAACACGTACACGCCTTCTAAGCGAAGCAGCAAAACATAAAGGAACTCCTTATGTATGGGGCGGAACGACAACTCGTGGATTTGACTGCTCTGGTTTCACAAGCTACGTTTACAAAAAAGCAGCAGGTAAAACATTACCACGTACGTCTTCTTCACAATATGCTTCTTCTAGAAAAGTAAGTGTTTCAAACGTTCAACCTGGAGATCTTGTTTTCTTCTCACACGGTAGCGGCATTCAGCACGTCGGTATGGCAACAAGCAAAACAAGCATGGTTAACTCAGAAACAGGCGGCGTTAAATACTCTAGCTTCAAATCAGGTTACTGGGGTTCACGCCTTGTCGGCGCGGGTTCATACCTATAATTGAAATTACCAAGCGGTTGAGCATTGGCTCGATCGCTTTTTTTCTACCTTATTATTGAAGGAGGACATGTCATGAACGTATTAATCACCGGCGCATCGGCCGGAATCGGTCGCGAACTGGCTTATCTGCATGCCGAACAAGGACATCATCTGTTACTGGTCGGACGGAACGCCGAACAACTTTTCGAAACGAAACACTTTGTCGAACAACGCGGTGGATCTGCCGTCGTGCTTCCATATGATGTCGGGCAATCGCTTCAAATTAAAGCCCTGTTACGTGCGACAGAGAACACTCCGGTCGATATTTTAATCAACAATGCCGGGTTCGGTCTGTACGGAGAATTCATCGAGACGGATTTAGCACGCGAACTCAATATGATTGACGTCAACATCCGGGCACTGACACATTTGACGAAATCTTTTGCCCGTCGGATGAAAATGCAGGGCAGCGGACGGATCATTCAGATTGCTTCGACCTCGTCTTTTCACGGCGGTCCTTTGATGAGCGTCTATTATGCGACAAAAGCGTACGTCCTCAGTTTTTCGGAAGCTTTGGCAGACGAGCTCGCCCCCTACAACATTCAAGTGACAGCGGTTTGTCCGGGAGCGACGCATACGGATTTCGCCAGAACTGCCGATCTTGCAACGTCCGGATTGTTTAAGCGTCCCGGCATCATGGACGCACCAACCGTCGCGCAACTCTCGTTCACCGGATACATGAAGGGAAAAACGCTTGTTATCCCCGGTCGCAGCAATGCGGTTTATGTCTTTATGACACGTTTCTTCTCCCGCCGGAAACTCGTTCAGATGACACATCAGTTGCAGGCTCCGACAGATCATTAATAGAGTTTCTTGCGACGAACGATTCTGGCATCCATTAATCACAAGGTTGACTCAAACAGAGATCCCTCGTCTTTTCACGCCCTTTCCTCAGGCGAGACAAGCCAATTTTCCTGCCTTATCCGGCAGGAAAATGGGTCTTGTTTGTCTCTGACAGCGCAAGCAAGCTTGCACTTTTTCCTGTAGGAGTGGCATGAAGCAAGTAATCACTGTTTAAACGGAATGAGGGTGGCAGATTATATTTCTGCCACCCTCATTTTTGTAGAGACTGACGTTTGAGTCAACTCTATTTTCTCGGACATGGAAGTTCAATGCACCATCAAGCATTTCAAACGAAAATTTTTACTCACTGTATGCAAAAAAAGGGAGGTGGATTTCGAAAATCCACCTCCCCTGTGCAATACACCATCGATTTAAAAAGAATGACGTTCTTCACCCGACTCCTACGGGAAAAAGCGCGGTGTTCCGCGCTGCCAGAGACAAACGAGACCCGACTACTTGTCCAAATGGACAAAGTAGGCGCGGCTTGTGTCTCGCCCGAGGAAAGCGGGTGAAGAAAACGTCGATTCTTTTTTATAACCGCGCAATGCCGATTACTTAATCACAAGCTTCGGTTTTTTCTTGAACGAGTGAATGCCTTCAACGAAACGAACCGTTCCCGATTTCGCACGCATGACGACAGAGTGCGTTTGACCGCCTTGTGCCGTGAACTGAACACCTTTCATCAACTCGCTGTCTGTGACACCGGTTGCTGCGAAGATACAGTCATCTCCCGTGACAAGATCATCCATCATGAGGATTTTCGACGGATCTTCAATCCCCATCTTCTTGCATCGTGCGACTTCCGCTTCATCCGCCGGTAAGAGACGGCCTTGAAGTTCTCCGCCGAGACATTTTAAAGCAACGGCTGCAAGAACACCTTCCGGCGCCCCACCTGAACCGAGCAGAATATCAATCCCGGTGTGCGGGAAAGCTGTATTGATGGCTGCCGCGACATCTCCGTCACCAATCAAACGAATCCGGGCCCCTGTTGCGCGAATACGTTGAATGATTTCTTCATGGCGTTCCCGGTCAAGAATCGAGACGACGACGTCTTCGATTTCTTTGTTTTTCGCTTTTGCGACCGCAGCGATGTTTTCTTCGATTGTCGCATCCAAGCTGATATGTCCCGCTGCTTCCGGTCCGACCGCAATTTTATCCATGTACATATCCGGTGCGTGTAACAAATCACCGGCATCTGCGACTGCAAGAACTGCGAGTGCCCCCCATGTTCCTTTGGCGACGATGTTCGTCCCCTCAAGCGGATCAACTGCGACGTCAAGACGCGGTCCGTATCCATTTCCGAGTTTCTCACCGATATACAGCATCGGTGCCTCATCCATTTCCCCTTCGCCGATGACGACTGTTCCTTTCATCGGGATCGTATCAAATACATCACGCATGGCGCTGGTTGCTGCATCATCCGCCTCGTTTTTCAAGCCCTTCCCCATCCAGCGTGCCGAAGCCAGTGCTGCTGCCTCCGTTACGCGTACGAGTTCCATTGATAAACTTCTCTCCATGTGTATAATCCCCTCTCCCTAACTGAAAACCTTAAACCGTTTCGCGCCAAACAAGAGCTCCGAGTCCTTTTAACTTCTCGTCGAACCGTTCATAGCTTTGATCAAGTACTTCTGCATGGTGTAATGACGTTTCACCGGAAGCAAGCATTCCACTTAACACGAGTGCCGCGGCACCACGTGGATCATGGGCTTCAATTTCAGTTCCGCGCAATGCTTCACCGCCGCGGATGATGATTGAAGCGTCTTCGTGGGTAATCCGTGCATTCAGGCGCCGCATTTCCTGGACATGCCGGAAACGTTGCGGATACAGCTTGTCGACGACGACACTCGCGCCTTTCGGTTTCAACAGGACAGCCGAAATGACCGGTTGCAGATCACTCGGAAATCCTCCGTAATGAAAGACACGAATATCAATCGGTTTCGCCATATCGATGGACGCTGTGACCGAATCATCCGCCAACTCGATTTTAGCCCCGAACCGTTCCAACTTTTGAATGATGCTTTCAAGATGTAACGGAATGACGTTATCAACCGTCACGCGACCGAGGACTGCTCCCATTGCCAGGAACGTCCCTGCTTCCATCCGGTCCGGAATTAACGTATGGCGGCATCCTTGAAGCGTCTCGACGCCTTTGATTCGAATCTCATCGGTCCCTGCACCTTTGACACTCGCACCCATGTTCGTCAACATCGTACTCACGTCGATGACTTCCGGATCACACGCTGCATTTTCAATGACCGTCGTTCCTTCCGCCATGACGGCGACCAGCAAGGCACTGATGGTCGCACCGAATGAAGGAAGGTCCAGATAAATCCGGTTTCCCTTCAACTCTTCGACGTTCATGTAGTAAACCCCTTGTTCATTTCGCATCTCGACACCAAGTCGTTCCAGTGCCTTGATGTGTAAATCAATCGGTCGAGGACCGATGGCATAACCACCGGGCAGACCGACGACCCCCTGTTTGAATCGCGCCGCGAGAACACTCATCAGATAAATGGATCCACGTAATTTTCGTGTATCCGTCCCGGTGAGCGGCATCGGTTCGACATGACTCGGGTCAATCGTCACCATATCGCCTTGACGTGTTACGACGGCTCCAAGCATCTCAATGATTTGGATCATCGTCGCGACATCGCCAATGTCCGGTACCCCCTCAAGAATGACCTGTTGATTGGTCAGCAGTGCGGCCGCGAGACACGGAATCGCACTCTGTTTCGATCCACTGATCATGACGGTTCCTTCAAGACGTTGTTGTCCTACGATATGCAAAATGTCCACATTCCATCAACCTTTCTCTACAATCTGTTATTGCTGCGCTTTTTCCCAGTCAGCCAGGAAACGTTCGATTCCCTGCGTCGTTAACGGGTGTTGCGTCAGTGATTCAATGACATTAAGCGGAATCGTCGCGATATCTGCTCCAGCGAGCGCCGCATTCGTGACGTGAACCGGATTACGGACAGAAGCCGCGATGATTTGTGTCGGAATATCATGAATGACGAAGATTTGGGCAATTGTTTCGACAAGTCCCATACCGTCTTGACCGATATCATCCAGACGACCGAGGAACGGTGATACGTATGTTGCGCCGGCACGTGCTGCGAGCAAGGCCTGGTTCGGATTGAAGATCAACGTGACGTTCGTCGTGATGTTTTCTTTTGAAAGTGCTGCGACAGCCTCAAGTCCTGCCGGTGTCATCGGAACCTTTACCGTAATGTTCGGTGCAATCTGAGCAAGTTCCTTCCCTTCGCGAATCATTCCTTCTGCATCGAGGGCAATGACTTCGGCGCTGACCGAGACGTCTCCGACGATCTCACAGATTTCGCGCAGTCGTGTATGGAAATCGACGCCTTCTTTTGCGACGAGTGACGGGTTTGTCGTAACCCCATCTAAAATCCCCATTTTATGTGCTTTTTTAATATCCTCTACGTTTGCTGTGTCGATAAAAAATCTCATCTCTCTCTTTCCCCTTTCATCCCTTAAAGTATCCCTTGAAATCGCTTACTCCTCCATTATAAATTTTTTCGGTGAGAAGTCCTAACGTTTTCCAAAACAATCTGCTGATTTAGATGAAAAAAAGCACGATAGACGAGTGTCTACCGTGCTTTAGGCATGAAAAATTAAGCTTTGTTGCTTGAACCGAACTCACGCATCTTACCGATGACAGTTTGTTTGATTGCTTCGCGACCTGGTGCGATGAATACGCGTGGGTCATATGCTTCTGGTTTCTCAGCCAAGACTTCACGAACCACTTTCGCGAACGAAATTTGGTTTTCCGTGTTGACGTTGATTTTCGAAGTACCAAGCGAAATTGCTTTTTCGATATCGTGTGTCGGGATTCCTGTTCCACCGTGAAGAACGAGTGGAAGGTTTGTTGCGTTACGGATTTCTTCCATTTCAGTGAAACCAAGGTTTGGTTCACCTTTGTATGGTCCGTGAACAGAACCGAGTGCAGGAGCAAGCGTGTCGATTCCAGTTTCTTTGACGATACGAACGCAGTCGTCAAGTTTCGCGTACATGACATCACCGATGACGTCGTCTTCTTGTCCGCCAACTGTACCAACTTCCGCTTCTACTGAAACACCTTTCGAATGCGCATACTCAACAACAGCTTTTGTTGTTTCGATGTTTGTGTCGATCGGGCTATGTGAATCGTCGATCATTACAGATGTAAATCCAGCGTCGATCGCTTCTTTACATTTTTCAACACTCGAACCGTGGTCGAGGTGGATTGCAACAGGAACTGTTACTTTCATGTCGTGAACGAGACCTTCTACCATTTTAACAACAGTGTAGAATCCGCCCATGTGACGTGCTGCACCTTCAGATACTCCAAGAATAACTGGTGACTGCTCTTCTTGAGCCGCACCGAGTACTGCTTGAGTCCACTCGAGGTTGTTGATGTTGAATTGACCTACTGCGTACTTACCTTCGAGAGCTTTGTTTAACATGTCTGTCATAGATACTAATGGCATAATGACATCCTCCTCTGTTTTGATCGCTACTTACACGTAAACGTGCATTTTCAGACTGATTATAACACACTGATTCACCGGAACGTACAGCATTTCACTCCGAATTTAGGATTGTGACGACGACGTGAAGGATTAACCGCTTACATCGTTCGAAATTTGCACAGTCACTTCTTTTTTTAATTCAAAGATGTCAAACGGCTTGCCGAAGAAGGCAACGACACCGAGTCGTTTCGCTTCTTCCATCGCTTCTTTTTCGTCTAAAGCGGTCATCAGAATCGTCCGGATCCGTCGTCCGACCTCATCCTGATGACGCAGGACTTCAAGACCGGTCCGCCCCGGCATGTTGACATCCATCAACAACAAATCGTATTCCGTCTCCTTGAGCCGTTCAATCGTCTCAAGACCATCGACGGCGACATCGGTCGTATACCCTTGCGCCCGAAATAATTGTGCCAGTAAATTCCGAATCCCCGGTTCATCTTCCGCGATGAGTAATCTTCCTTTCATCTCCCACACTCCTCCTCTAGTTATTTCCATTCTACATGAAAGCAAAACTTGCTATATACTGTGTGTGAGAGAAATTTAGAAAGGATGTTAGAAATGCTGAAAATTTTAGCGACACAATTCAACGGAAAACTACAAACGCTTACAAAACAGGAAGACGAATTATTCGATGTCGTCCGTCTGCTTGCGCAGGCACTCGTCGGTCAAGGAAAAGTCTATCTCGATGCCTACGGCGAGTTTGAAGGACTGTATCCGATGCTGTCCGACGGTCCGGACCAGATGAAGCGTGTCACGAAAATTAAGGATCATAAAACGTTGCATGCCGTCGACCGGGTGTTGATTTTTACACCGGATACGGAACGGTCCGATTTGCTCGCGTCACTTGCCCGCTATGATGCGTGGCATACGCCGTATTCAATCATCACACTTGGTGATGTGACGGAAACACTCGAACGGTCGATTGCACCGCTCGCTCTGAAATTCGATAAAGGATTGCTTCCGGCTGAGGACGGTTCCCGTCATGGTTTGCCGAGTCTGGCACTAGCTGCCTTCCTGTTGACGCATATTTTGACGCAGTTACAAGAGATGACGGAAGAGTGGGAATGACGCTTTTCTTCTATAGTAATAATCTAAACTTCTGAACTATTTTTGCCTAGATATTCAAAACGAGTGTGTTTCCTCTACCTTCAGAGAAAACACACTCGTTTTTGTAACTTAGAACACTCTTCCTACTTAAGCCGAAGCTTGATCTTCCTGTGCTTTGACTTCTTCTCCGTATGACAGTTGATCCTGCATCCGGACAAACGGCAGATAAATCGCGACCGACATAGCAATCGTTGCAATTTGCAGTAATGCCGCACGCCATCCGCCGATCAAAAATCCGGAAATGATCGGTGGAGTCGTCCACGGTACCTGCAAGGCATTAAACGGTTCGACCCACCCCCACAGAATCGTGAAATAGACCATGAACGATGCGATGGCAGGGACGATCACAAACGGGATGAACATGATCGGGTTAAAGACGATCGGCATTCCAAAGATGACCGGTTCATTGATGTTGAACAAACTCGGAGCAAGCGACAACTTCCCAAGTTGCTTCAAGTGTGCCGAGCGGGCCACCATTAACGTCGCGATGATGAAACCGATCGTGATTCCCGTTCCACCAAGTTTCGTAAAGACATCGAGGAATTGAATCGTGACGATATTCGCGTTTCCACCGACGACCAGTTCTTTCCCCGAGTCGAGGATCGCTTGGTTTTGGAGCGCGTTAGCTGTCAACAGCGGTCCCATGATTCCCATGATGATGGCTGCACCATGAATCCCGCACCACCACATGACTGACATAAGCACCATGATGAGCACGGCTCCAGCCAGCGTATCCGTCAAGTTTTGAATCGGTGCTTGGAGCACGTCATAGATGACTTCCGTAAACGTCCGGTCCGCAAATGCCTGGAAGACAGCAAACGTGACGACAGACAACGTGATGACAGCGAGTCCCGGGACGAGTGCCGAGAACGAGTTCGCGACACCGGGCGGAACACCGGCCGGCATCTTAATACTGATGCCGCGTTTGATGAACTGCGAGTAGATGAAACCGACGACCAATCCAACGACGATTGCCGCCATGACCCCTTGTCCACCTGTCCAGACTTTCGGGACGACGCCTTTGACGACTTCACCTGACTCCGACAGAACGGATGCTTGGGTGATGATCAAAAACGAGATGATCGCAAGGATACCGGCCGGCACCCCTTCGATTTTTTCGTTTTTGACGTACGAATAGGCAATTCCGAATACACCAATCAGGGCAAGAATATCGAATGTCGCTCCGACGACTTGCGTCAACGGTAACGTCCAATCGGCTCCAAACAGACCGGTCATGAACTTTTCCCAGCCTGGAATCGGGAGAGCTAAAATCAACAGGAACAGTGACCCGATGATTGTCATCGGCATCGTCAAGATAAATCCATCCTTGATGGCAAGGACCGGTTTGGCGTTTGCAAAACGGGCAAAGGCCGGTGTCACTTTTTCGAATACGGTTTCTAGACGACTCATTCGGAAACCTCCTTACAGGTCTTCAGCGCGCGTGGCGATGATCTCTTTGTACCAATGGAACGATTGTTTCTTTTTGCGGGCAAGACCATTTTCATGGTCGACGTAGATAAATCCGTATTGTTTCTTATAACCATTCAACCAGCTGAGGAGATCGATGACCGACCAGGCATAATATCCGGAGACATTAATTCCTTCCTGAACCGCGTGTTTGACGGCGCGGAGGTGACTCTCGATATATTCGATACGTGGTGTATCCATGATTTCTTCGCCGACGATTGGATCAACATCACCGAGACCGTTCTCTGTAATGTAGATTTTGACATCACCGTAACGGGCTTGCAGCATCCGGAGTCCTTCAAGGAAAGCATCCGGGGCAATCTCCCAACCCCACTTCGTGTAGACTTTATCGTCCATCAGGACCGTTTTGTATACACCGTCAAACGATGGGTTACCCGGACGACCGGTTGCATTTTCGCGACCACCTGCCATGACGAGGGCAGTATCATTTTTCATGACGCGTTGCGGGCAATAATAGTTGAGACCGATGAAATCATTCAGCGGAGCCGTCCGTTTGAGCAACTCAAGTTCGTCTTGCGTCCAGTCCGGCAGCAGACCTTGTTGTTCCAGTTGCTTGACGACGTATTCCGGATACGTTCCTTTTAAAATCGGGTCGTAGAACCAGTGCGTTGCAAATTCGTTCGCATGCATCTCAGCGAATTTATTGTCCGCTTCGTTATCGATGCTGAAAGCTGGGTTAAAGACGTGCGTGATGCCGATTTCCCCTTCGTATCCCGCTTGTTTAAAACGTTCGACGGAACGGGCATGGGCGACGAAAACATTATGTGTCGTCTGGAAGTAGGCTTTCGCATCACCTTCGATGCCCGGTGGATGGGCGCCTGACAAGTAGCCGAGCGAGCAGAAGATGACCGTCTCGTTAAACGTAATCCAGTTGCGGACACGGTCACCAAACGCTTCGAAACAAGTATCTGCGAAACGGACGAAGGCATCGACCGTCGCTTGATTCCGCCAGCCGCCTTGTTCTTCGAGGACTTGTGGTAAATCCCAATGATACAGCGTCACGAACGGTACGATGTCGTGTTTTAAACACTCATTAATGATGTTGTTGTAAAATTCGAGTCCTTTTTCATTTACTTCACCTGTGCCATTTGGGAAGATCCGCGGCCATGAAATTGAGAAGCGGTACGATTCGAGGCCCATCTCTGCCATCAGTCCGATGTCTTCTTTGTAACGGTGGTAATGATCGATGGCGACATCACCATTTGTATTCTCAAAAGTCTTGCCGGGAATTTTCGAAAAGACGTCCCAGTTCGAGACCCCTTTTCCGTCCTCGTTCCATGCACCTTCGACCTGATAAGAAGCCGACGCCGCACCAAACAGGAATTGTTTAGGCATTTTCAAAGTGGTCACCCCGTTTTATTTATTTGCGAGCTTGAGTGCGTGCTCCAGTACTTTCGTTCCGTTCATCATGCCGTAATCGATCGTGTTGATGACATCAATCGGCACACCTTTTGGTTCACAAATCTGTTTACCTTTTGCGAGCAGGTATTTGACTTGCGGTCCGAGCAGCGCAACGTCCAAGTTGTCGACATACGTTTCCATTTCCGATTCCGGATAGGCTGCAATCTCTGTTTCGAGTCCTCGTTCAGCGGCAACCGCTTTCATTTTTTCCACTAACATACTTGTCGACATACCTGCCGCACAGAATAATCCGATTTTCATCATTTTTGATCCATTCCCTTCAATTGATTGATTTCGTTTTGCATGTTCATCATGTATCCGAGCAATTCTTTCACAAGAATCGTATTCATTAAATGGTCTTGCGCATGTACCATCAGGACACCGACCGTGGCCGTTTTTCCTTGTGCTTCAAGTGTGACGAATTTCGTTTGGATGCTGTGCGCTTCTTTTAATGTCGCATCGCCTGCTTTAACAGCTGCATCCGCTTCTTCGTTTTTTCCTTCCTGCATCAAAAGAATCGCCTGATGATAACTGGCTTTGGCGTCACCTGAAAGGGCAATCAGACCAAAAATATCTTCCGGTGTAATCTCAATCGTTTCAGAAACCATGGTATCTCTCCTTTTTGTATGGATAACTAAAATTCATAGGTACAAATTCTATAAACCGATAGTAGCATGCTCAAAAATAGATGTAAACCCTTTCTTATCAAATAAAATGTGAACAAAAAAAACGCATGCGAGAGAATTTTCTCGCATACGTTCATGATTTGATGTTCGAAACCTTCAGCATCTTAACGTGTTTGAAATGATGGGTCGCACGCGAGACATCAAAGATTTGACCGTTCGTCAGATACACCGTGTTATCGACGAGCAATGCCGGATCATTTTCTTTTAATTCGAGTAACACCGCATCTTCAGCCTTTAAGAAATCTGCATAAATGACACGATCTGCAAAACCGATCGCCAGTTTTTGATCATTTCGTAAATAGTTATAAATCGACTTTCGGATGATATTTTCATCCAAATAGACGACCAGGCTTTTCCGGAAATATGAATCTTCGACGGAAAACGGATGATCGTCGACGAGACGGAGACGTTTGACATAATAGACCGGTGTGCCGACCGGACACTTCATCCGTTCCGCCACTTCCTCGTTCGCTGTCGTCTGTTCAAAAGCTAAAGGACGTGTCTCGACTTTGCGGCCGCTGAAGTCACTCGTCAACCCTTGTAATTTCTCAAGATTCACATAGTCACTATTGTAATGGTCACGGACAAACACGCCGCTCCCCTGAACTTGGTAGACGTATCCTTTGTTGACAAGGATTTCGATTGCTTTTCGGACCGTATTTCGGCTGATGTCATATTTCGTCGCATATTCATCTTCCGTCAACAACTTATTTGTATGTTGGTAGACGTGGTTGACGATATCCGTTTCAATTTGTTCAGCTACTTGTTTATATTTAGGAGCCATCAAGATCTACACCTTCCACGCAAAATTTGTAGGAATGAATTCGCTATCATTATAGCAGATAAGTTTTAAAAGCGTCGGCGAATTTTGATTTTCTCCGAAAGATGATTCCGTCTCCTTCACAGCCTACAAAAAAACCCGTCTCCGAATGGAGACAGGTTTAAAGTGATATCCTTACTCAGCCAATGATGCTTGAATGAAGTCATGGAACAAGGCTTGCGGACGTTCCGGACGCGAAATCAATTCCGGGTGGAACTGACAAGCGACGAACCATTTGTGTTCTGGGATCTCGATGATTTCAACAAGACGGCCATCCGGGCTCGTACCTGAGAAGACCATACCGTTCGCTTCGAACTGCTCACGGAATTCGTTGCCGAACTCATAACGGTGACGGTGACGTTCGTAGACGAGCTCGCTTGAGTACGCAGCATGTGCTTTCGTACCGTCTTCAAGCTTACACGGATAAAGACCGAGACGAAGCGTACCACCGAGGTCCTCGATGTCTTTTTGTTCCGGTAACAAGTCGATGATCGGGTATGGTGTTGCCGGATCGATCTCCGCCGAATGGGCACCTTCGAGATTCAGGACGTTACGGGCGAACTCAACTGTTGCCAGTTGCATACCGAGGCAAATTCCGAAGAACGGGACGTTGTTTTCACGGGCAAAACGTGTTGCTTCGATTTTCCCTTCGATTCCACGTTCTCCGAATCCGCCCGGGACAAGGATTCCATTTGCTGAACCGAGTAATTCCTGAACGTTGTCACGCGTGACGTCTTCTGCATTGATCCAGTCGATTTCGATGTCGCTGTTAAAGGCAAAACCGGCGTGTTTCAAAGCTTCTGCAACCGAGATGTACGCATCACGGAGCTCGACATATTTCCCGACGAGAGCGATTTTCGTTTTCTTCTCGAGGTGTGTCACTGTGTGGACAAGTTGCTTCCAAGCAGTCATGTCAGCAGCCGGTGTATCGAATTTGAAGTAGTCACAGACGAGTTGGTCCATGCCTTGACGTTGCAGATTAAGCGGCACTTCGTAAAGTGTCGACGCATCTTTTGCTTCAATGACCGCTTCCGGACGTGTGTCACAGAAGAGGGCAATTTTATCTTTCATTTCTTGCGGTACATCATGTTCTGCACGAAGAACGATGATATCCGGCTGAATTCCGTAGCTGCGGAGTTCTTTAACACTGTGTTGTGTCGGTTTCGTCTTCAGCTCGCCTGCAGCGGCAAGATACGGAACGAGTGTACAGTGAACGTACATGACGTTTTCTTTCCCAATATCGTTTTTCACCTGACGAATGGCTTCGATGAACGGAAGCGATTCGATATCCCCTACTGTTCCACCAATCTCTGTGATGACGACATCTGCGCCCGTTTCTTTTCCGGCACGGAAGACACGGTCTTTGATTTCATTCGTGATGTGCGGAATGACCTGAACCGTTCCACCGTTGTAATCCCCGCGACGTTCTTTTTTCAGAACCGTCGAGTAGATCCGGCCGGATGTCACGTTTGCATTTTGGCTGAGGTTAATGTCGATGAACCGTTCGTAGTGACCAAGGTCAAGGTCCGTTTCAGCACCGTCATCCGTGACGAATACTTCCCCGTGCTGGTACGGGCTCATCGTTCCCGGGTCGATGTTGATGTACGGGTCGAATTTTTGGATCGTGACGTTCAGCCCACGGTTTTTCAAGAGACGAGCGAGTGATGCTGCCGTGATCCCTTTACCGAGCGAAGATACTACCCCACCGGTTACGAAAATATACTTTGTCATGATTAAATTGCTCCCTTCTCGAGTCCAGAAATCTGTCAGAGGTCGTTAAAAAATAAAAAAGCAAAAGTGCCCCCATTCACAGGAGACACTTTTGCTGAAATTAAGCACGTTGCTTAAAGAAGCCCATGACTAACTTACGTCATTCCGAAAACTTCGTCAAGCAGATTTTTTAAAGACAAAAATCACACGTACCTGCGTCAGCCGTCAACGAAAAAACTACCATTTTCATGTTCAAAAATGGCAGGTTGCGGTTGTTAAACTTCTTCGTCATCTTCCTCGAAATCTTCGAGGTCTTCTTCATCCAAATCGTCTTCGAGGTCATCAATGACCGCAACTTTTTTGAATGTATCTTCTTCGCTGTCATCTGCTGCATCATAATCAGCAGTTTTCGCGAATGTATCGAGATCATCTTCGATTGTCTCGAACTCATCTTCTTCTGCATCGTAGTTAAACTCTTCTTCGAACTCATCGAGTTCACCGCGTTGACGCGCTTCGATGACCAAGTCCTCGTCCGATTTATCGAACGGATACCATGCACGAAGCGACCAACGGTTAGCTCCGACGTTAACGAAGTTTCCGTCGATGTTCATGTCCGTATAAAGTTGGGCAAGTTTCTCGAACTTATCCTCTTCATTTTTAAACGTATGATATTTTTCGATTTCTTTTGTGATGTCATCGAAAGTAATAGGCTGTTCGCCCGCTTCTTGCAGCATTTCATTGACGAAGTTAATCAGTGAAAGATCAGTAATTTCTTCTTTACTTAAACGGCTGAGGCTCATTGTGACGGCCACTTCCTTTCATTTGCGTTCAATCCATTACTTCTCATTATACGCAAAAGGGCTTTTAAAAATCCAGTCTCTCGTAAAAAAAGATTCATCGAAAAAGAAAATTGGGTTTTTGAGGGGCCTGAAAAAGGAATAATCCAAGAGAAAAGAAGGAGGAATCACGGATGGATGTGACAATCGAACGGGTAAACGACTTTGATGGATACAACTGGCTTCCGTTGCTCGCTAAAAGTTCGCAGGAAGGATTCCAACTCGTCGAGCGAATGTTACGCAACCGCCGGGAGGAATCGTTTCAAGAAGACGGGGAAGCGATGTTCGTCGCCCTGTCGACAACCAATCAAGTCCTGGCGTGCGGCGGATATATGAAACAATCCGGTCAAGCCCTAACCGGCCGGATCCGTCATGTCTATGTCTTGCCGGAAGCCCGGTCACATGGAATCGGGACGGCATTGCTTGAAAAAATCATGTCTGAAGCCTTTTTGACGTATGACCGACTCGTCTTATACAGCGAACAGGCCGATCCGTTTTATCAAGGTCTCGGATTTCAACTCGTTTCCGGTGAAAAAATCACGCACACTTTGGATAAAACCGCTTTTGCCGACTCAAACCGATGAATTGACATATCGGAAAGTATCGATTAGATTGATGGCATGACACAACAAGTAGATCTTTTTAAAGCGTTGTCGAACGAAGTCCGTCTCGACATCTTACGCTGGCTCAAGGATCCAGAGACTCATTTCAACAAACCGGCTGCTCACTTGTCAACGAATCTCGCTGAAAAAGGAGGCGTCTGTGTCGGTGATATCCAGGAGAAGGCCAACCTGTCCCAATCCACGGTATCCCAGTACTTGGCGATGTTACAAAAAGTCGGATTGCTCGAATCCGAACGTCACGGCAAGTGGACGTATTACCGTCGAAATGAAGAAAAGATTAACGAGTTGGCAGAGTATCTAAAAGGAGAACTCTAAGGGGTTTTCCTTTGTTCATATATCGACAATTCTCGATATGTAGATTTGGAAAAGAAAGAAGGAACGGATTGTGAAATTCATTTATTACCTGTTGGCTTTACTTGCCGGGATTGCGCTCAGTATCGAAGGCGCCATCTACGGGGAGCTTGGTAACAGTATCGGTAAACTCGAAAGCAGCTTTTATAATTTCTTTGCCGGTACAATCATCATCGGCATCATCACCCTTTTCTTTGGAAAAGGTTCGCTTGGCTATACATTCAAAGCTCCAAAATGGACGTTGCTCGGCGGATTACTCGGAAGTATTTATTTGACAATCCTGATCATCAGCATCCCGCTCGTCGGTGTCGGTCTCGCCATGATCAGCGTCATCATCGGTCAGATGATCGCCAGCATGATCATTGAACATAAAGGATGGCTCGGCAGTCCCCGTGTTGCCATCAACAAAGACAAATTGATTGCATCCGGCCTGATGGTCATCGCGCTATTTTTGATTTTCTAAGGAGGAAACTTGATGAATATCGCATTACTCGGCATGACGCTGCTCGGAGGAATTCTTCTCAGCGCCCAGTCTTCAATCAACGGTGCCTTCGGTCAAAAAGCCGGCGCACTGGAAAGTACATTTTTAACTTTTTTCACCGGCATGCTCCTGCTAGCACTCGCCGTCCTCTTTTTCGGACAAGGAGATGTCCTGTTAATTCTTGATGCCCCCCGGTGGCAGCTCAGTGCTGTCTGGTTCGGGGTCAGTTATCTGTTCCTGACCATTCTCTCCGTCCCGAAAATCGGGGTTACGGCAGCCAGTATCGCAACCGTCATCGGACAGTTGTCGGCCGGAATGGTGCTTGACCACTTCGGGACATTCGGTGGCGTCGAAGTGGCGTTTGATTTGAAACGCTTTGCCGGTCTGTTGTTTATGTTAGCCGCCTTATTCTTTATTTACCGCGGGAACAAACGACGGGTCGAAGCGTCTGCTTCCGACTCGATGGCTTCTTGATTCTGATATTCAAAATATGACTGACCTAAAAGGAATCACTATTTCTTTCACGCGCTTTCCTCAGGCGAGACACAAGCCAACTTCTCCGCCTCAATGAGGCGTAAAAGTGGGTCTTGTCTGTCTCTGACAGCGCAAGACAACTTGCACTTTTTCCTGTAGGAGGCGCATGAAAAAGTGATTCCTTTTGAACACGACCAGGGGGTGACAGACTTGAAATCTGTCACCCCCTGATTTGTCTAACATCCACTTTTCAGTTCGTCCTGTTTTACTTCTGTTGCTCATTCAAATACGTCAGCGCTTCAATCGCCAGCTGATGATCCGCTTCCTGTGATAAGCCCGATACGGTGATCGTTCCGATGACACCGACACCTGCGACCCGGACCGGAAATGATCCGCCGGCGTCAGCATAGTCGGCCGGATCGACAGCGTACATCGTATGGTAGGGCCGGTTTTTACTTTCGTTATACAGCCGCATATAGAGCGAGCTGTGTCCGTGACGGAGGACGACGTTTGATTTCCGGCGGATCCACTCTTCCTGATCCGGTGCCGTTCCATCCAGTGCCGCGTAAAACAGTCGTTGTCCGTTCCGTTTCAATTCGACGGCGACGCTGAGTTGCTCACGCAAAGCCCGATCGATGACGTACTGTCCGGCCGCCAATGCATCGCGATTCGTAAAATGACGTAACGTCAGTGTCTCTTCCTGCGCCAATAGTTCCGTCAGATTCATTGATCCCACTCCTTCCGGAAAATCTTCCGTCCCGTCTCGCTGCTCAAGCGAACGGCTTCAATGATTTGCATTGTCTTGAGCGCATCCGTCAAATCGACCGGCACATCACCCGTCTTCAAACCTTCAGCAAGTGCTTTGTAAAAACCGAGATAATTTCCCGCAAGTGTCGCCAATCGTTCCGCCGGGTGATCCGTAATTTGCAGATATCCGTAATTCACGGCTTCCTCTTGACCGATTGTGACATCAACTGGTTGTCCGGATGCAAGGCGTGCTTCCTGCGGATCCATTCCGTATTTGAGATAACTTCCGCGTGTTGCATGTAATTCAAACCGCGGCGTTGCCCCTTGGATAAAGGAATTGGACCGGAGGATGACCCGACGTTTCCCGTAGAATAACGTAATGTGGAATCCGTCATCCGTCTCCGCTCCATCGCGCTGGAATAACACATCGCCGACGACGGCATCCGGTTCACCGAACAAAGCGAGCGCCTGATCGATCAAGTGTGAACCGAGGTCAAATAAAATACCGGAGCCCGGTCCTGCCTTTTCCCTCCAGCGATCCCGTACGACCGGACGATAGCGGTCAAACCGTGATTCGAATAATTGCCAATCTCCGATTTCATTCATCTCGACCAATTGTTCCACCGTCAAGAAATCGCCGTCGTAACGGCGGTTTTGATAGACGGCGACATAGACGCCGTGATGCGTCGCGAGACGTTGCAGTTCGATTGCCTCTTCCATCGTCACGACGGCCGGTTTTTCGAGCAGGACATGTTTTTTGGCTTCAATGGCTTGTTTCGCCATCTCAAAATGTAAAGCTGTCGGTGTCGTGATGATGACAAGTTCCGTCTGGTCATCCTGTAAAGCCTCTTCGAGTGTTCCGATCACATCGGCTTCCGGGAAAACAGCCGTCACTTTATCGGCTTGGCTGGATACGACTTGCCGGATCGTATATTCGGGCAACGCTTGAATCAATGGGGCGTGAAACGTTACGGCTGAAAATCCGAATCCGACTAATGTCGTTTGAATCGTTGTCATGTTTATTCCTCCTCTGCTATTTCGAGCAAGATATCGGCTTCTTGCAGCCACTTTTGCCATTGTTCGGTCGGTCGTTCATCCGTAATCAGGACATCAATCTGATCAAGATCACAGACTTTGTGCAGAAAACGTTTCTCGAACTTCGTATGGTCTGCCAGTACAGTCACTTCCGCGCTACTGCGGATCATCGCCTTTTTCACGATTGCTTCTTCCAGATTTTCCGCGAATATCCCCTGTTCCGTCAGCCCGCATGCGCCAAGGAATACACGGTCGACCTGATAGTTCAAAATATCATCCGCTGTCTTAATCCCAACTAAACTGCGTGCATGCCGGTCCCATTTCCCTCCGGTCACATACAAATCAATTTCCGGACGGGCCTCCAATTGTTCGACGACAGCCAGTGCATTCGTAATGATTTGGATCGGTTGCGCCGGAAGATGAACCGTCATCCGGGCGACCGTCGAAGCTGCATCGAGGATGATTGTTTGGTCCGGCTGAACGTACCGGACCGCGTGTTTCGCAATCCGGTTCTTTTGCGGCTGTTCGGTCCGCCGGTCATACTGAACGGTCGTGTTCGTCCCGACACGGATCAAACCGTTTTTGACCCGGATGATTTTTCCTTCCCGCTCGAGCTGGATCAAATCTCGCCGGGCCGTGTCACGCGAAATCCGGTACTCTTCCATCAGCTGATCAAGTGAAATTTCAGGTGTCGTCTTGATCCATTCCCGCATTTGTTGAAGTCGATCCTGTTGAGCCATTTTCTTTTTCCTCCCGCTCTTTTTCTTCATTTTAAGTTTTTACATTATATAATGCAATTTTTACTTAAAATAACTTCGCTAAATTCGGGTAAAGAATGGTATAGCCTGGAATTCATGAGGAGGAATGACACATGCGTACGATTTTCATCACCGGTGCCTCGTCCGGGATCGGTCTCGCGACGGCGACACGGTTTGCTGAAGAAGGATGGACAGTTTATGCCGGAACCCGTGAGCTGACACCGACACTCGAACAAGCCGCTTTACCGCACCTGCATTTTCTTGAAGTCGACGTCACGGACCTGATGAGTTTAAAACAGGCCGTCTCCGTCATTGAGCAGGAAGTCGGTCATCTGAATGCTTTATTCTGCAACGCCGGACAAGGTTTGTTGCGGGCACTCGGACAAGCGACAAGTTATGAAATCACTCAGCTGTTTGATATCAACGTGTTCGGCGTCATGCGGACAATCGAATGTTGTCTGCCGCTTTTGAAAGCCGCTCCGAACGGCAGTCATTTATTAGCCACCTCGAGCATCAGCGGACTGGTGGGTCAACCGATGAATGAAATCTACTGTGCCAGCAAGTTTGCCCTTGAAGGACTGTTCGAAAGTCTGGCTACTTATTACAAACCGTTTTTCTCGATCGATGTCACGTTGATCGAACCGGCTGCCGTCGAGACAAACTTCACCGCCAGCGTCCTCGACCGTCTTGAGCAGACAGGCGGATTACACGAAGACGATTTTAAACCGATCATCGAAAGTTATTTACGGACGTACCGCGTCCGACACGCCGAGCGCCAGTCACCGGAAACAATCGCTGAGTTAATCTTTGAGCTCGTCCATGCCGATGAGAAGCCGTTACGTGTCCGGACAGCTCCGGAAGACGAAGCTTTTGTCGCCCATAAAACGGCGAACGATCCGTCCGGTCTCGTCGGAACACTCAAAACCCGGCAGCTGACACTAAATTTAGACTGATTTACCTTTTGTTCAAAACATGTTAGATTCGTCCTTTTCTTCTTTTTATAATGAAGTGAAGACTTTAAATTCATTTTAGAAGGACGGTTTTTCATGACTCCCCTATTTTTGTATACGGCCGTCTACTTGATTCCGACGTTCATCATGTTTTATATGGCCGTGGATATCCTGTTACGCAATCCAAAACGTTCGCAGCACCGGCTGCTGAGTCTCTTTACTTTCGCCTATGGGATGTTGTTTCTCGGTGAATTTTTCCGAAACGCCGCGCCCGTCTCGATGAGTCCGGCTTTCGTGACGTACTGGTTCGGAAATGCCGGATTACTCGTCTTCAGTACATCGCTCCACTTTATCTTCCGTGTCTCGAATCTGTGGAAAAAGATGCCGCGGCTCCTTTACCCGGGCATCTTTTATGTACCGATGGTCATCGTTCTGATCACGTATGTCTTTCAGACGAACGTTATCAACAGTCAGCAATTTGAACGGATCGGCTCCTTCATCTATCCGGAGTTCAATGCTTCGTACTTAATCACGATGACTGTCGGGAACGTCTTCCACCTTCTCGTGATCGGTTTACTGTTTTATGCACGGACCCAGTTGCGGGATGCGCGCCGCGGAATCATCAATGTCCTGTTGAGTGTTGCGCTCCTTGTTCTCGTCTGGGATATCGTCTTCGGATACAACTCGTTCTACGGTGTCATGCCGCCCTACGCCTATATGTACGGCGGACTGTTTTGGGCCGGTGCTCTGACGATCGCCATGCGCCGGTTCGATTATCTCGCCTCTTACCAGAAACGGTTTGCGACGCTGTACAATCTGAATCCTTCGGCGATTCTGTTGCTCGATCGTCACGGCCGAATCGAGAGTGCGAATCCCGCGGCTCATACCTTGTTGAAAGAACACAAACTGTCAGGTCAGCCGTTCGCCGACTACCTGCCGGAGAAAAAACAACAGGGCTGGCTTCAGCATTATGAGGTCCACTTTGCTTCTCAACGTAAATTCAACGAATACGAAACAAAGGTTCTGACGCTCGAACAACAGGAACGGTATGTCGTCATGGACGCCGACTTTGTCTTCATCGAACAGGAGTTACACGGGATGTTGCTCATTCGGGATATCCAGTCCTTTAAGGAAGCCGAGCAGACGATCCGCTTTTTCGCCTATCATGACCCGTTAACGAAAATCCCCAACCGGCGTAACTTTTACGAACGGGCCGGGCAAGCCATTCTCGAGCAGGACAGTGTCACGGTCGTCGTCGTTGACCTCGACGGTTTTAAAAGCATCAACGATACGTACGGCCACCAAATCGGCGATGCCTTTTTGATTCACTTGGCTCAGCTGCTTGAACGGACCGTTGAGCCGCCCGGTTTCGCTGCCCGGGTCGGCGGCGATGAATTCTTTTTACTGTTGCCGAATCAGACACCGGACCAGCTTCACCGGTTCGCAGCTTCGCTTTTAGAGAACTTCCAGGAAAATCCGTTTATACTCGCGGAAGAGTTGATTGAGATTCGAACGAGCATTGGACTGAGTTATTCACCCGATCACGGCATCAGTTTGGATACCTTGATCCATCATGCCGACCAGGCCATGTATCACATCAAATACAATGGTAAAAACGGATACCGGATTCACGATACACTCGACTCGATTCAACGACCGTCCGAAGGAGGCACACGATGATTTCCATGCTTGCGATTTTTTCACGATTATTTAAAGGATTACGCCATGCTTTTCAGTTATCCTACTTCCGCGGTCTCTTGATACTGTGTCTGTTGACCCTGCTGTCCGGAACGATTTTTTACAGCACGCAAGAAAACTTAACCGTCGTCGACGCACTGTATTTCTGTATCACGACACTGAGCACGGTCGGGCATCCGACGTTCGCTCCCGTCACGACACTCGGAAAAGTCTTTACGATGGCCTATATTACGATTGGATGCGGTTTGTTCCTCACTTTGATTGCCACACTCGCTTATGTCTTGATCAAGGAACAGGAAGACTGAAAGGAGATGTCGGGATGCGGCAAGCAGCCATTCAAAATAACTTCGACTGGTGTCGTCTGATTTGCGAGCTGAACGGATGTACCGTCACGGAAACAGAGGATCACTGGAAAGCGACCGGCGACGTCCCGCCGCTCTATCCGGAAATGATGGTCCGTTCCCATCAACAGCAACTCGATTTGTCCGGTGTCAACAGTATCAAGGATTGCACCGCCAGCTACGATTTTTCAGTTGCCGGTCTGACGCACCTGTTCACGGCAGAATGGATTGTCCGTCCGCCGATTCTCGACCGGCGTGCGCTCCCGCCAGGTTGGACTGTCGTGACAACTTCCGAGGAAGCAGCACGTTTCTTCGCCTTCATCGAGACACACGACTTGCCGGATACATTGTTCGAACGAACGGATGTCCGGCTGTTCTTTTCGGATGCGCAGCAGGCCGGATTTATCGCCTATTCCAACGGTCAAACGACCGGACTGTCGCATTTGACGTCCGATTATCTCGATGAACGACTCTGGGATGACATCATCCGGCTCAGTTCAGCCCACTTCCCGGGACAGCCGCTCGTCGGCTATGAGTATGGCGATCAATTGATCACGGCACTTGAAGCCGGCTTCGATGATATTGGACCACTTGCCGTCTGGATCCGCTGAACCGAGAACTTCTTTTCTAAATGAAAATTAAAAAAAGTATCGTTTTACCGTATCTCGATAGATTCGGCAGAACGATACTTTTTTTGCGTTACATCAAGCGGCTGATGAAGGCCGTCGCAATCCCGAAATAGACAAGCAGCGACAGGATATCGTTCAGCGTCGTGATGAGGGGACCGGATGCGATGGCCGGGTCGATATTCAGACGGTGCAGGATCAACGGAATGATCGTTCCGGCTAACGTTCCAAAAATCAATGTAATGATCAGTGAACTGCCGACGACGAGACCAAGAATCGGATCGCCCTGCCAGACGTAGGCGATGATGGCAATCAAAATCCCACACGTCACACCAATGATCAAACCGACCCGTAATTCCCGAATGATCAGCCGCGTGACGACCTTTTTATCGACTTCACGCGTAATCAGACCACGGACGACGACAGCCAACGACTGCGTTCCTGTATTTCCTGTCATCCCGGCAATCATCGGCATGAAAAATGCCAACGCGACCACTTTGGACAACGTTTCTTCAAACTGACTGATAATCGATCCGGACACAAGCCCGATGAATAATAACAAAATCAACCACGGCAGACGCCGGGTCGCGGCCACCCACGGTTTCGTATCAAAATCAATCGACTTCCCGGACGCCGATAACTTTTCGATGTCTTCGTTCGCTTCTTCCCGTAAAACGTCAAGGGCATCATCGACCGTAATCAATCCGACGAGGACATCCCCTTCGACGACCGGTAACGAAACCAGATCGTAGCGTTCAAACATCTTCGCGACGTCTTCCTGATCGGTCTCGGACGAGACGCTGATGACTTTCCGGTCCATGACATCCGCAATCCGTTCGTCGTTACTTGCGAGGATCAAATCACGGTAGGAAATGACACCGACGAGCTGACTCAGTTGATTGACGACATAAACGTAATTGATTGTCTCCGAGTATTCGATATAATCGCGCATCTTTTCGATCGTTTCGCCAACCGTTGATTCATCCGTCACCCAAATGAACCGGTTCGTCATCAGGCGTCCTGCCGTCTCGGCCGGATACGTCAATAAATTGCGGACGACAAGTGCCTCATCCGGACGCATGCCGGATAATAAACGGTCGACTTCAGCGTCCGGCAATTCTTCCAGGATATCTGCCACATCATCATTTTCCATTAAATCCATGACGTGTCCCGCGTGATCGACATCCAAACGCCGTAAGACCTCAAGCTGCTCATCGAGCTCCAGTTCTTCGATGACGTCGGCCAACCGTTCATGATCCAGGTAACGGAGGAGCCGTTCCTGTTCCGTTTTTCCGAGTTCACCATACCAGTTCGCTAAGTCGTATGGATATACTTCTTCGATCACCTGCTGTGCTTCTTCCCGTCGTTCTTTCACCAATGCTTCCAGTAACAGCAGCTTCCACTGCTGTTCCTCCGGCTGACTCATCCTCTCACCCCCACCTTTTCTCCTCTTCCATCTTAGCACGATGCTTTCAAAAAGAGCGATTGATGAAAGCAGTTGACATTTCTTTCGTCGCACCTTAAAATTTGCCTAAAGGAAACATTATTAGTCTTAAGAATAATACCTGATAATAGACAAACTATTTTTTTACACTTTTTATTGCCCTAAGGAAACATTTATTACCTAACCAAAATTCATGAACCGGAAAGGAGTTTTTTTATGATACATGCCGTAGAGGTCGACCACTTATCCGTTTCCTATTTCGAGACGACTGCGCTTGAAAACTTGTCCGTCCGCTTTGCACCCGGTCAACTTATCGGAATCATCGGTCCGAACGGTGCCGGCAAGTCGACTTTCATCAAAGCCATCATGGGATTGATTCCGGCAGAAGCGACTTCGATTCGTCTGCTTGGTCAATCTGCGAAACAGGCGCGGACGCAGGTTGCTTACGTTCCCCAACGCAGTGCGATTGACTGGGATTTTCCGATTCGGGTCATCGATGCCGTCCTGATCGGCTGTTATCCGCAGCTCGGTTTATTCAAGCGTCCGAAGAAACACCATCGGATGCGGGCGCGCGCCTGTCTCGACCGGGTCGGGATGCTCAATTACGCCGATCGACAAATCGGTGAACTGTCAGGTGGTCAACAACAACGTGTCTTTTTAGCCCGCGCCTTGGCACAGGAAGCAGACCTGTTATTACTCGACGAACCGTTCGTCGGGGTCGATGCCGGCAGCGAAGGGGTCATCATCGACTTATTGCGAATGTTGCGCGATGAAGGCAAGACGATACTCGTCGTCCACCACGATTTAAGTAAAGCAGCCGACTATTTTGATACGCTGCTGCTTCTCAATCGACGGGTCATTTCGGTCGGTCCGCCACAAGATGTCCTGCATGCTGATCTTATCGAAGCAGCTTACGGCAATCCGCTTGCCTTCCTGCAGAAAGTGGAGGTTTCGTCATGACGATCATCGATTTCATCCACGCCCTGACCGAATACGATTTTCTTCAGAAAGCTCTCGTGACATCGGTCATGGTCGGCATCATCTGTGGCGTCATTGGTTGCTTTATCATTTTGCGCGGCATGTCGCTGATGGGCGATGCGATTTCCCATGCGGTCCTGCCGGGTGTCGCCATCTCGTATCTGCTCGGGATCAACTTCTTTATCGGCGCTGTCGCGACCGGTCTGTTGACAGCGCTCGGTATCGGCTTTGTCAGTCAAAACAGTCGGATCAAAAATGATACAGCAATCGGCATTTTATTTACATCGGCCTTCGCCCTCGGAATCATCCTGATTTCCTTTTTGCGCAGCAGCAGCGATTTGTACCATATCCTGTTCGGAAACGTTCTTGCCGTCCGTCCGAGCGATATGTGGATGACGCTTGCCATCGGTCTGATTGTGCTCGGGGCAATTTTCCTGTTCTATAAAGAATTGCTCGTGACGTCATTTGATCCAACGATGGCTGCCGCTTATGGTCTGTCGACCCGATTGATCCATTACCTGCTAATGACGATGCTGACACTCGTCACGGTCGCGTCGCTTCAGACAGTCGGTATCATTCTCGTCGTCGCGATGTTGATCACACCGGCGGCGACCGCCTACCTGTTGACGAACCGGTTGTCGCGGATGATTTTCCTGTCTGCCGGTCTCGGGACGATTTCTTCCGTCATCGGTTTATACTTCAGCTTTACCTATAATCTTTCATCCGGCGCTTCAATCGTCCTGGTCGCAACCGCTTTGTTTTCGCTGGTGTTCATTTTCTCACCGCGCCACGGATTACTGCGAAAATGGAAATCTAAAAAAAAGGAGCTGACGACATGATATTCAAACGATTGATTCCTTTAAGCGGTCTCGCTGTTTTACTGGCCGGCTGTGCCCCTGATTCTGCCGACGACGGAAAATTGCAGGTCGTTACGACCTATTCCATTTTAGAAGACATGACCCGTGTCGTCGGCGGTGAACATGTCGACGTTCACAGTATGGTCAAGGTCGGCAAAAATCCGCACGAATACGAGCCGTTGCCGACCGATGTCCGGAAGATGGCGGACGCTGATGTCGTCTTTTACAATGGTCTGAATCTTGAAGCCGGCGGTTCCTGGTTTAATAAACTCCGCTCCAGTACGAATCAGGACGGCAAGGATGCTCCGGTCTACGCCTTAAGTAAAGGGATCGAACCAAAGTATTTGACGGCCGCCGGAAAAGAACAGGAAACTGATCCTCATGCCTGGCTTGACCTCAGCAACGGTATTCAATACGTTGAAAACGTCAAAACCGGATTAATCAAAGAGGATCCGGCGAACAAAGCCGATTATGAGAAAAATGCTTCGGCTTATATCAAAGAATTGGAGACGCTCGACGCAAAAGCGAAGGAACGGTTTGCTGCGATTCCGGACGCCGAGCGCCATCTGATCACAAGTGAAGGCGCCTTTAAGTACTTCAGCGACGCCTACGATTTTAAAGCCGACTACATTTGGGAAATCAATTCCGATAATCAAGGGACACCTGACCAAGTCCGGCGAATCGTTGATTTGATCAAGCAACAGGACATTCCGGTGCTGTTCGTCGAAACGAGTGTCGACCGGCGTAGTATGGAGACGGTCTCCCGCGAAACCGGTGTTCCGATCGGCGGAACGCTCTACACCGACTCCCTCGGAGCAAAGGGACAAAACGGTTCAACGTACTTGAAGATGATGGAAGCAAATTTCGAGACGATCGAACAACAATTGAAGAAATAAGAACTGTCATCGAATCGCCATCCCTGTCTTTCCTTTCATTGAATCTTCCACCGTATACTAAGGAAAGAATCAATGAGTGATGGAGGAATGAAGATGCCTAAAAAAACCGGATGGATGGTCATGACACTCTCGGCGACACTTGCCCTCGGTGCCTGCGGACAGGCGGAACAAAAGACCGACTCGCATGCTAATCATGAGACCCATGCGACGCACACAAGTGCCGATCAACTGGAACAGACGACATCGCCGGCGATTGCACCGGCGTTCTTAAAAGAAACGGATTCTTCGATTCAGACGATTTACCTGTCTGTCGCCAAACATCAGGACCTTTTGGAAAAGATGCCGTGTTATTGCGGATGCGGAGAATCCGCCGGACACACGAGTAACTATGACTGCTTCATTGCCGATCAAACGGCAGATGGAAAAACGACTTGGACGACACACGGGATTACGTGCGGAACGTGTCTAGATATCGCAGCCCAGTCGATCGTTGCTTATCAACAAGGTACTCCGGTCAAGAAAATCCGCTCGGATATTGATGCGGCCTATGCGAAGACGGGTGCCAAACCGACTCCGACTCCGGCCCTCTAAATCAAACATCGGCTGACTCAGGAATCAGTCTCCAAAGATAAGGGTGACAGAATATAACTCTGCCACCCTTATCTCGTAAAAAAAGAATCACTCTCTTTACGCGACTCCTACAGGAAAAGCGTGAAGCGAGTGATTCTTTTTTGCGTCAGCCCCTTAGACTTATCGTTGCCGGCGAGCCGTCGCATGGAGAACAAAGGGTTTTCCGGACAGCAATTCTTCCAGCTGATAATACGTATGTGTCCGAAGCGGCTGACTCGTCCGCGGAAGATGACGTAATTCATAAGCGACTTCTAGCAAATAAAACTTGTACGTCTCGGCTTCTGCAAATCCAAAACTGTTCTGGCGCGCTTCAATATAGCCAAGCAAACGCTGTTGTTGCTCAAGCGACAGACGCTGGACTTGCGGAGCGATCGGTTCGCCCGGACGAAGAATCAGTTCCCTCTCTGTACGGTACAGACGGTTCATCACTCCCCGCTCCCGTCGAAGCGCAATCAACTTTGCCGGTTGATACGAGCGGGGATACGGATGGGCATGGACTAAGTACTGTTCAATGATGGATTGTGTCGGGGCAGCCGGAAAAGAAATGACATCATGCATACGATTCGACTCCTTTAATGAGATCTACCGTTTATATTTTACTACAAATTTCCAATCCAACAGACGGACCTCACAGGAAGGAAACCGGTTTTCTAATTTCAGACGGGTTTCGTTTCTCCCGACGCGTGGAAAAGTTCCAAAGATACTTACTCCTGAAAGGATGATTTGTCATGCCACAGATGAAAGCCATTGGATTCCACAAACATTTACCGATTACGGAAGCCGACAGTCTGATTGATCTTGAACTGGAACGTCCCGTTGCAAAAGGACACGATCTGTTAGTCGAAATTAAAGCGGTTTCCGTTAATCCGGTCGATACGAAAGTCCGGGCTAAGGGCGCGGATGAAACAGAACCGAAAGTCATCGGCTATGATGCCGCCGGGACTGTCGTCGAAGTCGGCGATCAAGCGTCCCTCTTTTCCGTCGGGGATGAAGTTTATTACGCGGGCGCGATCAACCGCCCCGGCTCCAACAGTGCCTTCCAGCTCGTTGATGAACGGATTGTTGCGAAAAAACCGGAACGTTTGACGTTCAGTGAATCAGCAGCACTTCCCTTGACTGCCTTGACGGCATACGAAGCGATGACGGACCGCCTTCAATTGACGTTCGATGCCAAATCAAATCTCGAGAAAACGATTTTGATCATCGGTGCAGCCGGCGGTGTCGGATCCATCGCGACGCAACTGGCGAACCATGCCGGTCTGACCGTCATCGGAACGGCGTCTCGTCCGGAAACGATTGACTGGGCAAAAGCACACGGTGCCCATCATACGATTAATCACCACAATGATTTCCGGGAACAACTGGAGCAACTCGGTTATTCGTACGTCGACTACATTTTTTGTCTGAATGCGACCAATCAGCATTTTGATGCGATGGTCGATGTCATCGCTCCGCAGGGGAAAATCTGCAGCATCGTCGAGACGGACCAGGCCCTCAATCTCAGTGCGTTGCAACAAAAGAGCGCCACGTTCGCTTGGGAATTCATGTTTACCCGTTCCCTGTTCGAAACACCGGACATGATTCGGCAACATGAAATTCTGACACAAGTCGCGACCTGGCTCGATGAAGAAACCATTGAGACGACCGTCACCCAAACGTTGATTGGTCTGAACGCAGAGAATTTAAAAGAAGCCCACCGTCTCGTCGAAAGTGGTAAAACGATCGGTAAAATCGTTGTCGAACAGCATTGATTCAACTAACAGGACGTTCCTCTCTTTTTGAGAAGAACGCTCTGTTTTTCGTTTATCTATTTTTTTGGCGTCTCATCGAAAAGACGATGGCGGCAAACAAGGACAAGAGTCCTCCCGCCCAACCGATGATCGGGGCATAGGCAAATGTATCACGTAGTAACATCCCTCCGATGATTAGGACAGCCGCATCCGCTGCAAACAGCACCGCTAAAAATCGATAGTTCATCCTCTTCTCCTCCTTTTTTTTGAAAATGCCATTCCTTCTTACTTCTTACCCAACCTGCAGTTTTTCTGGTATGAATTTCTTGTATTTAAGATAATTTTCTAATAAGACTATTTTTCTGAGTCTAAAAAATGTACGATTACGGTAAGAAATAGGTATAGTAGTTACATCTATTTGTTCACAAGGAAAGCTGATATAAAGGGGCATCCATAATTATATGAAAAAATGGTTCAATCAAAAAATAAGCCGACAAATCATGTCTGCTTTCTACCTTATACTGATCACATTATCAGTGTCTTCGATTGCCGCTTACTTTTATACGAATCATCAGGTCGTAAGTGCAAAAAAAAGTCTGGATGCCATCAGTGAACGTCAAGAACGGGCGACATCCTTATGGGATGATTGGCAATCCTTACAATATGAGATGCGCGGATACATCGTCTTCGGTGACGACGCCGTTCTCGAAACGATCAATGAGAAAAAATCATCCCTTGAGCAACAGACAGAATGGTTCGAAAAAAACGGCGCGTATAAAGCGGATCAGGTTTATGCAGCTGATGTCCGCTCCCTCTATACGTCTTACACGACATTCGTCATGCCGAGCCTGATTAAATATGTGAAAGCAAAACAAGACGGCACTGTCGATGAAACGTTTTTACAGATGCCGAGTTTGAAATCGATGATGCCGCAAGTCAAACGGGATCCGAATCGAAAATTCAAGATGAATGCTTCGAACAGCGAAACGATGCGCAAAAGCGTCAACACGATGGAAAGTGTCTTCACGAACTATCGGACAAGTCTTCAAGCAAAAGAGACGATGGCGAAGAATAAACTCATCAAGCAAACGAAATATGCGGAATGGATTTGGCTCGTCAATTTACTTGTCCTCTTCCTCGTCATTCTTTTGATCATCCGACCGTTTATTGCACGGACGACACGCCAAATTCAACTCCTCAGCAAGGAAAGTAAACTGCTTGCGCAAGGACAACATACCGCACCGTTGATTCCCATGAATCGGACCGACGAAATCGGCGAGCTCAGCAAATCATTCCATCAAATGGCGACGGCCCTGACTGACAATAAACACCGATTGATGTCGTCGAATGATAATTTGGAACAGGCACTTCGGCTCACTTTACGGAACGAAGCCCATTTGAAGATTCGGAATCAGCTGACGGAAACGCTTGCTTCCCGTGACACGGTAACCGCTTATCCGGCGGTCATCGAAAAGATGGTCGAGATTACCGATTCAACGAACGGTTCCTTGATCTTCAAGGAAGGCACGACCGTGACGAATATCATTTCCTACGGTCTGACGGAACAAGAACAGGATGATCTGATCGCTACCATCGAACCTGTCATCCGCAGAGCACGGAAAGATAAAGTCCCGCACGTCGCTCAGTTTGCTCAACGCGCGATTGCCGTCACACCGGTTCTTGATGCCAGCACCGATGAGATCATTGCCTACATCTATCTGATGCGTCTCCACCATCCGTTTGATCCGCAGGAACAAGAGGAGCTTGCGGCCTTTGCACGGCAACTCGCCTTGTCGTTACTCCGGATGCGGACGTTTGACGAGATTGGACGGGAACGGGAAAAGACGGCCCGCTTGCTGAACTCCATCCGCGAGTCGATTGTCTACATCGAACCCGACGGACCGATTCAATTGATCAACCGTCCGTTACTTGATTTATTCGATCACCCGTCAGCAACAGATTCGAAAGCGGAGTGGCTGATCGAAATTGATAATTCGATCACCAATCTGAAGTATCAGGTGGATGATTTACCCGAGTTTGAAGCCTATTTACAACAAACGTTCATCGAACATAAAACCGGAGAAGGTATCACCTTCTCGATTAACCAGGAAAAACGTTTTATCAAAACGTATTCGGAAGAAATTCACTACGGCGGAAAATTCCGTGGGATTCTGCTCGTTCTCCGTGACGTAACGAACGAAGTGGAAATCGACCGGATCAAAAATGAACTTGTTTCGACGATTTCGCACGAATTACGGACTCCGCTATCCTCAATCTACGGGTTCACGGAACTGATGATTCAACGGGACTTGCCGCCGCATCGTCAAAAGAAATATCTGGCTGCCGTCCATTCGGAAACCGAACGGTTGTCGCTGTTGATCAACGACTTCCTCGATCTTCAGCGGATGGAAGCAAATCGACAGGAGTATACGTTCGAGCCGTTTGATTTACTGGCGATGATGAAGGACTTAAAGCAGTTACACAGCCTGTCTTCTTCGTCGCATGACATCCGGATCTTCTCCGAGGAAAAGGTCCAAATCATCAATGGAGACTCGAAAAAAATCCGTCAACTGTTCGGAAACTTGGTCAACAATGCCATCAAGTATTCACCGGATGGGGGACCGATTGAAATCCGTATAACCGAACGCAACAATCGCGTCACCGTCGCCTTGACTGATTACGGCATCGGGATTCCGGCTTCGGCGATGAGTGAATTGTTCCAAAAATTCTACCGGGTCGACAATTCCGACACCCGTCAAATTGGCGGAACCGGGCTTGGCTTATCGATTTGCCGCGAAATTGCCCGCGCCCATGACGGTGAGATTCATGTCGAATCGATCGAAGGACAAGGTTCGACGTTCACGGTCGACTTACCGCTCAATCCAACTCCACCGTTATAACAAAAAACCGCACCACTTCCTTTTCGGAATGGTGCGGTTTTGTATTATCCTTTGATGCGGCTTGCGATATCGACGGTCCGTTTCGCCTGATGACGAACGGCCGGTTCGACTGACTCGACCATGTTTCCGTCCTGGTCGACAGTGACGGTCGTACCGTACGGGTTTCCGCCTGCTGCGAACAGAACCGGATCCGAATAGCCCGGAGCTGCGACAATCGCACCCCAGTGGAACATTGATGTATAGACGGCAAGGACGGTTGCTTCCTGTCCGCCGTGCGGATTTTGTGCAGACGACATCGCACTGACGACTTTATTGACGAGTTTCCCTTGTCCCCAAAGTCCGCCTGTCGTATCAAGGAACTGTTGGAATTGTCCCGGGACATGTCCGTAACGGGTCGGCACACTGAAGATGATCGCATCGGCCCAGTCGAGCAGGTCCGGCGTCGCTTCCTCGACGTCTCGCGTCGCATCGGTATGTTTTTGCCATAGTGGGTTCAAGGCAATTGCTTCTGCCGGTGCCGTCTCCTTGATTTTCGCAAGGCGGACTTCAGCGCCGGCCGCTTCTCCTGCTTCTTTCGCCCACGTGGCGAGTTGATGATTGGTTCCGGTCGAACTGTAATAGATGACAGCCAGTTTCACATTAGACATGACTTCGCTCCTTTTTTCAAAAACAGTGACGGACGATGGATGTACATGTCGTCTTTTCCCGGTTTTTGGATAAAATAACGCTTTTTATCTTGAATTCAAGAAAAAATTATACTTCTTGCTTAACCAGCCATTTGAACCAGCGACCGTGTCCGTCCGTCTCGGCAATCGTCTGCTCGGTCAACACACCGTCGATGTAGGCATCGAGATGCAAATACCGATCCTGGACGTTGTTATAGACATGGTAAAGATTCCGCGTCCGGCCGATTTCCCCGACGACGTGCAACAGTTCTTTTTTGACCGCAAGCGGCATCTGATTCGCAACATGCGTATGGAAGATGCAGAGAATGCTATCGTTTGGCGTTTCGGCTGCATAGTGCGGCAACAGGCGGACTCCGTCCCCTTCGACCAGCTTCAACGGTAATGTTTCGACATAACCGGCTGCCGCCTCGAACATCGCGAGCCGCTCCCGATGTTCCGTCCAGATTAATGCTTTCAGCCATAACTGTTCGTCTGCATCATTCAAGTCGACGATATTCAGATCGAGTCCCGTCCGCATCGTAACCGGTGGCGGTGTCTGCGGGATGACCGGTGTGTCATTCCCCTCGATGACCGATGTCAGCTGAAGACGTGATGCCGAATTTCCGACGCTCTCCCCGTTCCCGTAGTCATAACCGTATTGATCAAACAGCAGTTGCAATCCGGCACTCGTCCCGATTTCAAGCAAAGCAAGCGGTTGTTGTGTCTGCTCATGGATTTGGCTGAAGACCGGATACAGATAGGTGCAACGCCGAACTTCATTCGTTTGGACGAGCCGTTGCGCAAGGAGCGGAATCAAATCGGCTTCATACGTCATACAAAAATCCTGAAAATCGGCAAACGCATCATGAAACGGCTTCGGTTGTTTCGTCACGCTCGGATAGTAGGCGACAAGCGGATGATCGATGCCTTTGAGCAACAGGTAATGGACGGCTCCAAACAGGAGGTTCGGCACCGGCTGACCGTCGCGGGCATGCCGGCACAGGCTGAGGATTCCCGGATCCTCGGCAATTTCGAGCGATATGTATTCATATAACGGACTTGAATCGCGGCACTCCCGCTCGGCAAAGGTCCGAAAGCGTTCGGCGAGTTCTGTTTCTGTCATTGATGATTCCCCCTTTTACGTTCCTTGTTGTATATTCCCTAAATTATTCCAAACCCCTGTTTTCGCCACAAAAAAACTCTTCCCCTGGTTCAGGCGGAAGAGTTTTTTGCTGATTAATCCGATTGTTTTTTCTTCAGAATATCCGTTACGACTTCATTCAGTTTTTGTTTGAAGACCGGTCCGAAGCTTTCCGCATAGGAATTCGTCATATGACTGATGTCACGGTAGATGACGACGTTCCCGATCACGGGACGGAATTCGCCGTCGACACGGAAGTAATCCGTCAAGTCGAGTTTATAGAGCGACTTGTTCGTTTGTTCGAAGTTTTTCCAGTACGCTTCATCGCGCTGGTTGACTTCGGCGTTCATTTTCTTCGTTGTTTCTTTGATGCTCGACGTTTCAAGTGACTCAAGGACGTTGAAGCTGTAACGCGGGTTGTCCCGGAGTGCCAGACCATCGATACCGTACTCGTCTTTGACATACTGCATCTGATCGACCATCTGCTGGTGAATTTTATCTTTCGTCGAATTCGCTGCTGTGACATGCGAGATAATCAAATCAACATCAGCATCCTTCAAATACTTCAGCACATTTTGATTCCAGATGCCTTTTAGAGTGTCATCCTCGTAACCGGTTGAGAAACGTGTCCCGGAGCGCGTGATATTCAAGATGCGGTACTTTTCACCTTTTGCCGCTTCGTGAATCGCTCCAAACCATTGCTCCGAGTGCGAGCTGCCGACCAGGGCAATCGTCGCGACATAATCTTTTGTCTCGCCGTATTCGCCGACTTTGATGTCACTTTTACTCAGTACCTGATTGGTGCCGTCCGTATGAACAAGCGGCAAGTCGTCAAAGACGTTCGCATAGGACGGGAACGGGTCGTGCTCCGGCGTCTTCTCCGAATTCTTAACGGCCATTGCTCCCGGATAATCGCTTGCGCTGACACCGTTCTTTAATTCCTGTTCTTCGAAATACTTCAGTCCGAAGAGTGAGCCGATCAACAGAATATTGATACTGATCATGACACCGAGCTTCTTGAAGGCCGAACGGTCGACTTTTGCACTGCGGATCGGTTTCTCAATGAATTCCGTCATCAGATACGATAAGAGAATCGACGACAGGATGATCAGTGTTCCTGTCAACATTCCCGGTGTCTGCTGGACATTATAACGGTAGAACTCAAGCAGGACCCAGTGCCAGAGGTAAATTCCGAAAGCGATTCCTCCGAGTTTGACCATCGGCTTTGATCCGAGGAAACGTTTGATGCCGAACGTCGTGTCGCGTGTTCCGGACAGGACGATAAACAAGGCACACGTCATCGGCCAAAGGGCGATGTAGCCCGGGAACATTTGCGAGACGTTAAAGAGGATACCGGTCAGGACCAGACCAATCAGTCCGAGCCAGCCCATCAAGGTCGCCATCCATTTCGGAATATGGATCGAGGACAGGTTGATACAGAGCAGACTGCCTAAGGCAAATTCCCAGACACGCGTCATCGTGATGAAATACGCCCACGGCTGATTGACTTCGGTTAAATAGATTGAATAGCTTAAAGACGTCACGAACAACACGCCTAAAATCGTGTTAATCATCGGTTTTGCATTTTGAATCGTGTACTTCTTGACCATCCACAAGATGAATGAGAACAGAACGAACCAGATCATATAGAACTGTCCTTGAATCGACAGTGCCCAGAAGTGTTCGACCGGTGATTTCATCTGGCTTGCATCCAGATAATCCGTACTCGAGATGGCAAGCTGCCAGTTTTGATAGAAGAACATCGAGGCGACGACTTCACGAACCGTCTTCTCTAAAATCGATTGTGGCAGTAAAAACGAGCTGAGAATCAGGACGACGGCCAAAATGAACAGGACCGACGGCAACAGCCGTTTAATGAGTTTTGTGACGTAAGGCAGGAAACGAAATTCACCCGTCCGGTTGATTGTCGAGATAATCGACGTCGTAATCAGGAAGCCGGAGATGACGAAGAAAACATCCACACCACCCGAGACACGGTTGAACCAGATATGATAGACCGCGACGAGCAAGGCGGCGACAACGCGCAACCCTTCGATTTCAGGTCGGAACTGACTTTTGGTGTTAATGAGTTTTTGAGGCTGCATTTCTTGGTAATTCGGTTGATTCATTTTGTATTAGCTCCTATACTTTTTTCTTATGCTGAAAAAATTGAATTGAAATTTTTTCCTTCATCGTTAGACACGCACCAATTCATCCTAAAGTAAAATACTCATAAAATCCACAACATTTAGAAATTAAATTTTACAATTTATTCGTTTTTTCCCATAACAAATACGACTCCTCCAGCATAGAAGAGTCGTATTTTATCCGGCTTATTTCACAGTCAACGTAAAGATTTTACTCTTGCTTGACACTCCCATGGCTAAAGCCGCAAGCTCATCCTTCGGGATGAGTAGGATTCTGAAGTGCTTGTGCGAGCGCAGTCCATTTCTGTTTTACTCAAGCCTTCAGATGAGGGTGTGCCATCACCCCTCCTGAGACAGACCCTATAGGTTCTCAGGCTGATTGACTGTTACCATCAACCATAGGTCGTTGCAGGTGTGTCCGCCTGATGTGTTAGCGTCTTTTGCGTGACGACAGGCATCGTTTTACCGGTCACATGTTTTCGTGACCGAACCGTATACGATTTTCAAGGGGCGATGGACACAGGCGTTTTAGAGACTTGTACTTGTCTATGCGATAGATATACCCGAACGTCGGATGTAAAAACATCCGAACTCACTTTCATCCCATTGCCTAAAGGCGGGCTATGTCCGATATGGGCTTTCACGTTCGTAAAATCTGTAATTTGATTGATTCCGCATGGACCGTCACCCGTGTGCCGCGTTTTTGTTTCGGGAACGTCATCGTCTGTGTTTGGCCTGTCGCGATTTTGGTATACCGCTTTTGGTTGATCGTCACGACAATCATTTTTCCTTTTGTCGCTTTGACTTTCCAGGCTGTACTTGTCGGACTTAGTGTCATCGTGTACGATTTCAGCGTCAGATTACCGGCTGCGACGACCGTTAGGTCGGATAACTCAGGAATCCTCCACCTCTTAGCCAAGCGTAGATGGAGGTAGTTCAATTTATTCCATATTTTCTCTTTATTCAGATGGTTTTTTATAAATCAGGTCAATTCAATTTCCACATTACAACCGACTCAAACGTTCGTTCCCTTCCGGTTAAGGGTATAGATTACCTCACGACTACGACAAACGTTAGGAGCAAATGATGATTGGACTCGGCTACGCTTTTTACTTATTATTGGGCACGTTAAAATTCGTGCTGTTCAGCTTTTATACCGACACGGCTTTCCCGGTTGATCTCTTTTTCATGAACCTCGGCGGCATGCTGCTGTTATCGAGTTGGACTTTATTGATTGAATGGAAAAAACGCCGTTGGATTTGGCTTGGTCTGTTGATCGCCCACAGCCTGTTACTGATTTCCGACATGTGGTATTACCGCTATTTTAACGATTTCCTGTCCGTCTCCCTGATGTCACAGATGATGCAGATGGGTGATGTCAGTAGCGGATTTGCCGCTTTGATCCTGCCGAAGGACTTTTTACTGTTTGCGGACAGCCTGATTTTCCTCGGATTTTTATTCTTTATGCGACACCGGACGTTTTCTATCGCGAAAAAGACACGCCGCAAGACAGCCGGACTGACGTTTCTCACCGGTGCCGTTCTGTTTGCCGTTCCCCTCTCGTACAGCATCGTCAAAGAAGACCAGCATCTCAGCCGGTCCGTGTCCGATATGCGCGACTATTATCAGCTCGGATTTTGGGGTTATCACGGAGTCGATCTGGTTCGAGGCATTCAAAATGCGCTTGGTCCAACAGACGGTTTGACGAAGGCAGAACAACAGCGGATTGATAACAATACGACTTCCGGTACGAGTGGTGCCACGAAAAAACCAAACATCATTCTCGTCCAGCTCGAATCGTTCCAGGCTTCCGTCATCGATCAACAGATTGACGGTCAGACCTTAACACCGAACTTAAACAAATTAAAAAAAGAATCGCTGTATTTCCCTTCGTTTTATCACCAGACACACGAAGGACGGACTTCGGACGCCGAATTCATTACCAATACGTCGCTCTATCCGTTAAAATCCGGTTCCGTCTACACCCGGTTCCCGGAAAACGAGTTTGACGCGCTGCCGGATCTGTTGCGTACGAACGGGTATGACACGGCTGCCATGCATGCCTATGAAAAAGGATTTTGGAACCGCGATCAAGTCTATCAAAATATCGGCTTCAAACATTTTTTCAGCCAGGACGATTATCCGAAACAAAAGAAAATCGGTATGGCATTAAATGATAAACAGTTTTTCCAAAAATCGATTGAACATATGGAAACGTTAAAGGAACCGTACTTCTCCTTCCTCGTCGCGTTGACGAGTCACACGCCATACGAAATTCCGAAGGACGAACAGCAACTGGATTTGTCGAGTTACAAGGATCCGATGCTGAAACGGTATTATCAAACGATCCGTTATGTCGACGGGGCCGTCGGACAGATGGTCAAGGAATTGAAGAAAAAAGACATGTGGGATGACACACTCGTCATCTTTTACGGTGACCATGACAGCGGTCTGACGAACAAAGACGGGGAGATGCAACAAAAAGCGCAAATCGATAATGCCGTCGATGCTTTTGAACTCGACCGCCGCGTACCGCTGTTCATCAAGAAACCAAATCAGGACACGGGTGAAACGATTCAAGAAAACGGCGGGCAAATCGATATCGCCCCGACGATCGTCGATTTACTCAATCTCGATGCCCCATATATGACGGGACACTCGTTACTCGATGACGAACCGAACCTGACAGCGTTCCGCGACGGTTCATTCCGTTATAAAGGGTACTATTACAAAGCGAAGCTGACCGGGAAAGCGGGCAACGGCACGTGTTATGACGTCTCGACAAAAGAGGCGGTCGCGCGCGACATGTGCCGCCCGCAGACGAAACAGGTCCGAAACGATTTGCGTCTGTCGGACGCGATCATTGAAAAGAACGGATTGGAATGATTTTTTCCCCATGACAAAAGAAGGCGCGGATTTCGCATCCGACGCCTTCTTTTTGTTGTACAAATCAGGTTTTTGCTCCGTCTTGCATCTTGCGGATGATCCGGGTAATCTGTTTGCGCGGCAGGAGACGCGGAACAAACGAAAAGATCCGGTTTTGTGTGCCGGGGATGATCAGCGTCTCCCCCTTTAGAAATCCGCGGTAGCCGATGTCGGCGACTTCGCCTGCTTCCATCACTTTACCTTGCAGCATGTTTGATTTCTCCATGCTGGCCCGGTCAGCGAATCCGGTTGCCGTCAGGCCCGGACAAAGCGCCGTTACCGTTACGTTTGTCCCGCTGACTTCATTTTCAAGTGCTTCCGTGAATGACAGGACGTATGCTTTCGTCGCATGATAGACCGACATCAACGGTCCCGGGAAAAAGCCGACCATCGAGGAGACATTCATGATGCCTCCCTGATTCCGCTGTATCATACCCGGTAAAAACAATTTCGTCATGATCGTCAATGCTTTGATGTTGATGTCAATCATGTTCGTCTCCTGTTCGAGATCCGTTTCGATAAACGGTCCAAACAGACCAAATCCGGCGTTGTTGATCAAATAATCAACCTGAATCTTTTTCTGACGCAACTCGTCAAAAATTTCCTGGGGTACACCGGGTGCCGCGACATCTTTCGCGATGACCGTGACGCCGACACCGTACGTCATTTGATAATGTGTCGCGAGTTCTAAAATCTTCGCTTCACTCCGGGCAACGAGCACCATCTCATAGCCGTCCCGGGCAAACCGGTCAGCGAGTTCCTTGCCGATACCGCCGGAGACACCCGTAATTAAAACGGTTTTCCGCATGGGATTCCCTCCTTTTCTGTCTCATCCGAAGTTAAAACGTAATGATGACTTTTCCTTTCGGACGCCCTGTCGCAACTAATTCCAGTGCTTCGTTGATTTCACCGATTGTAAACCGTTTCGGATGCAGAGCCGGAACGATCTGGTTCGCTTCGACGATTGAGGTGATTTCTTTTAACTGACCTCCGTCCGAACGGACGAAGATGAATCGGTATTCGACACCGTGTTTTTTCGCCGCCCGGTCATATCCGGCGCCGGCGAGTGAAAATAAGGTCTGTTTCCAAAACGGAAATCTCCGGTCCTGTGCAAACCGTTTATTGGGGCCGGTCCGCAGTGACAGCAATCGTCCGCCCTGCTTCAGAATGCTGAGTTCTTTTTTGAACTCCTTTGGTCCGAGCGTATCGATGACATAATCGACGTTCGTCAAAAGGTCCTCATAGTTTTGTGTCGCGTAATCGAGGTATTGATCGGCACCAAGCTGTATCGTCCGCTCACGGGATTCGGCATTTCCGCTGACGATTACTTTCAGTCCAAGTGTTTTCGCAATCGGAACTGCCATCTGACCAAAACTGCCGGACCCGCCCGGAATAAAGACCGTTTTACCGGACCGGACGTTTAGTTCTTCGTGCAGTCCTTGGTAAGCTGTCAATCCGGTCAACGCGACAGCTGCCGCCTCTTCGTACGATAAATTCTTCGGCATGATGGCAAGGGCTGCCGCATCGACAGCCGCGTATTCAGCGATTGCTCCGATTTTTTCAATCGGCAGACGGCCGTAGACGTCATCGCCGACTGAAAAGCCGTGCACCTGTTTCCCGACCTTTTCGACGACACCGGCCAGTTCGTTTCCTATTGTCAGCGGGAACGCGTAATCCTGGATGAGCTTGACACTGCCCGTCATGATCAGCATCTCGAGCGGATTGATGGCAGCGGCTTTGACCTTGATCAATACTTCGTGGTCGTTGATGTCAGGAACCGGTACTTCGTTGACCTGGGCCTTGATCGTTTTGGAATAGTTGCTGATTTGAGCAGCTTTCATGAGAGATCCTCCTTTGTCTGTGCCGACAGATGCTTAAATCGCATCTGAATCCAGGAATAAGTTGACGTGTGCAGCAAACAGTTCCGGGAATTGGAACAAGTGACCGTGACCTGAATCCGGATAAATGATCAGTTGTGCGTTCGGCATTTTTTCCGTCAGGATGTAACTGTTTTGTGTTGGAACCATGACGTCGTCGACGCCGTTCGTCACGAGGACCGGATGTTCGATCGTCCGTAACCATTTGTAGTCTTCGTCCGGCTTCGCCTGCGCCCATTTTCCAACAGACCGCATCTGTGCCTCTTTGACCTGATCCGAGCTGTTAAACTGTTTCTGCGCGAAAATCCGTTCAAGCGATGCCATTCCGGCTGCCCGGCTCGTCTCGGTTGGTCCGTAGAAGAAGAACATGAAATCGTTGATGCCGTCCTCTTCCGTTCCTTCGTGCCGGTTCATCCGCTCAAAGATTTCCGCGCTCGGATTGACGCCCGCTTCCGGCGACGTTCCCGCCAAAATCATTTTTCGGACCAGGTGCGGTGCTTGAAGTGCGACTTCCTGTGCGACCATACCGCCGATTGAAAAACCAAGGACGTCGACTTGTTCATGACCGAGTGCCTGGATGAAGGTGATCGCGTCTTGTGCCATCTCCGTCACGCTGTCCGGTGTTTCACCATCCGTCTCCCCGACTCCTTTATTGTCGAACAGGATGACCGGACGTGTCGTTGCGAGCGGTGCCAACAGTTTCGGATCCCAGTTTTCGATCGTTCCTCTGAAGTGAACGAACAGGACGAGTGGTGTTCCTTCTGTTTGTCCCATTGTCCGGTAGGCATACCGTGTTCCTGCGGCTTCGATAAATTGTGATTGTGTAGGTAATTGAGTGGTAGTCATGATTATTTTCCTCCTTAAATATAGTAAAGCTTTTTTTAGAATGAACGTTCTAGAATGAGTAAAAAAAAGAAAGTCAGTCCAGCACTTGGAGCGCCAGGGTGATGATACTTTCTAATTCTTTTTGACTGTAGTTCGTTTTGATCAACACGCGCAGACCAATCAGATTGTTGTGCAAAAAACGCGCCGTCTGCACCGGATCGATTTCGCCCGACAATTCTCCGTTTTGCTGTCCATGCCGGATCAATTCCTCGAACATGCCTTCCGTCCGGTTGAACATCGCTGTCACGAGCTGGTCGATTTCCTGATCGAGTAAGGACAGTTCAACTGCCGCATTCACCGACAGACATCCTTTTGGATACTGATCCGAAGAACGAAGGATGAACAGGAACACATCACGGATCGCCGCGTGAACCGACGTCTTTTGGCGGATGATCGTCTCCATCTCATGCGTAATGAATTTTTCATATTCATCGAGAGCTGCCAAGAACAATGAGCGTTTGTCACCAAACGTGTCATAAATACTTCTTCGGTGGATCCCCATGCGGTCGACTAAATCCTGCATCGATGTTTTTTCGTAGCCTTGCTCCCAAAACAACTCCATCGCTTTTTTTAAGACAACCGTTTCGTCAAACTCTTTACTTCTAGCCATGTCATTTCTCCTTCAATCGTTACAAAAACCATCATCGCTGTTTTTTAGAATTTTCGTTCTAAAAAGGGTAAGTTGATATCTGATTACAAATCGATCATACTCTTTCTAGAACGATTAGTAAAGAATGAAGTTTTGTTTTTATAGATAACAAAAGATGACTCCAACAGTTGCTAAAGTCACCTCTCACTCTGGATGGTTTATTTTTAACCACTGTTGCTCGTCGTCAAACAGGACATCCCATTTTTTTGTGACGATCCAGTCAAATAACATCGGAATCGTCTTATCCGATTGTCGATAACGATTCAAAAAACGCAGTGCAACCAGACCATCGTCACTTTGAATCTGCCGCCGTCGCTTTAACATGGTCTTCAGCCGTTTGATGACCGGCTGAATAGCGGATGCATCGCCGTGTTTTGCAATTCCAAGCAATGCATATGCTTTGACCTCAATCGACCGATCCTCTAAGCCTTTTATAAACACCGGCAGGAACGTATTGTCTCCGAGTTTACTGATGGCATTCAGCGCCGAGTGCCGGACATCACCTTTCGGATGATCGAGGAGCGGTAACAGATGCGGAATCACCCGCTTCGTCCCAATCGTTGCCAACACAAAATTCGCACTCATGATTTCAAACGAATCGGTGGAGGTCGTAATAAATCGAATTAACGCCTCTTCTGCCAAAGCTCCCCGACAAGAGCCGAGTGCATCAATCGCGGAATTTCGAATAGCCGAACGGGAATCCTCGACATAGTGGATGATATCCCTCACATCATCCACCCGTTCCTGGTTCGCCAGTTCATCAAGGATACTGGCAATCAGTGTCGGCTTCGTCTCTTGCGCCAGCCGTTCTGACAATAAATCAGCAACACGGACGTCACCTGTGTTCATCCCAATCGTCCCCAGCACAAAGTAGAAATGCTGTTTCATTTCCAGTCGCTTCGTCTGTTCAAGCAGGTCCATTAATACAGGAAGCATTTGAATATCCTGAAAACGCCGTGCTGTTTCATACGCCAAGTCAGACGGCGACCCTTCACTCGTGGAATAACCCCGTTCTTCATCGTACACATACTCGTCGATCGACATCTGTTCCGCTAATGCGATTAATTCATCTTTGTTCATCGGCAGTTCCTTTAGTCTTCTCAAACAGTTTATACCAGTACAGCGTCAGATCAATGTTTGAATTAGCCGACTGTTTCAGCGTATCGACCCCACCGAGGACAAACCCTTCTTTGATGTAAAAACGGCAGGCAATCAAGTTATCATTTTGCGCTTCAAGCGATAAGCCGATCAACGACTGTTCCTTTGCCCAGGTTTCAGCTGCTTCAAGCAGCAAGTGACCGACACCGCTTTTTCGGAAATCCTTTTTGACGGCGATGTTTTCAATATAGGCAAACCGGTTCCAGTCTTTGACAATACGGATCTGACCGATACACGCGTCTTCATGGAAAGCCAACAAGACGATTTTTTCATTGCTGTCGATATAAGCAGACCAATCCAGTTTGTCATCCGGGAAACGGATTTCAGATGGAGTCTCGTATAACTCTTCTTCATAGGACCAGAAACCGTTCGAAAAACTCGGGAGAATTTTGCCGATGATGGGGAAATGATCATTTGTATCGTTAATAATATTAATGGATTTATTTTCCAAATTTTTGATTATCATTCCTAATTTCTTCTTCATAGATTCCCCGCTTCCTGATGTATTTGAATTTCAAATTTTTCAACCTAATTCCAAGAATGAAGGACGAACTTCGGACGCAGAGTTCAGCACGAACGCATCTTTTTATCCATGTATACGCAATATCCAACGAATGAATTCGAGCTACTTTTTATGTTGCTAGCGAAAAGGGCTTCTGGAACCAAAATGATGTTTACGAGAACATCGGCTTCAAGCACTTCTTCAGTCAAAAGGATTATTCAAAAGAGAAACAGATCGGGATGTCACTGAACAACCAACAGTTCTTCCTCGAAACGATTGATCATATGATATCCCTGCAAACCGTTATTCTCGTTTTTAATCGTGTTAACGATTCATATCCCGTAAGATAAAAAAAGGGTTAGACCCCTGATCTGTCACGGTATAAGGAACCAATGCTGAAAAGATATTATCAGACTGTGCATTACGTTGAATACCGGTATCGGGAAGATGACCGGCAAGTTCTATGGGATCAATCCCTAATCATCTTTTATGAAGATTACGATGGTAGACTCGTGAATGATAGGTCAATCATTCATCTATGATCAACCGACTTTGACCGAATTCCGAGACGGTTCGCTACAAGGATATTATTATGAAGCAGATTTGACGAAAGCATTGGGCGAAGGCACCTGCTACAATGTGACGACAGAAAAGAACATCAAGATGTATTGCTCTTGTAATCTTTTTACTAAAGAGTGATAAACAATTTACCAAGGAATGCTATAGTGTCTAAATAAACATATTGATTTAAAAGTGTAATCGCTAATGTGAGTATGATTATTTTGCGAATAGAAATGATTTTAGGATACTAATTGTATTAGATAACGAAAAAACGTATCATTAAAAGATTTGAAAAAGTACTATTCTTGATAGCAGTACCGATTCCTAGTGCCACCGCACACATCAATAATATATCGCATAAAAAGCATACTAATGTGATCTAGAAAATAATAGTGTTTTTCCAATAAAACTTGTTTAAGAACGAACGCGTTTTGAGCAACGATTGTGATAATAAACGTACCTGAAAATTACTATATCTTTTAAAATTTCATTTTACTTGATATCTCTTGTTTCCTTATTTTTCTTTAAAAATAATAATTATTTTTATGTAATATTTCAATTTAAAAGTACCAAACCCTATTTTCTGGGGTTCGGTACTTAAATATAAAATGCCTTACATCCTTCCGTTCATACTTCCATATCTCTGTAATATTTTTTATCCTTTTCACCGTAAAAGTGAAGTTATAGATAATAGTTCATTATTTCTTCTTTCCTTTTAGTAATCCCGTATACTATCTCTAAAGCTTCATTTATTTTTTCTTCATGTTTCGCAATTTCTTTAACTAATTTCTCTTGGTCTCCTCTATTTAGAGGAACTGGAATTGAAATATTCTTCATAATATTTGCGTTGATATTTGATTGCTTAATAGAATGTGCGGCTTTTGATCTTGCTTCTTCTAAAAATTCGATTGAATTCATCATATAATTCACATATTCCGCAATAGCCTCTTGTGGATTTACCTTGACTCTAACTAAATATGAAGCAAAGCAATAATCTCCATCAAGGTTAAATAAACCTGTTTTACCTACAAGTTCTCTCGAATTAGTTCTATTAAAAAGGATGTCTCCTTTTTCTAGTTTATACTTTTTAAACTCTTCTTTAGAAATATCAACAAATTTCATGCCGCCATTGTCTTTCATATATCCATTAATCACTTCATTCATTCTAAATATTTTAAACCCTATCTCCTCAGTATTCATTTGATCATTTATTCCATATTGGACATTGAGACTAACACTTTCAATAGTCTTCATTGGATATCCATCTTGATAGGCTTGGCTTTGAATTTCAGAAATTGTTTTTCTAAGATCAATTACTGTTTTCTCCGCTTTTTTCTTTTCTTCATCTAAGGATTCACAAGCTTCAACAATCTGCTCTTGAACCTCTTTTGGTGGAACAGGTATTTTCAAATCCTTCAAATACTTATAATTTCTTTCATATTTTGCATTAACTAGAGAAAAAACATGTGAGAGATGATAGAAATACTTAGTAAATAATTCGTCCCTAAATTTCATAAGTTGAGTACCATCAGCTCCTCTAACAAATTTGAAATCAATATACTTGAACGAAAAAGTATGATCTCCAAAAACCACTAAGGGTAGATCGGTTATTGGCTGATTGTTATCTGAATAACCCGATATTAGTTTATCTGATTCTTGTGTAATAACTGGGTATTTACCATTGAATTTAATATCATTTTCATTTATTTTCGTTTTATTGTCATTTACATCTTCAAGTAATGATTCCACCCGAGCAACCGGATATTTACTTGTAATTTCAAGTAATATCTTTTCTCCAATTAAAGAAAAAGATTTATTAAAATCTGGCTTAGAAAAGTCTAATAAATTTACCAAACGTGAAGTGCTCACATAGTTATCTAACCCCTCCGGTATCTCAAAGTTCTCCCCTTTGAAATTTTGAGAAATTAGGTAATTTATTTTTTGTGGGTTATTTATTTTCTCCGGATCATATAAAGGAGTATTGATGTTATTAAGATTAAAAATATTGTTCAATACACGTTTGTCATCTTCTTCTAGGACTACTTCTTCATCTTCATCATTTCTTTTTTCTATCTCTGGAATAGTGGTACCTCCTAAATATTTTATACCTTCTCTTCCTTTTGCGGAGCTCCACTCATAGCCCAAAAATTTCTTCATTTCTGTAGTAGTTGAAGGACTATTTACTATTAAAACTTTTTGAGGATTTAAACTTGCTAATACAAAATAATAAAGCTTATCTCTTTCTACATCTTGCACATATTTTAAATAGCGTTTATCTAAATCTGCTTTCTGCTGATGCTTACTCATATTTTTAAAAGCTTTTTGATTTTTACGTTTCTTAACTTCGGCCCACTTATCAAATTCTCTTTTATACGCTTTAAAGAGGTCTGTTGCTAGTAATCTTTCGTTAGGCGTTCCTTCCAATAATGTTTTATAATTCTCAAAATCTATCTCAATATTGTTACAGTATTTTATTAAGAAATGTTCATCCTCAAAAACCTCATCTTTTTCTTTTTTCCCTTCAAACCAAGCAGTTACTCTATTCCAATAATGTTCAGCTGGAGCTGGGTTTTCTTTTTTTCTTCTTAGGAATAATGTAACAGTGTTCGTACCTGTTTTCCCAAAAGTTCCGCTCCCTAAATCAGCGATTGCGACAATGTCAAAGTATTTTAATAGAATCTCTCTAGTAGCAACATAGACATTCTTAGATTGAGAAGTACTTTTTGATTTTCCTTTTGTAAGAATAGACGAAGGAACTATAATACCTGCAACTCCACCAGGCTTTAATAATTGTTTCGCTCGTTCAATAAAAAATGCTTCAATACTATTGTTAGAAGAATAGCTTTTTTCATCAATTGTTTGTAAAAGCTCATACTTTCTTCTGTCAACATCTGATAATGTTTCTAGAAATCCCTTTACACTGTAAGGAGGGTTAGCCACTAATACAGAATATTCTTTGTCTTTAACTGTTGAATTCGTAGCCAAAGCATCTGAATAAATAATATCAATATCATCTTGCCCATACATGAAGGCAGAAACTTTAGCAACTTTAGAAAGCCGATACTCCTTTTCAATTCCTACTATTTCCTGCAAAAAATCTTCTTTATTAATTTCTTTATTATGTTCTACAATCGGCATTATCAGCTGTGCATATTCATTTAAAAAGTGACCTGCTCCACAAGCATAATCTATCACTTTTGGGATTTGCTCATTTTCTCTAACAATTTGTTTAAGCGGTAGTGATTTAAGTATAAATTTCACTATTGGCATAGGAGTGAAAAATTGTCCTTCAGATTGCTTTACTCCTTGATCCAAAAAACCTTCAAACATATCTCCTAAGAATTGATTTTGTTCTTCTGTTTTCAAACGAATATCTTGTAACATTTGAACGATTTTAAGAAGAACTGCAGAATTCTGATAAAAAAGTTTTTCATTATGAACATCGATAAAGGCAAAATCATTATTGGTAAAAAATTTAAGCTCACGAAAATAACTTTTTATAGTCTCTCGAGTAGCATCTGGATCATTTTTAAAGAATCGGAAAGCATCATCTATTGCTTCATTATCAATATAAGTAACATCTTCACCTAAAAATCGCTTCATTCCTTCTTGGTATAGCTTTTGCAAGCGATCTTGGAGATCAAAAAAACTGTCGTATGCAATTCCTTTCCAATGAAACTTCAATTCTTTTGGATTATTGGTTTCATCAACAATTTTACATAGAAATAGATTTACCAATTTATCAAAAGCATTTTCTCTTCCTGAAACATTATGTTGACGAAGAATGGTCGCAAATTCGTGATATTTACCTTGGATATCATTGCTATTAATGGTACTTAAATCTTTTAAAGAGTATTTAGTTTTACCAATTTCATAAGGCCGAATATCCTCTTCAAAAATACCTACGGTTGCATAGTCTTGAGAATAGGTTTCTTTCCAAGCTTTGAAAATATCCTCTTTATCAAGAATTTTAGATTCCTGATATGACAATGGTTTCTTTTCAGAAAGCTCTTCTAATAATTTTTCATTATCCTTGAGTGCAATAATATAATTAAAGTACTTAACTTCATCGTCAATAAGGTTGGTAGTATATAAGCAAATAAATTGAGTACTTCCTGCTTGCTTTGCATATGAGAAGATTTGACCGCCATTAATTAAAGTTTTTTTCCACTCATCCTCAAATTCTTTTCCAGCGGTTTTACATTCAATCATTAGTAAAGATTTTCCGCTATTATCCTTCACCATAATATCTGCACGACCACCACTTGCTCCATGTCCCACAGTCCATTTTGGTTCTAATTCAATGTGTTCGGGTTTATATCCGCTTTGAAAAAGCCTGTGTACACATTCAAAAACAACAAAATTTTCATTTTGATTAAAACTTGTTGTAAAATCGCCACTAACGATAAAACCCTTGTCAATTGGATAAATAAGCTTTTCTTCCTTAAAATCAACTTTTAATATAGCGCCAGAATCAAATTCTTTATATAAAATTGATCCATTCTCAAAAAAACCAAGTTGTAATAACATTTTCTTAAAATTACTTTTATCAATCATTTCACTTATCTACCTTTCTTTTAAATATTTATAAAAAGACTTTTCAGGAAAGAATATCATATTTTATAAACTGACTATATAACATATCATATGATTATTTTATAATTCGATCGTGAATAACTTTTTTCTTCTAATAAAATATAAATAAAATCATATACAACTAAAATTTATGCATAATTATAAAATTTCAAAAAATAAATTATTATTTCCCACGACTTTTAATTAGGTAAAATTAACCATTTGAAATGTTTTTTGAACCGTTATTTTCTGTCATATCAATCTGCACTACCATATGCAGTTGAATACATTTTTACTACTGACCTTTCAAATTCTCATCAGGTTCTGCATGATTTATCCTCAAGTAGGCTTTTATTTTAATAATGATATAAACATACTTATAGTCACAATTATACTAGATTTGAATAAATCCCCCTGTATTCTTACTCCACACTAATTCTGACATAATGATATTTCTCATTTAACCGAAGCAGATGTAAGTCTAACACAAATTATAGAACGCTTAGGCCATAAAGATGAATCCACAGCCAAAATTGTTTATTTACATGCTATAAAAGAGATGAAAAAAGAGGCTTTCCAAAAGTTTAAAGAACTAATGGAAAACCTCTAAAATAAACTCGTATTTAAGAAAGTGCTACTCATTTGTTACCCTTAAGCTATTTCGGGTGCTTAAAAAGGTTTTTATTTGAGAGTTTTAGAGTGCACGATCACATCATTCCGCCCATTCCACCCATGCCGCCCATATCAGGCATTGCAGGTGCACCGGCTGGTTCCGGTTTATCGGCGATGACGGCTTCTGTCGTCAAGAACATCGCTGAAACAGATGCTGCGTTTTGAAGTGCTGAACGCGTGACTTTCGCCGGATCGACGATTCCTGTTTCGATCATGTCGACATACTCGTCCGTTGCCGCGTTGTAACCCATGCCTTGTGCTTCATGTTTGAGACGCTCGACGATGACTGAACCTTCTTGACCGGCGTTTTCCGCGATTTGACGAAGTGGTGCTTCGAGGGCACGAAGGACGATGTTGACACCTGTCGCTTCGTCACCCGTTGTGACGGCAAGAATTGATTCAACGGCTTTCGTGACGTGGATGAAGGCTGTTCCCCCACCAGCGACGATTCCTTCTTCGACGGCTGCACGTGTCGCGTTGAGCGCATCTTCAATCCGGAGTTTCCGTTCTTTCAGTTCCGTTTCCGTTGCTGCGCCGACTTTGACGACAGCTACTCCGCCTGCGAGTTTTGCAAGACGCTCTTGCAGTTTTTCACGATCGAAGTCGCTTGACGTTTCTTCGATTTGCGAACGGATCGCTCCGACACGCGCTGTGATCGAATCACTGTGTCCGTTTCCTTCGACGATTGTTGTGTTGTCTTTTGAAACGACAACTTTCGATGCACGGCCGAGTTGTGTGATTTGTGTTTCTTTCAGATCAAGACCCAGCTCTTCCGTGATCAGTTCCGCGCCTGTCACGATCGAGATGTCTTCGAGCATCGCTTTACGACGGTCTCCGAAACCAGGTGCTTTAACCGCAACCGCATTGAACGTTCCACGGAGTTTGTTGACGACGAGTGTCGCGAGTGCTTCGCCTTCGACGTCTTCCGCGATGATCAAGAGTGGTTTGTTTTGTTGAACGACCTGCTCAAGAACAGGCAAGATTTCCTGGATGTTCGAAATCTTTTTGTCCGTGATCAGGATATACGGGTTCTCAAGGACCGCTTCCATCTTGTCGGAATCCGTGATCATGTACGGTGACGCGTATCCACGGTCGAACTGCATTCCTTCGACGACGTCAAGTTCCGTCGTGAAGCCGCGTGATTCTTCGATTGTGATGACGCCGTCCTGACCGACACGTTCCATTGCTTCGGCGATCAATTGACCGACTTCTTCGTCAGCTGCTGAAATCGCCGCTACTTGCGCGATTGCTTCTTTGCCTTCGATTGGTTTTGCAATGGCGTGGAGTTCTTCGACTGCACGACGAACTGCTTTTTCGATCCCTTTACGGATGACCATCGGGTTGGCGCCCGCTGTGACGTTTTTAAGTCCTTCACGGATCATCGCTTGTGCAAGGACTGTCGCTGTTGTCGTACCATCCCCTGCGATTTCGTTCGTTTTCGATGCCACTTCTGCGACGAGCTTCGCGCCCATGTTTTCGAAGTGGTCTTCGAGTTCGATTTCTTTTGCAATCGTCACACCGTCATTCGTGATGAGTGGTGAACCGAATTTACGTTCGAGAACGACGTTACGTCCTTTTGGTCCGATCGTCACTTTGACTGCGTCCGCTAATGCGTCTACTCCGCGAAGCATCGCCCGGCGTGCTTCTTCACTGAATAAGATATCTTTTGCCATGACTGAAATCCCCCTTTGATTAGTTTGCTACTGCTAAAATATCGCTTTCGCGTAAGATTAAGTATTCATTGCCATCGACTTTCACTTCTGACCCTGCGTATTGCGCATAGATGACGTGGTCCCCGACATTCACTTCAAGTGGTACACGGACACCTTGTTCCGTCACACGGCCTGTACCGACAGCGACGACTTTACCCTCTTGCGGCTTTTCTTTCGCTGACCCAGGAAGAACGATTCCTCCGAGTGTTGTTTCTTCTTTTTTAACGACTTCGATCACGATGCGAT